>Ga0207657_10002644_pt1 | contig 19341 bp, 18 predicted proteins | sample KBSC33metaG_FD_184316 | JGI IMG/M metagenome (GOLD analysis project Ga0207657, IMG submission 184316) | Corn rhizosphere microbial communities from Kellogg Biological Station, Michigan, USA - KBS C3-3 metaG (SPAdes) (version 2) | ecosystem: Host-associated > Plants > Roots > Rhizosphere > Soil ... | reverse complement strand
GGAGCACAGTCATCCATCTGTCGCCCGAATACCAGCTGGGCTCAGATATTTCTCGCGCACAATTCTCATGTGGTGCAACTCATGACCCGCCATATGAAAGGCCAGACCACGAACAGTTGCGCTGTATCCATTCACTGTCCCGCGACGCAGCCACTCATGGCGCGTTAACGTCTCAAAAAAAGCGATACTCGCGGCGCGAACTATTTGGAACTCTCTTAGCAGCTGGGCAAAACTGCGCTCGTTGAAGGACGCAAAGCGCACATAGTCTTTTTCTTCGAATCCAGGGAGTGGCCGGAGATCATTCCGCGCAACACAAAGTGCCCGATACGCGAAGATCCGCTCATCGTCGCTTAAATGCCCGACTACTTCTTTCAAGTTCCACTTCCCTGTCCCGTAAGTTAAAGTTGCGGCTTGCTCCTCTGGAATCGGCTCAAGGAGTTTCAACGTGCTCTCCAGCTGAGTAGCCAAAGTCTCAAGGATGTCCTCGCCTTGGACGAAATCGATGTCGGCCTGTGCGTAATCCGCGTATTCGCCCGGTTGCGGGCGGCCGGAACAGTTTTGCCGTGCTGGAATCATTGATGAATCCTTTTCTCAAGCCGGCTTCAGCCGTCGACAGAACCCTGATGCTTACAATCCGACCTCGATACGAGAGCGTGGATCCAGGTAATCGCGCAGTGCGTCGCCGATGAAGTTCAGTGACAACACCGCCAACATGACCGCTGCTGCCGGGAAGAGCACCAGGTGCGGAGCATCAAACAGGTGAGCTCGCCCATCGTTGAGCATCGAGCCCCAGCTCGCAGTGGGCGGCGGCACGCCCAAACCTAAGAAACTCATGGTCGCCTCCGCCAAGATTGCACCCGCCATACCGATTGCGGCCTGAACGATGATGGGCTGAACAATGTTTGGAAGAATATGGCGAACAATGACTCGCCAGTCACTCGCGCCCAGCGCGCGAGCAGCCTCGACATACTCACGCTCGCGTGTGGCCAGCACCTGCGCCCGCACCAGCCGACCATAGCCAACCCAACCACCAAGCGATAGTGCCAGCACCAGGTTGAAGATGCCTGGTCCCCGGAACGCAACGAAGGCAATGGCAAGCAGGATTCCCGGGAAGGACAAGAACGCATTCATCACAACAACGTTGACGAAACGATCAATCCGTCCGCCATAGTAGCCAGCTATCGATCCGACAATGAGTCCGAGAAAAAGAGACCCTACTACGACGCACGTTCCCACGAGCATTGAGATCCTTGCGCCATAGATCAGCCGCGAGGAGATGTCGCGCCCCAGTTCATCGGTACCACACCAATGCAGCAGTGAAGGAGGAGAGAGCCGGTGGGGTAAATCGATCTGTGCCGGATCTTGCGGCGCGATGTAGGGGGCGAAGACTGCGAATACCACGAAAATCAAAACCAAAACCCCTCCTATCGCGGCCAGAGGTTTCGTGCGAGCTGATTGGCGGAGCGATACTGCGAAGCTTGCCATCTAGTTATTCGAACCTCAAAACACTCGCAGACGCAGTGCGGGTCTCGACCCGGCGGACCGTCACTGCCTGATCCTTGGGTTCACGGCTGAATACAAAAAGTCCGTCAGGAAGTTCACGGTCACGTAGGTCAAACCGATGACAAGAATGCAGCCCTGCACCAGGTAGTAATCGCGATTTGAGATGGCCTGAATGGTTAATCTGCCGAGCCCTGGCCATGCAAAGATCGTTTCCGTCACAATCGCGCCAGCCAACAATGCACCAAATTGCAGTCCGAGCACCGTCACGATTGGAATCATGGCATTGCGCAGTGCGTGACGGTACACGACCACTCGCTCTGTCAGGCCTTTTGCGCGTGCCGTCCGAATGTAATCTTGTCCCAGCTCCTCCAGCATCGAAGTCCGAATCATGCGGGTCAGAATAGCCGCCAATGCGCTACCCATGGTTATCGCCGGCAGAACCAGGTGCGCGAAAGTTCCCGAGCCCGAAACCGGCAACCAACCTAATCGCAGCGCGAAAAACAAAATCAGGATTGGTCCGAGCGCAACATTCGGAAACGACAATCCAAAAAGACTTACTACACTCAGCAGACGATCATCCCAAAGGTCACGACGCCGGGCCGAGCGCACCCCGGCAGGTAGCGAGAGCAGAATGGCGATTGCCAGAGATGCGAGGGTCAACTCTAAAGTGTAGGGATAGCGCTGCGCGATCAGCTTGCTGACGGTCTGGCCCATCCTGACGGATGATCCCAAGTCTCCGTGCAGGACGCCCTTCCAGTAGTTCAGATATTGCTTTGGCAAAGGAACGTCGAGGCCATACGCGTGGCGAGCAGCCTGAATATCGGTCGCGGCCGCGCCCTCTCCCAGCATCTGGAGAACGGGATCGCCTGGGACAAGGTGAATCAGCAAAAAGACCAGTGATACCACCAGCCAGATAACTGGCAAGGTGTACAGAAGTCGTAGGGCAAGATATCGCAACAAGGCAGTCTTGGATTTTCGCAGAGGCCTGTGTGACTTATACCGATACTAGATGGTCCACTTCAATTCCGATATGACGCAGGTGGTGCATCATGTGTGCGACGTAGTCGTCCACCACGAATTTCAAAGTGAGCGGGCCAGAGTCGCCAATGGTACAGGTTCGGCTCCATGCCGATTCAGGGATAGCCTCTGCCACCGCCAGCAACTGCTCGTTCAGCGAACGCCAAAGTTGAATCAGGTGGTGCCAATCGCGCTGCTGATAATGATGCAGTACGACCCAGCGCTCGCCATCGTAGGATGGCATCGCCGGATGCTCTTCGAGCTGCGTGCGCACGATACGTTGGTGGTTATTGGCGGCGGAGTCCAGCAGGTGGCCGAGTTCTTCCTTACCGGACCATGCGGTGGGATCCGGCTTCACTGCCACTTTGGACTCGGGCAATCTCTTGAGGCGTTCTGGTACGTCGTTTAGAAGCGTACGAAGAGAGGTTAGAGCTTGCATCGGGTTCCTTGTTCGAGATGTTCAATTAACCGTGCGGGCCAGAGACAAGAAATATTAGTCACCGGCCTGCTGCATAGCCGCAGCGCCCTGCACGATTTCTATCTTTACTGAAGCAATGCGCAGGCCATCCATTTCTTTCACGGAGTAGCGGCGTCCGTCGAAATCGAAGCCTTCACCGACCCGAGGGATCTTCTGCAGGCGCGAAAGCATGAAACCGGCGAGGGTCTCAAACCCGCCATCACGGGGCAGAGTGATTTGCATATCCATTTCGAGGTCCCGCAAGCTGGTAGAGCCGTCCAGCACGGTCGCGGTCTCACCAGCGGTCACCAAAGTGGGCTCCACGCTGGCAGCATCGAATTCGTCCTGAATTTCGCCCACCAACCGTGCCAGGATATCCTCGATGGTAATTACGCCGGCAGTTGATCCGAACTCGTCGACGACGACGGCCAAGTGTCGGCGTCTGTCTTTGAATTCGAACAGCAAGTCCGTCAGAACCTTGGTTTCGGGAACCACCAGAACATTACGCATGATCTGTCCGATCTGCATGTTGGCGATCCGCGAAGCAGTAGGTTGGCTGACACCCGCCACCAAGCGCAAACGCATCCAGCGCATCAAATCCTTCACATAGAGAACGCCGACAATGTGTTCGGAACCGCGCTGCGGGTCAAAAATCGGAATGCGCGAGTGCTGTTCACTGACTACTCGCCCTAAAGCTTCTTCCAAGGTCATGTCTGCGGGAAGAGCAAAAATGTCGGGGCGAGGTACCATGACTTCCCGAACCGTTGTGTTGTCGAGTTCCAGGGCGTTGTGGATCATCTCTTCCTGGAATTCTGGAATCTGGCCAAAGCGCCGGCTGGCAGTAACGATCAGCTTCAGTTCATCGGGAGAATGGACGGCTCCTCGTCCGCTCTTGCGCATCTCATGAGACCCAAACATGCGCAGGACGAAATTTCCGGCGCGGGTCATAACGAATAGAAATGGCTTGGTGATCGTCAGAAATACTTCCATCGGTGCCGCAGCCGCGAGCGCAACTCGTTCCGCCCGTTGCAGAGCCAGCGACTTCGGCACTAGTTCACCCAGAATCACGTGCAGGAAGGTGATGATCACGAACGTGAGGCCGACAGCAATCGTATGCGTGTAAAGGGTGGCATGCGGAACCTGTCCGATTGCCCCTTCCACCAGGCGCGCCAAAACTGGCTCGCCTAACCAGCCCAGCATCAGGCTTGTTACCGTGATGCCCAGCTGTACTCCGTTGATTACCTGGTCAAGGTTCTGGTGCAGACGTTGGACGGTGCGAGCGCCGATCCGGCGTGCCTCGATGAGCTGCTGGATGCGGGTATCCCGCACACTGACGAGTGCAAATTCAGCGGCCGCGAAAAAGGCGTTAGCTGCCACAAGCAGGAAGATAAGGATCACCCGCAGCAGCACATAAATGATCATCTTTGGTGTAATTCTAACATTACAGCGGCTTTAGCTCCCCTCTACCTGGGCATCCCGAATTGGAACCGCGGCCTATTGAAGGACTTATCTTTGCCTCATTGTCTTGATCAGTTTCGTACACTTAGAGGGAACAGTAGCTGCGCTTTCTTTTTTTCATATTGGCGGTCTAACCAGCGAACTCGGGCCAGTCTCGCCGGGTACTAAAATTCCGAGTTTCTGACGAATATTAGGAACATTCCGCTAAATACCTTCGTATTAATGACTGAATGACGGCGGCGCACACTCTTTGCGGCAGGAGGCGGTTGTGAACGGTAACGGCAATGGTAAGAAGAAACGGCGTAAGCGAATAATTTATATCGTGGTGGGCGTAGTCCTGCTCTTGACCGTGGTAGGCGGACTTATCGCCGCGACCAGCAGCAATACCAAAATTGACCCCTCCAAGTTAGCCAAAGTGGAAAAAGGCGATCTCGCCAAGAGCGTTGTGGCGACGGGCAAGGTTGAGCCGATCACCAAAGTCGAAGTGAAGTCGAAGGCCAGCGGAATCGTTAAAAAGCTCCTTGTTGATGCGGGTGACCGGGTCAAGAAAGGGCAACTTCTTGCCCAACTAGATAAAGAGGAGATTTCCGCGCAGGTGGCCCAGTCACACGCCGGCCTGCAAGCCGCCCAGGCTAGTCTCAAAAGCGCCGAGGCAGATTTCGAGCGCGCCAAGGTCGACGCCGAAGGTCCCGACGTACCACTTCTGAAGCGAGCCTATGAGCGTGCCACAGGAATGGCGAAAGACGGCGTGGTCTCAACCTCTGCCTTGGAGGATGCGCAGAAAAATTACGAGATGGCGCTTAACAAGCAGAATGGCGCCAAGGCTCAGGTTACCGTCCTGAAGGCAAAGATTGCTCAGGCCGCGGCGCAGGTCGCGCAGGATAAAGCCAATCTCGAGCAGTTGGAAGAACAGCTCAGCTATACCGACATCATTTCCCCCATAGACGGTGTGGTCCTGTCGCGCAACGTCGAAATGGGCGACGCTGTCAGTTCCATCCTTGTCTTAGGCTCTTCGGCCACTCTCGTGATGACGCTCGGCGACACCAGCGAGGTGTACGTAAAAGGCAAGGTCGATGAGAGCGACATCGGGAAGGTTTATCTGGGCCAGCCCGCGCGCATCAAGGTCGAGTCCTTCAAAGACAAGACCTTCAGCGGCAAAGTCACCAAGATCTCCCCCATGGGGGTCGAGAAGGATAACGTCACCACCTTCGAGGTTCGCGTTTCCATCAACAATCCTGGCGGCGAACTGAAGGCGGAAATGACAGCGAACGCGGAAATCATTCTGGAAGAGCACAAGAACGTGCTGCAGATTCCGGAAGGATCGATCGTTTACGACAACCAGAAAAAGGCGTCTGTCGAAGTTCCCGACCCTAAGGGCAAAGAGGGTAAGCGCAAAGTCGCGGTGAACATCGGGATCTCCAACGGAGCAAAGACCGAACTGTTGAGCGGCTTAAAAGAGGGCGACCAGGTCGTTCTGCAGTAGGCGGGCATCAGGTCTCAGATCAGGTATCAGGTTCAGTGACTTTCGTAAGCACTGGATAGGGATTGCGGGCTAAATTCGCAATCCCGACCTGACCTGACCGAGACCTTCTTTCTTAGAGCGCGTATGAACTTCAGTGAAATCCTTCGCCAGACCGTAGCCACCTTCCGGGCCCACAAGATGCGCATTTTCCTGACCATGTTTGGGATCGTGTGGGGAATCGCATCTGTGATCATCCTGGTCGGCCTCGGAAAAGGCTTCAGCGTGGACCAGAAGGAACACATGAAGACTCTGGGAAAGGATCTGGTGATCGTGTGGGGCGGTCGCACCAGTTCCCAGGTGGGAGGTTTGGCGGCTGGCCGCGAAATTACGCTTACCGTCGACGACGCTCGCCTGATTCGGAAGGAATGCTATTTCGTCAAGAATGTCAGTCCGGAATTGCGGCGCACCATCCCCGAAGTCAGCCAGTTCAACTCCGCCAGTCGCGGCGTTGTGGGCATCTGGCCAGCCTATCAGGACTTTCGATCGTTGCTGCTGAGCGAAGGCCGTCTGATTACAGAGGAAGACGAACGCGACGGCCGCAGGGTCATCATCTTAGGACACGCCGCGCGGCGTCAGCTGTACCCGGGGCAACCTGCCGTTGGATCAACGCTCCTGGTCAAAGGTGTTCCCTATGTCATCGTTGGCGTTCTCAAGGAGAAGAAACAGAATTCCAACTATAGTGGCCCCGACAACGATTTCCTTTTTGCACCCTATTCTTCGGTCAGTCGCGATTTTCCGCCTCCGGTCGACAAGCCCGGCATTCTCAAAGGATTTCTCGATAACATCGTTTTCGAAGTAGCCGACCCGGAGCTGCACGAGCAGGCGGTCACTCAAGTCCGGCGCGCTCTCGGGCGCTTGCACCACTTTGAAGGAAAAGACAAAGACGCCCTCTTCATCTGGGACACGATGGACGGCGCCAAGCAGTTGAAGAAGATCTTCGATATCGTGACACTCTTCTTCGGATGTGTCGCCGTCGTAACTCTGTGCTTGGGTGGCATCGGGGTAATGAACATCATGCTGGTGTCCGTCACGGAACGCACCCGCGAAATTGGTGTGCGCAAAGCCATAGGCGCCACTCGAGGAGACATCTTGCATCAATTCTTTGCGGAATCCGTGCTCCTGACTACCGTCAGCGGGCTCCTCGGGTTGACCTTCGGCACCGGCATTTGTTTGGCCCTCAAAGCAGTGCCATTGCCCGACTTCGTGCCGCACCCGATCATCTCGCCCATTTCGATTGTCGCGTCGGTATTTACGCTTTCGATAATTACTCTTACCGCCGGAATGTATCCGGCCCAACGTGCAGCGGAGATGACTCCTGTCGATTCGCTGCGCTATGAGTAGAAGCTCATTCAGGAGGATGCAGATGTTCACGTCGTTCAGAAAAGGCTTTGTGGCAGCACTTACCGTGACCTTGCTCGCTGCTACTGCTTCAGCTTCTGTGCAGGGACAGTTTCAGCGCACCTACCAGGTCACCGGTCCAGTTGAACTGGAAGTACTCACGCATTCCGGGGATATCATCGTGCGCGGCGGTCCGGCGGGAACCGTCTCCGTTTCAGGCAAGATTCACGCGGGTAACAACTGGTTGGATATGAGATTACCCAGCCATCAAAGTGCTGACGTCCAAGAACTGGAGAAGAATCCTCCCATTCGCCAGAACGGAAACAGCATCCACATCGACTACGTAAACATGCGGAATATCTCAATCGACTACGAGATCACCGTTCCAGAAAACACCAAAGTTCACAACCGAACCGGTTCTGGCGATCAAACGCTCGAAAACCTGCACGGCGACTTCGATCTGGAAAGCGGCTCGGGTGATATGCGCTTACACGACCTCAACGGAGAAATTCGCCTGCACACCGGATCGGGAGATGTTGAAGCCCGCAATGTTTCCGGCCCCGTGACTGCCCGCGCGGGCAGCGGCGATATCAGCATCGAGCAGAACGCGAAAGCCGATGTCGATGTCCAGACTGGCTCCGGCAACATTAACTTGCGCGGCCTGCAAGGCGGTCTCCACGCGGAAGCTGGCAGCGGAGACTTGACGGTCGAAGGCCGCCAAAGCGCCGGCTGGCAGATCCGCACCGGCTCGGGCAATGTTCAACTGCGCTTACCGTCAGATGCCGCCTTCAATCTCGACGCGAATACCAGCTCGGGATCCGTCATCGTAGATCAACCAGTGACCATGACGGTGCAGGGAAAAGTTCAGGAATCGCGCAAAGCGATCAACGGCTCCGTTCGCGGCGGCGGTCCGCTGCTCGCCGTTCATACCGGCTCAGGTGATGTGCACATTGAATGAGCGCGGCAACGCGCAGGAGGTTCCGCCTATGAGGCGCCACAAATTCAATCCGGCGATCTCGATCCTGGTTCTCTTATTCTGCCTTCCATCAGTTCCCGCGTTTGCGGCCGCAGAAGGCAATTTCCAGCGAACACTGAGCGTCAACGGCCATGTTGATCTCGACGTAAGTTCCGGTTCCGGCAGCATCACGGTGCACACTGGATCAGGCGATAAAATCGAAATTTCCGGACGCATACGAGTCTCGGATTGGTTCGACAGCGCCGCGCAACAAAAGGTGAAGCAGCTCGAGAACAATCCTCCGGTGCAGCAGAGCGGAAACTCCATCCGCATCGGTCACATCAGCGATTTCTCTCTGCGCCGTAACGTCTCGATCAGCTACGAGATCACGGTTCCGCCCGATACAGAACTGAAGTCGCATGCCGGCTCCGGCAATCAGACGATTGACGGCATACGCGGACCTCTCGATCTCGATGCCGGATCAGGCAGCCTGAAGGCCACGAATATCGGCAGCACGGTGCATGCGGAGACCGGGTCCGGCGACATTTTTCTTGAACATGTCAAAGGAAACGTACGGGCACATGCGGGTAGCGGCTCCATCCGCGCCGACGACATTGGCGGCGGCTTCGAAGGCAACACCGGCAGCGGACACATCAACCTCACCCAGTCGGCGCCCGGCGCGGTACGCGCAGAGACGGGCTCCGGTGGAATGGAACTCCACGGCGTGCGCGGCTCACTTGAGGCTCGCGCCGGTAGCGGTGGCATTTCCGCCGAAGGGCAACCCACAGGCGGTTGGATGGTGCACTCCGGGTCAGGCGGAATCAAACTCCACTTCCCTACCGACGCGGCCTTTGATCTGAATGCGCGGACGAGCTCCGGTTCAATTTCTCTCGATCATCCTGTGACCGTACAAGGACAAATTGGACGCAAAGAGATTCGCGGCAAGGTGCGGGGCGGCGGCGTCCCGGTAGAAGTGGAAACTGGATCGGGGAACATTCAGATCCTCTAAAACTTGTGACCTGAAACTCGAAACCGATGTTCTTGAAAGAACTCATCTCGCAAGGCTGGCAAGCGCTGCTGCGAAACCGGCTGCGCTCTACCCTGACCATGCTGGGTATCGTCTGGGGGCTCGCCTCAGTGGTGCTCCTGCTCGCTTACGGGCAAGGCCTCGGAGGCAGCGTCCTGCATGCTTTCCTGAACATGGGCAACAATGTGATCGTGCTCTGGCCTGGTCAAACCAGCCTGCAAGCCGGCGGGCAACGGGCCGGGAAGAAAGTGGAATATGAGTACGCCGATGTAGAGGCAATCCGCGATGAAGTTCCCATCATTCGCGCGGTGAGCGCCGAATCTTCGACGAGCTTCGGATACAAGATCGGTACCCGGGTGGTCTCCATCCAGACACGCGGAGTCGAACTGCCCTATGGACAGATGCGCAAACTCACTTTAAGCGACGGCCGTTACTTCACGGAAAACGATTTCGTGCAGCACAACCGGGTTGTCATTCTCGGCTACGAAGCCGCTCGGCGAGTCTTTCAGGGTGCTCCGGGGGTAGGACAGAGCGTAAACATCGGTGGGCTGGATTTCACCGTGATAGGCGTAATGCGCAACAAGATCCAGGACTCGATGTACATGGGACCTGATAATGAAGACGGATTCATTCCCTTTGCGCTCTTTCGCGATTTAAAGAACCTCAAGGATCCCGACGTTATCGTCATTCAGCCGACCGCTCCCGAGCTCAACAAGAAAGCTCTCGCTGCCGCTCGCGAGGTCGTGGCCCGCCGCCATCATTTTGACCCAAAGGACGACAAAGCCGTTCCCGCATGGGACACTATCGAAGACCGCTCCATGATCAACGCGTTTTCCCTGGGTCTGCAGGCGGTTCTCGGACTTATTGGAATGGTCACGCTGGGCGTCGGCGGAGTTGGCGTCATGAACATCATGCTGGTGTCGGTTACCGAGCGCACCCGCGAAATCGGTTTGAGAAAGGCTCTGGGAGCCCGTCCGCGGCACATCCTGGTGCAATTCTTATTGGAAGCCCTGGTCTTGACCTTTGCAGGCGGTGTGATTGGCATGGCCCTCGCCATCGTTCTCGCGTGGCTCATTCCTCCCATGCCTCTATACAGCGAGTTATATAAGACCGCCAATCATGAAGGCGACATTTTGCTGCAGACCTCCGGGAGTGTCATGGCTGTTTCGTTTATCATCTTGTCGCTCGTCGGGATTACGTCCGGCTTTTTCCCGGCCTTGAAAGCTTCGCGCATGAATCCCATTGAAGCATTGCGGTACGAATGAGAATTTTCCAAGCGCTACAAAGTCTCACGAGAACTTATTTACCTGCTGCCTTTATTACCTGCGTGCCTTGACTGCTTATCACCTTGGCGTTTAACTTCACTTCTTCGGGAAAATCCATCGCGGTTGCAGAGAGGATTTCGTGGCTCGTCGGCCTATCGTCACCCTGACCACCGATTTTGGCACTCAGGACCACTTCATCGGAACCATGAAAGGCGTCATTCTGGAAAACGTTCCGGAGGTGCAGTTCGTTGACATTTCGCATTCGGTTCAGGCTTTTGACGTCTTCGATGGTGCGCTGACGATTGCGCAGGCTTACTCGTATTTCCCGAGCGGCACGGTTCACTTGGTGGTGGTTGATCCGGGCGTAGGAAGTGAGCGCAGGCCGATCGCTGTATCTACCGAAAAGTACACGTTCGTAGGACCTGATAACGGCGTCTTCTCGATGATTTACGACCGAGAAGCCAGGCTGAGCGTTCGACACATCACAGCCGAACACTACTTCCTTCAGCCGGTGAGCAACACCTTCCACGGTCGCGACATTTTTGCTCCTATAACGTCGTATCTCGCTAAGGGTGTAGACCTCGACCGCATGGGTGAAGAAGTAACCGATTTCGTACGCTTTGCCGCACCGCGTCCTAAGGCAGTGGATGAGCATACGCTGCGGGGAGTCGTGCTCAAGGTTGACCGCTTCGGCAATCTCATCACGAACATCACTCCACAAGATGCCCCGATGCTGTTTCAGGCCGAACCGTCTCCCTTCAAGATCATTGTGGGTAGCAAGGAGATCGGCCAGGTTCACAGCGCTTATGCACAGGGCGTGCCCGGCCAGGTATTCGGGCTGCTCGGCAGTATGGGATACCTCGAAATTGCTACGAATCGCGGCGCCGCCTCGAAGATCACCGAAGCCGGCAAGGGCAGCGAAGTAAAGATCTTATTCTAACTGCAGGCCGCAGCAATTCGAGTCATTTCCACTTCTTTCGCATCCATATTCCTCATGATCCCTTGCCAGCGGCATCTCTTCCAAATACCCGAGGGCATCACGTATCTCAACTGTGCCTACATGTCTCCGCTGATGGCCGCTGCCGTTCAGGCCGGAAACGCAGGCTTGGCTCGCAAGGCACAACCCTGGAACATTTCCGCTCAGGACTTCTTCACGGGATCGGAACAGTTGCGGAGTATCGCCGCACGCTTCTTTAACTCCTCCGCGGATGAGATTGCGATTGTCCCCTCGGCCAGCTACGGACTGCAAACGGCGGCTAAGAATGTACCGATCGCGCGCGGGCAGAAGATTCTGGTACTTGAGGAGCAGTTTCCGTCCAACATGTATCCCTGGCGCAGGTTGTCGCGAGATACCGGCGCTGAACTTGTAACCGTTCCCTGGCCTAGCGACGGCGATTGGACCGCAGGCGTATTGGAGACATTGAGCAGCGACGTTGCGATTGCTGCGCTGCCGAATGTCCAGTGGACCAGCGGCGGCGTCCTGAATTTAGAGATGATTGGCGCGGCCTGCCGCAAAATTGGAGCTGCCCTGGTCGTGGATCTTACGCAATCCCTCGGGGTGTATCCCTTCGACGTACAGCGCGTGCAGCCCGATTTTGCCGTCGCTGCAGCTTACAAGTGGCTGCTCGGGCCCTACAGCAGCGGAGTCATGTACGTTTCTCCGCGCTGGCATGGTGGCAAGCCGCTCGAGGAAAACTGGATCCAGCGCGACAACGCGCGCAACTTCTCCAACCTGTACTACACCGATAACTATCAATCAGGCGCTCGCCGCTTTGACATGGGTGAGCACGCAAATTTTGGATTATTGCCCGCCACCATCCGCGCCATGGAGCAATTGGATGAATGGGGCGTCCCAGCAATTTCGGAAACCATTGCGGCAATGACGAAGAGTATTGTCGAAAGCCTGCAGGGCACAGGACTGATCGCCTGGCCAGAAGCGATGCGAGCTCCTCATTATCTTTGTCTGCGACTAGAAGGACAAATTCCAGACGGATTGGTGGAATCCCTAGCGTCGGAGCAGATCTACATCAGCTTGCGCGGCACTTCGCTTCGCATCACGCCGCACGTCTACAACTCGAGCGGGGATATAGAGCGCCTGGTAAACATTCTGCTAAGGTCATTCGCAGTTCAGACCCGGTGAACTGGCAAAAAATCAGAAATGAAATCCTTTACGACGCTTTAGGACGAGGCCGAACATAACGTTCCATTTCGGCCGTCCACTTTAGAAAGCGCCACAAATTACTTCTCTCCCTCCAGACGAATGCCCAAAACTCCAGGAAGTGGATCTGCTGCATCTTGACGCCGCAATAGGTTTCCATTCGCCACAGCAGATATGGGCTGCGCCACGGCGCCAGCCTATGCCCTCGGGTTGCATTCCAAAGAAAGCGAACTATATAACGCATGCGCTTTTCTGAAGTATACCGGGAGTCTCACGCGTCATGCTGATTTGCGCCGTGTTCAACAGGCAAAACATTCCAGTGTCATCGTGTCACGCTGTTCATTGTTGAGGCTTGCAAAATACGTAGTAATACCAATCTGTTACATGCTGGCCGCCAGCACTCGGATAATCGCCCGCCACGGTTTCCAGAACGCAAAATCCGGACCGTGTCACTTCCGCGACTGCTTGCTTCGGCACCCAGCAATGCGTGTACAAGCCGCCATGCGCGGGATCCAGGACGTGGCCCTGCCCGCACCAGAATGCCCGGTAGCGAGACTGCCGCAATAGGCGACGGAGGGTGTGCAACGCAGCACGCATGGTCGCTGCTACCGCAGCGATGCAATTGAGCATGAAATAGAGCAGTCTTCCAATGAGACCTTCCGCGGGTGCGATCACGGTTGCGATCCGCCGTACGCGTTGATGGTTCCATGCGGGACGAACTACAACAGCTCTGGGGTTGTGCGAAGAGAAAATTAACACGCCTCCCGGCTTCAGGACGCGATAACACTCTCGCCAACAGCTCTGACGCTTATCTCGGCCAATAACGTAGTCGAGAACATTGAATGCAGCGACAACAGCATCGAAGGAATGCGAGCCAATCTCGCCTAAGTCCGAAGCATCGCCAACCTTGAATTCAAGGTTCGGAAACTTGGCGCGGCAGATGCGCACCATCTCGGGTGCATAGTCCAAACCCAAATAGGCGGAACTTCGATTGGAAAGATAGGGCGTGGTTCGCCCACCACCCACGCCCAAGTCCAGCACGACTGCTCCATCTCGGACATATTTCTGAAACAGCAGATGCTCGCAAGGCGTGATCTGGCTCAGACCGGCGTAATGTGCGGCGATTTCGGTCGAGTTGTAAATCTGGAGATTGTTATTCGCCAGGGTGGTCCGCGGCCGCATTAGCTGACGATAGCACTCAGGTCAACAGCCTTCCGCAGCAACTTCGAAGTAACCAAGGTTCATTGCTTGTGCGACAAATGGCCGTAGAGAGGTTGGGCGCACGTGACCGGCAATAGCACCGAAGGGCCATATCGAGGTTCCGCAAACAGCCAATATTATCCGTTCATGTACTCGCAAAATGTTCGGGACGGTCTGCTCGTGACCCTCGCCCTTCGTTACGAAGAAGATCCCAGCCAATTCGTCGTGCTGTCCAAGCACACGCTCGATTCCTCATCAGCACGGGTAGCAGTTGCCGAGCTGCGAAACGCAGGATTTGTGGAAGAACAGGTGCGGGGTGTTATTCGACTGACCTCGCGCGGATACAAGATGTACAAAGCCATGCCAGTTCCCTGGGCCTTCGCGGGCTGAGCGACAACGCCGATAGCCATCGTGCGATAAATCGCGCCTACACGCGACATTCGTACAGGTTCCTTAGTAATCTCGCCTTCCGTCTCACTCCGTAGCATATTTCGGTCATGGCTCTCTCCCCCGAGACTCTCAAGCTGCGTCCTGCCCGTGTTCGCCTCCCAGGCATGCCGCCTACTCATATCCGGCTACAGGATGGACAACGCTCAACCGCCAGATTGCAAACGATTTCGCCGACGGGAGGCTTGCTGCGGGTGTTAAAGCCTCTTCTGCCCGGCGCCATCGCCGAGGTGCTATTTCTGACAGAAACGGGACCTGTTCTTGGACTGGCGGAACTCCTCAACCCCTGCTCGCACGCCCCGATCGGCCTGCAGCCGTTTCGGTTTGTTGCTATGGACGAAAGGGATCGGGAGACGTTGCAGGCAGCTATCGCATCATCTTTAGCGGCAGTGATTCCCCAATAATTCAGTCTCTCTCACGCATCGTTGTAAACGGCATACCTGCGCTCCAAATCTGTGCTTTTCGTCTTTTAAGCTAAAATTCAGTTTGATGCGTCTTGTCGTCAAAGTTGGAACCAGCCTTATCGCGCCGGGTGGTCGAATCGACACTGTTCGCATGCGTGCCTTGGTGGACCAGATCGATTTACGGCACCATGAATATCTGATTGTCAGTTCGGGCGCCATCGCTTCCGGAATGGCTAATTTGAGTCTAGAAGCGCGGCCCAGCAGTGTGCCCTTGATGCAAGCGTGCGCAGCCGTCGGCCAGAGTGCACTGATGCACACGTACGAGCAACTCTTCTTCGGAAAGAAGGTGGTTGCTCAGTTGCTGCTGTCGGGCGACGATTTCACATCACCGGTCCGGTACCGCAACCTGCAGAACACTTTGCGTCAACTGCTGGAGTTAGGGGTTATTCCGATCGTCAACGAAAATGACAGCGTATCGGTTCGTGAACTGGTGGGCGCCTTTGGCGATAATGATGAACTCAGCGCACTTCTGGCGCGAGCGGTCAAGGCAGACTGGTTACTCCTTCTGACCGATGTTGACGGCTTCTACATGAGGAATGGAAGAAAAGAGGCGCGCTTGCTGCGCACGGTTAGGAAACTTACTCCCGACATGGAAGCTCTCTGTAACGGCCATGGTAAGCTGGGCACCGGAGGCATGCGCTCGAAGTTACGTGCCGCAAAGCTTGCAAGCGAAGCCGGCGTGCACGTAGCCATTGTCAACGGGCATCACCCCCATGCGCTTCCCTGGGGAATTGCGCGGAAAATCGGAACCTACTTCCCTCCCCAGAGCTCGTGATCCATGGCATCCAGCACTACATCGGCGATCTCCACTCATGACCAACTAGTCCGCGCGCGACGTGCGTGCAGTCAACTGGCGCAATTCTCCAGCGAACAGAAGAATTCAATTTTGCTGGCGATGGCAGATGAGCTGGAAAGGAATGTTAATGACATTCTGGCGGCGAATCGCGCCGATCTGGAAGCGTGCGGCTTGTCGGGACCGATGCTGGATCGATTGTCTCTGAACCCAGAGCGCGTTTCCGCAATGGCTGAAGGTATTCGGGAAGTCGTTCAATTACCAGATCCTGTTTACGAAAGACTTGCGGAGTGGGTCCGCCCAAATGGATTAGTTATTCGAAAAGTTCGTGTGCCGCTTGGCGTCGTTGGCATCATCTACGAATCTCGGCCCAACGTCACTGCTGATACCGCGGCTCTAGCGATCAAAACCGGCAACGCCATCGTGCTGCGCGGGGGGAAAGAAGCAGTTCGAAGCAATCAATGTTTGGTCGAAATTCTCAACAGAGCGGGTGGCCTTCCGGAGGGTTCCATTGAACTGCTCGATTCGACTACTCGCGCCAGTACTGAAGAACTGATAAAAGCACGCGGTCTTGTGGACATGCTGATCCCCCGTGGCGGCCCAGACTTGATCACCTATGTGGCCGAAAACGCAGTTGTACCGGTAATCGAGACAGGCGCCGGTAACTGCCACATTTTCGTTGATGCCTCGGCCGATCTGGATATGGCCGATGGAATCGTCATCAATGCCAAGACACAGAGGCCCTCAGTCTGCAATGCAGCCGAAAAATTGCTGGTGCACGAGCAGATTGCAGCCGAGTATGTGCCCAGGATCGTCGGCAAGCTGCAAGCCTCCCATGTCGAAGTACGAGGTGATCAACGAACCTGCCGATTGGTTGCAGACGTTCGTCCCGCCACTTCGCAGGATTGGACGGAGGAATACCTTCGGCTCTGCATAGCGGTTCGGATTGTTTCCGGCTTGGACGAGGCTATTGAACATATCAATCGTCATTCCACTCATCATTCCGAATCCATCATTACCAGAGATGAGCGTAACGCGCGTCAGTTTCTGCGCCGGGTGGACTCGGCGGCCGTGTACTGGAATGCCTCCACTCGATTCACAGATGGGGGAGAGTTTGGCTTCGGAGCTGAGATGGGCATAAGCACCCAAAAACTACATTGCCGCGGCCCGTTCGCATTGGCGGAGCTCACCTCGACGAAATACGAGATTGCTGGGAATGGACAGGTAAGAGAGTAAGTTTTCGTTTGGATAAGCCGGGAACGTGAGTGGCTTTTCTCCGCCTGTAGAGGCTATGTGGGTGAGAATTTAGTCTCGCATCGGCAAAATCTAAACAGGGCGCTGCGGACTTTCGATACCTACACCTTTGCGGTGCGCACTCTGAATGCTTTGGGTAAGCGGTTCCGCACTCTTATTCCGTGCCGGACGCAAATCCCATCGGCAGCAAGTGCAGCGTGTCGCGTGAGTGTAGACGATATGTCCGTAAATGGAACATGATTGGTTAGCGCACAACTTCATCGTCATGTGGGATACACCGTCACACCAAACTCACAGACAAGACCCGTATCAGCCCCAAGCTAGCATGAAGTGCCGGTGTGGATTTGCGCATTTTTCGGTGCTCTAAATCAGTTTTTCTTCTAGCGCACTCCACTCCGGGTTTGAAGTGCGGCTTAAATCCTCGCGCCATTCCGGCCAAGGCTTACGGACCCTTCGGTCGAAATGTAAGATGTTTGTCTCTATTGTGAATACTCCATTGGATAAGCCGACAACCTCAATTACCTGCCGCGCTCTGCTTTTCGACATGGACGGCGTGTTGATTGATTCCACCCCGGCCGTAACACGTGTATGGACGCAGTGGGCAATCGAGCATGGGTTTGATCCAAAACAGGTTGTGGCGGCGGCCCATGGTCGTCCGAGCCTGTCGACAGTCCGCGAGTATTTGCCTAACGCGGATGCTGAGGCAGAGAACCGCGAAGTCGAGCGGCGGGAGATCGAGGACCTGGATGGTGTAGTACTACTACCGGGTGCTCGGGAACTTCTTGCGGCGCTGCCGGAGGATCATTGGACAATCGTGACTTCGTCCACCCGGAACTTGGCTGAGGTGCGCTTGCGGGCAGCCGGATTGCCCATTCCCAGGCGATTCATAACCGCGACTGACATAGTCCGTGGTAAGCCCGATCCCGAACCTTATCTCAAGGCGGCCCAACTCTTGGGTTTTGATGCGAGGGATTGCGTTGTTGTCGAAGATGTTCCCGCCGGCATCCGCTCCGGAATCGCAGCAGGGGCGCGAGTTATTGCTGTTCCCACCACCGTATCGAGCCATGAACTCGCAAAAGCAGGAGCGGACTGGATCGTCAAGAACTGCGCTGCAATTTCCCTGCGAGGTGTCTCGGGAGAGACTATGGTTTTGTCCATCGATAAAATCTGAACTCTATAAAACGGCTGGTCGCAACGGCGAACACGAAACACCTTCCCGGCGGCACGGCATTGTAGCTCGCGTGAATTGAAGCTCCCATTTTGAATGAGTTTCTTGGAGAAAAGTAAGGTATCGTGTACCGGTGCGTCGCCTTGAAGAACACCCGTTGGGCACTGTGGGCGCTATTGTGCCTGCCCCAAGCCCCCTTATCCGCCCGTACATGCCGGAGCTGGATTCGGTACGCGGGATAGCGGTGTTGATGGTGCTGTTCTTGCACGGCGTCGCCTGGCCGCTGAATGCAGCTTTGTCGCGTCCAGGAAAATGGCTGCTCTCGATCTCTCAGCACGGAGGGGCTGGGGTTAACCTCTTTTTCGTGCTCTCGGGTTTTCTGATTACCGGGATCCTCCTCGACGGCAAGAGCAAAACTGACTTCTATCGCCGCTTTTATACACGAAGGGCCTTGCGGATACTGCCCGCTCTCTGTGCCACCCTGCTGGTGCTGTTCATCGGCGGCTGGATCAACTGGCGCTTTGCCCTGGTGAGCCTCGCATTTCTCGCCAATACGGCACCCCTGCTGGGCGTGCCTTTGCAGTACGGACCCCTTTGGTCGTTAGCAGTGGAAGAGCATTTTTATATGCTTTGGCCAGCTCTCGTTCGGAGATTCTCTTCTACTTGGCAGGTGATTCTGCTGGTTAGCATCATTCTGTTCAGTCCTGTATTGCGAGCAATCGCCTTCGCACATCTACGTGAGCCATATGGCGGCAGGCCCCTTTACACGTGGTTCAATCTGGATGGGCTTGCTCTGGGCGCGATCCTAGCCATTTGGTTGCGCCATCCCTCATTTCGACGTGTTCACTTATCGAGGGTTGCGCTTCCTATCTTTATGACGGGTGTTGCGCTTTATGCGTGGTCAGTGGGTCGGCCGCAAGCGAGTGCCACCTTCGCCGATACTGCATGCGCCATCGCCTCGGTAGGTTTTCTCTCTTGCATGCTGCTAGTCGGGACAAGCAAGTGGAGCGCGCTCGTCGACATACCTATTCTCAAGTTTTTGGGCGTTATCAGCTATGGTTTGTATTTGATCCACGTTCTGTCATTCAGGATCACCGAAATCCTGCTTTCGCATTTTCCGATGTTAGTCGCTGCGGAGAAACCAACGCTAGCTATGCTGCTGCGCTTTGTGGGCGGCAGTAGCCTTGCCATTGCAGCGGCATTTACATCCCGTCGTTTTCTCGAGGAACACTTTTTGCGGCGAGGAAGAGATCACCGACCTGGATTTTCGATCTCGAGCAAAGTCGAGCGACGGCACCGGTATGCCGGAAAGCCT
>Ga0207657_10002639_pt1 | contig 19358 bp, 18 predicted proteins | sample KBSC33metaG_FD_184316 | JGI IMG/M metagenome (GOLD analysis project Ga0207657, IMG submission 184316) | Corn rhizosphere microbial communities from Kellogg Biological Station, Michigan, USA - KBS C3-3 metaG (SPAdes) (version 2) | ecosystem: Host-associated > Plants > Roots > Rhizosphere > Soil ... | reverse complement strand
TCATCGCATAGCGCGTCACGAGTCTCTTGTGCATGGAGTCGCTCCTTCGGTTGATACACGTGAACCTAGCGGTAGAGCATCAGCCCGCCGTCATCGGCGCGCTTCGCCTCGCCGCGCCCGACCAGCTCGTCGAGCGTCTCGCGCGCGTGCTTCACGCGCCAGCCGAGCGCGCCCCCGAGGTCGGCGGCCGAGATCTCGCCGCACGAGGCGAGCACGGTCGCGGCCAGCGTGCGCTCGGCCTCGTCCGCCGGCGGCAGCTTCTTCTGTGGCCAGCGTCGCGCAAGCAGGTCGACGGCAATCGCGCCCCAGCCGTTCCGCTGCTCGACGACGTGCGCGTTCGTCAGGACGAGCTGCCGCTGCAGCGCGACAACGGCCGCGTCGACGTGCTTCTTGTCGGCGCCGGTCAGTGCACGCAGCTCCGGGCCGGTCGACGGGCCGGCGCCGAGCACCGCTTCGCACACATCGAGTTGCACCGGCGTGAGCTCGGCCTCCCGGAAGTCGTCGGCACGCCCGCGGCGGCCGGTGAGCGCGTAGAGCGGCGGCAGCATCCGCGGCGCGACGAGCGCGGCCCAGCGGCCGAAGTGCTTCCCGACGACGCCGAGCTCCTGTGCGGGCAGCTCGTCCTTCCACGCCCAGCATTTCGCCATCTCCGGCGTGAAGACGTTTCGCCCGTCCGGATCGATCTCGGCCCACTCGACCGCGCGCGTGCCGCTGATCGCCTCCCAGAGCGACGGCAGGACGAGCTCCGAGCCCGGCAGGAGCGCCGCGATCCCGACCCGGTCGAGCCACGCGGCCGCGCCGCGGATGCTCTTAATCGGTCGCTGCGTACTGGTGGAACGACGACTCGTCGACGAGGACGCGTCGCGGCTTCGATCCTTCATAGCCACTGATGATGCCTCGCCGCTCGAGCATGTCGATCAGGCGGCCGGCTCGCGTGTAGCCGACGCGCAGCCGGCGCTGGATCAGCGACACCGACGCGGTCTGCGTCTGCACGACGATCTCGATCGCCTTGTCGAGCAGCGGATCCTCGTCCGGGTCGAACTCGCCGTCGTGGTCGTCGCTCTCCGGCTCGGCGAAGACCTCCGGCAGCTCGAGGTAGCCCTCGTCGAGCTCCTGCTCGCGCTGCCGCGTCTGCTCGACGACGAGCGCGATCTCTTCCTCGGAGACGTACGCACCCTGGACGCGCTGCAGCCGCGATGTCCCGAGCGGCTTGAAGAGCATGTCGCCCTGGCCGAGCAGCGACTCGGCGCCGCCCTGGTCGAGGATCACGCGCGAGTCCGTCATCGACGACACGGCGAACGCGATGCGCGACGGCACGTTCGCCTTGATCATGCCGGTGATCACGTCGACCGACGGCCGCTGCGTCGCGAGCACGAGATGGATGCCGACCGCACGCGACTTCTGCGCAAGCCGGATGACGGCGTCCTCGACGGCCTGCGGTGCGATCATCATCAGGTCGGCGAGCTCGTCGATCACGACGAGCAGATACGGCATCGTCGGCTCGCCACGCTGACGGAACGCGCGGTTCGCCTCGTTCAGGTTGCGCGCGCGCACCGACGAGAGCCGCTCGTACCGGCGCTCCATCTCGGCGACGCAGTTGGCGAGCACGGCGCTCGCCTCCTTCGGGCTCGAGACGACCGGCGTCAGGAGATGCGGGATGCACTCGTAGTGGTTGAGCTCGATGCGCTTCGGGTCGATCAGGATCATCCGGCACTCGTCCGGCGTCGCCCGCAGCAGGATCGACGTGAGGAGCGCGTTGATGCAGCCGGACTTACCGGAGCCGGTCGTGCCCGCGATCAGCAGGTGCGGCATGCGCGCAAGATCGGTCCAGACAGCGGCGCCCGAGATGTCCTTACCGAGCCACACCGAGAGCGGCGACGCCGTCGTCGGCAGGTCGTCGAAGATGTCGCCGAGCGTGACGAGGTTCGGCGAGAGGTTCGGCAGCTCGACGCCGACCGCCTGCTTGCCCGGGATCGGCGCGAGGATGCGGATCTCGGTCGTCGCGAGCGCGTAGCTCAGGTCGTCCTTCAGCGCTGCGACCTTCGAGACCTTCGTCCCGGGCGCGAGCTGGAGCTCGTAGCGCGTCACGCGCGGGCCGGAGATCTGGCCGATCACGGTCGCCTCGACGCCGAAGTGCGCGAGCGTCTGCACGAGCAGCTCCGCGACACGCGCCGCGGTCTCCCCGGACACGTCGGTCTTCTCGGGGGAGACGCGCAGGACGTTGCGGTCCGGCAGCTTGTACTCCGGGTGCTCGATCGTGATGTCGTCGAAGAGCTGCTCCTGCTGGGTGACGAGCGGCGCGTGCTCCATCGTCAGGAGCGGCGACGGCGCGAGCCGCGCGGGCTCGGCGACGACGTCCGGGTATGCAGCGACGGCGTCGACGAGCGGCTTCTTCGGAATCGACGGCGGCGGCGGTTCGTCCCACGTCTCGATCGGCGCGGCGGCCGAGCGGCGGCGGCGCTCGGAGACGTGACGGTGCAACTGGTGCCCGGAGCGGCGGAGGATCGCGCCGAGCGACGCGCCGGAGAGAAGCAGCGCGCCGACGAGCAGGAGCAGCACGCCGAGGATCGTCGAGCCGGTGGCGCCGATCGCAACGCCGACGGCGCCGCCGAGCACCTGACCGAGATAGCCGCCCTGGTCCTTGCCGAGCGTCTCCATCAGGCCGAACGAGACGACGGCGAGGCCGGCGCGGAACGGGCGCACGTCGACGAGCGCGCTCCGCGTGACCATCAGGCCGCCGATAGCGACGAACGCGACGGGGACGACCCAGGACGCGCCGCCGATCAGCGCGTCGAGGCCGTCGGCCATCGCACCGCCGACGTAGCCGCCGTTCCAGCCGGCGTAGATGACGCTGCCGAGGAAGAGCCCGAGCGCGACGAGCCCGAGCCCCCAGAGCTCGGGATGCTGCAGGCTGCGCGGCCCGGCGGCCTTCTTCGTCCGCTTCTTCACGCGGCTCGGCGTTTTGGGGCGCAGCTTCCTCTTGCGCTTCTGGCGCGGCATGCGCACCCTTTCGCGCGGCGCGGGCGTGCTCCTGCCTTGGCAGAATCCAGGGCGTGAGCGCCGAGCTGCTGGACGTCGCTCCCGGGCTCTGGCTCTGGCGCCTCCCGTACCCGGACTGGAGGCCGGAAGCCGGCTGGCCGGAGGTCGTGACGTCGACCTGCGTCGAGTCCGGCGGCGAGGTCGTGCTCATCGACCCGCTCGCTCCTCCCGACGACGCGACCGAGGTGTGGGCCAGGCTCGATGCGAAGCCCGCCACGGTCGTCGCCGTCCTGAAGCCCGATCACGTGCGGGACGTCGACCGCTTCGTCCGCCGCTACGACGCACGCGGCTATGGGCCGCGGCTCTTCTGGCCCCACAACGTGCCGGAGACGACGCTCGAAGGGATCGAGCCGGGCGACGAGCTCCCCGGCGGCCTCGTCGCGCTGTACGACGGCCGCGGCCGGAACGAGACGCCGCTCTGGCTCCCCGAGCAGCGGACGCTCGTGTTCGCCGACGCGCTCGCGGCGCCCCACGGCGAGCTGCGCGTCTGGGCGACGCCGTGGCACGAGGAGCGGGTCCTCCCCGCGCTGCGCGCGCTGCTCGAGCTGCCGTTCGAGCGCGTCGTCGTCTCCCACGGCGAGCCGCTGCACGACCGGGCGGCCTTCGAGCGCGCGCTCGAAGCGGCTCCGTGGGCGGGCGACGACTGAGCGCAACGACTGCAACCTGACTGAAGTCAGGTTGCGAGGGCAACCGCCATGCCGTAGTACGTCGGCGCCGCATAGGCGAGGAGCTTCGCCCGGCCGGGAGCGGCGCCCTGAAGCACGAGGAGCTGCCAGAGCGAGTCGGCCTTCGCCGCGTCGACGAGCTCGCCGAGCGGCCGGAAGTCGAGCGGCTCCGCCGCGAGCAGCTCGAGGAAGCGGGCGTCGTATGCCGCTGCAGCGGGGTCGAAGCCGTATGGCCCCTCCGGGTCGTGCGCATGGGCATGGTCCGCACTCGCGACGAGGCCGACGCGGCGCGCACCGGTGCCGCGTGCGATCACTTCGCCGAGGCGAATGTGCTCGTCGAGCGACAGATCGCGCGCCGGCGCGACGATCACGACCTGCGAGGCATGCACGAAATGCAGCGGCACCTCGGTGCCCCAGTCGAGCGGATGCTCGGCCTCGGCCGGATCGTTTCCGCCGTAGGAGACGCCGACGACCGGCAGCCCGGCTCCGCGAATCGCCGCGACGAGATCGGCCGCCAGCGTTCGATCGGTCACGTGGTCGCCGACACGCCCCGCGACGACGACGGCGAAGTGACCCTCGACGTGCACGTTGTGCGGCGTCACGACGACGACCGCTTCGCACTCACTCGCCGCGTAGCGGCGGCCGAGCTCGTCCATCGCGGCACGCAGCTCCGGTGCCGCATCGACGTCGCCGTGCGGCGCGATCGCGGCGAAGGCGATCACGCCAGCGCGGAGATCCGCTCGACGAGCAGCTCGAGGAACCGCTCGGCGTCGACGTCGATGCCCGCGCGGCAGTTGCGCGGCCGGTCGGTGACGTTCCAGCGGTCGACGACCGTGCGGCCGTCGCACCACTCCGACGCCGTCTCGATCTCGACGTTGCACGCGACCGTCGTCACGAGCGACGGGTCGATCACCTCCGCGACCGCGAGCGCATCGTGGATCGGCGAGCCGTCGAAGCGATAGCGCGACTCGTGGAAGATCTGGAAGAAGTCGGAGAGCTCCGCCACCGCCTTGCCCGCACGGCCCGTGCCGCGCAAGCGGTCGGCGTGCGCGCGCGTGAAGAGCGCCTTGTGCGTGATGTCGAGCCCGATCAGCGTCACCTCGATGCCGCTCGCGAACACACGCGCCGCCGCCTCCGGGTCGACGAACGCGTTGAACTCCGCGGCCGGCGTCACGTTCCCCTCGGCGATCGCTCCGCCCATCCAGACGATCCGCTCCGGCTTCACGTCGGGGTGACGCTCGAGGAGCAGTGCGACATTCGTGAGCGGGCCGGTCGGGACGAGCACGACGCCGGGCTCCAGCAGCTCCGCGAGCAGGTCGGCAGCGTGCGCGTCGACGGGCGCCGTCGTCGGCTCCGGGAGGTCGGGGCCTTCGAGCCCCGACTCGCCGTGCACGTGCGCCGCCGTGCGAAGCTCGCGCACCAGCGGACGGTCGGCCCCGGCCGCGACAGGGATGTCGGTGCGGCCCGCGAGCTCGAGGATCTTCAGCGCGTTCCGCGTCGTCTTCTCGAGGGTCTGGTTGCCGGCGACGGTCGTGATGCCGCGCAGCTCGACCTCGGGCGAGGCGAGCGAGAGCAGGATCGCGATCGCGTCGTCGTGCCCGGGATCGCAGTCGATGACGATGGGCGTGCTCATAACAGGGCGTCGACCTCCTCGGCGGTGGGCAGAGACGTCTGCGCGCCGAAGCGCGATGCAGCGAGCGCGCCGGCGATGCAGGCGCGGCGCAATGACTCGTCGCGCGCGCGCCCTTCGAGCAGCGAGACGACGAGACACGCGGTGAATGCGTCGCCGGCAGCGGTGCCGTCGACGGCATCGACCGTGGGTGGCGCCGCCCGCGCGACCTCCTCCCCGTCCTCGAGGATCAGCGCGCCCTCTGCGCCGAGGGTCACCGCGATGACACCGTCGCGATGTGTCAGCGCCTCGAGCTCGTAGCGGTTGACGATCGTCACGTCTGCGGCGGGCACGGGGCCGCGCGCGGGCGCGGCGTTCAGGAAGAACTCGCCGGGCGCCGTCGCGGCAACATGCTCGACCGTCTCGAGCGGGATCTCGAGCTGGCAGAGGACCCCGTCGCAGTCGGGCAGGTGGACGTCGCCGGGCAGAAGCTCCGTGTTCGCTCCGGGCGCGACGACGATGACGTTCTCGGCGTCGGCGTCGACCGTGATCAACGCCACGCCGGTCGGCGCGTCGACGACCTTGAACCGCGTCATGTCGACACCGGCGCGCTCGAGCTCGACGGCTGCCTGCCGGTGGAAGTCGTCGTTGCCGACACACGCGATCATCGTCACCTCCGCCCCGAGCCGCGCCGCGGCAACCGCCTGGTTCGCGCCCTTGCCACCGGGGATCTGCGAGAAGGTCGCCCCGGTCACGGTCTCGCCCGGGCGAGGCAGCCGCTCGGTGCGCGCGACGAGATCGAGGTTGACGGAGCCGACGACGGTCAGACGGGGAGCCACCGAAGCGGCAGGTTACGAGCTCGCGAGGACGCGGAGATCCTCGAGCGCCTGGCCGAGCAGGTTGTCGCGCAGGTCGAAGAGCCCGGCCCAGAGGGCGGAACGGTCGGGCGGCGCCTCGAACTGCGCTGCGGCACTGAGGCCCTCGAGCGCACGCACGAGCACGGCGAGCTCGAGATACGCCTGCGCGACGCGCTCCGGCGGCATGCGCACGCCGGCGCGGGTCAGCACGGGCTCCCAGTCGATCAGCTCGGCCGCACCGGGGCCGCCGTACCACGACCGTCCTTCGAGCACCTCCGCCTCGAGCTCGAGCAGGTAGCGCTTCAACGGCTCCTCGAGGCCCGCAAGGGCCGTCTCGGCGCGGTCGGCGGCGCGACGGATCGCGGACTGCCGCTCGCCGGGCGACGACGGGTCGGCCTCGCCGCGCGCCCACTTCTCGAGCAGCCGGCAGAACGCGAGCGCCGAGATCTCGCACGCGCGTAGCTGGCCGACGAGGCGGCGCGCCGTCTCCGGCTCCGCAGCGAACTCCTCGAGGACGTCGGCCCACGTCGGCGTGTACGCCGTGCTCATACCTCCACCAGCACGGGCAGGATCATCGGGCGCCGGCGCGTGCGGTCGTAGACGATGCCGCCGAGCGCGTCGTGGACATGCTCCTGCAACAGCTTGATCTCGCTGATGTCGTCGGCGAGCAGCTCGTTCAGGACGCGCTCCGCCTCGGCGCGGAGCTCGTCGAGGAGCGCGTCGGCTCCGTCGCCGAAGCCGCGGGCGATCAGCTCGGGCGCCGCGGTGAGCGACCCCTGACCGTCGGAGCCGGACAGCGTTGCGACGACGATCAGGATGCCGTCCTCGGAGAGGCGACGGCGGTCGCGCAGCGCGACGTCGTGCACGTCTCCGACGCCGAGCCCGTCGACGAACGTCATACCCGCGGTCACGCGGTCGACGATCTTCACCTTGCCGTCGGTGAGCTCCACGACGCTGCCGTTCTCCGCAAGGATGATGTTCTCCTCGGCGACGCCGCTCTCGCGCGCGAGCTGTGCGTGGGCGGCGAGCATGCGGAACTCGCCGTGCACCGGCATCACCGCCGTGGGACGGACGAGCGCGAGCATCGTGCGCAGCTCCTCGGCACGGCCGTGGCCGGAGACGTGCACCGGCGCATTGTCCTCGTGCAGCACCTCGGCACCCGAGCGCGCGAGCCGGTTGATCGCGTCGTGCACGCGCAGCTCGTTGCCCGGGATCGGCTTCGCCGAGATGATCACCGTGTCGCCCGCTTCGACGGTCACGGCGGGATGGTCGTTGTACGCGATGCGCGTCATGGCCGACATCGGCTCGCCCTGGCTGCCGGTGCAGAGGATCAGCTGCTCGCCGGGCGGCAGCTCCGCCAGCTCGTGCGGGCGCATGATCACGTTCTCCGGCACTTCCATGTAGCCGAGGTTGCGCGCGATGTTCGAGTTCTTCCGCATCGAGCGGCCGACGAAGGCGACCTTGCGGCCGCAGTCGATGCCGACGTCGACGGCCTGCTGCATGCGATGCACGTTCGACGCGAACGAGGCGACGAGGATCCGGCCGGTGCGTGACGGGAAGATCTGGCGGAACGCCTCGCCGACGACGCGCTCCGACTGCGTCACGCCTGCGCGCTCGGCGTTCGTCGAGTCGCCGAGCAGCAGCGCGACGCCGCGGTTGCCGAGCTCGGCGAGCTTGCCGACGTCGGTGCGCTGGCCGTCGACCGGCGTGTGGTCGATCTTGTAGTCGCCCGTGTGCACGACCCGGCCGCCGGGCGTCTCGAGGACGACGGCGGCCGCATCGGGGATCGAGTGCGCGACGCGCACGAACTCGATGCGGAACGGCCCGAGCTGGAACGGCTCGTCGTCGGGCGAGACCTCGCGCAAGTCGGCTTCGCGCAGGAGCCCGTGCTCGTCGAGCTTCGACTTGACGAGGCCGAGCGTCAGCCGCGTCGCGACGATCACCGGGATCTTGCACTCGCGCATGAGGTACGGCAGCGAGCCGACGTGGTCCTCGTGGCCGTGCGTGAGCACGACGCCGCGGATCATGTGCTGCCGCTCGCGGAGGTACGTGAAGTCGGGCAGGACGAGGTCGACGCCGAGGTGCTCGTCGCGCGGGAACGCGAGACCGGCGTCGACGACGACGATCGAGTCCTCCGCCTCGTACGCGGTCATGTTCTTCCCGACCTCGCCGAGCCCGCCGAGCGGGATGATCCTGCAGGTTCCCATCGCGGGCGAAGTCTAGGCGGAGGCCGTCGTCAGGACGCCGGCCCGCTCGAGACAGGCGCGGATCTGGTCGACCTCGCCGTCCGTCGGGTCGACCATCGGCAGCCGGAAGCCGCCGACCTCGTGGCCGAGCAGGTTGAGCGCGGTCTTGATCGCGATCGGGTTCGTCACGACCTTGAGGAGGTCGAACGCGGGCGCCATCTCGTCGTTCAGCGCCTGCGCGCCGTCGACGTCGCCGTCCTTGTAGCGGCGCACCATGGCCTTCGTCTGCGGCCCCCAGACGTGCGTGTGGACGCAGACGCCGCCGACCGCGCCAAGCCCGAGGAACGGGAAGATGAGGTTGTCGTCGCCGGCGTAGAGATCGAGGCCGAAGCCGGGAATCCGCCGCGCCTGCTCGAGGTCGTCGTGCGCCTGCTTCACAGCCTTGACGTTCTCGATGCCGGCGAGCTGCTCGATCGTCTCCGGCTCGATGTTGATCACGACGCGGCTCGGGATGTTGTAGACGACGACCGGCTTGTCGGTCTTCGCCGCGATCTCCTCGAAGTGGCGCACGATCGCGCGCTGAGGCGGCTTCGAGTAGTACGGCGTGACGACGAGCATCGCGTCGACGCCCACCTCGTGCGCGCGCTCGGTCAGATGCATCGAATGGCGCGTGTCGTATGTGCCCGTGCCTGCGACGACGGTGGCGCGGTCGCCCACCGCCTCGATCGCGGCCGCGAAGAGCTCGAGCTTCTCGTCGTCGGAGAGCGTCGGGCTCTCCCCCGTCGTGCCCGCGACGACGATGCCGTCTGAGCCGTGGTCGACGAGGAACGCCGCAAGCTCCCGGAACTTCTCGACGTTGACCGAGCCGTCCGCGTTGAACGGCGTGACGATCGCGGTCAGGACTTCGCCGAGCACGGTGAAAGTCTACGGGAGAGCGCCCGCGAGCTCGCGGAGCGCGAGGAAGATCGCCTCCGAGAACGTCGGGTACGGCTGAATCGTGTCGAGGAGCACGTCGATCGGGATCTCGGCCCGCACGGCGAGTGTCACCTGGCCGAGCCACTCCGTCGCCTGAGGCCCAACCGCGACGCCGCCGACGAGCACCCGCTTCTCCGGATCTGCGAAGAGGCGGACGAAGCCGTCGCGCTTCGGCCGCTCGTACGTCGCGAGCCGCGGCGTCGACGTGAGCTCCCAGCGCGCCGAGACGCCCTCCATGACCCCGACGCTTGCGACCTCCGGGTCGGTGAAGACGGCGGACGGGACCGCGCGGTAGTCCGCCCTCGCATCACGGCCGGCCAGGTCGGCTGCTGCGACGCGCGCCTGGTACTTGCCGACGTGCGTGAAGAGCGCGATGCCCGTCACGTCGCCGATCGCCCACACGTCGTCCGCGGCCCGGCAGCGCTCGTCGACCTCGATACCCCGTTCGCCCACGGAGACGCCGACCTGCTCGAGCCCGAGCTCCTCGACGTTCGGGCTCCGCCCGGTCGCGACGAGCAGCCGCTCGGCCTCGACCGTCGAGCCGTCCGACAACGAGAGCACGATGCCGGGCGCCGCCCGCTCGACCGCGACGCCGAGCCGCAGCTCGATGCCCTCCTCGCGAAAGACGTCGGCGACGAGCGCGCCCGCCTCCTCGAGCATGCGCCCGAGAAGGTGCTCGCCCTCCTCGATCACCGTGACGCGCGAGCCGAGGCGTGAATAGAACTGTGCGAGCTCGACGCCGACAGGGCCGCCGCCCAGCACAGCGAGGCTCGCAGGGACCTCGTGGGACGACGTCGCCTCGATGTTCGTCCAGTAGTCGACGCCCTCGAGCCCGTCGACCGGCGGGATCATCGCGCGCGAGCCGGTCGCGAGGACGAGCCGGTCGTAGGGAAGCTCCTGCCCGTCGACCTCGACGACTCCGGGCCGTGCGACCCGCGCCTCGCCGCGCACGAACGTGACGCGGTGCTCCTCGAGCCAGTCGAGCTGATCCTTGTCGTCCCAGTTGCTCGCGACCTGGTCGCGCCACCACCAGACGCCGTCCGCCTTCGGTCGCGCGGGCTCGAAGCCCGGCGCACGGTCGAGCGAGGACGACAGCTCGACGGCACGCAGCATCGTCTTCGTCGGCATGCACGCGTAGTACGAGCATTCGCCGCCGACGAGGCGGCTCTCGACGAGCGTGATCTCCGCCTCGGCGTCGAGCCGGCGGAGGGCGCCGGCGAAATGCTCGCCGGTCGACCCTCCGCCGAGGACGACGACCTTCACCTACGAGAGACCGTTCGCCTTGAGGAAGGCAGCCGCGACCTTCGCAGGCGACTGCTTGTCGATTCCGACGGCCTTGTTCATGGCCTGCATCGCGCCGAGCGTCAGCTTCGCAGAGACCGCATTGACGGCTTTCGCAAGAGCGCTACCGCCGGCTGCTGCGAGCTTCTTCGACACGACGGGTGCGACATTCTGGAACCCGAAGATGTGCTTCGTGTCCTTCAACACCGTGTACTTGTTTCCCTGGAGCTGCGGATCGGTCGAGAACACGTCCCCGGCCGTGGTCTTGCGCTGGTCGAGCAGCGTGTACACGCTGATGCTCGCGAGCGGGATGAACTTGACCTGCGTGAGGCCGTAGATCTGCTTCAGGCCGAGCAGGCAGGTCATGCGAGTCCGGCACTCGGGGAAGCCCGCGAACGTGAACGACTTGACCTTCTTCATGTCGCCGATCGTCTTCACGCCGTACTTCTTCGCGGTCGATGTGAGCATGCCGAACGAGTCCGAGTCGTAGAACGGCGTCTGCGCGAACAGGGTGTTGCCCCGACTCTCCTCGAACTTCTTCGCCGCTGCATAGTTCGCAGCCGCGGTCTTCGGCGGCGTCTGGTGCGCGAGGTCGGCGACGATGACGCCGGTGTACTCCGGATAGAAGTTGATCTTGCCGCTCTTCAACGCTGTGTCGATGAGCTCGGAGCTACCGATGTTCTCGCTGTACTTGACCTTGTAGCCCTTCGCCTCGAGGGCCTGCTTGTACAGCTGGCCGAGGATGAACTGCTCCGTGAAGTTCTTGCTTCCGATCACAACTGTGGGCTTCGCTGCGGGTGACGCGCCGGCCCCGACGCTGGCGACTAGGCCGATGAGAAGCGCGACTCCGAGTGAGACGGCAAACGACGCCTTTGCAGCCCGACGAGTGTGCTTGCGGTACATCTACCCCTCCTTCGTGGATGAGCCTTGAGGTTATGCCTCCGGTACCGGGCTAGGCGACAGTGCCCGGCGGAGCAGCCCCAGCCCGAGCGCCGCAAGGAGCGTGAGCGCGGAGACGCAGAACGACGCCCCGACCACGCCCGCGAGGCCGTAACTCGCCTGGTTGACGATGATCTCGCCGAGGCCGCCGCCGCCGGCGACGGCGGCGATCGTGGCGGTCGCAATCACGAAGATCGTGGCAATGCGAATACCGGCGATCACGAGTGGAAGACCGAGGGGCAGCTCCACCTGCCACAGCACCTGCCGCTCGCTCAGCCCCATGCCGCGCGCAGCCTCGACGACGTCGCGGTCGATACCGTCGATCGCGAAGTACGCGTTCGTCAGGATCGGCGGAATCGCGAGCACGACCAGTGCCGCGGTGTTGTTCCAGAACCCGACGCCGAAGATCGTGAGGCCGAATCCGATCAGCACGAGGCTCGGCAGCGCGCGGCCGACGTTCGACACGCTTGCTGCAAAGAAGAAGCCGCGGTGGCGGTGTCCGAGCCAGAGCCCGAGCGGGAGCGCAAGCACGAGGCCGATGCCGAGCGCCGCGAACGAGAGCTCGAGATGCTCGCCCGTCTTCGAGAGGAGCAGCGACCCGTGGTCGCCGATGAAGCGGAAGGCGTCGACGAACGTGCCCGGACGGAACTGGTCGGCGACGATCATCCGGCTCGGCTCCAGGGCGTGACGACGCGTTGCCCCAGGACGAGGAGGCCGTCGGCGAAGAGCGCGAGCCCGACCGCGAGTGCGCCGGCGGCGAGGATCTCCGTCTTGAAGACGTCCTGTCCGAGCGCCGTGAAGATCGGCCGGCCGAGCCCCTTCGGGATCACGAACGCGACGATCGTCGCGATCGAGATCGTCGACACGGTTGCGATCCGAAGCCCGGCGATGATCGCCGGCGCCGCGAGCGGAAGTTCCACGCGCATGAACGTCTGCCTGCGCGTGAGGCCCATGCCGCGCGCCGCCTCGAGCGCATCCGCGGGAACAGCGCGCAGCCCCTCGACCATGTTGCGGTAGAGGATGAGCAGCGTGTACGAGACGAGCGCGATCTCGACCGTCGTCACCGTGAGACCCGTCAACGGCACGAGCAACTGAAAGAGCGCGAGGCTCGGGATCGTGTAGAGGAAGTCGGCGAAGATGCCGATCGGCGCGTCGAGCAACCGGTACCGCACGCCGACGAGTGCGAGCAGGAACGCGAGCGCGAACCCGATCGAGACGGCGATCAGGGAGAGCTCGATGTGCTGGAAGAGCGCCGGCTGAAGCGTGTCGCCCCAGTGGGCGTGCAGCCAGTCGGTGCACCACCAGCCGTTCGTCTGCTCACACTTCGATCCTTGGCCGAAGTTCGGGATGACGGGGCCGGCGGCGACGACCGCGTTCATCGAAGCAGGTCGTCCCGCGTCAGCGACCCGACGACGGTGCCGGCGTCGTCGGTCACGGCGAGCGTCTGCGCATGCTCGGCGATCAGGAGCGCGAGCGCGTCGCGCAACGTCGTCGAGCGCGGCAGGCGCGGACCGCCGTCGGCGGCCGGGCGCAGCTCGAGCTCTCCGAGCGTCCGCAATGCGAGCGCTTTGAGCGCACGGTCGGCGCCGACGAACTCGGCGACGAAGTCGTCGGCCGGCGTCCCGAGGATGGCCGCCGGCGTGTCGTATTGCACGAGCTTGCCGCCCTGGCGAAGGATCGCGATGCGGTCGCCGACCTTGATCGCCTCGTCGATGTCGTGTGTGACGAAGACCACCGTCTTCCGCACCTCCTGCTGCAGGCGCAGGAACTCGTCCTGAAGGCGGGTGCGCACGATCGGGTCGATCGCACCGAACGGCTCGTCCATCAACATGACCGGCGGATTCGCAGCGAGCGCGCGCGCGAGGCCGACGCGCTGCCGTTCGCCGCCGGAGAGCTGCGCCGGGTAGCGCTTCGCATACGACTGGTCGAGGCCGACGAGCTCGAGCAGCTCGTGCGACCGTGTGCGGATCCATTCCTTCGAGCGGCCGAAGAGCCGCGGCACGGTGCCGATGTTCGTCTCGATCGTCATGTGCGGGAAGAGGCCGACCTGCTGGATGACGTAGCCGATGCTGCGGCGAAGCTCCGTGACGTCGAGCGAGTTGACGCTCGTGCCGTCGATGCGAATGTCGCCGCTCGTCAGCTCGATCAACCGGTTCACGAGCTTCAGCGCTGTCGTCTTGCCGCCGCCGGAGGGGCCGACGAGCACGCAGATCTCCCCCGCCGGCACCGTGAGCGACAGGTGGTCGACCGCGGGCGCGCCGTCGCCGTAGCGCTTCGTCGCCGCGTCGAACACGAGCTCGGCGGCTGCGCTTCGCATCCCTTCCGGCCGGGACATCGGCTCAGTCTGCCCCACTGGGCAACTCCTGTGCGGCGTTCCTACAGCAGCGCGTCGAGGCCAACCGTCAGCCCGGCGGGCAGCGAGTCGAGCTTCTCGAGCGCGAGCAGCACGCCGTCGGCGAAGGACTCGCGCGCCGTCGTGTCGTGGCGGATCGTCAGCAGCTGCCCTTCGCCGCCGAAGATCACCTCCTGGTGTGCGACGAGGCCGGGCAGGCGCACCGAGTGGATGACGGGGTCGCCGCCGATCAGCTTCGCGGTAAGCGCGGCTGTGCCCGACGGCGCGTCCTTCTTGGCCTCGCTGTGCAGCTCGATGATCTCTGCGCGCGGAAAGTACTGGGCCGCCTGCTCCGCGAAGCGCATCATCAGCACGGCGCCGAGCGAGAAGTTCGGCGCCACGAACAGCCGAAGGCCGCGCTCACGGGCGAGCCCGTCGAGCTGCTGTGCGTCCCAGCCGGTCGTGCCGACGACGCACGAGACGCCCTGCTCGAGCGTCGCACGCACGTTTCCGGGCGCCGCCTCAGGTGTCGTGAAGTCGACGGCGGCGTCGAGGCCGGCGACGTCGGGCTCGTCGCCGAGCTCGATCCTGCGCACCGAATGGCCCGCGCGCTCGAGCACGGGCACGAGCGCCGCTCCGACCTTGCCGTCCGCGCCGAAGAACGCGAGCTTCATGCGGCGGCGCGTGCGACGAGCGCCGAGTTCGCGCGCTCGACGGCTGCCCGGAAGCGATCCTCGTCGGGGCCGACGCCCGACGCGGACAGGCGCTCGGGCGGCAGCAGGACGGTCGCGAGCTCCGCGACGGCCTCCGTGTCGACGCCGTCGATCTCGGCGAAGATCCGGTCGAACGTCATCAGCTCGGTGTCGGAGATGACCGACTTGCCGAGCCGGCTCATCCGGTTCGACGTCGACTCCATCGAGAGCATGATCCTGCCCTTGAGGCTCTCCTGCGCGCGCTCGAGCTCACCCGGCCGCAGGTTGCCGGCGGCGATGTCGGCGATCTGCTCCATGCAGATGTCGACGCACGAGCCGAGATTCTCCTCGCGCGTCCCGACGTAGACGCCGATCAGGCCGGTATCCGTGTACTGCGACGCGAAGCTGTACACGGAGTACGCCATGCCGCGCTTCTCGCGGATCTCCTGGAAGAGGCGCGACGAGGCGGAGCCGCCGAGAATCGAGTCGAGGATCGATGCCGCGAAACGGCGACGGTCGGAGCGCGAGATGCCCGGCGCACCGAGGCAGAGGTGGTACTGCTCGGTGTCCTTCCGCTGGAACCGGAGGCCCGGTGCCGGCGTCTGGACGAGCGGCCGCCGAACGCGCGGCGCCGCGCGCGCAGGCTCTGCGCTGCGGCGCTCGGCGCTCTCGAGCAGCGCGAGCAACCGCTCGTGCGTGATGTTGCCTGCCGCCGAGACGACGATGTTCGCGCCGGTGTACATCGAGCGGTGATACCCGGCGATCGCGCGCCTGCTGACCGTCGAGATGACCTCTGCGGTGCCGATCACCGGGCGGCCGAGGGCATGCGACGCGAACACCGCCTCGGAGAAGAGATCGTGCACGAGCTCCCCCGGCGTGTCCTCGTACATGGCGATCTCCTCGAGCACGACCTCGCGCTCCTGGTCGAGCTCGGCGAAGCGCGGCGCGAAGACCATGTCGGTCATCACCTGGAGCGCCTCGTCCACGTGCTTGTCCGGCACGCGCGAGTAGACGACCGTGTGCTCGCGCGACGTCGCTGCGTTCAGCTCCGCGCCCATCGCGTCGAAGGTCTCGGCGATCTGCTGCGCGTCGTAGGAGCGCGAGCCCTTGAAGAGCAGGTGCTCGATGAAGTGCGAGACCCCGGCCCGGTCGTCGCGCTCGTCCCGCGACCCGGCGCCGATCCAGAAACCGACCGAGACCGACCGGACGCTCGCCACCTTCTCGGAGATGACGCGCTCGCCCGAGTCGAGCTCGGAGAGAACGTACTTCTGCACCGGGCGATCCTACCCGGGATCCCGCCAGACCCTCCTACGCGGCGAACTGGAGCCCGCTGCCGTTCCGCTTCGCTTCGTAGAGGGCGGCGTCGGCAAGACGGAAGAGCGTCTGCGAGTCGCCGGCGTGATCGGGGCAGGACGCGACGCCGAAGCTCGCGCGGATCACGCCGCTCTGCTCGGCGATGCGCCGCACGACCTCGCGCGCGTCGCTCTCGGACGCTTCCGCGAGGAGCAGCGCAAACTCGTCGCCGCCGATGCGGAACGCCTCGTCGCCCTTGCGAAGGCCGGCCTGGAGCGTGCGCGCGAAGACCTGGAGCGCCTCGTCGCCGGCGGGATGCCCGAAGCGGTCGTTCAGCTCCTTGAAGCCGTCGAGGTCGCAGAGAACCAGGCCGAACGAGTGGCCGTAGCGCGTCACGCGTGCGACCTCGCCGTCGAGGCGCTCGACGAACGCACGCCGATTCAGGAGGCGGGTCAGTGGATCGTGGTCGGCGAGGAACCGCACCTCGTTCAGGTGCGCGGATGCGACGACGGCGGCGGCGGCCTGGTTCGCGAACACGCGCAGCGCCTGCAGGGTGTCGTCCGAGGGAAGCATGCGGTCGCTCGGCTCGTCCGCCCAGAGCACGCCGATCACCTCGCCTGCGCTGTCGTGCAGCGGCACGAGGAGCCAGTGGTGGTCCCACGCCCACGGGCCGAGGCCGTTCTGCTCGGAGACGTACGGAGGACGGTCGACCGCAATGCGCCGTTCGGCCTCGTCGTTCGACAGGAGGTAGCAGCCTTCGACCTCGAACGCCGGGTCGATCAAGCCTTCGATGTCGTGCAGGAACACGGGCCGGCGGCGGGCGACGTCCTCGAGGTCCCAGCCGACCGCGGCCCGCGGGTCGAGGCGGCTCGAGTCGGGGTCGCGAAGCGCCGCCAGTACGTTCTGGAACCCGAGCGCGTCGCGCACGCCGAGGCAGACCGCGCGCAAGATGTCGTCCGTCGCAGGCTCGGCGATCAGCCGCGACGACACGCCGAGCAGGCGCTCGAGCGCGAGGCGGTGGCGCGCAGCCTGTCTGCTCTCCTGCGCGGACTGCACCGCAAGCGCCGCATGCTCCGCGAGCGCAACGAGCACGTCGAGCTCCTCGTCGGTCGGCCTCCGTCCGCTCATCGGCTCGTCGACGGAGAGGATGCCGAGGAGGTGGCCGTCCGAGTGGCGGAGCGGCAGGAAGAGCGCGTCCTCGGGGTCCCAGCCGTTCTCGCCGCGGCCCGGCGTCGAGTCGGGCACGTAGCTGCGGTCGCCGAGCCGCGCGTCCCAGTCATACGCACCGGCGGGCACGACGTACGCGCCTCGCCGCTCGAACTCCGGCTGCAGCAACGGTCCCCACTCCTCCCACGTGCGCACCTGACCGAGCAGGATCGAGCGGGCGGCGTCGTTGCCGTGGACCGTCGTGACGGAGAAGTTGTCCCACGCGGGCCGGTAGAGGTTGACGACGACCGTGCGGTAGCCGAGCGACTCCGAGATGGTCCGCGCGATCGCCGCGAGCAGCTCGGGGAGATCCCCTTCTGCCCGCATGAGCTTCGTGACCTCGAGGAGGCCCCGAAGCGGCGAGATCGGTGGAAGTGAGGGCATGGCCAGGGGTCGGGATGGTCGAATCCCCTCGCATCATCGGCAGATCTCGCCCGTGGCGGGCTACCCCCGAAGGGTGAGCAACGTTAATTCTCCGGTGAGAACGCGGTCTTCTCGGGGATCGCGGCGGTGAAGATGTCGGACGAGTTCGCGATCACGCGGCCGTCGGCCCAGAAGACGTGGGCGACGCCCTGCCGGGCCGCGATCGCCGCGTAGAGGCCCGCGCCGCCGAGCGTGCCGTAGAGGATGTTCGGCGACGTCGGCTCGGCCGACGCGCGGAGCGGCGCGCTCCAGGTGCGGCCGTCGTGCGAGGCCGAGCAGGTGAACCACGCCCGGTGCGCGTTCTCGTCGAAGGTCGTGTCGTACCAGCACGTCCAGAGGACGCCGGTGGTCGGGTCGAGCCCCGCCGCCGGCAGGAACTGCTGCGTCTTCTTCTTCTCCACCGGGTTGACCTGGGTGCGCGCGACGACCTTCAGGTCGCGGTCGAGCGTGACCGCGTAGACGTCCGGCGTCTGATTCGCTCCGACGTCGCCGTACACGACGTACACACGATCCTTGCCGACGGTGACCGTCGGGTCGGGACCGGCGCACCCGGTGAGCTCCTTCGGCAACGGATCCTGCGCAGCGAGCGCGCAGCCTCCCGCGGGGTTTGCACGCAGCGCTGCCGCCGCCTCCGGTGCTGCGAACGTCTTGCCGCCGTCGGTCGAGCGTGCGACCCAGACGCCGAGCTTCGCGTCGATCCCGGCGACGTACAGGTCGCCGTTCTCTGCGACCGCGAGCGTCGCATGGTGCGGATGCTCGAGCGACGCCGACACCGGCGTGGCGGCGCTCCACGTCTTGCCCTCGTCGGTGCTCGCGCTGACGACGATCGTCGCCTCGCCCTTCGAGAGGCTGCGCGTCCATGCGACGTATACGCGACCGGAGCGCTCGTCGACCGCGATGCGCGGCGCGTCGTCGAAGCCGTACTTCCAGGTCGGCTCCGCGACACGGACGAGCGGCTCCCACCGCGCAGCCTGCCGTGCACGCGTCGTCACGACGAGCTGCGGCGTCAGCGAGTCGCCGCAGTACTGCGCGGCGAGAAACGCGAGATACTCGCGCCCGTGCGTGCCGAACGCGACGCTCGGCGCGCCGTGCGCGCACGAGCCGCCCGGGACGGCCGGGCCGCCCTTGCGCCTCCAGCTGGTGCCGCCGTCGCCGGACTCGTAGAGGCGGACGACCTCGAGCCCGGTGTCGTTCGACGCGCCGAAGATTCGCTTCGCGTCGGACGGGTCGACCGCGAACGCCGCCTCCGACTGGTCGGAGGTCGCGCTCGACACGTCGACGTTCGTCCCGCCGAGCGGGCGGTGGTTCACGATCTTGTGAACCGTGAAGTGGTAGACGAGGAACGAGACGAGGACGATGAGGCCGGCGATGACGGCGGCTTCGATCCCGAGCGCGCGGCCGTCAGGAAAAAGGGCGGCCAAGCGGCCGCCCTTTCCCCGTGATTCCGATGACCGGCGGGAGATCCCCGTCGCTCCTACCGTCGTCCGCCGCCGCGGCCGCCCCGGCCGCGGTCGTCACGACGCGGGCGCTCTTCCTCCGGCGGCCGCGGCGGTGCGTCCTTCGCCCGCTCGATCAGCTCCTCCGGCTGCACCAGGGTGCCGTTCTCGTGCTTCGCGATCAGCTTGAGGCCGATCCGGCCGCGCGCCTTGTCGACCTCCTGCACGACGACGTCGAGCACGTCTCCGCGTGCCATCACGTCCTCGATGTGGCCGACGCGGCCCGGGCCCACGTTCGAGACGTGGAGCAGGCCGTCCGTGCCCTTCTTGAGCTCGACGAACGCGCCGAACTGCGTCGTCTTGACGACCTTGCCGGTGTAGGTATCCCCCACCTCCGGCTCCTTCGTCAGGGCCTGGATCGCCGC
>Ga0207657_10002635_pt1 | contig 19369 bp, 19 predicted proteins | sample KBSC33metaG_FD_184316 | JGI IMG/M metagenome (GOLD analysis project Ga0207657, IMG submission 184316) | Corn rhizosphere microbial communities from Kellogg Biological Station, Michigan, USA - KBS C3-3 metaG (SPAdes) (version 2) | ecosystem: Host-associated > Plants > Roots > Rhizosphere > Soil ... | reverse complement strand
CCGCTCCTGGCCCGACCGCACCGTGACGGCCGAAGGCTTCCTCGACGACGAGGGCTTCGAGGGCACCTCTCCGGTGCGCGTGCACTCCGCCGTGCACGTCGACGATGGCACGCTGGTGGTCGATCTGTCCGGCTCCAGCCCGCAGATCGCGTCGGGTATGAACGTCCCCATATCGAGCTCTCACGCCGGTACCTACTTCGCCGTACGCGCGTTCCTGGGGCCGGAGGTGCCGCAGAACGCCGGTCTCACCAGCCGCGTGCGCGTGATCGCGCCCGAGGGCACCGTGTTCAACCCGATCTTTCCGGCGGCTCTGAGTGCGCGGCATCTGGCCGTGCAGCGGCTCAGCGACGTCCTGATCGAGGCGCTCTGCGAGCTGCTGCCGGAACGGTCGGTGGCGGCCAGCCACGTCTCCTTCCCGGCGCTGGTGTTTCAGGCCGTCGATTCCCGCTCCGGCCGGCTGACGCTGCTCGCGGACATCCTCGGCGGCGGCGGCGGCGCCCGCCGCGACGCGCCCGGCGATGACGGCATCGACCCCTACTGCTCCAACTGCGCGATCCTGCCGGCCGAGATCGCTGAGCTCGAGTACCCGTGGCGGATCGAGCGCACCGAACTGGTCGAGGGGTCGGGCGGCGCCGGTCGCATGCGCGGGGGGATGGGCCTGCGGCGCGACTATCGGCTGCTGGCCGACGTCTCAGATGGCATGTACTACGTCGAGCAGACCGTTCCCGAATTCGCGGCCAGGGGCCGCGAGGGCGGGGGAGCCGGTCTGCCTGGAAAGGCCACGGTGCAGCGCGCGGGCTCCGCGGAGCCCGCACCGGTCACCGGCAAGGGATACATCCACCTGTACCGAGGCGACGTGCTGTCGCTGGTGGGTGCGGGCGGAGGAGGGTTCGGCGCGGCTCCGTCAGGGGATGCGCCGGCGCAGAGTGCCACGATCGAGGAGGAACCATGAGCGACGCAACGCCCGGAGACGGCGGCGGAACAGCACCTGGCGGCGACCCGGCCCCTGCGGCCGGTAGCGCGGCAGCAGGAGGGGGAGGTGGCGGCGGCCGCAAGGGCATGAGCCGCAAGAACTTCCTGCAGGGCACCGTGGGAGCCGGCGCGGCCGGCCTGGTGGTGGGCGGCGGCATCGGCTACGCGGTCGGCAACTCGGGGTCCTCGTCGTCCTCGTCCGGCGGCGGTGGCGGCAGCACCGGCGGCAGCAGCTCCAAGGGCACGATCAAGGTCGGCGCGGCCGTTCCGGTCACAGGTCCCTACGCAGGTGACGGCCAGCAGATGTCCCGCGGCCAGGAGCTTGCGGTCGACGAGATCAACGCCGCCGGCGGCGTGGCCGGCTACCAGCTCGAGCTGGTCAAGGTGGACACGCAGGCCCAGCAGCCCGACGTGATGAAGACGGTGCTGCAGAACCTGGTGTCGCAGAACGTCGCGGCCGTGTTCATGCCGTTCTGCTCCTACACCTCGGTCGAGTTCCCGATCGTGGCCGACAAGAAGATCCCCACCTTCCACGTCAACACCTGGCACGGCAACGTCGATTGGGTCTCGCAGAACAACGCCACGAACATCTTCCAGGGCGACCCCAGCGAGCTCTCCTACGGCTCCGGCATCGTCTCGGTGATGAACTCGCTGATCGCCGACGGCAGCTGGACGCCGTCCAAGAAGACCGCCTACGTGGTCACCTCCAACGATCCCTACAGCCTGAACATCGCAAAGAGCTTCCAGAGCTCGGTGCAGAAGGAGGGCTGGCAGGTGGTCGGGTTCGACCAGTTCACGGCCCCGCAGGCCAACTGGGGCGGGGTGCTGGTCAAGATCCGCGACGCGAATCCGGGCATGATCGTGTTCTCGGACTACGCGGCGGGTGACGAGGCGGCGTTCATGAAGCAATTCGCCCAGCAGCCGACCAAATCGCTGGTCTACCAGCAGTACGCGCCGTCGATCCCGCAGTACATCCAGCTGGCCGGTGATTCCGCCAACGGTGTGATCTGGTCGACGGTGGTCGGGATCCTGCAGAACGACCCGGTCGCGCAGCCGTTCATCGACAAGTTCACCGCCAAGTACGGATCCGGCCCCGGCTTCTCGAACGCCGGCGACCAGTACGACCTGATGAAGATCTGGGCACAGGCGGTGGGCGTGGCCGGCGATCCGTACGACTTCGAGAAGGTCAACGCCTACATCAAGGCGACGCCCTACCGCGGCGTCTGCGGGGCCTACACGTTCAACCGCTCAGGGCTGACCTGCATCCCCTACCCCGACGACACGCCGGACCCCTCGATCGGGATGGCGCATCTCACGTTCCAGATCCAGAACGGGCAGCAGGTCGCCATCTCACCGGACCCCTACACCACCGGGAAGTTCCAGCTTCCCACTTGGCTGCAGTGACCGAGACAGCGGCGCGCAGCCCCCAGGCGATCCTCGAAGCTCGAGGCATCTCGAAGCTGTACGGGGGGCTGCGCGCCGTCGACGACCTGTCCTTCAGCGTCAAGGGCGGGGAGGTGCTCGGCATCGCCGGGCCGAACGGCGCGGGCAAGACCACGCTGTTTGACACCATCACCGGGCACACGATCGCAACCGCGGGCGAGATCGAGCTTGGCGGCAGTTCCATCCTGGGCACCAAGATCCACGCCCGCTGCCGGATGGGCCTCGCCCGCACGTTCCAGCAGCCGGTGGCGGCGGACACGCTGACGGTGCTCGAGAACGCGTACCTGGCCGCCAGCTTCCGTCGCGGCCGCACCGGCCGCCGCTCCCGAAGCGATGACGTCGCAGCCGGCCAGGCAGCGCTCAAGCTGGTGGGGCTCGAGCACCGCGCGACGACGACGGCGTCACAGCTGCCGGTGTACGACAAGAAGCGGCTGATGATCGCGACGGCGCTCGCCACGGAGCCGCTGGTGCTGCTGCTGGACGAGCCGTTCGGCGGCCTCAACCCGCGCGAGATCGACGACACGCTGGCGTTGCTGCGGCGCGTCCGTGAGACCGGCGTTGCGATCGTCTGTATCGAGCACGTGATGCGGGCGCTGGTGGCGCTGGCCGACCGCGTGTTGGTGATGCACCACGGCGCGGAGTTGTTCGTCGGCACGCCGGGCGAGATGATGCGCGACCAGCGGGTGATCGACGTGTATCTGGGCGCCAGCGGGTCGGGTGCCGAATGACCGCGGCGCTCGACGTCAGCGGGCTGGTGGCCGGGTACGACCGCACCGTGGTGGTGCGCGACCTGAGCCTCTCGGTCGAGGCCGGCAAGACGGCGGTCGTGATCGGCCCCAACGGCCACGGCAAGACGACCATGCTGCTGGCGATCTCGGGCCTGATCAGGCCGATGTCGGGCTCCATCACGCTGGGCGACGAGCGCATCGATCGCAGCTCGGCCGAATCGATCGCGGGCATGGGCGTCGTGCACATCATGCAGGGCGACGGCCTGTTCGCCGACATGACGGTCGAGGAGAACCTGCTGATGGGCGCGTTCGTGTCCAGCTCGTGGCGCGGCCGCCGCGAGACGCTGAGGCGCGTCTACGCCGACCTGCCGGTGGTCGAGTCGAAGCGCGACCAGAAGGCGCGCACGCTGTCGGGGGGCGAGCGGCGGCTGGTGGGCCTCGGCCGAGGCATGATGCGGCCGGCCCGGGTGATGCTGATCGACGAGCCCTCGCTGGGGCTGGCGCCGGTCGCCATCGAAGCCGTCTACGCGGCGATCGCGAAGCTGCGCGCCGAGTCGGGTGCGACGGTGGTGCTGGTCGAGGAGAACTTCACCCACATCGGCGGTGTTGCGGACGTGGTGCACATCCTGGAGACGGGCAGCATCGTACGCAGCGGCAGCTTCGACGAGCTCTCGAACGACCGCACGGTCGTCGAGACATACCTGGGATCGATCACGGATGTGACCACATGACCGACATTGTTGCCATTATCGTAAACGGGCTCGTGTACGGCTCCATCTACGGGCTGGTCGCGATCGGAATGACCCTCATCTACGGCACCCTGCGGATCCTTGACATGTCGCAGGGCTCGATGGTCATGATCGGCGGGTACGTGGGCTGGTGGGCGCTGGCGACCCACGGCGTGAACCCGCTGCTGGCGCTGGTGCTGGCGTTCGTCGTCACCTTCGTCGTCGGCACCCTGACCGAGTTGGTGTCGGTGCAGCCGCTGATCGGACGCCGCGGCGAGGTCGATTTCGAGATGGTCACGTTCATCACCACCTTCGCGGTAGGGATCCTCCTGACAAACGTGGCATTGCAGCACTTCGGCCCGTTCCAGAAGAACGTGCCGCCGATCGTAAGCGGCAACCTCGACGTCTACCACGGCGTCTCGATCAGCTACCACGAGCTGACGATGGCCGGCGTCTCGGTGTTGCTGATGGGCGCGCTGGGCCTGTTCCTGGCGCGCACGCGCTGGGGCTTCGCGGTGCGCGCGGTCGCCCAGGACCTGGACGCCGCGCGCTCGCTGGGGGTGCCGGTCAGCCGCCTCTACCCGGCCACAATGGGCCTGGCCTCGGCGCTGGCCGGCGTCGGCGGCGTGTTCCTCGGAGCGCTCTACTTCGCCTCACCCACGGCCGGCGACCTGCCGCTGCTGCAGGCGCTGATCGTGGTGGTGCTGGGCGGCCTCGGCAGTCTCACGGGCACCCTCTACGCCGCGTACCTGGTGGGGCTGATGCAGGCCTTCTGCGAGGTCGAGATCGGCACCACCTGGACGCTTCCGATCCTGTACACCGCGATCCTGATCATCCTGGTGATCCGGCCCTACGGCCTCAAGGGCAGCCCCTCGGAGGCGCGGCTGTGACGGGAACGTTCTCCGGCCTGTCGCCCACCCGCTGGCTGATGATCGGGAGCGCGATCGTGCTGGTCGCGCTGTTCCCGCTGGTCTACACCGACCCGTACTACATGACCATCATCGTCACCGCCGAGGTGGTGCTGATCCTGAACATCTCCTGGAACTTCGTGCTGGGGATGGCGGGCGTGTGGAACTTCGGCCAGCTGGCGATCTACGCGCTGGGCGCCTACGGCGCAGGCTGGCTGATGCTGCACCAGACCTGGATGCCCGCCATGATCGCGATCCTCTGCGGCGGGCTGTTCTCGGCGGTGATCTCAGTGCTGCTGGCCTTCCCGACGCTGCGCCTGTTCGGGATCTACACATCGCTCCTGACGTTCTCGTTCGCCCAGGTGGTGCAGTACGTCGCCCTCAACGACCCGCGCGGCCTGACCGGTGGCTCCTACGGCTACCCGACGGTGCCCGGCCTGTTCCCGAACATGTCCCAGACCAGCTACCTGCGCGCCTACTACTGGGTGTTCGCCGCCGTGATCGTGGCGTCGTGCCTGGTGGTGGCGTGGCTGCGCCAATCGCATCTGGGGATCGCGCTGCGCTCGATCCGCGACTCCCCCGGCTACACGGCTGCGCGCGGGGTCAACCCGCGCATGACGCGGGTGATCGCGTTCGGCCTGTCCGGGTTCCTGGCCGGCGTGGCGGGGGGCTTCTACCTGTCGTTCGAGCAGTCGTTCACGACCAGCCAGATGGGGCTCACGCCGATGTCGATCGACGTCACGATGCTCGTGATCGGCGGGCTCGGCACCGTCATGGGGCCGGTGATCGGCACAGCCATCGTCACCGTCATCCAGACCATCCTGATCGACTACCCGGGCTGGCAGCTGACGATCCTGGGCGCGACGCTGCTGGTGATCGTGATCTTCGTCCCGGGGGGCGTGGTGGGGCTGATCTCGCGCACCTCCAAGCGGGTGAGCGCCTGGGTCGAGGAGGACTCGGAGGCCGTGGAGCCGGCAGAGACGTAGTGCACTCTGCAGCGCGAACCAGCCTAGGCTGGCGGGTGTGCACGAAGGGCGCCGTCAGGCGGACGCGCCGGCCGGCTTGGGCAGCGGCTCGATCGCCCGCAGCGCCCGCTGGATCTCCTCCTCGGGCAGCTCGAAGTCCTCGAGGCTGCCGTGCAGGTAGGACTCGTAGGCGGCCATGTCGAAATGCCCGTGCCCGGACAGGTTGAACAGGATCGCCTGCGAGGTGCCCGACTCGTCGGCCCGCTTTGCGGCGTCGATCGCGCCCTTGATCGCGTGTGAGCTCTCCGGCGCCGGGATGATGCCCTCGCTACGGGCGAACCGCAGGGCGGCGGCGAAGCAGTCGTTCTGCGTGTAGGCCTCGGCCCGGATCAGGTCGTCCAGCAGCAGCTGCGAGACGATCGGCGCCACGCCGTGGTAGCGCAGCCCGCCGGCGTGGATGCCGGGCGGCACGAAGTCGTGGCCGAGCGTGTGCATCGGCACCAGCGGCGTCAGCTGGGCGGTGTCACCGAAGTCGTAGGCGAACGGCCCGCGCGTCAGCGTCGGGCAGGCGGCCGGCTCCGTCGCGATGATCTCGATCTCGGCACCCGCGATCTTGTCGGCCACGAACGGCAGCGCGAGGCCGCCGAAGTTGGAGCCGCCGCCGACGCATCCCACCACCACGTCGATGCCGGTCTCGCCGGCCAGCGCCAGCTGGCGCTGTGCCTCCTGGCCGATCACGGTCTGGTGCAGCAGCACGTGGTTCAGCACCGAACCCAGGGAGTAGCTGGTGTCCTCGCGCGTGGCGGCGTCCTCGACCGCCTCCGAGATGGCGATGCCGAGGCTGCCCAGCGACTCGGGGTCGCGCTCGCGGATGCCGCGACCGGCGTTGGTGTCCGGCGACGGGCTGGCGACCACCTGCGCGCCCCAGGTCTCCATCATCACCCGCCGGTAGGGCTTCTGCTGGTAGGAGATGTTGACCATGTAGACCTTGCACTCGAGGCCGAAAGCCTGGCAGGCGAAGGCCAGCGCGCTGCCCCACTGGCCGGCGCCGGTCTCGGTGGCGAGGCGCGTGCGGCCGGCGCGGGCGTTGTAGAAGGCCTGCGCGACGGCGGTGTTGGGCTTGTGCGACCCGGCCGGCGACCCGCCCTCGTACTTGTAGTAGATGCGCGACGCGGTGCCGATCTCCCGCTCCAGCCGCTTGGCGCGATGCAGCGGCGTCGGCCGCCACAGCGACAGCACGTCCAGCACCTCGTCGGGGATCGGGATCTCGCGGTCGGTGGAGACCTCCTGCAGGATCAGATCCATCGGGAACAGCGGCGCCAGGTCGTCGGGCCCGATCGGCTGGCCGGTGCCCGGGTGCAGCGGCGGCTGCGGCGGGTGGGGGGCGTCCGCGAGGATGTTGTACCAGCTGCGCGGTATCTCGCTGTCGGGCAGAACGATCTTCGTGTCGGCCACGAGACGCATCCTTTCGAAGGGGCGACGGGACGCCAAGGATATCGCGGCCCGTGGTACAAACCGGGTTGCACCGGCGAGCGCCGGCCAAAATCCTAAAGGAGCGTGTGCATGATCCTGAGCCTCGGAGACTTTCTCTGGTCGCTGCTTGTGATCTTCTTCATGGTGATCTATTTCATGATGCTGTTCCAGGTGATCGTGGACATCTTCCGCCGGCATGACGCCTCGGGAGGCAAGAAGGCGCTGTGGCTTCTCTTCCTGCTATGCGTCCCACTGGTGGGCCTGCTGGCCTACATGATCACCAACTCGGAGTCGATGGCCCAGCGCAACGTGCAGAGCGTGCAGCAGTCGCAGGCCGAGTTCGACAGCTACGTCCAGACCGTGGCCGGATCGGGCGGCTCGGCCGCCGAGATCGCCAAGGCCAAGGAGCTGCTGGACAGCGGCGCCATCAACCAGTCCGAGTTCGAGGCCCTCAAGGCCAAGGCACTCGCTTAGATGATTGAAACCCCGGGGCGCCGCCGCGCGGCGGCGCCCCGGGGTTCCCTCATCAGCCGGGCGCGCCCGCGCCCTGCATGCGCTTCGCGGCCTCGGCCATGTGCCGCGAGACCTGCTCCAGCGGCTCGGTGGGGCTGAACTGGAGGAACTCCGTGCCGGCCGCGACCTTGGGGATGTGCCCCGGCGGCAGGTAGAAGGCGTCGCCCGCCTCGACAACATGCTCACCGTCGTCGGTCACGTAGCTCATGCGGCCCGAGATCACGTAGCCCCAGTGCGGGCAGGAGCATTGGTCGCCGGGCAGCCCCTTCAGCATCGGCGTGCCGTCGACGTCGGCGTTGAACGTGATGAAGTTGATGGTGTAGCCGTGGCCGTCCTGGTGGCGGTCCGTGACCAGGCCGTGGTCCTCGACATGCTCCGCGCTGTCTCGTGACACCTTCAGCATCTCGCCCTCCTTAGGCTGGACTGAGACCCAGTCTAGGACCGGGCTGCGCGGCCCGCCTGAGGCGTTTGCCCCATCTTGCCGGCGCCGGTGGCAGGCGCCGTCCGCTCCTCGGGGAGCAGCCCGTGCTGCATCGCGAACAGGCCGGCACCGGCCCGGTTGGTGGCGCCGATCTTGGCGTAGATGTGCTCGGCGTGGTTGCCCACGGTCTTCGGCGAGATCACCAGCTGGGCCGCGATCTGCTTGTTGGTGAAGCCGCGTGCCAGCAGCCGCAGCACCTCGACCTCGCGCGGGGTGAGGCCGGCCGCACCGCTGCGGCGGCCGGGGATGCGATGTCCGGCCGCGGCCAGCACGGCGTCCGCGGCCTCGGCATCGAGCCGCCCCGCCCTCACCTCGGCGCGCAGCTCGGAGGCGGCCAGGTCGGCCGGCAGCGGCGGCCGGTAGGGGCGCGGCTCGCGCATGGCCTGGTAGGCGTCGGCTGCGCCCAGCACCCGGGCCGGCTGCGAGATGGCGGTGCCGGACAGGCCGCGCGGGTAGCCGGAGCCGTCCAGCCGCTCGCGCAGCTGCACGGCGATCGCACCCAGCGGCGCGAGCGACCGCGACTGCTGCAGCATGCGCTCGGTCAGGTAGGGATGCAGGCGCACCCGCTCCCACTCGCCGGCGCCCAGCGCCGTCGGCTTGTCCCAGATCGCGTTGGAGATGCCAAGTCGTCCCAGCCCGTGCACCAGGCCGGCCCGACGCAGCGTGGCCACGTCGCCCTCCGACAGGCCCAGCCGCCGTCCGGCGTCGCCGGCCAGGTCGGCCACGGCTCCGGCATGTCCGAGGCTGTAGGGCGATTTCAGGTCGACGAAGTTCGCAACCGCCCGCAGCGCATCGTCGAGCTGGTCGGCGCCGACCGCCACCGCCAGCGCCGGCTCGGCGTCGATCACCGCGTCCCAGGTGCCGACGTCGTCCAGCCCCGACAGGATCATCTCGCCCTCGTCGGAGATCACCTCCGACAGCGCGGGGTCGAACTGCTTGCCCTGCCGGCGGCGCGCCACGTCGCGGGCGGCGTCCACGCCACCCATGCGATATGCCACCTCGACGTAGTCGGCGATGCCGGACAGGCGCGCCGCCACCGGCACGTCCGTGCCCGCGCGGCCACCCGGCCAGCCGTGGCCGTCCCACTGCTCGTACGCGCACCCGACCGCCTCCTGCACGGCGTCGGACAGGCCCAGCTGCTGGGCCAGCGAGACGGCCAGGGCGGCGTGGTGGTTGATCATGTCGTTCACTTCGCGGCGGCCCGAGAGCGCGAACTCGAGCCCGATCCGGAAGCGGTGCAGCGGCGGGTTGCCGGCGCCGACCATGCGCATGCTGGCCGCGATCGCACGCGGGCCGGGGCCGTGCTCGTACTTGATCGACTTGAGGGCGATGTCGTCGCCGAACCACTTGGCCTGTTCGTGGGCATCGGTGTGGCAGCCGACGCCGACCAGCAGCGCGGTGTAGTAGACGACCGCGCGCGTCTCCTCGTCGAGGCCGATCCGCTCCGCCAGCCGCAGGGCGATCAGGCACTGGCGCAAGACGTGCTCCATCGGCTGGCCGAAGCCGAGGTCGATGCCCAGCGAGAGCGCTGCCACCAGCTCCGCCAGGCGCACCGTTTGTCGGTCTGCCTGGGACGCCATGCGGCCGATTCTATGGCTCAGCTGCCGCGGGCGGCTAGCGACGCGAGGTCGGTGACCTGCGAGGCGGGCGGCGGCGTGATGTGCACGGGCGCGCCGAAGTGCGACAGCTTCATGGTCATGTCCATCGACGACTGCGCCACCGGCATCGGCACCGACATGTGCATCTGGCGGACGTAGCCGTCCGCGTCCACCCACACGTCCACCGGGTAGCTGGTGGTGCCGCTCTCCTGGAGCAGGTTGCGGTAGGTCGAGCGCACGGCCTTGCGCTGCCCGGCCGGGGCGCGCGCGGCGAGCACCCGCATCGCCCTGGAGAGGTCGATGTCGGCGTGGTAGTGGGTGGTGGCGACGCCGTCGACCGTCGCATGGCCCAGGTTCACGACGGTGTGGGAGGTGGCATCGAGGTACGTCAGCACCTGGGTCGGATCACTGTTGCTGGAGTTCATCAGCGCCGCGAAGTCGATGCCCTGCTGCTTGCCGATTCGCTCGAGGTCGAGCTTCAGCCACGGGCGCGCGTTCGGGATCGATCGCGTCAGCAACGGGCTGCGCATGTAGATGGTGGTGCCCAGGATGCGCTCGTCCATGCTGATCGTGGTGCCGGCCGTGGGCACCGTCATCGACAGGTGCATCGCCCCGGCGGCGGGGCTTTGGAGCCGGAACTGGCCGGTGCCGTGCATGGTGATCGTGCCCTGCTCGGTCGACATCGTCATGTCCATGGCGACGCGGGCGCTGCCGGCGTGCCGGGTGTGGGTGGCCGCGGCCGTCAGCACCAGGTTCTTGACCGGCGAGAGCGAGTGCGGCGACGAGTGCGTCGAGGAGACCTGGCCGCATCCGGTCAGCGCCAGCGCGGCCAGCACCACGCCGGCGATACGAATCATGGGCATGCTCACACCTTAGGTGTGGCCTGCGGCGCCGTAAAGAGGGGCGGCGTTACAGGCGTGCGGCGGCCGGCAGCACCTCGCTGCCGACGATCTCGATCGGGGTGATCTCGTGCATGCCGGCCAGCTGGCCGTGAGCGACGTCGACGCCCAGCTCGGACAGCGCCCCCAGCTCCTCGATCGTCTGGGCGACGCGCTCGCCGTTGCTGCCGACGTCCATGCGGTAGCTGACCGTCTTTTCGATCTCGTCGTAGTCGCGCCCCTCGGCCTCGCAGTGGCGGCGCAGCACGTCCAGCTTGTGGGCCAGCTCCGGCCCGGCGAACAGGTTGCAGGACTGGGCGTAGCGGGCCACCAGCCGCAGCGTCTTTCGCTCGCCGCCGCCGCCGATCAGGATCGGCGGGTGCGGGCGGCGCAGCGACTGCGGCGAGTTGAGGGTGCGGGCCAGCTGGTAGTGGCGACCCTGGTAGGGCTGTTCGGAGCCGCTCCACATCTGCAGGCAGATCTGAAGCGTCTCCTCCAGCCGCTCGAAGCGCTCGGAGATGGGCGGGAACGGCAGCGCCAGCCCCAGCGACTCCTCCTCGTTCCAGGCGGCGCCGATGCCGAGCATGGCGCGACCTTCGGACAGCACGTCGAGCGTGGTCACCATCTTGGCCAGCAGACCCGGCGGCCGGTAGACGACACCCGTCACCAGCGTCAGTAGCTGCACGCGGCTGGTGAGGGCGGCCATGTAGCCGAGCGCCGTGTACGGCTCGAGCATCTCCTGCTCGGGCGGGCCGTTCACGTGGATCTGCCAGACGTGATCCATCACGCTGATGCGGTCGTAGCCGGCCGCCTCGCCGGCGATCGCGATCCTTCGCAGGTCGTCGGCCAGGGTGGGCGGTCCCCCCGGGTAGGTGAACCGGGCAACGTGCAGGCCGAGCTTCATGGCTGCTCCTCGTCGTCATCGGGCTCGCCGTCGTAGTAGTCGAGCGATTCGATGCGGCCGATCACGCCCAGGCCGCGCCAGAAGATCTTGTTCGATCGCGGATACCAGCACACGTCGTTGGTCTTGCGGGTGCCGTAGATCAGCATCGTGAGGCCGTTCGGTCCAGCCCGGAACGAGTGGGCGATGCGCGATCCGGGCGGGCGCACGACCACGTGGCCGGCTCGGATCGGCACGTCCTCGCGGGCGCTGGAGGGCGCCGCGACCGGCGAGGGCCAAAGCCCCAGCGTGCCGTCGCCGTCGAGCATCACGAACGCTTCCTCCTCCTCGGAGTGGCAATGCGGGGGTGCGCCGAGCGCGCCCGGGAACAGCCGCTCCCAGTAGAAGCCGGCCAGCGCCGAGCGCTCGTCGGTTGCCAGCAGCGCGGTGTCGCGCCGCCGTGTGACGTCGCGCTCGGCCTCGTCGATGTTGATGATGTTCGACGGGCGCGGCGCAGGGTCGCCGACCTCAAGCGGCGGCCCCTCGGCCTCGACGTCCCACGGGTCATCCACACGGCCCTCGATCCATGGCCAGCCGATCCGCACGGCGCCGGAGCGCGGCAGCCAGCCGAACTCGGTGGGGTGGCGGGTGCCGAACACCAGGCAATCGAGCCCGTCCGGGCCGGCGATGAACGTGTGCTCCATCTCGTCGGCGCGGTGGATCACGCAGTCGCCGGCCCGCACCTCGTGCACCTGCTCGTCCTGCCACGCCAGACCGGCCCCGTCCAGCACGTAGTAGATCTCCTCGGACGCGCCGTGAGAGTGGGGCGGCGTGGGCAGCCTGCCGGGAGCGACCCGCATCCTGTTGACCCCGATGCCGACCGCGCCGGCCGCCTTGCCAAGCTGCTGCCAGGTGGCGTCCATCTCGCCCTTGGCGGCACGGTGCCGCTCGATGTCGTCCCAGTGCACGATCCCCACGGGCGGCACTCTACCCGCGCAATTCGGTCCCACAACGTGAGCCGATCTTGGATCCAACCTCGATTATGCTGGCTCCATGCATCGACCGAACGAGGCCGCTGTGACCTTCACCGATCAGCTGCTCGAAAACGCTCAGAGCTACGCCGCCAGCTTCGACAAGGGAGACCTGCCGCTGCCTCCCGCCCGCCGGGTGGCGATTGTTGCCTGTATGGACGCGCGCCTCAACCCGTACGCGCTGCTGGGGCTGAGCGAGGGCGACGCCCACATCATCCGCAATGCCGGCGGCGCGGTCACGACCGACGTGATCCGCTCGCTGACGATCTCGCAGCGTCTGCTGGGGACCGAGGAGATCGTGCTGATCCATCACACCGGCTGTGGCATGCTCACCTTCAGCGACGACGACTTTCGCAGCGCCGTCGAGAAGGACACCGGCATCCGCCCGCAGTGGGCGGCCGAGACCTTCTCCGACCTCGACACGGGCGTGCGCCGGTCGATCGCGCGCATCAAGGCCAGCCCGTTCATCCCGCGCACCGACTCGGTGCGGGGCTTCGTCTACGAGGTCGAGACCGGGAGGCTGCGCGAGGTCTCGTGACAGCTCGGGATCAGACCCGCCGCCCGTGCGGCGTGGTCGGGCGGCGGGCCTGATCCAACCTGCCGGTTAGTCGAGGCGGATGACGTCCCTGCTGACGTTGTTGTTGATCGACGTGCTGAGGACCTCACCGGACGCTCCATGGAAGGTGCCTGTGCCGCCGGTGATGGCGATGTGATCGGTGCTGCCGTTGGGCTCGTTGGCCGGCAGCAGCGCGGTGCCGGTGATGGTGCCGCCCAGCAGCTTGAAGGTGCCCTGGCACTGCAGCTTGTTGTGCAGCATCAGCGTGCACATCGCGTCCAGCGTGCCCACCTTGTGGCCGGCGTGACGGAGGTTCGCGCTGAATATGAACTCGTCCCCCGGGCCGCCATTCGCCGTGTGGGTGATGCTGATGAACTTGCCGCCGGTGTCGACCTCGGTCACGCGGATCGTGCGACCGTGGTTGGTGCCGCCGGCACGCGCCAGCGAGACGCCGCCGATCGCCGCAGCGATCAGGCCGGCCACGCACGCGGTCAGCACAAGTCGGCCGACCGTGGTGTTGAACATCCTCATGGAGCTCTCCCATCTGATTACGTGTGAGACACGCCGCGCTGGCAGTGTGCCGCGATCGGGAGATCTGTCAAGAGACGAGGCGCACGCCCGATCAGGCGGGTGACACGCTGCGGCCGGCCCTGATCCGTTCGTCGATGGCGTCGCCGTGCGCGTCGATCAGGTCGTCGACCATGGCGCAGATGGCCTCGGGTGAGAGCGTGCCGGCCGCGTTGGGGTCGAGCAGCGCGGCGTGATAGACGTGCTGGCGGCTGCCGTCCAGGGCGGCCCGCACGGTCAGCTCGCAGACGTTTGCGAAGGTGCGGTTGAGCGCGGCCAGCTGCGGCGGCAGCGCCCCCACGGCGGTGGGCTGAACGCCTGCCCGGTCGGCCAGGCACGGCACCTCGACGCAGCAGCCGTGCGGCAGGTTGGGGATCAGGCCGTCGTTTCGGACGTTGCCGTAGATGGTGCGGGGCTCGCCGGTCACCTGCGAGTGGATGATCAGCGACGCGTACTCGAGGCTGCGCTCGATCTGGAACGGCTCGCCGGCGGCCAGCTGGGCGCGCATCTGCTCGTACATCTCGAGGTTCTCCTCGCTGCGGTGCACGTACTCGTCCACCGGCACCCTGAACCGCTCGATCATCTCGTCGCTGCGCAGGAAGTAGGGCAGGTACTCGGCCGAGTGCTCGCTGGACTCGGTCGGAAACCGGCCGAAGCGCCGGTAGATCTCGACCCGCACCCGCCGCAGCAGCTCGGGGTCGCGGTCGAGCGCCGCATCCAGCAACGGATAGAGGTCCTCGCCGTCGCGCTCGAAGCGCAGGATCCAGGACTGGTGGTTGATGCCGGCGCCCAGGTAGGTGACCTCGTCGTAGGGCACCCCGGCCGCCTCGGCAAGCTGGCGGGTGGTGTTCTGTACGGAGTGGCAGAGGCCGACGATGCGCGTCTGCGGGCGGGCCTCGTAGGTGGCCCAGCACAGCATCGCCATCGGGTTGGTGTAGTTCAGCAGCCAGGCGTCCGGGCACAGCTCGGTCATGTCGGCGGCGATGCCCAGCATCACCGGGATCGTTCGCAGCGAACGGAAGATGCCGCCGATCCCGAGCGTGTCGCCGATCGTCTGCCGCAGGCCGTGGCGCTTGGGGATCTCGAAGTCGATCAGGGTCGCCTCGTGACCGCCGACCTGGATCATGTTGATCACGTGGTCGCAGCCCTCGAGCGCTGCGCGGCGGTCGAGGTGGGCCTCGATCGTGGCATCGGCGCCGAGCGCCTGGTTCGTCCAGCGCGCCATCGCCTCGCCCGTGGCCAGCCGCTCCGGGTCGATGTCGTGCAGGGCGATCGTGGCGTCGGCCAGCTCCGGGAAGCTGAGGATGTCGCCGAGCAGGTCGCGGGTGAACTCGACGCTGCCCGCGCCGACGAAGGCGATCCGGGTCATGCGCGAAAGTGTTTCAGGTTTGATAGAACCGAGCAAGAATGTTCACGACCGCCGAGCAGCGCGCCATCGACCAGCTGTCCACCGAGAGCGGCCGGCTGGCCGTTGTGGCGGCCGATCAGCGCACCAAGCTGGTCGAGGCGCTGCAGGCGGCGGGGCTGGAGAGCCGCATGGATTTCATGCGCGCGTACAAGCTCGACCTGGTCTCGGCGTTGGCGCCGGCCGCGCCGGCGATGCTGCTGGACCCCGAGATCGCGCTGCCGCACGTGACCGACGCGGGCGCGCTGCCGGCCCACACCGGGCTGCTGGTCTCGCTGGAGCGCAGCGGTTCGCGCCGCACGCCCGACGGCCTGCGTAGCGCCGAGCTGCTGCCGGGGGTGGGCGCCGACGGCGTGCGCCGGCTGGGCGGCACCGGAGCGAAGCTGCTGCTGCGGTTGCGGGCCGATCGCGAGGGTGCCGACGGCGAGAACGCGGCGGTGCTGCGGGAGGCGGTCGCGGACTGCGCCGCGCACCACCTGCTGCTGGTGGTCGAGGTGCTCGTTTACCGGCTGGACGATGAGGACGAAGCCGGGTATGAGGCGGCGCGGGGCTACCTGATCCGGGAGGCGGCGCTGCTGGCCGAGTCGTGCGGCGCTCGCTACCTGAAGCTCGAGTACCCGGGGGACGAGCAGGCGTGCCTGCGGGTGACCGACGCGCTGTCGGTGCCCTGGGCGCTGCTCTCGGCCGGCGTCGACCACGAGACGTTCATGGTGCAGCTGCGCGCGGCGCTGGCGGCCGGGGCGGCGGGGTTCATCGCGGGCCGCTCGATCTGGAAGGAGTCGGTGACGATGCGCGGCGAGGAGCGGCGCGCGTTCCTGGGTGGCAAGGCGCGGCGCCGGCTCGATCAGCTGCTTGCGATCGCGGGCTAGGGGATACTGGCGGGCGTGCTGGACCTGCTGGTGATCGGCGACTGCAACCCCGACCTGCTGGTGGCCGGCGGCGACGTGGTGCCCGAGTTCGGCCAGCGCGAGAAGCTGGTCGAGACCGGGCGGCTGCTGGTGGGCGGGTCGGCCTCGATCTTCGCCTGCGGCGCGGCCCGGCTGGGGCTGGCGGTGGCACTGGTGGCGACCGTCGGCGACGACGCGTTCGGCTCGTTCATGCTGGGCGCGGTGGGCGAGCGCGGCGTCGACACGTCGGGATGCCGGGTCGTTGCCGGCGCTGACACCGGGCTCACGGTCGCGCTCGTGCGCGACGGCGACCGTGCGATGCTGACGGCGCCGGGAGCGATCCCGCTGCTGACGGCCGAGATGGTGCCGCCGGCGCTGGTGGCGTCCGCCCGGCACCTGCACGTCGCCTCCTACCACCTGCTGGACGGGCTGCGCCCGGGCCTCCCGGCGCTGGTGGCTGCGGCGCATGCGTCGGGTGCGACGGTGTCGCTGAATCCGCAGGGCGAGGTGGGCGATGGCCGCGGTGCCGAGCTGCGCGCCCTGGTAACGACGATCGATCTGCTGCTGCTGAACGAACAGGAGCACGAGGCGCTGGGCGCGGTGGCCTGCCCGCTGGTGGTGGTGAAACACGGCGCCGGCGGCGCGGCCGCGCACACCGTGGACGGCGTGGTGCGCGCGGCCGGGCATCGCGTCGAGGTGGTCGACACGACCGGTGCCGGCGACAGCTTCGACGCGGGCTTCCTGGCGGCGTGGCTGGCGGGTCAGCCGCTGGAGCGGGCGCTGGCGCTGGGCAATGCCTGCGGAGCGCTCTCGACGCGTGCGCTGGGAGGCATCACCGCGCAGGCGACGATGGCCGAGGCGAGGGCGGCTGCGGCATGATCGTGTGCCTGGCGGCGAACCCCTCGATCGACCGGCTGTTCGGGGTCGACCGGCTGACGCCGGGCGGCATCCACCGTCCCGCCGAGTTCGCGCAGGTGGCGGGAGGGAAGGGATTGAACGTGGCGCGGGCGGCGTCCGCGCTGGGTGCCGAGGTGCGGGCGGTGGCGCTGCTGGGCGGGCACGCCGGGCGCTGGATCGCAGAGCAGTGCGAACGTGAGGGCATCGAGCTGGAGGCTGCCTGGGCGCAGGCGGAGACGCGCTCGTCGCTGTCGGTGGCCGAGGCCGACCAGGGCCTGACCGAGTTCTACGAGCACGGTGCGGCGGTCACGTCCGAGGAGTGGAGGGGCTTCGCGGAGCTGGCCGCGCGGCAGCTGCCACAGGCCGGGTGGGCGACGATCTCGGGGTCACTGCCGCCGGGGGCGCCGGCCGACGGCTACGTGCCGCTGATCAGGGTCGCCCGTTGCGCGTTCGACAGCCGCGAGGAGGGCATCTCCGCCCGCCCGGCGCTGGTGAAGGTGAACGCCGCCGAGGCGGCGCAGCTGACCGGCAAGGCCGATGCGCTCGACGCGGCACGGACGCTCCACGAGGCCGGCGGCGGCGCGGCGATCGTCACCCGCGGCCGCGACGGCGCAGTGATGGTCGCCCCGGATGGACGAGCGCTCTCCGCCGCGGCCGACGCCGAGGGCCGCTACCCGGTGGGAAGCGGCGACGCCTTCCTGGCAGGACTGGTGGTCGCGCTCGAAGGCGGAGCAGGATGGGACGATGCGCTGCGCGCGGCGATCGGGGCGGGCGCGGCCAACGCCGAACAGCCCGGCGCGGGTCGGCTCGCCCCCGATCGAGCACGGGCGGTCGCGGACTCGGTGCGCCTCTCGCCCGCCCGCTGACCCGTCACGCGACCGTCACAGACTCGAAACGTCACAGAGTTCGCGGCTGACCCCTTGACTGCAACGATTCGGTCACGATCGATCACGGCCGGGGCCGCGAGTGCACACGACGGCCGAGTCAGCCTCTGACCCCTTTACGATTCGATCGGCTTAACCATGCGGACGTCCTGTAACGGCCCGTCACGGAGCTGTCACGATCCTTCGGCGCCGGCTGAGGCGGTGTTTGACACCCCTAGGGCGCGCGGGGGCGTCACGGCAGCGTTACGGAGGCCGTGCGAACTGGGCCGGGCGGCCTACTTCAGTCCGGTCGAGGCCAGCGACTGCACGAACCAGCGCTGGCCGATGATGAACACCAGCAACATCGGTGCCAGCGCCATCACGTTGCCCGCCATCAGCAGCGTCCAGTTCGTCTGGTGCGCACCCTGGAACTGCGCCAGGCCCAGCTGCACCGTGCTCTGGTTGGTCGACGTGATCACGATCAGCGGCCACAGGAAGTCGTTCCACGTCCACAGGAAGGTCACGATCGCAAGGGTTGCCAAGGCAGGCATCGACAGCGGCAGCACCACCCGCACCAGCACCCCCAGGCGCGAGCAGCCGTCCATCCGCGCCGCCTCCTCGAGCTCGATCGGCAGCGTCCGGAAGAACTGCCGCAGCAGGAAGATCCCAAACGGCGTGACCAGGTTGGGCACGATCAGCGCCGGCAGCGAGTTCACCAGTCCCATCTTCTGGACGATCAAAAAGGTCGGGATCATCGTCACCTGGAACGGAACCATCAGCGTCGCCAGCAACGCCACGAACAGCACGTCTCGGCCGAAGAACCGCATCCGCGCGAACGCGTAGCCGGCCAGGCTGCAGAACACCAGGTTGCCCGCCACCGCCGACAGCGTCACGATCATGCTGTTCGCGAAGAAGCGGCCGAACGGCGCCGCGTTCCAGGCGTCCGGGTAGTTCTGCCAGTGGATGCCGGACGGGATCAGCACCGGCGGGAAGTGCCGCGACTCGGGCAGCGTCTGGATCGATGTCAAGAGCATCCAGCCCAGCGGCAGCAGCATCAGCGCGGCGATCGGCATCAGCGCCAGGTGGCGGGGGCTGAACGGCAGCGGCCACCTCATGAGCCGTAGTGCACCCGGCGGTTGCCCAGCCACAGCTGCAGCAGCGAGAACACCAGCGTGATCGCGAACAGCACCTCGGCGATGGCCGCCGCGTAGCCGGCGTGGAAGAACTCGAACGCCTGGCTATAGAGGTAGTAGACCATCACGGTGGTGGCGTGCAGCGGCCCGCCGCGCGTGGTCACGTAGATCTCGTCGAACACCTGCAGCGCGTTGATCGTCGACCACACGATCAGAAACAGCGTGGCCGGCGACACCAGCGGGAACACCACGTGGCGGAACGTCGCCCAGCGCCCGGCACCGTCCAGCCGGGCCGCCTCGACCAGGCTCTCGGGCACACCCTGCAGCGCGGCCAGGTACACGATCACGTCGAACCCGAGCCAGCCCCAGACCGTCATCGCCACGATCGAGTAGAGCGCCTGGTCGGGATTCTGGAAGAAGCCGTACGGGCCTAGGTGCACCTTGCCCAGCAGGTAGTTGGCGA
>Ga0207657_10002631_pt1 | contig 19391 bp, 17 predicted proteins | sample KBSC33metaG_FD_184316 | JGI IMG/M metagenome (GOLD analysis project Ga0207657, IMG submission 184316) | Corn rhizosphere microbial communities from Kellogg Biological Station, Michigan, USA - KBS C3-3 metaG (SPAdes) (version 2) | ecosystem: Host-associated > Plants > Roots > Rhizosphere > Soil ... | reverse complement strand
GGGAATTGGCGCCATGTTAAAAAAAAAAGAATAAATTTTGCAGTCTGAATCACGGGTTATTAAACGTTTGGAGTGATTTAGGGTCTTTTATCGTTAACCAATAAAAACATTTACAATGGGTAATTTAGGTTTCCAGGAACTCTTGCTGATCGCCGTAGTTATTTTAGTGTTATTCGGATCACGCAAAATTCCTGAATTCATGCGAGGGTTGGGCAAAGGTATTCGTGAATTCAATAGTGCAAAAGAGAATGTAAAAAAAGAATTGGAAGAAGGAATGCAGGAAAAAGATCAGGTGAAACCTGCGGCTACTGCAAATCCTCCGGTGAATACTACAACTGTAGCTCCTGAAACAAAAACAACAAGCGAAGAACCTGTGGCGGCAAAGCCATAAACAGTCTAAAAAATATGCTGCTGATGCTGCGATACCGTTATTATCACGACAAGGATAAACGTATGCGTTACATGTACAAGTAAAGCGGAAGGCTTTATTTTTTATTTTAAAAAGATAAATCACTAATCTTTTTTTGCCTCAAGTGTAAAACCAACAGTGGTTCCAACATCGGCTTTACTTCGCACATGAATGGTTTGATCGTGCGCTTCAATTATGTGTTTACAAATTGCAAGACCAAGACCTGTGCCTCCAACATTACGGCTGCGCCCTTGGTCTGTACGGTAAAATCTTTCAAATATGCGGTGTAAATGTTCTTCGCCAATTCCAATCCCGTCATCACTTATTTCAATCAGCACATGTTTGTCGTCCGTTTTATAAATGCTTGCAATAATGTTCCCGTTTTGCTTGCCGTATTTTATTCCGTTTTCCACAAGGTTGGTCAGCACTCTTACAATTTTTTCTTTATCAGCAAAAACGATAATGGGTTGCTCACATCCTTTTTTAATACTGCATTTTATATTTCGTTCGGCTGCTTTTATTGAAAGCGTTTCAAACACATCTTTTATCAAGTCCTGTATCACAAAATTTTCTTTGTCCAAAGGCTGTTCACCGCTCTCCAGTTTTGTGATCTCGTCGAGATCGTTTATGAGGTTCACCATCCGCTCAACATTCTTATAGGTGTTCTCAAGAAATTTTCTGTTAACGTTAGGATTTTCAAGAGCGCCATTCAAGAGCGTATCCACATATCCTTGTATAGTAAATATGGGTGTTTTAAATTCATGAGATAAGTTCTGCAAAAATTCCCTGCGGTAAATTTCGTTGTTACGCAAAACTTCTATTTCTGCCTTACGTTGCTCTGCCCATTCTTCTACATCTTCCCTAACTTCATCTATACTTTTTTTCGGAAGAATGTACTTGTAATACATCTCCTCTTTTTTACTTGCCTTTGTTTGATAAATGTATTTATAGATAAGTTTTATTTTTCTGTAGATGAAAGATTCGAGTACAAAGCGAATAAGAAAATAACTACAGGCAAGTGTTATCATCAAAGCCGTTGCACCTATATACACATTATCGCTCACTATAAAAAAAGCAATGCCCAATGGAACGGAAAGGCAAAGGGCTGTTAATAATGAAAGCTTATTCGGAGAAAGATTTTTTGCTGTAAACATTACTTTAATTATCCATGCAATTTACTATTGCATTATTACAAATAAGTAACGAGAAATTTTTTATAGATATTTTATTGAGCGGGCTTTTGTGCTTCTATCATCGCTTGTGCAGTTTATACCGAGCTTGCCGAAGGATCACTCACTTATACGTTTTGAACTATATTAAGCAAAGGTTGAAGGTGTAAGGAGATAGCCTTAAGCCTTACGCCTTTTACCTTATGCCTTATTTTATTGCAAATTAAATTTATATCCCACTCCTTTTACCGTAGTGATGCAATCAAGATTTAATTTTTGCCGGATCTTTCTTATGTGCACATCAATTGTTCTGTCGCCAACAATCACTTCCTGGCCCCATACCTGGCTTAATATTTCATTGCGCAGAAAAACCCTGCCCGGTTTTGATGCAAGCAAATACAATAATTCAAATTCCTTTTTTGCCAGCGTTACATCTTTATGATCAACTGTTACTATAAATTTCAAAGGATCAATTGTAAGATTGCTGACAGAAATTGCATTGCCATTTTCTTTGTGCACCCTTCTGAATAATGCGTTCACACGACTTACCAATACTTTCGGGCTGATCGGCTTGCTCACATAATCGTCGGCACCGGATTCAAGACCTTTTATATGCGAGGTTTCATCACTGAGTGCTGTTAAGAAAATAATGAGTGTATGTTTGAATTCATCCATTGTACGCAGGATCTGGCAAACTTCAATCCCGGTTTTATACGGCATCATTATATCAAGAATTATCAGGTCGGGGTGAATCTTTTTTGCAACATCTATCGCTTCATTACCATCTTTCGCAGTAAAAACATCATAACCTTCATTAATAAGATTGTAGCTGATGATCTCGAGAATGTCCTTCTCATCATCAGCAACTAAAATTTTTTTCTCTCTTGCTTCCATTAACAAAAACTTTACACAAAAATAATTTTAGAAAATCTAAGTGGCACAATTAAAGCATTATCTTATTGTTAAGCAAAATGATATGACTAAATTTGTCCCAGAATCTGAGAAGAACTTACAATGATGAAGAAAAACTTACTTCTGCTCTTTTTACCGGTTATTTCCTTTGTTGCCTATTCTCAATCAGGATATGCGCAGCCATCTAATAAAATCCCGCTATCGCGTTTATATTTTCATGAAAGCATTGAAGCCACTCAAAAAAAGATATTACAACTCGACGGCAAAGATGACGATTTATTTACGCCTACGGCAAATGAATCATTAAACAAAGAACTTACCGGCACCGTTACAAAAAAAGTGAACGGAATAAGAGATGCAATCGAAGCTGATTCAACGCTGGATAACAATAACAAAATAAAATTCCTTCGCGGATTGAATGAAGTGTTACAGGGTTACATCAGCTCATGCAGATACGAGTCGTTAAAGTATTCTGTTTTGCCGGAACTGCTGGATGATTATGTAGAGTGCATGAAGATCACTCAGAGCAGTCAATCCATTGAAAATAAAATTTATTCTTATCCGTATGAGATGGGAAAAATTTTAATTCGCAGCATTGCTTTTGCGGATGATCCTAAACTTGGTAATTGCCAGAATATCGTTACACTTAAATATTGCGATAAGTATAAAGATGATGCAATAAAAGTTTTGAGCCAAAATCCTAACCTGCCTTTTACTGATAGTTTGTTGGGCGTTATTGCTCGCCGCGATCCTGAAACTGTTTACAGCTATGCAGCTTCTACTACCGCGCTTGCTACAAAAATTCGCAACAATCCCGATTCATTGGTGCATACGATCAGTTTGATGTCAAGAGCAAAAACAGGGCGGCAATATTTTCCGTTTCTTGATAATTTGTATCGCGGAAAAATAACTTTTAAGGAGATCGATGCAGTGATGGACAATGATGTAAAATATTACAAGCTGCTTGTTGAAACTGAAATCGATTATGCAGACAGAATGCGATTGCGCGATACGCCTTTGGCAATTACAAGTCTTTATGCCAAGCTGCAGAAAAGTGCGATTGATCCTTTTATCAATAACATTAATGGTTTGCATGAGAGTGACGATAAGATACGTTTTAAAAGTTTAGAGCCATTTGGTCCCGAAGATCTTTATTATATGGCTGTAACAGGAGAAGAAGTAATTTATACTTCGAGTTATGTGAAAGGAGTTTACCCCAGAGTTTGGCAAAAAATGAAAAATCCGAAATCAGATTCTTTGCTGATGAGTGTGCGGTTTGACCATTTTAAAAAATGGATAAAAATGGCCGCCAACTATAATACGCTTGATGATTTTTTAAAACGGATGGATAAAACAAATGCTCAATTACTGATGAAAGCATTTGTAAATAATCTTGACAAAACGAAAAATCTTGAAGACGCTGTTGATGTTGCCAACTCTTATGCAAGCATAACCGAACCTGATGTACGCCAGCTCATCATGGACCAGGTAAAATGGAATCTCGAACAGGCAAAGCAAGCAAAAAATATCCGTGCGCAGGATATCTACAGCATTCTCGACACACTCTTTCTTTCAATGGATACAACCAATCATATCAACGTATCAGAAAAGTTAGGCATTCCGCCTGTTTATTATATGCCTTACAAAAATCTTCGCGATAGTTCCGGAAAAATTATCGTGCAGCAATTCTTTTACGGTGATAAAGATGGAAAAACATTTTTCAATGCGTTCCTCAGCAGTTACAGTAAGGGCAACTGGAAAATTACATCTGCAAAAGAATGGGTAACAGTTTCTTCAACCAAAGGTATTCCCGTCGTGATTTATGCAAACAAACCTCTTGATGAAACAAAAAATCTTGATGCGCAAGCTCAAGCCGATCTCGATGATTATCTCGCCGAAAAAGGTATAGAGCCTACTGTTGTAATTCATCGGGGTCACAGTTATTGGTTGCCTGCCACGATAGATCAGCTTGTTCCCTCTGCAGAAGTTGTGTTTCTCGGAAGTTGCGGAGGTTATCAAAGCCTCGATAAAATTTTAAGAATATGCCCTTCCGCACAAATTATTGCATCAAAGCAAACAGGCAGTGGTGCTGTAAATCAACCCATCATTGATCTGATTCTTGATGAATTGCGCCAGGGCAATGATCTTAACTGGCCGCAGTTGTGGATAAAACTTTCAAAAAAATTCGGCAACAATGAATTGTTTGACGATTATGTTCCGCCGCACAAAAATCTCGGTGCGCTTTTCATAATGGCTTACAAAAAACTACAGGAAAAAAGAGCGCAGCAGGAACAGCAATCTGCTTCACGCTAATTATCCCGATGATCATTAACAGTAATTAAGACTTCGACAATCAGCAAGAACTAAAAGAAATTATCGGGTATCAGGTTTGATTTTATTCAGTAATTCAACAAGCAATTTCATTTGAAGAGTCAAATCATTTTCTATAATTTTCCATATTATTTTATAATTTATTCCGAAATAATCATGTATTAAAACGTTTCTGAAATCACCAATTTTTCTCCATTCAATTCCCGGATATTTTCTTTTATTTCTTTAGAGATCATTCTCGATGCTTCTTCAAGTATCTCAAAATTTCTCACCACTGCATCAGCGGTTTTTTGATCGTTTATAAAATCATTATAACTCAATCCATGCGTGTACTCAAATATTCGTCCGCAACTTTCAATCATGTCATCGACCAACAAGTCGTCAGCTCTTTTAGGCATAGATCAATTCATTCTTTAATCGTTCAAAGTAATGCGGCTTTATGCCTCCCTTTGATACAACTTGTACTTTTTCGTTTGAAAAAAGGCCTTGAAGATCATAGGCAAGATCAAGATAAGCCAAACCAATAGGCTCATTAAAATCAACCAGGATATCGATATCACTTTCTCGTGTTTGCTCCACCCTGCTGTAAGAACCAAATAATGCGAGATCTGTTACACCATATTTTCTTGCAAGCTCAGGTTTTATTCTTTTTAATTTTTCTATGATTATTTTGTTATCCATCTTTTCAGGCTACATGGTTGTTAAATTTGTTGAACACTAAAATTATTTTATTATATATTCCTTGTTCGATATTCTAATGTGCTTCCAGCCAATTCACTCCCACACCAACTTCTGCTTCAACAGGAACTCCATTCGGCAGCGGTAAAGCACTTTTCATATTTTCAAGAATGAGTGGCTTTAATACATCCACTTCTTTTTCCAACGCATCAAACACCAATTCATCATGCACCTGCAAAATCATTCTGCTTTGCAATTTTTCTTTTTGCATGGCCGCATGAATTTTTATCATCGCAAGCTTTATCATATCGGCGGCAGATCCCTGGATTGGCGAATTAATTGCGTTTCGTTCTGCAAAACTACGCACGGTGAAGTTGGAGGAATTAATATCTCTCAACCAGCGTTTTCTTCCCATCAATGTTTTCACATAACCATTTTCTTTGGCGAAGTTGATCGTATCATCCATATATTTTGTGATGCCTGAAAATTCTTTTTTATAATTATCAATGATCTGTTTTGCTTCCGTTCTGCTGATACCCAGATTATCCGCCAAACCAAATGCACCCTGTCCGTAAATGATTCCGAAGTTCACACTCTTTGCTTTGTAACGCATTTCTTTTGTTACTTCACTCTCAGGAACGTTATACACTTTTGCTGCGGTGGCTGTATGAATATCTTTATTTTGTTTGAATGCCTCAGCCATGTTCTGATCACCGCTAATTGCTGCAACAATGCGCAATTCTATTTGAGAATAATCAGCACTTATCAAAACATGATCTTTGCTTTTTGGTATAAATGCTTTACGAATTTCTTTTCCTTTTTCTGTTCGGATAGGAATGTTTTGAAGATTGGGGTTATTGCTGCTCAATCTTCCTGTAACAGCAACAGCTTGTGAATAACAAGTATGCACCCTGCCTGTTTTTGGATTGATCATACTTGGCAGCGCATCAACATAGGTTGATTTTAATTTCGTGAGCTCGCGGAAAATCAAAATATCATTTGCCACTGCATGTTGATTCGCCAATTTTGCCAACACATCTTCACCCGTTGCATACTGACCGCTCTTTGTTTTCTTTGCTTTAGGATCAAGCTTTAAATGTTCAAACAAAACTTCACCCAATTGTTTCGGAGAACCAAGATTGAATTTTATTCCGCAACAATCAAACACACGTTGTTCAGCAGCTTTCGCTTCCATATCCAACTGAATGGAGTAATCCTTTAAAAAATCAACATCAATTTTTACTCCTTCAAATTCCATTTCTGTAAGCACCTGCACCAAAGGATTTTCAACTTCATTAAAAACTTTTTCTACTTCTTTTTCTTTCAGTAGCGGAACAAAAACGTTTTTCAGTTGTAATGTTATATCTGCATCTTCAGCAGCATATTCTTTTATTTTTTCAATCTCCACATCGCGCATGTTGCCCTGGTTCTTTCCTTTCTTACCAATCAATTCCTCAATATGAATCGGCTCATATTGCAAATACTGCGCACTCAGCAGATCCATGTTCCGCCTGCCTTCCGGCTCTATCAGATAATGCGCAAGCATCGTATCAAATATTTCTCCTTTCAATTCAACACCATACCATTTCATCACGATCAGATCATATTTAATGTTTTGTCCAACCCACAATTTATTTGTATCATCAAACAAAGGTTTTAACTGCTCAAGAATTTTTGCAGTTGCTTGCTGATCTGCAGGACAAGGAATATAATAACCGGAAGCAATTTTGTGTGCAAAGCTCAATCCAACCAACTCAACATTGTTTGGATCTGTGCCCGTAGTTTCTGTATCAAAACAAATTTCTTTTAGTGGAAGCAATTCTTTTATAAGTTCATTAATTCCTTCTTCTGTATCTACAACTTTATAATCATGCGGAGTGTTGCTGATGTTCTTATCTGCTTTCAATCCTAATGCGACTTCTTCTTCACCGTTTGTTGATTCTTTCACAACAACAGTTGTCTTCACTTGCACGGCAGTTGTTACAACAGCATTTCCAAACAAATCTGTTTGCACGCCAACTGGCACCGATTGAAACGCATTGAATTCTTCACCCAAAACTCTTTTGCCAAGTGTTTTAAATTCAAGCTCTGTAAACACTTCAATTAATTCTGTTTTATTCCAATCCTTCAAACGAAAATCTTCTTCATGAAACTGCACGGGAACATCAGTAATAATCTTCGCAAGTTTTTTACTTAGAATTGCACTTTCTTTTCCATTGCGGATTTTTTCTCCAAGAGCACCTTTAATATTATCCGCATTCGCAATAACATTTTCAAGTGTACCGTATTCCTTCAATAATTTTGCGGCGGTTTTTTCGCCAATACCGGCAATGCCGGGAATATTATCAACCGCATCGCCCATCAATCCAAGAATATCAACCACCTGCTCCACACGATCAATGTTCCACTTCTCACAAACTTTTTTTGCATCAAGAATTTCAAAATCCCCGCCCTGGTAACCCGGTTTGTAGATGTACACATATTTATGAATAAGCAATTGCCCGTAATCTTTATCGGGTGTAACCATATACACATCATAACCTGCATCCGCAGCCTGCCATGCAAGTGTTCCTATCACATCGTCCGCTTCATATCCATCCACTTCAACAACAGGAATATTAAAACCTTTTATGATTCTTTTAATATGATCAATTGATGCAAGCAGATCTTCAGGTGTCTCCTGCCTGTTCGCTTTGTATTCCGCAAAATCTGTTGAACGTTCTGTCGGAGCAAACGTATCAAAACATACAGCCATGTGCGTTGGCTTTTCACGGTTTATCAGATCAAACAAAGTATTCGTAAATCCAAACTGCGCGTTGGTGTTAAGTCCTTTCGATGTTATGCGCGGATTGCGTATCAATGCATAATAAGCGCGAAAAATTAGTGCAAATGCATCCAGTAAAAATAATCTTTTGCTCATGCAGCTAAGATAGCAAAACGTTTGTAGTTTAAAGTTTGTGGTTTATAGTTTGCCATTTTTTTATGAACCCAACAGTATTGCTGCTATTAAGCTTCGTTGCGTCGCACTCTTCAACGCATTTGTTCTCTCTTGAACCGTAATTTATTTTCTTTTGCAGTAAATTTATTTTTCATTTCCTGGTAACACGATGAATATCCTCATAGCACCAAACGCTTTTAAAAATAGTATTGACGCAAAAGATGCCGCTGAAGCAATAAAAGAAGGATTGCAACAAAGCAAACTGCGATGCACATGCGAATGCTTTCCCGTTGCAGACGGTGGCGATGGAACTGCTGCGCTTCTTATAGAAAAATTAAACGGCACAATCATTCATACAAAAATTCATGATCCTCTCGGCAGAAAAATCTTTGCTTCATTCGGCATGATCGATAGTGGAAACACTGCTGTAATTGAATTAGCAGATGCCTCAGGTTTAAGATTGTTAAAACCGGAAGAATATAATCCGTTACACACTTCAACTTTTGGAACCGGTGAAATGATAATTGAGGCATTGGATAAAGGTGCAAAAAAAATTATACTTGGCATTGGCGGCAGTGCAACTGTTGACGGCGGCACAGGAATTTTAAAAGCACTTGGTATGCGTTTTCTGGATGCAAAAGAAAATAAATTACAAAACCTGCCCGAAGAACTTATTCATCTCGCATCAATTGATACTTCAACCATTGACAAAAGAATTTTCAACACCAAAGTAATTGTGATGTGTGATGTACAAAATTTTTTGTTAGGCGAGGAAGGCGCTGCAAAAATTTTCGGACCACAGAAAGGCGCAACACCCGAAGCTGTAAAAACGCTGGAAACATCTTTAACAAAATGGCGGGATGTAACACTCCGGCAAACTGTAAAAGATATGTCCGTAATAAAACACGGAGGTGCGGCAGGCGGTGTAGCGGCAGGTCTCGCAACTTATTTAAATGCAAAACTTGTAAATGGCATTGATTATTTTTTACAACTCACCAATTTTAATGAAGCACTGCAAAAAGCAGATTTAATCATCACCGGTGAAGGAAGTATTGATGAACAAACTCTGGAAGGCAAAGGACCTTTTGGCGTTGCGCAAAAAGCAAAAGAAAAAAATTTGCCCGTTATTGCGTTGGGAGGAAAAGTTCCATTGCAAATAAGTGATTCGCTAAAACAATATTTTGATGTGATACTTCCTATCAACAATGAATTGTTATCACCAATCGCTTTTCAACAAACAAAAGAAAATCTGGTAAGAACGGCGACAGAGTTAGGAGATATGCTCGCAATAAGATTGTAATTAGAGTTAGATTCAATTGAGCAAATCATACAAAAACATAACTCATACTTCCATCCTTTTCATCTTTCAATTGTACTCCAAGAGAAGCCAGTTGATTTCTTATCTTATCGCTTGTAACAAAATCTTTTCTTTGGCGCGCTTCTCTGCGAATGTCCATCAACAACTGAACCACTCCATCTATCTTTCCATCTGTTTGCTCCTGGATGTTTTTCAAACCAAAAATATCTTCAACAAAAATTTTCATTTTGTCTTTCAGCAATTGCAGTGTTGCACCACTCAACGCATTTTCAGGAATGTGTTTGTCTTTGATGCCATTAATTACTGGAACAAGCTCAAACATATTTGCCAACACTTTTGCTGTATTAAAATCGTCATTGATAAATTCTTTAAACTCCTCCATTAGTTTTACAACTTTAGAATCCAATTCTTCATCTTGTGCCTTGCTGCTTGATACTTGTAACTTTCCTAAATTCTCATACGCTTCCCACAAACGTTTCAAACCTTTTTCCGCTGCCTGCAATGCATCGTTACTAAAGTCAAGTGTGGAGCGATAATGTGTTTGCAAAATAAAAAAGCGTATCACCATAGGATGATAAGCTTGTTCCAATGCAGGATGCGTTCCTGCAAACAATTCGCTTAACTTGATCACATTATTATAGCTCTTGCCCATTTTTCTTCCGTTGATCGTGATCATGTTATTGTGAATCCAGTACTTCGCAGGTTCTACATGATTGCAAACAACACTTTGCGCAATTTCGCATTCGTGATGCGGGAATTGCAAATCCATTCCACCACCGTGTATATCAAATCTTTCACCCAAATATTTTGTACTCATTGCCGAGCATTCAATGTGCCATCCGGGGAAACCCTCTCCCCACGGGCTTTTCCAGCGCATGATGTGCTCAGGCGGTGCATTCTTCCATAAGGCAAAATCAGCCTTGTTATGTTTTTCTTCCTGGTTATCCAGTTCTCTTGTTGTTTCAAGCATTTCTTCTAAAACCCGTCCGCTGAGAATGCCGTAAGGCAAACCTTTCTTTGCAAAATCTTCATTATATTTTTCAACACTGAAATACACTGAACCGTTTACTACATAAGCATAACCGTCTTCAATTATTTTTTTTATCATGTTTATTTGTTCAATGATGTGCCCGGTTGCAGTAGGCTCAATACTTGGGTCTAAATTGTTAAATGCACGCATTGCATCATGAAAAAGATTGGTGTATTTCTGCACAAGTTCCATCGGTTCCAGCTTTTCAATTTGCGCCTTCTTGCTTATTTTATCTTCCGCCTCACGACCTTCTTCTTCAAAATGTCCGGCATCAGTTATATTGCGCACATATCTTACTTTGTAACCAAGATGTTGCAGGTAGCGATAAACAATATCAAAAGTGATGTAAGGACGTGCATGCCCCAAATGACTTTCGCCGCTCACTGTTGGTCCGCATACATACATTCCTACGTGTCCCGGTATAATTGGTTCAAAAACTTCTTTTTCCCTTGTGAGTGAATTATAAACTTTCAGTGGCATATTTTACGATTGAATTTTGTTAACCATTGTTGTTTTAAATAAGGTTTTTCTAAAAAGAATTCAGTTGCTTAAAAGCAACAACAGCAACAACAATATGCGAAGGATTTAAACATGGCGCTGCGAAGATATTTTATTTTTTCAAACTTAAATCAGTAACAAGAAGATGATGATCGCTGAGTCCCTGGTCCACCATTTCAAACTGGTGAATGTTGAAATGATCATCAGGTAAGATGTAATCTATACGTAGGGTAGGGGCAAGCGCATCGAATGATCTGCCAACGCCAAATGACGACGCCAAAAAAGCATCCTGTCTTTTTCCCCGGATATGAAAATAAGTATAAGAATTTGGCACATCATTAAAATCACCACAGACAACAGATGGATAAGGACTTTTATCTGTTGCAGTTCTTACGATTGTTGCCTGTAGTCCACGCAGAGAATATGCAAGTTTCATTTTAGAATAGATATTTTCCGAAGCTTTTAATGCTTCATCATCCTGCTTTTTTATTTTTTCCAGGTCTTTATAATCATCCGCATTAAATTGAAATGATTGAAGATGTGTAGTAAAAATCCGAATGGTATCATTTCCTTTTAATATATCGACATAAATAAGACTTTCAGAAGCTGCGCCCGGAAATTTTATTTTACCGGAATCAAGAATGGGATATTTTGAAAACAAGATTGTTCCCCACGAACTCGTATGAGCAGGACTTTGTCCGTCGCGAGCAAAAAAATAATAAGGACATTCACCTGTAAACAAACCGATGTTATTACTAAAAGGATATTTTGGATTCGTGTTATTCATGAACTCTTGCAAACACACTACATCTGCATTGTATTTGTTGATGAGTGCCGCAATTTCGTTGCGGCTGCGAATTTGAACATAACCGCTATTGCTCATGCCATACATGCCACGTACGTTCCAGGTAATTATGCGCAGAGTCGAATCCGTTCGGTAGTTGATATTAAATGTGCGTGAAGGATGCCATGCAAAAATTACACTTAACTGTTTCCAGCCTATTAATAAAGTAACAAGCGGAATTAATACTCTCACCGGTTTTACAATAAGCCAGAATATCAAATAAAATATCAACGCTGTTGCCAGGTAAGGAACTGCAAGCGGAAGAAAACCGATGATCGGCCAATCATGAGGATTAAGAAAAGGCGAGAGGCATGCTACAAGAAACAACAGGCTTATAAGAATATTTCCTAAAATAAAAAACCACTTTATGAACTTTCTTACAAAGCCTGTAGCCATGTTGTAAATTTAGGGATTAAATTATTTTGAAAGGATTGGTTAATAAACGTTTAAAATCCTTTTTGCATTGTATTTAGTTTGAGCGAACGTTTACAATTTATTTTGCTCATCGCATATCCGCTTTTATGAATAAAGAGAGGCATACAAGTTTAAGATTGATAAATTTGCGATAAAGACCTTCTATGTTCTTCTTTGATTATTCAAACAATCTTTCTGCTTCAACAATACTTTGCGGCTTGCCAACATCAATGAATTTACTTTGAGAGTGATCAAAGCATTTTATAATTTCTGTTTTTGCCGCATTAAGATAAACTTCCACCATGGAAAATTTTCCTTCATAATCCATTAATGAAAAAATTTTTTTATTGATAACGTGAATGCCGCTGAATGCTTTTTGGTGCAAAACATTTGAAGCTTTTACAATTTTCTCAGCACCCGTTTCTACATTTCGCCAACCACACAATTCATCATTTTCGTTGAATAAAAAGTAGCGAGAAGTTTTTCGCGAAGTTGTAGCCAATGTGGCTAAAGGACTATTGGAATGATGATATGCGATCATTTTATCAAGTGGCATATCAGTAAGTACATCAACATTCATTAACACAAAATTTTTTTCATCATCGAAAAATGATGCTGCTTTTTTTAAACCGCCACCGGTTTCGAGAACTGCATCTGTTTCATCACTGATAGAAATGTTGCTTCCCCAACTGCTATTCTTTTGAATTGTTTCAATGATTTGCTCAGCAAAATGATGAACGTTCACAATGATATTGTCAATTCCCAATTGCTGCAGATATTTTACATTTCGTTCCAATAAACTTTTACCATTCACTAAAGCCAAAGCCTTAGGATGCTTGTCTGTCCATGGTTTTAGCCTTGTGCCTAAACCCGCAGCGAGAATCATTGCCTTCATTAAAATAGTTACGATTTACGATTGTGGATATTGCTTAACAAAGAACAGAACGTACAAGAGTGCGACGCAATGGAAGCTTCATTCATGCACAAAAGTTTGGCTCATAAAAATCATTCAAATCATTTCAATCATTGTTACATAAATTGTTTCACCCAATTCTCTTTGTTAAGATGTTGCACTGCAACTTTTACTTTGTATTTATTTTTCAGATGCCGCGCAAGTTGTTCTGTTGCATATACGCTTCTGTGCTGTCCGCCGGTGCAACCAAAATTTATAACAAGGCTGCTGAAACCTCTTTTAATATAATCTTCAACGGAAATATCAACGATATTGAAAACGCCATTGAGAAACTCACTTATTTTTGTTTGCTGCTCAAGAAAATCAATTACAGGTTTGTCGTTGCCTGTTAGAGTTTTATACACATCATGCCTGCCGGGATTTAAAAGACCACGACAATCAAAAACAAAACCGCCGCCATTGCCGCTTTCATCGGGAGGAATTCCTTTGCGATAAGAAAAACTGTTGATGCTTACGACAAGCGGCGTATTTTCATTTGCCTGCAGGGGTTGAAAACGCTGAATGATTTCAGCCTGCACTATCACATTTAACATGCGGTCAAACTCAGGCAGGGCAAGACCTACTCGCTTGTTCTCCACAAACCATTTCAAATTTTTTAACGCAAGTGGAATGCTTGCAAGAAAATGCGCTTTGCGCTCAAACAAACCTCTGAAACCATAGGCTCCCAATACTTGCAATAAACGTATCAGCACATAGCCATTGTGTTGGCTTGTAAAAATGAAACGATCAACCGGTTTTTCAAGCAACTCATCAATTCTGTCTATGTAAAATTCAAGCAAACGATTTTTCCAATCATCGCTCAAATCTGCTTTTGCCTGCCACAAGCAACTCGCAACATCGTATTGCAATGCGCCTCGCATGCCTCCCTGGTAATCAATAAAACCAAGTCTGCCGTCATTCACAATGATATTCCTGCTTTGAAAATCGCGGAACATAAAATATTTATGTCTCGTTTTTGTGAGGTAGGTGCTTAGCGCATCAAAATCATCGAGCAGTGCTTGCTTGTCGTAGGGCTGTTGAAGCGTGTCGAGAAAATAATATTTGAAATAAAGCAGGTCGCTGAGAATTGCCTGCTTGCCAAATTCTTTTGCGGTTAAACACAGATCATAATTTAATCCCCGGTGCCCGATAATTTGTATTCGCGACAACTGCTCAAGACTTTTGCAAAACAAATTATACACTTTATCGCTGTAGCCGGATTTTTCCAGTTGATTCAATAACGATTCTGTGCCAAGATCTTCCTGCAAATAAGCGGTATAATTATCATTCACCGCGAGTATTTCAGGAACGGGCAGATCAAGCGATTTAAAATGCTTACTGAATTCAATAAATGTTTTGCTTTCTTTTACATTCAAATTATATGTAGCGATGTAGCTTGTATCGTTCGCAAAAATTCTAAAATAAATTCTGTCACTGCCGCTTTGCTGTAACTGTGTTAGTTGATCATAATCCTTGCCATACCAACTCACAAATAATTTATGTATCGTGTCTGTAACCGGATTCATTTTAAACTTTTGCGGCAGCAAAAATAGAGTTTAAATGCTTGCGAAATATTTTTTTGGAGAGTGATAAACTATTGAGAAAGTATAGGTTTCGAACCTCCTCTTCCCATATTTTTATCTTTTCAGGCAAAAATTTGTAGATTGCGCCCTCTTATTAACCGGGAAACATATTCACTAACCACTAAAAGTTATAAGATGGATACTTCAAAAATGATCAAAGCATATTGTTTGAAGACAAAAGAAAAAAATGTTCCTATGCAGGATGCCGTAATTACCAAAACTGCGAAAGGCGGTTATATGGCCACCGGTCATGATGGCAAAGGCAATAAAATGGCGGCAATCCTTAGTGAACAAAAGGCAATGCAAGCGATAGAAGATGGTGTGGCGACGAAAGGTTTTTAATAAAAAAATATTATGAAAAGCCGGCGCAGATTGTGCCGGTTTTTTTATTTAAGGTTTAATGTTTATCAAATAAAAAAGCCGTATTAAAAAATAATTTATACGGCTTTCATAAATATTCTAAATTAATTCTTATGTGGGCCCACCAGGGCTTGAACCTGGGACCCCCTGATTATGAGTCAGGTGCTCTAACCAACTGAGCTATGGGCCCTGAATCTTTTCGATTCAAGGGCGCAAAAATAAAAAAATCAATCTATTTTCCAAGAACAATCATGCTTAGCTTTTATTTTGCAGCATGCAAGAAATTAAAAACATCATTTTTGATTTAGGAGGAATTTTTCTCAATATAGATTTTTCAAAAACTGAAAAGGCATTTGCTGATTTAGGCGTTCAATTCAATGATTTTTATTCACAACATCACGCTTCAGAACTTTTTGAATTGCTGGAAACAGGAAAAATTTCTCCTGAAGAATTTCATGACTCATTTGTTGAAGAAACAGGATTGCATCTTTCTTACGAAGAATTAAAAAATGCATGGACTGCGTTGTTGGTTGATTTTCCAATTGAACGTTTACAGTGGCTACAGGAAATTGGTAAACGCTATAAAATCTTCCTCTTTTCCAACACCAATAAAATCCATTATGATGTTTTTACAGAAATGTTCCACGAACAAACAGGGTTTAAGGATTTTAATAAACTGTTTGTAAAAACGTATTACTCTCATGAAATGGGTTTACGAAAACCTTATCCTGAATCATACTTGTATATTTTAAATGAGCAACAATTAAGACCTGAAGAAACTTTATTTATTGACGATACACTCAAAAATATTGAAGGTGCCAAACAGGTTGGATTGCAAACTATCCATCTTGTTTATCCTGAAACGGTGCTTGATTTGAAGTTGTAATTGTTTATTAAAGAACAAGTCGTTGAAGAGTGCGACGCTCCAAAGGAGTCCTTCGGAAAATGGAAGTATCAATAAAGAATCGAAAGCAGGGGACAAAAAAATTATTTTACTTCTTCAAAATCTATATACTCACCATCAGTAGTTGTTGTATTTTTTTTGTTGGGGGAAGTTTTATTTTGCGGAGTGTTACTTTGTTGTTGTCTGTGCATTTGTTCTTCCTGCTGTTTACGCATTTGGTTCACTTGATTTTTAAAATGCGAAGTGGTTTTTGATACAGGAACGATAAAATCGAACACAAGTTTGTACAACAAATAAAGTATGAGTACTGTGGCAATTACATCAATCATTATAAAAATTTAAACGGCCATCATTTCTTTTTCCTTGGCGGAAAGATGTTTATCAACAAGCGCAATATATCTATCGGTTACATGTTGAATATCCTGCTCTGCATCCTTTGCAGCATCCTCACTCAACCCGTTTTTTTGCAAACGCTTGATATGTTCAATTGAATCCCGGCGAATATTTCGAATCGCCACTTTTGAATGTTCACCTTCTGCGCTTGCTTTTTTAAATAATTCTTTTCTACGTTCTTCAGTAAGCGGCGGCATGAAAAGGCGAATTTGTACTCCGTCATTTTGGGGAGTGATGCCTATGTTTGCCTGCAAAATTGCTTTTTCAATAGGTTGAACCATGTTCTTTTCCCATGGTTGAATGCTTAGCGTACGTGCATCAAGAACATTTACATTTGCTACCTGGTTAATAGGCATATGAGCGCCATAATAATCTACAGTAATACCATCAACCATTGAAGGATTTGCTTTTCCCGCTCTTATCTTTATAAGTTCGGCTTCAAGATGATCGATCGCTTTTTTCATCTGAGATTCCGCATCCTCCTTTACAAGTTCGAGTTCTTCCAATGACATACACTTAATTTTTAACAGCAGCAAAGCTAATAAATACAAGAAGTACTTGCAAGCTGATAATATAATTTAATAAGTCTTTGATGTTTTAATTTTATTAACTGATACGGCAAAGAATGTAGAAACAAATTGACAGTTGCATAAAAAAGCCGGCGCGACCATTTATCAACACCGGCTATATCATATTACTTGTTTATAATTATCGTGCTACATTCACAGCTCTTTTTTCTCTTATCACGGTAACTTTTATTTGCCCCGGATAGGTCATTTCTGTTTGAATTTTTTGCGCTATTTCAAAACTAAGTTTATCACTTTCTGCATCTCCGACTTTATCGGCTTCTACAATAACACGTAATTCACGACCTGCCTGGATCGCATATGCCTTTTCAACTCCCGGATAAGAAATGGCAAGTGTTTCAAGGTCTTTAATACGCTGGAGATATTGCTGCATTATTTCGCGGCGGGCGCCGGGTCTTGCACCACTGATGGCATCGCATGCCTGTACGATCGGCGAAATAACATATTGCATTTCCATCTCATCATGGTGTGCACCGATAGCGTTTACAACTGCAGGGTTTTCCCCATATTTCTCTGCGAGCTTTGCGCCAAGGAGAGCGTGGCTCAGTTCCGTTTCTTCGTCAGGAACTTTACCTATATCATGTAAAAGTCCTGCACGTTTTGCAAGTTTGGGATTCAATCCTAACTCACTCGCCATAATGCCGCATAAATTCGCTACTTCGCGGCTATGCATCAGCAAGTTCTGCCCATAAGATGAACGAAAACGCATCTTTCCAACAATTCGAATTAATTCTTTATGCAAACCATGAATGCCTAATTCGATAACGGTACGTTCGCCAATCTCAGTCACTTGTTCTTCCAATTGCTTCCTGGTTTTTTCGACCACTTCTTCAATTCTTGCAGGATGTATGCGACCGTCCGCGACAAGACGTTGCAAACTCAAACGTGCTATTTCTCTTCGAAGAGGATCAAAAGAAGAAAGTACAATGGCTTCCGGCGTATCATCAACAATCAGATCAACGCCTGTTGCTGCTTCTATTGTTCTAATGTTTCGACCTTCCCGGCCAATTATCTGGCCTTTTATTTCATCACTTTCCAGGTTAAAAACAGTTACAGTATTTTCAATCGTCTGCTCGGCTGCAGTACGTTGTATTGATTGGATTATAACTTTTCTTGCCTCCTTGTTTGCCCTTAGCTTTGCATCTTCAATAATTTCCTGTTGAAGGGCAAGAGCCTGTGTTTGTGCTTCCTGTTTAAGACTTTCAATAAGTTGAGCCTTTGCCTCATCCCCTGTTAAACCGGCGATCTTTTCCAATCGTCTGATGTGTTCTTCCTGATGCTTTTCCAGTTCGGTTCGCTTTTGGTTCACAATTTCAATTTGCCGGTTAAGCGTTTCTTTTATCGCCTCGTTTTCTTTTATCTGCTTTTCAAGCGCCCCCTCTTTTTGATTAATACTGATTTCCTTTTGTTTGATGCGGTTTTCTGATTCACTTATTTTTTTGTTCCTTTCCAAAACTTCCCGGTCATGCTCTGCTTTTAATTGTACCGCTTTTTCCTTAGCCTCGAGGATTTTTTCTTTCTTAATTGTTTCTGCCTTTGCCGTAGCTTCATTGATTATTTTTTGTGCTTGACTTTCTGCTTCTTCAATTTGCTTTTTGGTATTTTTTGCAAATATTAATTTACCTGCTATGATTCCTATCAAAAGGGCAAGCAAACCAATTATGATATAAATAACATTCTGATCCATGCTTTTGGAGTTTAAAATAGTTCAAAATCATATAAATATTCTCGTTGCTCATTGATGAAATGAAATAATATGAGCGATAAACGCGAAGATAATTAAACGATTATAATTAAAGGGGATTGACTTTATTCCATTATGGAGAATTATTTTTCTCTTTATGGGAAGATTAACAAAATCAGGTTTTTATAATGTGCTGATAATAAATCAAAAGAGTAGATAAAATTCAATGGCATATCATTTGGGAATCAAAGGCGTCCGTTTTTAGTCTACCCTTGTTATAAAACTTCCATTCACAAAAAGTTTTTGATACATCTTCTTCCCTTGTTATGAAAAACAACAAGGAGGGAGATGTATCCTTTTAAGGATTACTAAGGAAATATCTTTAAT
>Ga0207657_10002629_pt1 | contig 19411 bp, 11 predicted proteins | sample KBSC33metaG_FD_184316 | JGI IMG/M metagenome (GOLD analysis project Ga0207657, IMG submission 184316) | Corn rhizosphere microbial communities from Kellogg Biological Station, Michigan, USA - KBS C3-3 metaG (SPAdes) (version 2) | ecosystem: Host-associated > Plants > Roots > Rhizosphere > Soil ... | reverse complement strand
GGCGGATTACCAGTACACCCACGTCAATTTTGGCCCCGGCCCGACGCCTCCAGGCGGGCGTGCCAATATCGATTCCGCCAGGCTGAGCACCGGCCTCGTTGTGCACGTTGGCTCGCAGGTACCACCGCCTCCTGTGACGCTCGCGTGCTCGGCCAGCCCCACCTCAGTGTTCCCGGGAGAACCGGTTACGGTTACCGCGACCGCCGGGAGCCTGAATCCCAAGATGAATGCGATCTATTCCTGGAGCGGAAGCGGCGCTTCGGGCAATGGCACCTCAACTACGATTCAGACCAGCTCGCTTGATCCGGGCAGCTACACGGTGAAGGGCGATGTTAAGGAAGGCAAGGCCGGCAAGGAAGGTTTGAAGCCAGGCCAATCTGCCGATTGCTCCGCCAGCTTTACTGTAAAGGCTTTCGAGCCGCCGACCATCAGCTGCTCCGTCAATCCCACAACAATCAAGCCGGGTGATTCAGCCACGGTTACCTGCACTGGCATGAGCCCGCAGAACCGGCCGCTCACCTACAGCTACTCTGCCACTGGTGGCACCGTTACCGGAAGCGGGACGACGGCGGAGTACTCGTCTGCTGGGGCTCCTACGGGAACAGTAGGCATTACCGGCAAAGTGTCGGACGACAAGGGACATACGGCCAGCGCGGATACGAGTCTGACCATTGTGGCTCCGCCACCCCCGCCGCAGCCTAAGACACAGGCACTGTGCTCGATCAACTTCTCCAACGACAAGCGGCGTCCGACTCGCGTCGATAACGAAGCGAAGGCTTGCCTCGATGAAGTTGCTCTCGATCTGCAGCGTCAGGCAGACGCCAAGGCTGTGGTTGTCGGCGAGGCAAATGCCAAGGAAAATGACCAGACCGCCAAGCAGGAGAAGTACGCTGCCCGGCACAAGAGGGCCAAGGTCACGCACTTTGCTGCACAACGCGCAGTCAACGCCAAGGACTACCTCGTAACCGAGAAGGGTATTGACGCATCGCGCGTCAGTGCTGCAACAGGAACGACAGACGGGCAGACGGTGGAAGATTACCTGGTGCCTGCCGGAGCAAACTTCTCAAACGATATACAGGGAACCACGCCGGTCGATGAATCCACGGTGAAGCCCGAGGCCCGCAAGGCGTTGCCTCAGCGTCACCACTCGGGCAGGAGATAAACGGGCTCGATTCTTCCGGTAGTCAGGTGCTAATCAGGCGATCAATCCAATTGATCGCCTGATGAATACCAAATGCGATTTGCTTTAGCAATTCCTGGAGGCTGACCGGTAATCGGTCAGTCTCTTTGATTTTGTGCGAAAGAATTCGATACAGTCTTCTTATACCCGGGAGCTTCCTAGTTGAATCGCAGTTCGAATTTCGTGTCTTTTTTTCATTGCCCGTCGCGCCGACTGGCGCACCTTCTCCCCAGCCTGTTTTTTCTCTTCTGCGCGGCTGTTTATTCGCAGGCTTCCTGGGTCGCGACCGGGCCGCCGGGCGGCGATGCCCGCGTGCTTTCTTCCGTACCGGGACAGCCGAGCCATTTGTATCTAGGCACAACGGCAAGTTGGATTTACGAGTCGCTCGATGGCGGAGCCAATTGGCGCAGGCTGGCGAAACTCGACGGTAATGATGACCTGGTGCTGGACCACATTGTCGTTGACGCCGCGGATCCCAACACAATCTATGTGGCTGGATGGAGGCGCGCGGACGGCGGCCTGTGGATCAGCCATGACGCCGGCAAGACTTGGGAAGAGAATGCAGATTTGCGCGGTCAATCGATCCGCTCGTTTTTGCAGGCGCCCTCGAATCCGAAAATACTTTTCGCGGGCACCCTTTCCGGCGTGTTTCGCTCAAACGACTCCGGCGCAACCTGGGAACAGATCAGCGAGAAGGGCAGCCGAGAGATTCATGAAGTGGAATCGCTGGCTGTAGACCCAGCCGATCCGGATGTCGTGTATGCCGGTACGTGGCATTTGCCCTGGAAGACGACTGACGGCGGAAAGACCTGGCACAACATCAAGCAGGGCATCATCGATGATTCCGATGTGTTCTCAATCATCGTGGATCCCGACAAGCCTCGCACCGTGTTTCTGAGTGCCTGTAGTGGCATCTACAAAAGTGAAACGGCGGGTGCGCGCTTCCGCAAAATCCAAGGCATCCCTTCAACTGCGCGGCGTACGCGGGTGCTGAAGCAGGACCCTGCCGATCACAAGATTGTCTACGCAGGCACGACAGAGGGTCTGTACAAGACAGTGGATGGTGGCAGGACCTTCAGCCGCATGACGAGTTCCGACCTGATTGTGAACGACGTCTTCATCGATCCGAACGATTCCAACCACGTGCTGCTGGCGACCGATCGCGGAGGCGTGCTAGTGAGCACGGATGCTGCTAAGACGTTTACCGCTTCGAACGAGGGGTTTTCGCAGCGCAAAGTTGCGGCCCTGCTGGTCGATCGTAACAATCCTTCGCACCTTTTCGCGGGTGTTCTTAATGACAAAGGCTTCGGTGGAGTTTTTACTTCTACGGACCAGGGCAAGAGCTGGGAGCAGATTGCGACAGGTTTAGATGGACGCGACGTATTTGCGCTTTCCCAGACTAAAGATGGAACCGTAATCGCCGGAACTGGGCACGGCATCTATTTGCTCGATCCACCAGCGAATGCCGAACCGGCAGCGACCCCGGCGAGCTCTACATTGGTTTGGGAGCCGCGCAACCTGATCGCGAACACGATCATGAAGGTCACGACCGAGACTGTGCGCCGCACCAAGGTAAATGTGGAGAAGCAGGTGAAGGCTCCGCAGGTTCAGCTGGACAGCCGAGTGAATGCTCTCGATGTTTCGGGTGACATCTGGATTGCCGCATCCTCACTGGGTCTGCTCACGAGCCGCGATCAGGGAGCGAGCTGGCAAGGTGGGCCGGTACTTGGACTGGGCGAGTACATATCGGTTGCATCTCGCGGCCAGGTGATGGCTGCGGCGCGCGCCGACGGTGTGGTTGTATCTCGCGATGGTGGAAGCTCCTGGTGGCCCGTCGGTCTGCCGACCATGATCACGCGAATCCATCGCATCCTGTTTGACCCCACGGGCACGCTTTGGCTGGCAGCACGAGAGGGCGTCTTTTTTTCAAAGGACGACGGGAAAACGTGGATGTGGATTGGGCGGCTGCCATTCCGCGATATTGACGACGTTACTTATGACGCGGCGCAGCATCGAGTGCTGGTGAGTTCGCGCGGCAGCGACCAGGTCTTCTCCATCGAGCCGAAAAGCATGACATGGAAGTTGTGGCACTCCGGCTACCGCATGGAATTGATTCGAGTTGCGGGTGATCGGCTGATCGCAGCTTCCCTCGACGACGGAGTGCTGCTAGGGCCTTCGGCAACAATAGAAGCCAAAGAATAGCCGAACCTTCCGAAACGCCAACCCCTGCGGGCGGGAGAAGGGTTTCTGTATCATGGTTCTATGAGCGCTCAGAACACCGCATCCCGCGAACGTGCTCCATTTCGGAGCCATGACCCACGGCTGGAGCCAATTGCTGCCAAAGTGATGGCGGGTGAGCGGCTGGACTTTGGCGATGGGCTCACGCTCTATGGCACTGGAGACGTGCTTGCAGTGGGATGGCTTGCTAACTCTGTGCGCGAGCGGCTGCATGGTGACATCACCTACTTCAACGTGAATCGCCACATCAACCCAACCAACGTCTGCGTAGCAGCTTGCAAACTTTGCGCGTTCGGCCGAAAAAAGGGCGATCCTGCCGGCTACACCATGGCTCTCGAAGAAGCGTGGCAAACTGCAGCGTCAGGATACTCAGAGGCGGTAACGGAGTTTCATATCGTCGGCGGCCTGCATCCGGATCTGCCGCTCGAATATTTCCTCGATCTCGTAAGCGGATTAAAGCTGCGATTCCCGAAAGTCCACATCAAGGCCTTCACCATGGTGGAAGTGGCTTACCTGGCGCGACGAGCCAAACTCAGCATCGAGCAGACGCTGATTAAGCTGCGCGAATCGGGCGTGGACTCAATGCCGGGTGGCGGGGCAGAAATTTTCTCGGCGAGAGTGCGATCCATTATCTGCGATCACAAAATTGATGGCGAGGAATGGCTGCAGACCGCGCGGATGGCGCACAAGCTCGGCTTCAGATCGAATGCGACCATGCTGTATGGACACATTGAGAACGATGAAGACCGTGTGGATCACTTGCTGAAATTGCGCGCTGTGCAAGATGAGACCGGCGGCTTCCAGACCTTTATTCCGCTGGCGTTTCACCCTGAGAACACGCCGCTCGATCACCTGCCGGTGACAACAGGTCTGACTGACATTCGTCAGATCGCCGTGAGCCGATTGTTGCTCGATAACTTTGCGCACATTAAAGCCTACTGGCAGATGATGACGCCGAAAATTGCGCAGATTGCCCTGCGCTTCGGTGCGGACGACCTGGATGGTACCGTCGTCGAAGAAAAAATCTACCATGACGCCGGAGCCACTACACCCCAAGGCATGACGCGCAAAGAGCTTTGCCGATTGATCACCGAAGCCGGACGTGTCCCGGTCGAGCGCGATACTCTATACAACGCTGTGACTAGAACCGAAAACAGCTTCGTCGTTGCGGTTTAGCGTTTTTGCTGAATGGATCCTGCCGGTGCTTTCTCATCGGCTGTGAACGTTGTCCACGGGCCGGCGATCATGTCGTGGAGAATCGGCTTCTGCCAGTCGAATTCGGGATGCGCAGCAAGCAGAGGCGCCACCTTGAAATCTTCTCCGCAAGGATGCCCTGCTCTTCCTGTAAAGCTAAGTTTCGCGGCCATTGTTGAATCAGCTACTTTTCCGGTGACTGCACCCGACGGGGTAAACGGCGGATTGCCCCAGACCTTTTCACCGACGGGTGATGTTTCCTCGTGCCCGCAAAGGCTGCGCTTTCCTGCGTCAATCTTCTTTTCATAGCTGTCGTAGTGGTCTGAGAGATACGCTTCTGCCAATGCGGTATCGAGCTTGCCGTAGTGCTCCTTCATAAATTGCTCAGCGCGAATGCGTCGCGCATTCATTGAGGATTCAGGGTCCTTCGTATCGAAACCGTAGGTGTCGTCGCGAATCAGTTCGGGATCGACGGCAAAGTTCGACGAAACGAAGTAACCGTCCTTTTTCTTCTTCAATGGGGTGTGGTGTACTCCGAGCTCAAGGTAGCCAATCTCGCCCGTCTTGCGGTCACCAACCAGCCATGTGTTGGCGTATCCGCCGTTGTTTCCGCTGCGCATGATGTCTGCGTATTCCTCAATTGAGGTGGCATATTGCATTGCTTTGCGCGAGCGATTGAATTCTGGGATTCCGTTTACATCGTATCCACGGGCAGCGGGAAGCGTCGTTTCGGTAATCATCAGCCCACTTGCGTTCTCGCCAAAATCATCCTGGCTGGTGATCAATCCGGGTGCTCCGTCCATCAGAAAGTGCTGCCCTCTTGATGGCACGACATCGAAAACAATGTTCCACCGTTCGCCTTCAGCATAGGACGACCAGTTGCTGTGCGCGATCACGATCTTCCCGTCTTTCGTGGCGGAACCGGTCGCAATGAACGCGCTGCAATTGCCCGGCGCAACGGCCTGCGGCGGATTGCGCCTTTGCTCATTTTCGTTGAGTACCGGGAGGTAGTAGCCGCTTAATTCAATTACGCCGTTAAGGGCGACGATGTCCCAGATATCAGTCGGCGATCCGCGTGCCTGCAGGCCCTCAACGATGCCATTCATCTCCTGCTGATACTCGCGATCCACATGCGGCCAGAGGATATTTTTCGCGGCATTGCGATAAAAAGCCCAATCGCGTTGTGTACTGTTTGGCAATTGAACCTGATAGACGTTGATCATGTCATCAATTTCGTTTGCCAGCAGCCATCCGTGCTGAAATCCAATCTGCTCCGGAGTGCCTTGAAGATGCACGTACTTCCAGCCGCCTTCGTTGAAGCGATAGCTGCCATGCAGTCTTGGGTCGGGCGTGTCGCCAGTTGCGGCCAAGGCGGCCATTGATGTGGTGGCAGCGAAGAGGAAGAAGACTGCAAGGCGCATGGGGCACTCCTGGTGGATATTAAATGTTGCAGTGCTACTTGCGCACGACTTCACCGTTCTTCATTACGGAGCGAACGGCGCTCAAGCGCTGTATATCGTCCAGCGGATTACCAGAGACGGCGATCACGTCAGCGTAATTCAATTTGAAAGCCATAGCGTGTCTGCCGTTCGAGTACAGATGAAGACAAGTAAGGCTAGCAGATTGGGGGTGGAACGGGCAGAGACCTATTCAAGGAATTCACGCACAAACGGAATGTCAGAATTGACCAGCTCGCGAAGCGACCCATCAAAGATCAGGCGACCCTCCTCAAGCATCAGGAATGTGGTTCGGGAATCGATCGTGCCCTTAGGATACGGAACCATGGCGTTCTTCTCTGTATCGAAGAAGTGAGTAGACAGAGTAAATGCATCCTGTATGCGATGGGTCACCAGTATAGAAGGAGTGCGATGAACGTCGCGTTCCTTTACGATGAGCTCGATGATCGTGGTTGAAGTCACAGGGTCAAGGCCGCCAGTGGGTGAATCGTAGAGCAGCAAATCAGGGTGATGAATGAAGGCGCGGGCGATAGCGACTCGCCGGCGCATGCCGCCGGAGAGCGATGAAGGATAGAGCGAGAATGTTTCTGCAAGTCCCACGAAGCTCAAGGCCTCGCGCACCCGCTCATCGATTTCTGTATCCGCTACGCCTTCCTGAATAAGCTGGTATGCCACGTTGTCGCGAACCGTGAGCGAGTCGAATAACGCCCCTTCTTGAAACACCATGCCGATCCTGGTGCGCAAAGGAAAGAGTCCTTCTTCGGGCATCGTGGCAATTTCTTCCCCGAACAGGCGAATGCTTCCGCTGTCGGGGCGAAGGAGTCCATTGGCCAATTTGAGCAGGACGCTTTTGCCAACGCCGGCTGGCCCGAGCAGAATGCGCGTTTCTCCCGGCGCGACCGAAAAGGACACATCGCTGAGAACGGCAGGTCCCTCAAACGCAATGGAGACGTGCTGAAACTCGAGCACCGGGGCCTGGTTCTCGTTCGTCAAAATGGCGTTCTGGCCTGATTGGCCGCTTTGGGGGGGATTGTTCATCACGAAAAGAGGAAGAGCATGATCCGAGTGACAAAGAAGTCGGCGACGATGATAAACACCGACGACCAGACTACGGCATCAATCGTTGCGCGGCCGACTCCTTGTGTCCCGCCTGTGGTTCTCAAGCCATAAAAGCAGCCTATCGAAGCAATGATGTAGCCGGAAATGAGCGGCTTGACCAAGCCCTGGACGACGTCGGAATAGCGAAGCGAGCTCCATGCATTGGAAAAGTATTGCGTACTATTTTGGTGGTTCATGAAGACGGTGACGAACGCGCCGCCGAGAATGCCCATGAAGTCGGCCAGAATGGTGAGAAAGAAAAGCATGGTGATGCAGGCAAAGATGCGCGGCGTAACCAGTTTGCGCAGCGGATCGACGCCGAGCGCGCGCATAGCGTCAATCTGTTCGGTTACCACCATCGATCCAAGTTCGCTGGCCATGGAGGATGCATTTCGCCCCGAGACCATGACGCCGGTAAGTACCGGGCCCAGTTCGCGGAACATGGTGAGGGCAACAAACTGCCCGGTGATCGCGGTGGCTCCGAAGTTAGCGAGAGTGGCTGCTGATTGCAGCGCAAGCACGCCGCCGGTAAAAAAACCGGATAGCACAACGATCGGAATCGAGCCGAAACCGATAACATCCGACTGAACCAGGAAGTCAACGAAGTAGATGGGCGGCCGGAAAAGATTGACGAAGGCGCGCCACGAGAACAGAGAATATTCCTGTACCGTGAGCACGAGTTGCTTCGTGGTGCCGTCGATGGACATTATTCCCACATTCTGAGCAGGTTATGAGATGAGGCCGGGACTTCTCTTGGACAGAATAACGCATGGCGGAACACTGGACCTGAGCAGTGTGCATTTCTTTGCCGTAGCTGCATGCGCTGTCTGCATCTGACAAAGGCGAAACCCTGGTTTTGAGTGGATCAATACTCGATTCAACTTCTTCGAAGCTAAATATCCAGGATTCCGCTGATAGCGGCGTTTTTGCGAGTTGCTGGTAGGCTCAGCTGTTCGCCCCGGCATCTAACAAACTCTGGGAGTTTAATCGATGCATGTTTTCCGCGTGCGCCTGATTCTTGCGTTGATTGCAGGTGTGACGCTGATTTCGGTCGCCTCCACTTACTTTGATGTGCTGGCTCACAAGCATACGTTGCGCGCGGAAATGACGCGCCGCACTCGCTGGATGGGCATGAGCATCGAGCGGGACGTTGCGAGTGTGCTTGAGAGCAGCGATCTTTCCGCTGTGCACGGCTTGACTGAAATTCTCAAATCAGGAACTGGCGCGCTCGCTTTGCTCGTGTACGACGGGGAAGGCAAGCTGGTTGCGTATTCCGGCCCTCAAGATTTAATGCAGAACTTGCCATATGCGCTTGTCAAAAAATCCATGAAAAATGGCGCAGAGGTCAGCCAGTTCGGGCGTACGGGGCAGTGGGATTGGTTTGAAGAGACCTTTCCGCTGCATGATGGAAATACACTCGAGGGTGTTGTAACCATCGTTAATGACGCTAGCTACATCCGCACCGAAAGTATTGCGGTCTGGCAGCGAAGCTTTTGGCGCATTGTGGCCCTGGTCGTCTTGATAGTTGGTGTCACGCTCGCAATGGTGAGCTGGTTTTTGTTTCGACCCATCGAGCAGGTGGCCGAACATTTGCGAAGACTCCGCCTGAAAAGCCCCCATACATCGAAGTCCTCGAAACCACACCTTGCTGATCTGAATTTCGCAGATCTGAAACTTTTCAAACCGCTGGCGCGTGAAGTTGAAACAATCGCCGAGAGCCTTATGGCTGCACGTGCTGCAGCCGCCACCGAGGCACGACTGCGCGATGCAGGCGAGCACGTTTGGACCGCTGAACGGCTGGCGGCACACATGCGCCGTCACTCGGGATCGAGCAGCATTTTTGTCGTGTCGAACCGCGAGCCCTATATGCACGTGCGCCAGGGGCGCGAGATTAAGTGCGTGGTGCCGCCAAGCGGTCTGGTAACCGCAATCGAACCTATTCTGCAGGCCTGCGACGGCGTGTGGGTAGCGTCGGGAAGCGGCAATGCGGATGCAATGGTAGTGGACAATTTCAATCGCCTTCGCGTGCCTCCAGAAGACCCTCGCTACACCTTGCGACGCGTTTGGCTGACCGAGGAAGAGGAAGCGCAGTACTACGACGGCTTTGCGAACGAGGGTCTGTGGCCGTTGTGTCACATTGCACATACCCGGCCAACATTCCGCGCTGCAGACTGGGATTGCTATCAGCGCATAAATGCTCGTTTTGCGAATGCGCTGCTTGAGGAAATGGAGGGCAGTACCGAACCTATCGTCTTCGTGCAGGATTATCATTTTGCGCTTCTGCCACGGCTTGTGAAGGCGGTGCGGCCTGATGCGCGTGTGGCTATCTTCTGGCATATTCCATGGCCAAATCCTGAGGCGTTCGGTATTTGTCCGTGGCAGAATGAACTGCTGGACGGCTTATTGGGCGCTGACCTTATTGGCTTTCATATTCCACTGCATTGCAGCAACTTTCTTGCTTCAGTGGATCGGGCGCTTGAAGCACGAACCGATCGTGAACATATGACCGTGCTGCGGAATGGGCATCAAACCATGGTCCGTCCATACCCCATCAGCGTGGCATTTGAGGGTCCCCTGACAGAACTGGGAGATCTGACCCCCGCAGAAGCGGAGTTGGAAGACGAAGAGCTTGTATATGCGCGCAATGTGCTGCTGAAAGAATTCGGCGTCAGGGCAACGACCGTTCTGCTGGGCGTTGATCGCATGGATTACACCAAGGGAATCGTCGAGCGCCTGGATGCAATTGAGAATCTGTTTGAGGAGCATCCCTGGTATCGCGAACGGGTCACCATGGTGCAGATTGCTGCACCAAGCCGCACCCGTATCGCCAGCTATGCTGAGCTTGCTACGAACGTCGAAGAGACAGTTGAGCGCATCAATCGGCGGTTCCAAACGAGCCACTGGAAGCCGGTTATCCTGATCGACCATCAGGCCAGCCACAATGAGGTAAGCCGCTGGTATCGGGTTGCTGACGTGTGCGTGGTGACGTCGTTGCACGACGGAATGAACCTTGTGGCGAAGGAGTATGTTGCCGCGCGTGAGGACGAACGCGGCGTGCTGGTGCTGAGCAAGTTCACCGGCGCGGCAGTTGAACTGCAGGATGCGCTGGTGGTGAATCCCTACGATATTGAGGGAGTCGCTGAGGCGATCCATGAGGGTCTAGAAATGAGCCGCGATGAAGTCCGGCAGCGCATGCGGCGCATGCGGCGCCAGGTGATGGAGCACAATATTTATCGCTGGGCGGCAAATATACTCGGTGATTTGCGCGAAGTACGCATTGAGCAGGCTGATTCCGCAACCGAAAGCCCTCGTGTCTCCGCCATTTCGATTTCAGCGTGAAGCCGTGCGGGTGCATGCGAGGGCGTGCTACGGATGAGAGACTCTAGAAAGGCATGAAAACCAAGCCAGAGTCGAATCGCGCAACAGATATCCAGGTTCAGAAATTCTTCAGCACATTTGCAACCGCAAAACAGCCGCTGCTGCTTTTGGATTACGATGGCACCTTGGCGCCGTTCAGGGTAGATCGTTTCAAGGCGCGCCCCTGGGCCGGCGTTCGTGAATTGCTCAACCGCATTCAAAATCCGAGCGGACCAAGCCTCACATCCAGGCTCGTGTTCATCAGCGGGCGACCGGGTTCGGAAATTGGGCCGCTGCTCGGCGTCGACAAGCCGGTCGAAGTTTGGGGTCTCCATGGCGCTGAGCGGATTTATGCTGATGGGCGCCGTGAACTGGAGGAACCGCCTCCAGCAACAAGCGCAAAGCTGGAGGAACTTCGAGCGCAACTTCGAAGAGATAGCTTCGGCGGACTGTTTGAAGACAAGCCTAATGCAGTTGTCATGCACTGGCGCGGCGCATCTGGGATCAAAGCGCGAGAGATTGCGGAGAAGTCGCGCGCGCTTTTTGAGCCGCTCGCACATTTGCAGGGTTTGAAGCTACTCGAGTTTGAATCAGGGCTGGAGCTTCGCACCGGACGCGATAAGGGTGGCGCGGTTGAAGCAATTCTGGCAGCATGTGGTGATAGCTCGGAACAAGATTCTGTGGCGTTTTTGGGCGACGATATCACGGATGAGGCGGCGTTCATCGCAGTGAATGCGTGCCCCCGGCCGCACATTACCGCGTTGGTCAAGCGCGTGCACAGAGAAACAGCGGCTGCAGTGTGGCTACAGCCGCCGGGTCAGTTAAGAGCATTCTTGCGGCAATGGATTGGCGCGTGCAAACGCTAGAGAGAAGGCAAGCGTTTGCTGTTCTACTCTCTGCCGCGCTTGCGGATCTCGATGTTCAGTCGCTTGATCTTCTGATTGAGGGTGGAGAGCGGGATGCGAAATTGTTCTGCGGCTTCCGTCTGATTCCAATTACAACGTTCCAGTTTCTCAATGATGATGCGTCGTTCGATCACCTCGAGGATATCGAAGAGCGAAGCGTTGGGATTGTGTTCCAGCAGCGCATCCTGGAAGCTGCGGCCGGTAATGTGCCCGGGCAACAGGTCGGAGCCGATCATGGGACTCGATGAGAGAACGACGCCACGTTCAATGCAGTTCTCCAACTCGCGCACATTGCCCGGCCAATCGTAGTCGACGAGTGCGCGCAGGGCATCATTCGACAACTTGCGAGGCGTAAGTGCATTCTCGTTCGTGTAGAACTCAAGAAAGTGATTGGCCAACAGCGGAATGTCCTCGCGACGCGAGCGCAAAGGCGGCAGGTCGACAGTGATGACATTCAAACGATAGAAAAGATCTTCGCGGAAGCGGCCTTCGCGAACTTCTTTGCGCAGATCCACATTTGTGGCGGCGATAATGCGCACATCCACCTGGATTTCCTGGATGCCGCCGAGGTGCATGAACCTGCGGTCCTGCAAAACGCGCAGAATCTTCGCCTGGATATCCATGCCCATCGTGGCGATTTCGTCGAGGAAGAGCGTGCCGCCATGCGCCACTTCAAACAAGCCCTTCTTGGCGGCAACTGCAGAAGTAAAGGCGCCCTTCACGTGGCCAAACAGCGTGGACTCTAACAATTCAGGAGGCATGGCCCCGGTGTTAATCGGCACAAAGGCCTTGTCTCGGCGCGGCGAGTTGGCATGGATCGCCTTGGCGATCAATTCCTTGCCGGTGCCGCTCTCGCCTTGAATAAGAACAGTGGACCGGCTGGGCGCCACCTGCGCAACCAGATCAAACACCTTGAGCATGGAGTCGCTCTTACCCACAATGTTTGAGAAGTTGTAACGCTGCTTGAGGGTGCGCTTGAGTTGGAGGTTTTCTTCCTCCACGCGGTGACGTGCGACGGCCGAGCGAATGTCGGCAAGCAGTTTCTCGTTATCCCACGGCTTCTGGACAAAGTTCTCAGCGCCGGCGCGAACTGCTTCAATCACGTTGTCAACCGTGCCGTACGCCGTAATCATGATCACGGGCAAGTCTGGTTGCCGTTCCTTGATCTGCGGCAGAATCTCAAGGCCGCTCTGTCCGGGCATAGCGAGATCGAGAAGAACGAGATCGTAACTGTTTGACTCAAGCATCCGCAGCCCATCTGCTCCATCGACCGCCATGGACGCGGTGTAGCCCTCAAGTGAGAGAAGGACTTCGAGGGATTCGCGGATAGATGCTTCGTCGTCGATTACCAGGATGCTGGCGGGCATGTTTGAGCCAGTATTGCCGTTCGCGGCAGATGTATTCACTGGCGCGCTCAATGTCAATTCAACCTCAGGCATTTACTGTATTCCTCAGTAGCGGAAACTCGAGATGGAACGTTGTGCCTGTGCCTACCGCACTTTCAACCTGGATCTTGCCAGCGTGCTCCTGGATGATGCCGTAGGAGACTGAGAGTCCCAGCCCGGTACCGCGCCGGTCGCCCGGCTTTGGCATGGTTTTGGTCGTGAAGAACGGGTCGTAAATACGCTTCATGTGCTCTGGGGCAATTCCGCTGCCACTATCGGAGATCACGGCTTCCACGTGCCCATTCACCAGCGTGGCAACCCGCAAGTTACCACCGGACGGCATAGCTTCCTTGGCGTTGAGCAGAAGGTTTAGAAACACCTGCTGCAACTTGCCAGGGTTGCCGTTGATTGGGGGCAGAGCATCCGTCAGTTCGAGATCGACTTCGATCTGTGCCGTTTTGAATTGGTGCTCGAGCAGCGAGAGCGTATCGCGGATCACCTGGTTCAGATTGGTGGAGCGAAATTCGGTCGTGGACGTGCGCGAAAAGTTAAGCAAGCCGTTGGCGATCTCGGCCGCGCGGAAACTCTGCCGCGTGATTTTGTCGAGCACTGGGCCCAGGCGGCCATCGCCGCGCAGTTGCTTTGAAAGCATCTGCGCATACGACGAGATCACCGCCAGCGGTGTGTTGATTTCGTGAGCGACTCCGGCGGCCAGCAGCCCGATTGAACTCAGCTTGTCAGCCTGCGCGAGCTGCGTTTCAAGCGATACCCGCTCGGTAATGTCATCAACAAGAATAATGCGGCCTACGGAAACAAAGTCACGGGAGAGCAGCGGCGCTACTGCGATGTTGGCCGTGCGCTGTTCGCCTGCCCGCGTAGTGATACGGAATTTATACAGATGATGGACGCCTTGCTCGTTGCGGAAGGCGTCGATTGCTTGGATCAGCTCAGACGGGAAGACATCGCTCAAGCGCTGGCCCAGAACTTCAGCCCGGCTCAGTGCATACATTGCTTCCATCTGTGCATTCCAGCTCTCGATGCGATCTTCAAGATCGATGGCCAGGATGCCGACGTTAATGGATTCAACGATGTTCTCATTGAACTCCTTCAGCCGCTCGAACTCGACAATCTTCTCTTCCAGCCGCGAGTAAAGGCTTGCGTTCTGGAGAGCGATACCGATGTAGCTGGCAAGGGACTCTAGCAGCTCGACGTCTTCGCTGGAGAGGAAGTCGCCCCCAATTGTGCGGCCGAGGCCAATTACAGCGATGGTTCGGCTTGACGCAGCTGTGTTTCCTGTTTTGCCCAGCGCGATACGGCAGGGCAGGTAATAGTTCAAATCGAGTGCGGCAGCGGTACGCTGCTGCGCTTCGCTCAGATGAAGTGCCTGCTGCGCATTCTCGAGGAAGATGTGGGAGTGGTCATTCGCCTGATCAAAGTTGAGAAAAGTGAAATCGAGAGGCGGTCCAATGGTTCCGATATCGTCAGGAAGACCATGCGAAGCTGCGAGACGCAGGCGACCGGAATCCTGCGACATGAAAACGGCAACGCGCGCCACCATAAGTGTGCGCGGTAGCTGCTCCACGATTGAATGCAGTAAAGCCTTCAGGTCGGTTTCGGAACTTAGTCCGCGGCCGAACTCAACCAGGGCCTGGCGGTAGTCGTAACGATGACGGTCGAATGCGCGGTCGACCCATCCCTGAATGCGCCGCTTGAGAGGATCGAAAACAGCCGCTGTGGCCAGAATCGCGATCACAAGCACCCGTTCGCGCATGGAGTCCGGCGATCGTTGGTGAACCGATTCGGCGATCAATGCAATGATGCCGAAATAGCCGCCGAGCAGCAGTGCCGTGGCAAGAGTGTAAGCCACACCGCGCTTGAAGATCAGGTCGGTGTCCATCAGGCGATAACGAACGATGGCCCAACTGAATGTGAGCGGTAGAAACACCAGTGACAAGCCGGCGAGATTGGTCAGCAGCCGGGGTGGGTTCAGGTCGAGCAGAAACGGAACCGCATAGAACAGGGTAAAAGGCAAAACCGCAAGCAAGGTTCCGCGCGTGACCCACTTCAGCTGCTGGCGCAGCAGCGGGGAGTCGGCCTTCCTGTAGCTGCGGATGAAAAGTAGTGCCGCCAGCACATAGAACGCAGCATCGTACGCAGTAGCAGTCTGGTCGAGTCGATGCTTCAACAGCCCAGTTGCCATCCGCGTTTCAATGGCCCAGAGCCAAAGTCCCAGCAGGCCCATGCCGGGCGCATACACAATCGGAAGCAGCCAACGGCGTCCAAAAGCTTTGAATCGCTCTTCAGGGAAACTGAGCGCAAAATGCAGAAACAGGGCGGGTTGCAACGACTCGGCCACAACATTCGTCCAAAACGAAACCCAATCGAGCGCGTCGAGTTTGCCTGTGTACTTGATGGCGTACAAGGCAAATGAAACCAGGCAGAACAAATAAAAGTGAGTTGAGCGAGGCGCACCCCAGCGGCGGAAAAGGACGTAAAAACCGATGATCAGATAAATCAGCCCGATTACGCGCAGGCCCATGGCGAGGCTGCGGTCGAGCGGTACGGGAATCAGTTTTACCTGCTGATCGAGGGGAACACCGTCGCGGGTAATGCTGTAGTAGACCTGCCCGTAGGGCCCGGTACGATACAGCGTCTGTTCAAGGGTAGAGAGGCGGGTTACGGGCTGTTCGTTACAAGTGACCGCTTGACCAGCCGCAAGCGTTGGTTCTGAGGCAAATTGGCCTTCATTGGAAAGCCAGTGTGAGGGAGGGTGAGAGTCGCCTTTAACTCCGGCGGCGCAAGTGGCAACTGAAGTCAGTAGGTCGCCTGGCCTGATGCCGGCAACCTGCCCGGGCATGCCCCCGCCTAAGACCCGCTCTGCTCGTAAACCGCCGGCAGCCTCGTGCCACCAGACACCGTCATCCGGCTGTTGGAATTTGTGTTCCTCGTTTAGATTCAAGGCCGCCAAGGCGAACAGGGCCGCAGTGGCCAAGGCCAGCAGAGTTGCCTGCACGCGATTGAACAGACTTGTCTCCATCAGGAGTTGTCAGGACTTCCAATCATGACATTTGCACGTAGCTTGCCAAGGCGCAACAGTGAAGCGAAGCAGACAAACCGATTTGGCAATTCCTAGAGAATACGCGAGATATTGACTGCCGAAGATCCGGAAAGGTCAACTCAGCGGCAGAGATGCCCAAGTCGCACATACGGAAATCTGTATCCAGCTTTCCGTCTTACAGATCATTCTATGCTGTTTGGTAGGTCCATGACGTGATTTAGCTTACATTACGCCAATTCGGCAGGAAAGCAGTGATCGGTGTCGTACAGCTGAGATTTCCCGACTGACTTCCCCAAATTTTCCAGCCTAAGGCTTCCAAAGCGTGCGATATGCCGAGAGACCGTTTTGCACTTTCTCAGCGCTGGCCGTACGTCGCCTTTGGTCCGTGCTTCCTCATGTAATGGTGTTCTCCCACGTACTTGGGAATACCTGTTTCTGGAGCTCCCAACAGCATGCTTCTAAATGCCAGTCTGGCGATGTATTCGAGGACGTCGGCGTGTTCTACGGCAGCCATGGCGTCGTTGCCCCAGGTGAACGGGGCGTGTCCGGCGACCAGGACTCCCGGAACGGCGACGGGGTCCAGATTCTCGGCCCGGAAACGGCGCACGATCACGGCGCCGGTATTGCGAACATATGCCTCTTCCACTTCGCCAGCAGTCAGCGGTTCGGTTACCGGAACCGGCCCGTGGAAATAATCAGCATGTGTAGTTCCCAGACACGGAATGGGGCGGCCCGCCTGCGCCCATGATGTAGCGAACTCAGAGTGGGTGTGGACCACTCCACCAATCTGCGGAAACTCGCGATAGAGCAAGGTATGGGTGTCGAGATCGCTGGATGGATTGAGCTTGCCCTCGACGATTGTGCCCTTAAGGTCCGTCACAATCAGGTCTTCAGGTTTCATGCTGGCGTAATCGACGCCACTGGGCTTAATCACGACGAGGGGTTCGCTGCCGGAGCGGTCGACTCCGCTGGCGTTTCCGAAGGTATGCGGCGCGAGACCGCGGCGTGCGATCTCCTGATTGGCGTGAAGCACTAACTTGCGTAGCGATTCGAGCATCATGGCAGTTCCAGATTAAATCCTCAGAGTGGCCCGCTGCGACTGAGCAATTCGCTCGCGGGAAGGATTTTAGGGCCCGTCCTAAGGCGTCACTCGTCGCTGGATTGACATTTTGCGCTTTACCTGTTTACTCTAGGCATGTTTAAGCAATGCCTTATGGAAAATAACAAGAAAACTCCTCGCGATCTGTTTCCCGGCGCGCTCGAAATGATGATTCTCGAATCGCTCCGCCGTCAACCGGCTCACGGATATGCTCTGGTACAGCACATCCAGCAACGGTCCAACAACCTGCTTCAGGTTGAAGAGGGCTCGCTCTATCCGGCCTTACAGCGGCTGCTTAAAGCGAACCTCGTCAGGGCTGAGTGGACCGTCTCGCCTTCAACGAATCGCCGCGTGCGCATCTACGAGATCACTAAAACGGGCATTCATCACCTGGAGCATGAACTGTCCAGTTTTGATCGAATGCTTGAGGGCATTCAGATGGTGCTGGGGCCGGCAAAGCGTGCTGCAAATTCCTGAGGTGCCGCGATGAGTTGGTTCGATCGAATGTTCCGTCGCCGGGATGTGGACAACGAGTTGTCTGAAGAGTTGCGCATCCACATTGAAGAAAAGACCGAGCAACTGATGCGTCTGGAGAATCTTTCGCAGAGAGATGCGCGGCAAGCTGCCCTTCGCGCTTTCGGGAATGTATCCCTGCTGCAACAGCGAAGCCGCGAAGTGTGGCAATGGTCGTGGCTTGAATCGCTCTTTGCCGATTTCAAGTTCATCATTCGTCGCTTAAGAAAAGCGCCGGGCTTTGCATTAACGGTGCTTCTGACGCTGGCTATCGGTATCGGCGCAAATACGGCGGTCTTCACAGTCGTGAATCGCGTGCTATTCAAGCCTCTGCCTTATCCGGACTCCGACCGAATTGTTTCGCTTTGGCTCAACGCACCTGGCGCTGCGGGGCTCGCAGATTTCCGCAGAGGTCTTCCACTTTCCGCTTCACTGTATTTCGCCTTCAGTGAGAACAACAGAACATTTCAATCCCTGGGGATATGGTCTTTCAACAAGGCCAATGTGACAGGAATGGCGCAACCGGAGGAGGTGAACATTGCCTATATCTCTGATGGCGTGCTGGAAACACTTGGCGTTCATGCTCTTGCAGGCAGGGAGTTGACGGCGGCAGATCAAGTTCCTAACGGCCCCAGGAACGTTCTGCTCAGTTATGGTTACTGGCAGCGCCGCTTTGGAGGCGATTCTTCCGTTATCGGGCGCAACATCATGATGAATTCCAAAGCGCGCACGATTGTTGGTGTGATGCCGCGTGGCTTCGAAATCGCTGATCAGGACTTCGATCTTCTGGTGCCTTTTGGATTCGAGCGCAATAAGCAACAACTGGCGGGCTTCGGCTTTCAAGGGATTGGCCGGCTTAAGCCGGGAGTAACGATTCCAGAGGCTAACGCTGATCTTGCGCGTACCCTCCCGATCTGGATGGACTCATTTTCGAATGGGCCGGGATCCGATTCGCACTGGTACGTCAAATGGAGAATCACGCCGGACCTTCATTCTCTAAAGCAGGAGGTGATTGGGAATGTGGGCAGCGTGCTATGGGTCGTCCTGGGAACAATAGGACTCGTGCTTCTTATCACCTGCATCAATATCACCAATCTGCTCCTGGTGCGCGCGGAAGCACGTCAGCTTGAGCTCTCCATTCGCTCAGCGCTTGGTGCCGGACGCCGCAGGATCGTACGTGAACTGCTTTTTGAAAGCGTGATCCTTGGATTCATTGGAGGCGTTTTTGGAATCGCGGTTGCTGCCGCGGCTCTTCGCCTTCTCCTTTCAATCGGGCCGGCAAATTTGCCGCGGCTGCATGAGATCACTCTCGACACCCAATCCATTCTGTTTACGCTTGTGCTTTCGTTGACGTGTGGTCTTATCTTCGGGTCTATACCGGCATGGAAATATTCGCGGAGTGGCGCCGCGCTGAGTCTCGGTGCAACCCGTTCCGCCAGCGCGAGCCGTGAGCGCCATCGTTCGCGAAACGTTCTCGTCATCGCCCAGGTTGCAATGGCGCTTGTCCTTCTGGTTTGTGCGGTCCTGATGATCCGCACCTTCCAGCAACTCCGCATGGTCGATCCTGGATTCACGGACCCTTCCTCGCTGCAGACTTTGCGCATAGCGATTCCGGACTCATCGATGCCCGATTCGCGGATGGTGGTCCGCATTGAGAACAACATCGTAGATAAGCTCGCTGCTATTCCCGGCGTTACCTCAGTTGGCTTCGCCCAAACAGCGCCAATGGAAGGCGATAGCCACGGCTGGAATCTAATCTATGTAGAAGGGAAGACTTACGCGGGCGATCCACCGATACGGTTCTATAACTACATCTCTCCAGGTTACCTGCATGCTCTGGGCACACGGCTGATTGCAGGCCGCGACCGGTTCGGCGTGAAGCCGTTGTTCTATGCCGAGCACAATGGTGCGCTCTACCTGGCTTCCG
>Ga0207657_10002628_pt1 | contig 19416 bp, 16 predicted proteins | sample KBSC33metaG_FD_184316 | JGI IMG/M metagenome (GOLD analysis project Ga0207657, IMG submission 184316) | Corn rhizosphere microbial communities from Kellogg Biological Station, Michigan, USA - KBS C3-3 metaG (SPAdes) (version 2) | ecosystem: Host-associated > Plants > Roots > Rhizosphere > Soil ... | reverse complement strand
TCCAGCTGCGATGAGCGCGATCACGCCGACCGGCCTGCAGATCGACCGCGTCTCCAAGGAGCTCGGCGGGCGCACCGTGGTCTCCGACCTCGAGCTCGAGGTTCGCGCCGGCGAGCTGACGTGCCTGCTCGGCCCCTCGGGCTGCGGGAAGACGACGACGTTGCGGATGATCGGCGGCTTCCTCAACGCCGATCGCGGGCGCATCCTGATCGACGGGGCCGACGTCAGCGGCCTCTCACCGGACCGGCGCCCGACGGCCATGGTCTTCCAGAACTACGCGCTCTGGCCGCACATGACGGTGTACAAGAACGTCGCGTTCGGCCTGAAGCTGCGGAAGCTGTCCAAGCGCGAGATCCAGGAGCGCGTCGAGCACATCCTCGAGCTCGTCGGCCTGACCCATCACGTGCACAGCTACCCCGCGCGCATCTCGGGCGGCGAGCAGCAGCGGGTCGCGCTCGCGCGTGCGCTCGTGCTCGAGCCGAAGGTGCTGCTGCTCGACGAGCCGCTCTCGAACCTCGACGCGAAGCTGCGCGTGCGCGTGCGGGAGGAGATCCGCGAGATCCAGCAGCGGATCGGCATCACGACGGTGTTCGTCACGCACGACCAGGACGAGGCGCTCTCGATCTCCGATCGCGTCGCGGTCATGTCGGGCGGGAAGGTCGAGCAGTACGCCGACGCCCGCGGTCTCTATCGCGAGCCGGCCACCGCGTTCGTCGCAGGCTTCGTCGGCGCGATGAACTTCTATCCCGGAACGGTCGTCTCGGGCGGCGTCGAGATCGAAGGCGGCGTCGTCGTCCCGTGCGACGACCTCTCGACCACCGAGAGCGGAGAATGGGACATCGCCGTCCGTCCGGAGGACGTGACCGTCTCGGTCGAGGGCGACGGCGCCGTTGCGGACGTCGTCCGCGAGGTTCCGCGCGGCCACTACAAGGAGCTCGTGCTCCGTGCCGGGCCGAACGAGATCCGGGCCTTCGTCGGCCCGGAGCTACCGACCGGAGAGCACGTACGTGTGGCCTTCGCCCGCGCGCTCCTCTATCGCGACGGCGCGCTGCATCGAACCCGGTCCCCGGCCCTCACGTAGACGTGCTCGCGGCCGGCATCGTCGAGGCCTGCGCGGAGCTCATGGGCGAGCTTGCGGGACAGGCGATCGACAGGATCGTCGCCGACCGTCCCCGGGCGGACCAGATCGCGACGAAGTCGAGCCCGGCCGACTGGGTGACCGAGACCGATCTCGCCGTCGAGCGCCTCGTCCGCGAGGCGATCGCGAGATCGTTCCCCGACCATCGCGTCGTCGGCGAGGAGTACGGCACGACCGGGGACGAGGACGCGCCGGCCACCTGGTACGTCGACCCGGTCGACGGGACGACGAACTTCGTCCACGGGCTGCCCTGGTCCTCCTTCAGCATCTGCGTCGCCGACGACGCCGGGGCCGCCGCGGCCGTGGTCGCCGATCCCTACCGTCGCGAGGTCCTGTCGGCCGTGCGCGGCGGCGGTGCCCGCCTGAACGGCCGGCCGACGCGCTGCGCGGACACCGCCTCGCTGACGGGCGGGATCGTGCTGACGGAGATGGTGATGCAGTCGCTCTGGTCGGGCACCGTCGAGCTGATCGGGGCATTGGCCGACGAGGGGTGCGTGACGCGGATCATGGGCTCGAACGCGCTCTCGATCGCCTCGGTGGGCGCGGGCCGCGTCACCGCCGCGGTGATCGGCTCGTTCAACAGCGGCGACTGCCTCGGCGCCACGCTGATCGCCCGCGAGTCGGGCGCCCGCGTGCTCTCGCTCGCCGACCCGCCGGAGGACGGCTACCCGATCGCCTGCGTCGCGCCCGGCGCCGCCGAGGCCCTGCTCCGCCTGTGGCCCGCAGGTGAGCGAGAGGCGGTGCGATGACGGCGCTCCCGCCCGGCGACGCGGAGGTCGTCCCGCCGGTCCTGCCGCGCCGGCCGACGCTCGTCGACGTGGCACGACTGGCCCGCGTGGCGCCGTCGACCGCCTCGCGCGCGCTGAAGGAGAGCCCGCGGATCAGCGCCACGACGCGCGACCGCGTGCTCGCGGCGGCGCGCGGGCTCGGCTACCAGCCGAACCGCATCGCCCAGTCCCTGAAGGCGCAGATCACGCCGTTCGTCGGGATCGTCGTCCCCGACATCGGGATCAGCTTCTACAGCCGGTTCGTGAAGGGCGCGCAGGACACGCTCGAACGGTCGGGGCACCAGGTGCTCGTGATGAACACCGAGCGCGAGGCAGCGCGTGAGAGCGCTGCACTGCGCACGCTCGAGGAGCACCGGGTGCGCGGCATCCTGCTCGCCACGTCGTCGCCGGTCCTGCCCGACCTGCGGATCCTGACCGTGTTCTTCGACAGCATCCCTGCGCAGGGCGGCGTGTCGAGCGTTGCGCGCGCGAACGGTGCGGGCATGGCGCTCCTCGTCGAGCATCTCGTCTCCCACGGCCACCGTCGCGTGGCCTACATCGGCGGGCCGCCGACGTTCACGTCCGGCGTCGAACGGCTGAGCGGCTTCCGCGACGCGGTCACGCGGTTCGAGCTCGACGCTCGCCATGCCTACGTCGAGATCGCCGACTCGTCCTGGTCGGCCGCGAGCGCCGCGGCGGCGATGGAACGGCTCCTTGCACTGGCGGAGCCCCCGACGGCGGTCGTCACCTCCGGCGACACGCTCGCACTGGGCGCGATGAGCGCCTGCCGGGCCGCGGGGCTGAAGCTGCCGGACGACATGGCGCTCGTCTCGTTCGACGACCCCGTGTTCGGCGACCTGGTCGAGCCGCCGGTGACCGCGCTCGTGCGGGACGAGGCCGAGCTCGGCCGGATCGCGGCGACCATGCTCCTGGACGCGCTCGCCCCCGGTGCGCCCCCGAGGGAGCCCGCACAGGTGCGGCTGCCGGTCGAGCTCGTCGTGCGAAGGTCGTGCGGTTGTGCGTAGGGGCCTAGGTGTAGGCCGGGTCGACGGCGACGCGCCACGCGCGGACGGGGCCGGCCATCACGTTCAGGTAGTAGAGGTCGCTGCGCGCCGAGCCGGCGACCGGGTGGTAGCCGCGCGGCACGAGGACGACGTCGCCGTCCGACACGGCGATGCTCTCGTCGAGCGAGCGGTCGTCGGTGTACACACGCTGGAACGCGAACTCCTTCGGGTCGCGCAGCCGGTGGTAGTAGGTCTCCTCGAGCAGGGTCTCGGCGGGCGGCGCGTCACGGTCGTGCTTGTGGGGCGGATAGCTCGACCAGTGGCCCGCGGGCGTGATCACCTCGGTCACGAGCAGCGACTCGGCCTCCTCGGACTCCATCAGGATGTTCGCGATCCGGCGCTCCTCGGTGCCCGTCCCGCGCGTCGAGAGCTCGGGTGCCGTCAGGAGCCTCGGCTCGAGCCGGCCCTCGGCCGGCGCGGTGCAGACCGCGATCTCGCCCGCTCCCTCGGCCCACCAGCCGGTTCGCGGCGGGACGTAGAGCGCGACCGGAGGGCCGTCGAAGACGGTGGCGCGCGAGGCTTCGCCGAGCCCGAGCAGCGAGCACGTGCCGGCGAGCAGCACGACGCACGTCTCGAGCGCCTCCTCGCGACGCTCGACCCGACCGTCCAGGCGCAGCACCTCGAAGCCGACGTAGCGCCAGCCGGCGCTCTCGGGCGTGACGCGGACGAGGCTGCCGTCCGCGCCGGGCGGGCTGCTCGATCGGCGCAGCGCGCTCACGTCCTCATCGTACTTCGCAGCCGGAGCCGGGTATGCGCCTGACGGCCGGCCAGGCACTTCTCCGCTTCCTCGCCGCACAGGTCGTCGAGCGCGACGGCGTGCGACACCGGTTCTTCGGCGGGTGTTTCGGCATCTTCGGTCACGGCAACGTCGCCGGCTTCGGGCAGGCACTCGCCGAGCGGCCCGACCTCCTCACCTACTACCAGGCGCGGAACGAGCAGGCGATGGTGCATGCCGCCGTCGGCTACGCACGCCAGCTGAACCGCCTCGGCGCGCTCGTGTGCACGAGCTCGATCGGGCCCGGCGCGACGAACATGGTCACCGGCGCCGCGCTCGCGACGGTCAACCGGCTGCCGGTGCTGCTCGTGCCCGGCGACGTCTTCGCCTCGCGCGCCCCCGACCCGGTGCTGCAGCAGCTCGAGACCGCGGCGCGCGGCGACGTGTCCGTCAACGACGCGTTCATCCCCGTGTCGCGCTACTTCGACCGGATCGAGCGGCCCGAGCAGCTGCTCGCGGCCGCGACGGCCGCGATGCGCGTGCTCACGAGCCCGGCCGAGACGGGCGCGGTGACGCTCGCGTTTCCGCAGGACGTGCAGGCCGAGGCCTTCGAGGTGCCAGACGAGTTCCTCGCCGAGCGCCTCTGGCGGATTCGCAGGCCGCTGCCCGACGCGGCCGCCCTCGCCGAGGCGGCAGAGGCGATCCGAGCCGCCCGCCGGCCGGTCGTCGTCGCCGGCGGCGGCACGATCTACGCCGAGGCGACGGACGCGCTGCGCCGCTTCGTCGATGCGACCGGCATCCCGGTTGGCGAGACGCAGGCCGGCAAGGGGTCGCTCCCGTACGATCACCCGTCGAATCTCGGGGCGATCGGCGCGACGGGCACGCTCGCCGCGAATCGTGTCGCGGCGGCGGCCGACCTCGTGATCGGCGTCGGCACCCGCTACTCGGATTTCACCACCGCGTCGAGGACGGCGTTCCGCAATCCGGACGTGCGGTTCGTGAACGTCAACGTCGCCGAGCCCGACGCGTTCAAGCTCGCGGGGCTGCCGCTCGTCGGCGACGCACGCGCGACGCTCGAGCGCCTGGCCGAGCTGCTCGAAGGCCATGCGGTCGACGAGGCCTACCGTGAGGAGGCGGCCGCGCTCGCCCGCGACTGGGACGCGGAGGTGACCCGTCTGTACCGGCTCGGGCACGGCCCGTTGCCGGCGCAGAGCGAGGTGATCGGCGCCGTCAACGACGCGGCCGGCCCGGCCGACGTCGTCGTCTGCGCAGCCGGCTCGATGCCGGGCGACCTGCACAAGCTCTGGCGGACGCGCGACCCGAAGGGCTACCACGTCGAGTACGGCTACTCGTGCATGGGCTACGAGATCGCGGGCGGCCTCGGCGTGAAGCTCGCGGCGCCGGAGCGCGAGGTCTACGTCCTCGTCGGCGACGGCTCGTACCTGATGATGCCCTCGGAGATCGTCACGTCGGTCCAGGAGGGGCTGAAGCTCGTGATCGTGCTCGTCGACAATCGCGGGTACTCCTCGATCGGCGCCCTCTCGCGGTCGCTCGGCACCGACGGGTTCGGCACGCTGTACCGCTACCGCCGCGACGGCTCGCTCGGCACCGACGGCAACGACCCGGGCGCATTCCTCCCGGTCGACCTGGCCGCGAACGCGGCGTCGCTCGGGGCGAAGGTGGTCCGGGCGGAGACGGTCGCAGAGCTCCGAGCCGCCCTCGAGTCGGCAAGATCGGAGACGGAGACGATCGTGATCGCGGTGTCGACGGATCGATACGAAGGCGTGCCGGACTACGAGAGCTGGTGGGACGTGCCGGTGGCCGAGGTGTCGGAGACGGCATCCGTGCGCGCCGCGCGCGCCGCCTACGAGGAAGCGCGACGAGAGAGAGGTGCACGATGACGACAGGCGCAGATGTGAGGAGCCCCCTCCTCGAGACGGTGGCGTCGACCGCGACCGACTTCTGGAACGACTCGTGCTCGATCGACGAGCTGACGTACGCGATCGAGCACGGCGCGGTGGGAGCCACCTCGAACCCGACGATCGTCGGCGAGGTGCTCGCCAAGGAACGGGATCGCTGGGAGGGACGGATCGCCGAGCTCGTCGCCGGGAGCCCGTCCGCGACCGAGGACGAGGTGACGTGGCTCCTGATCGAGGAGATGGCCGTCAAGGCCTCCGAGCTCCTCCTGCCCGTCTTCGAGCGCGAGCATCGCCGCAAGGGTCGGCTGTCGATCCAGACGAACCCGAAGCTCTACCGCGACACGGGTCGCCTGGTCGAGCAGGGCCTTCGGTTCGGCGCCCTCGCGCCGAACATGCAGGTGAAGATCTCCGCCACCCATGCGGGGATCGGCGCGATCGAAGAGCTCACCGCGGCGGGCGTCAACATCAACGCCACCGTGTGCTTCACCGTCCCCCAGGCGCTTGCCGTCGGCGCGGCGGTCGAGCGAGGGCTCGAGCGCCGCGAGGCGGACGGCCACGACGTGTCGGACATGTCGCCCGTCTGCACGATCATGGTCGGGCGTCTCGACGACTGGCTGGAGATCGCGGCCGCGAACGCGGGCACGCTCCTGACACCCGGCGACGTCAACTGGTCGGGGATCGCCTGCATCAAGAAGGCGTACGAGCTCTACGTCGAGCGGGGCTACCGGACGCGGCTCCTGGCCGCCGCCTACCGCAACCACCTGCACTGGTCGGAGCTCATCGGGGGTGACATCGTCCTGACGATCCCGGCGAAGTGGCAGCGGCTCTTCAACGCGTCGTCGATCGAGGTCCGGCCGCGGTTCGACGAGCCGGTCCCTGCCGCGGTCGTCGAGCGACTGTACGCCGAGGTGCCGGATTTCCGGCGCGCTTACGACGCGGACGGCATGACGACCGAGGAGTTCGACGGCTTCGGCGCCACCGTGCGCACGCTGCGCGGCTTCATCGCCTCCTACCAGGATCTCGTCGCGACGATCCGCGACGTCATGCTGCCGAATCCCGATCGCTAGAGGCGATCACACGCAAGAGCTCGCCGACGCGATTCGAGATCACCGCGTCGACGCCTGCGTCGAGCACACGTTCCATCTCCGTGGTCGAGTCGACGGTCCAGGTCGAGACGAGGAGGCCCCGGTCGTGCATCAGCGCGACCCGTTCGGGAGTGACGAGTTGGTACGGCGGGTTGAAGTACTCGACGCGCAGCTCTTCGAGCAGCTCGTCGGACGGCGGCAGGCCTTCTTCCCAGGTCAGCGCGATGCGCGCTTCCGGTGCGAGCTCGCGGATGCGCCGGTGGCCCTCGATGCACGCACCGGAGAAGAGCACGCGGTCGAGCGCCCGCGCCTCCCGGATCGCTTCGAGCGCCGGCTCGACGACGTCGGCCCGCGTGTAGTCGACCATCACCGGTATCTGCACGGCTGCGAGTGCGTCGGCGAGCTCCGGGATCTCGCCCAGCTCTGCGCGCGTCAGCTCGGCGACTGCGTGCGGCAGCCCCCAGACCCGTTCGAGCGTCGGGTCGTGCAGCACCGCGACGGCGCCGTCGGCGGTGACGCGCACGTCGAGCTCGATCATGTCCGCGCCCGCACGCTCGGCCGCAGCGAACGCCGCGAGCGTGTTCTCGCGCGCCCCGGACCAGTCACCGCGATGAGCGAGGGCGAGCACGCGAGGCGACCCCATCGTGGGCACGATACTGTCGAGCACGGTTGATCCGGCACCCCGAGTACACCCGAGAGCGGTTGGCGCAGATGTCGGACGGGCTGCGCGCCCTCGTCTACGCCGACCGGCGCGAACCCGACGAGCTCCTCGTTGCGGGCCCGACCGGTCGGATCGCGGTCGAGGACGCGGCGGCGCTCGCATACCGGCCCGCAGTTCCCGGTGAGCGGCTCGGGCCGCTCTGGGCGACCTACTGGTACCGGGTGTCGGCGACCCTCCCGGAGAGCTGGCAGGGCCGCCGCGTCGTGCTGCTCTGGGAGAGCACGGCGGAGTCGACGCTCTGGATCGACGGGCGCAGCGTCCAGGGCCTGCACGGGACGGCCTTCGGGCAACGCCCGGACGCGGAGCTCGTTCGGGAGGCACGCGGCGGCGAGCGGCTCGAATTCGCGGTCGAGCTCGCCTGCAACGGGCTGTTCGGTCGCCTCGACCGGCCGCCCGAGCTCGAGCGCTGCGAGCTCGCCCTCGTCGACGAGGACGCCTGGCGGCTCTTCTTCGACTTCGAGGTGCTGCGGGAGCTCGCCGCGTCCGACGGGCTCGACCCGAGCTGGGCGGGTGAGCTGACGGCCGAGCTCAACCGCTACTGCACCGAGCGCGACCCGGCGATCCTCGCCGCGCTCTACCAGCATCGCAACGGGACGCGCGCCCATGAGCTCGCGGCCGTGGGTCACGCGCACATCGACACCGCCTGGCTGTGGCCGCTCGAGGAGACCTACCGCAAGCTCGTCCGCACGTTCAGCAGCCAGACGCGCTATCTCGACGAGTATCCCGAGTTTCGCTTCGTCTGCTCGCAGGCGCAGCAGTACGCGTGGATCAAGGAGCGCAACCCGGACCTCTGGGCGCGTATCTGCCGCCACGTCGAGGCCGGGCGGTTCCTGCCGGTCGGCGGAAGCTGGGTCGAGCCCGACTGCAACATCCCCTCGGGCGAGTCGCTCCTCCGCCAGTTCATCCACGGCCAGCGGTTCTTCGAGGACGAGCTCGGCGTGCGCTGCCGCGAGTTCTGGTCGCCCGACGCGTTCGGCTACTGCGGGCAGCTGCCGCAGCTCTTGCGGCTCGCCGGCATGACCCGGTTCCTGACGCAGAAGCTCTCGTGGAACCGCTTCAACCGCCCGGAGTCGAACACGTTCGTCTGGCAGGGCGTCGACGGCAGCGAGGTCCTCGGCCACTTCCCGCCGGCGGACACCTACAACAGCGACGTGACCGTCGGCGAGCTGCTGCGCGCTCGCCGCGACTTCAAGGACCACGAGACGAGCGCGACGAGCATGCTCGTCTTCGGCTACGGCGACGGCGGCGGGGGCCCGACGCGGGCGATGCTGGAGACGCTGCGCCGGGCCGGCGACCTGCAGGGGCTGCCGCGAACGCATGCGACGACGAGCGACGCGTTCTTCTCGGCCCTCGAGGCGGAGCAGGTCGAGCGTCCCGTGGTGGTCGGTGAGCTGTACTTCGAGTACCACCGGGGTGTCTACACCTCGCAGGCGTTCGTGAAGCGCGGCAACCGCATCTGCGAGCAGCTCCTGCACGACGTCGAGTTCCTCGCGTGTGCGCGCGGCGACGTCGACTATCCACGCGTCGAGCTCGACCGGCTGTGGAAGCTTCTCCTGCTGCAGCAGTTCCACGACATCCTCCCGGGCTCGTCGATCGGGCTCGTCTACGACGATGCACGCCGCGACTTCGCGGAGATCGAGTCGGCGGCCGGGGCGCTCTTGGGGTCGGGCGACGTCCCCGTGAACACCGTCGGGGTTGCTCGGCGGGAAGTCGTCGACGGTCGGAGAATGGTCGAGGCCGGGCCGTACGCGGTCGCCCGGGACGTGCCGGCTCGCGACGAGGTCAGGGTCGACGGGCTGACGCTCGAGAACGCTCACCTGCGTGTGACCCTGAGCGAGGGCGGATCGGTGCTCGGCGTCGTCGAGCGCTCGACCGGACGCGAGGTGCTCGCAGCGCCCGGCAACCGTCTCGAGCTGTACGACGACCGCCCGGTCAAGTTCGACGCGTGGGACATCGACCCGTCACACCTCGAGACGAGGGTGGACTGCGCGCCCGCCGACGGGTGGGAGCTCGTCTCGGCCGGACCCTTGCGCGCCGAGGTCGCGTTCGCGCGGCGCGTCGGCGAGCGAAGCACGCTCCGGCAGGTGGTCCGGCTCGACGCCGAGGCGCCCCGCGTCGAGTTCCACACCACCGTCGACTGGCACGAGGAGCACAAGCTCCTGAAGGTGTGCTTCCCGCTCGCCGTCCGCGCGCCCAGTGCGACGTACGAGACGCCGTTTGCGTACGCGGAGCGCCCGACTCACTACTCGACGAGCTTCGACCGCGCGCGCTACGAGGTTCCCGGGCAGCGATTCGCGGACCTCTCCGAGCACGGTTTCGGCGCGGCGCTCCTCACCGACTCAAAATACGGCTACAGCTGCTACGGCAACGAGCTGCGCATCAGCCTGCTGCGCGCGCCGAAGAGCCCCGACCCGGACGCCGATATGGGAGCCCACGAGTTTGCGTACGCACTCTTCCCGCACGCCGGCGGGTGGCGCGAGGCGGGCGTCGTCGGCGAGGCGCTGCGGTTCAACGCGCCGCTCCGCTTCGTCCCGGCCGCATTCGACGGCTCGTTCGCGTCGGTCGACGATCCCAACCTCGTGCTCGACACGATCAAGCGGGCGGAACGCAGCGAGTCCCTCGTGCTGCGGCTCTACGAGGCCCACGGTGGGCGCGGCACCGCGCGTGTGCAGCTCGCCGCGCCGTTCCGGCATGCCCGGCTCGCGAACGCCCTCGAGGAGGAGCTCGGCGACGTCGAGATCGAGGACGGCGCGATCGTGCTGCCCTACCGGCCGCACCAGGTGATCACGGTCATGCTGGACTAGATGAATGATCGGGAACTCTTCGCCGGCGCGGATGGGTCGACCACACTGCTTGGTGCAGACCCTCCTCGCGGCAACGACAATTACCGATCAACCATCTAACGCGCGAGACGGTCAACGAGCGACGAGGCGGCGGTGATCCCGAGCGCGACCGCGGCAACGAGCACGCCGAAGTCGAGGCCGAGGTTCGCGGGCGACCCGATCAGCATGCCGCGCAGCGCGTCGACCTCGTAGCTCAGCGGATTCACCCTGGCGAGGACCCGCAGCCACGACGGCATGATCGCCACCGGATAGAGCGCATTCGAGGCGAAGAAGAGCGGCATCGTGATCATCTGGCCGATCCCCATCAACCGGTCGCGCTTCAGCACGATGCCCGCGATCGTCATCGAGAGACAGGAGAAGAAGGCGGAGCCGAGCATCACAACCGCGAGCGTGCCGAGCATGTCGAGCGGGTTCGACGTCAACCCGACGCCGAGGATCAGCGCGAGCACGAACACGACGACGACCTGCGCGAGTGCGCGGATCCCGGCCGCGAACGACTTGCCGAGGATCAGTGCGGAGCGCGGCGTGGGCGTGACGAGGAGCTTCGTGAGCACGCCGGCGTCCCGCTCCCAGATGATCTGGATCCCGTAGAAGATCGCGACGAAGAGCCCGGACTGCGCGATGATCCCCGGCGCGAGGAAGTCGAGGTAGGGCACGTCACCGGTGGGGATCGCGTGCAGCCGGTTGAAGGTCTCGCCGAAGATGAGTAGCCAGAGGATCGGCTGCACCGCGCGCGTGAAGAGCTCGGTGCGGTCGTGGGACAGCTTCTGCAACTCGACGATGCAGAACGTGCTGGCGCGGCTCGGAATGCGGCGCCAGACGGCCGGTCCGTCAGCCGACGCGACCCGCGGTCCTGCGAGTGCGGCGGACCTCACGCAGGCCTCCCTTCCCGAGCTCCGCTCCGTCGAGCGTGTTGCCGGTGTGGCGGCGGAAGACATCCTCGAGCGTCGCGCCGGGCCCGAGCTCGCGGCAGAGCTCGTCGGGCGCTCCCGTCGCGCGGATCGTGCCGAGATGCATCAGCGCGACGCGGTCGCAGAGCGCCTCGGCCTCCTCCATGTAGTGCGTCGTCAGGAGCACGGTCATGCCGGTGGTCTTGCGCATCTCCTCGACGCGCTGCCAGACGCCGTCGCGGGCGACCGGGTCGAGGCCGATCGTCGGCTCGTCGAGCACCAGGAGCGCCGGGCGGTTGATCAGCGCCTGAGCGAGCTCGAGGCGGCGGATCATGCCGCCCGAGTACGTCGCCGCGAGCCGGTCGGCGGCGTCCGCGAGCCCCATCGAGTCGAGCGCGTCCGCGACGCGTCGCTTGCGCTCGGCCCGCGGAACGTCGAAGAGGCGCGCGAACCACGCCACGTTCTCGCGTCCGGTCAGGGCGGCCTCGACCGACAGCTGCTGAGGCACGTATCCGAGCGCGCGGCGCACGGCCATCTTCTCGCGCTGCACGTCGTGCCCGAGGACGTGGACGCTTCCCTCCTGCAGGGGCAGGAGCGTGTTCAGAACGCGGATCAGCGTCGTCTTCCCGGCGCCGTTCGGGCCGAGCAGGCCGAATACCTCGCTCTGGCTGACCGTGAGGTCGACCCCGTCGACGGCGGAGAAGTCGCCGAACCGGTGGCGAAGCCCGCGCGCGGCGACCGCCGGCAGAGCGCTCATGTCCGGGAGCCGAGCGCCTCGAGCTCGTCGGCGAGGTGCGTGAGCGCGGGCAGCGCGCGCTCGAGCGTGCGTCGCTCGCCTTCGGGCAGCCTCCCGAGCGCAGTCGCGATCGCGGTCGTGCGCCGGTCGCGCCAGGCGTCGATCTTGCGGGTCAGCCGCGGTGACAGCTCGAGTCGCGCCACTCGCCTGTCACCCGGGTCGATCCCGCGCCGCAGGACGCCGGCGCTCGTCAGCTCGCCCACGAGCGTGCTGATCGTGTTCGGCGCGAGGCGCAGGCGCTCGGCCGCCGCGGCGATCGAGATGCCGGGGTTCCGGCGCACGAGCCGCGCGAGCTCGAGCTGCGCGCCGGTGAGCGCGGAGAGCTCGGCCGGCCGGGCGTCGTGGCGGCGGCCCGCGCGCCGGACAGCGCCGAGCGCCGCAACGAGGTCCTGGGCAAACGGTGTGTCGGCCGACACGCGCGGCCAAGTATACCTCTGAGGCAGAGGTAAAGTTCACCTGCGCTCGTCGACGGCTCTAGGGACGCAAGCCGAGGCGCTGGACGCGGATTCCCCCGACGCGGGCCGCGTACTCGAGGGCGACGCGTTCGAGCTCGGCGCTCGTGGTTGCGCACGCGTCGGCGAGGATCGTCGCCTTGAGCCCGTGCTCGCGTGCGTCGATCGCCGTCTGCAGGACGCAGCCTTCGGTCGCTGCACCGGCAAGGACGATGCGCTCGACGTGCAGCTCACCGAGGAGGAGGTCGAGCGGCGTGTGGTCGAAGCCCGAGTACCGGTGCTTGAGCACGAACGGGTCGGTCGGCGCCGGCGTCACCGACCGTACTGCCGGGTGCGCGCTGCGGACGAGCGCCGGCACGTCGCCGTCCCACCGGCCGTGTGCGTCGTTGACGTAGAGGACGGGCGTGCCGTTTGCCCGGGCCTTCGAGATCGCCCGCTCCATCGTGCCGAGCCGGTCGGTGAACGACTCGAGAAGCGCGCCTCCGTCGTCGTGGTCGAAGTCGTTGATCACGTCGACGACGAGCAATGCGTCACCCGGCTCGAACCGAAAGGCACCGTTTCCGTGCATCACGTCTCTCGATGCGCACACCTCGACGCGGCGAAACCGCGCTCGCGTTCAGCGAACCGTGAACGAGCTCGTTCCGACGAGCGAGCCGTACCGTGCGAGCTCGCGGGCGCCGCGGCCCGGCCAGACGTACCAGCGGTACGTGCCGTGCGTCAGCCGATAGGCATGCCCGCCGTAGGCCCAGCTGCGCTGGAGCCGGAAGCTCGTCCCGGCAGGCCAGGTGCTGAGCACCTTCCGGCCACGGCGGAAGAGCTGCAGGTTGTAGTAGGGCGTGTCCTTCTGCGCGACCCAGCGAAGGACGGTGCCGGGGCGCGCGCGTGCCCCGGCCGCGGGCGCGTAGAGCGCCTGCAGCTTTGCGTCCACCTGTGCGACGGCCTCGTTGCCCGCCTCGTCGATGCTCGTCAGCCGGTAGCGGTAGGCAACGCCGGTTGCGAGGCCGCTGTCGCGCATGCGAGGCGCCTTGCCCCGGTAGACGACCGTCTGGCCGCGGCCCTTCCGGCCGGGCGAGCGCGTGACGGCGATGCTCTTCACGTCGGCCGGCTGTCGCCAGGTGAGGGTGACGTCGCCGTTTCCGGGGACGACGCGCACGTGCTGCAGCCGCGGCGGGGTGGCGTCGTAGCGGAGCGAGACGGTTGCAGTCGTCGCGTTTCCGGCCCGGTCGCGGCACGTGCCGGTCGCGCGGGCCTCGGCACCGTCCGGGCCGCTGTAGGTCTTCGGCGCGGTGCAGTCCGCGACGCCCGAGAGCGTGTCGCTCCCGGCGAACGACACGATGACCGGGCGCTTGTACCAGCCGTCGCGGTCGGGCGGCCGCGCGGCCGCCGCCCGGGCGGTCGGCGCGGTTCCGTCGTATTTGAGCGCGAACGCAGCCGAGGAGCGGTTGCCCGCATGATCGACGCAGGACCCGGCGAGCGACGTCCCTGCCGTGTCGGGTCCCGCGTAGGCGACCGGCGCGGTGCACGAGTCGATGCCCGACGTGCCGTCCGAGCCTCCGAACGAGACGGTGACCGGGTGGTTGTACCAGCCGTCGCCGTCCGCAGCGCGGTCGGCCGACGGGGCGACCGACGGGGCGGTCGCGTCGTACTTGAGCGCATACGACGAGGCGGCGCTGACGTTCCCGGCCTGGTCGCGGCAGGTACCCGAGACCGACGCGCTGCCCGAGTCGGGGCCGCTGTAGGAGGTCGACGTGCACGAGTCGATGCCCGACGTCGCGTCGGAGCCGGCGAAGGCGATCCCGACCGGCTGGTTGAACCAGCCGTTCGCATCCGCGGCCCGGCTCGGCGACGCGCCCGTCACCGTCGGTGCGTCGGTGTCGATCTTGAACTGCAGGTGGAACGGGATCGACGCGTTGCCGTCCGTTGCAGTGCAGTCGAGCACGTCGCCGACCGCCCTGAACGTCTTCGCCGCCGGGCAGGTCGTGTCGGTCGCTCCCTGCACGGAGATCTGGACGGTGACAGCGCTCCGGTACCAGCCGTTGTCGCCGGCCGTCCCCGATGTGACGGAGTAGCCGACGGAGAGGCCGGTTGCATCCGCCGTCGGGACGACGAGGAGCGCGAGCGCGACCACCGCTGCGAGGAGGTACCTCACGTGGCCTCGCCCGGCGCTCGTGCGGCGACGAGCGCGAGCAGCGCGCCGGCAGCGGCGGCCACGGTCGCGACGAGGAGCGCGATGCCGGCGGCGAGCGCCGGCGTGTCGTCGTGCAGCGAGCGGGCGGCGACACCGAGCCCGCGCGGCACGTCGACGCGGAGCGGCTGCACGTCGACGAGCGGGACGTCGACCCGCGGCAACCCGATGCGCGACCGGCGATGTACCGGCGCGCGCCGGACGGCGTGCTTCGCACGCAGCGTCGCAATCGTGCGCGGCGTCCGCGTCGCCGTGCGCACGGGACCGGCTCGGCCGGCCGGCGCGACGACGATCGATGCGGGAGGCCTCGTCGTCCTCACCGTCGTCCGCGTCGCTGCCGTCGGGGCGGTCGGGGCCGGGTCCGGCGCCGGTGCGGCGTTCGCGCCGGCCGGATCGGGCGCGGGACCTCGCGCCTGCGCAGCCGCAGGACCGAGGAGTCCCAGTACCGCCACCAGGAGCGGTATCGAGCGCCGCAGGGAGACAACTGACGAGCGTCGCGTCACGTGCGACCACCTCGGATGATGTTGCTCTGCGCCTTGCACCTTACGCCAGCTTTTGCAGCGGTTCAACGGGCGCGGGAGGAGGATCCGGGCCCCGGATCCTCCTCCGTCCGCGTCCGTCAGGCGGCCTGCAGCACCCCCTGACCGGTCAGTGCCCGATTCAGCGCGTCGCCCCGCGACGCGGCGGCGTTCGCCTGGTCGACGGCGCCGCCTCCTCCCGGGCTCCAGACGCGCGTCGGCGAGGCGGCGTTGCTCGGATACGCCTGTAGCGCAGCCGAGAGCGCAGCGGCCGACTGCCCGGTCCAGGCCGACTGGCCCGCGACCTGGATCGGCAGGCTGCCGCACCCGCAGCGGCTACCGGCGATCCCCTGCCGGCCGTCCTGCACGGTGCCGCTCGAGTTGCCCGCCACGGCCGACGACCCGGCCGCGTTCGCCTGGTACACCGACCCGCCGCCGCCCGGGCTCTCCACCCGCACCGGCGACGCGTCGTTGCTTGCGCCGAACTGCGCTGCGAGCGAGGCAGCGACGGCGTCCTGCTCCGTCGAGGCCTGCTGCCCGAGCACCTGGATCTGGAGACCGCTGCCGGCCTCCGACTGCGAGCCGTTCTGCCTCGTCGCGGCGCCGTTCAGCGCCGCCGCCGACGAGAGGGCGTCGTTTGCCTGCGACGTCGTGCCGTCGTCGCCGGAGCTTCCGACCCTCGTCGGGGAAGCGGTATTGCCCGAGCTGCCGCCGCAGCCGCACGGCGAGCGCTCGCCGAACTGCTGGACCGCCTCGGACCCTGCGAAGCCGGCCTGGCCGGTGTCGGAGCGCTGTCCGAGCACCTGGATGCCGGTGCCACCGCAGCCGCATGTGCCGGCGGCTGCGTTCTGGCTTGCGTTCTGTGAGGTTCCGGCCAGGTTGCCCGCGAACGCGCCCGAGAGCGCCGCGTTCGTCTGCGAGACCGAGCCGTCGTTCCCGTCGCTTCCCACCCGCACGGGCGAAGCGTCGTTCGACGCGCCGAGCTGCCGCGCAGCCGACGCGGCGAGTGCGCCCTGGTCGGTGGACGCATCCTGCGACGCGACCTGGATCGCGTTGCCGGAGGCCGCCGACTGCGAGCCCTGCTGCGAGGTCGATGCGCCGTTCGCTGCGGTCGCATCCGAACCGGCGACGTTCTGCTGCCGGGTCGCGCCGCCGTTCCCGTCACTTGCGACGCGAACGGGTGACGCCTCGTTCGAGGGGTCCGCCTGGGTTGCGGCCGAAAGCGCGGCCGCTCCCTGGTCGGTCTCCGCCGACTGCTCGGCCTGCTGCACGGATGTGCCCGAGCAGCCGCACGGCGCAGCGGTATCCGCCTGCCGGCTTCCCTGCGACGTGACGGCCTGGTTGCCCGCGGCCGCCGTCGATCCGACGGCGTTCGCCTGCGACACGGAGCCGTCGTCACCCGGGCTCAGCACACGCACCGAGACCGTGGTGTTGGACGGATCGACCTGCGTCGCCTGCGAACCGGCAACGGCCTCCTGCCCGGTCGCTGCCGACTGGTCGGACGTCTGGATCGGTGCGCTGCTGCTGCAGCCGCACGATCCACCACCCGCCGCCTGCTGCGACGCGGACTGGCCCGTCGTCGCCGAGTTCCCCGCGGCGGCCTGCGAGCCGACCGCGTTCGTCTGCGACACGGTGCCGTCGTTCCCGGGGCTGAGCACGCGGATCGGCACGTTCACGTTGCTCGCACCGAGCTGCGCAGCCGTCGAGAGTGCCCCGGCGACCTGGTCGGTGCCGGCGGACTGCGTCGACGACTGGATGCCGCCGCCGCCGGCCGACTGGCCGGAGCCCTGGGCCGTCGTGCTTGCGTTGCCGGCCGCGGCCGACGAGCCGGCGGCGTTCGTCTGCGACACGTCGCCGTCGTTGCCCGGGCTCAGGACCCGGATCGAGATGTTCGTGTTGCTTGGGTTGACCTGCGTGGCGCTCGAGCCCGCAGCGGCTTGCTGCGAGGTGTCCGCGGACTGTCCGGCGACCTGGATCGGCCCGGACTCGGCCGCGGAGACGGAGACCACCGTGAGGCAGGTGATCACCGCCAGCACGAGCGCGAGAATCAGCTTGCGCATCGTTTCCTTCTCCTGTCTTGAGGATGGCTGCGATCGAGTGATCGCAGTCGTTCGTCGACAGGCGGCGCTCACCCCGGCGGATGTGGGTTCGCGTCGGCGCCCCGGGCCGGCGGCACAACCGGCTGGAGGCGCAGAGCGGTGAAGATCGCGTAGCCGATCAGGAGCGCGAGGCCGCAGGCGAGGGCGGCGACCGCACCGGGCCCGCCGCCGTGCGCGGAGGCGAGCCCGGCTCCGGCCAGGACGGGCACCGGGAGCGAGGGGAGGAGCGGCGCGGGCGGAACCGGGCCGCGCGTGGAGGCGGCGGCCGGTCGCGCCTTCCGGACGGCGGGACCCGGCTTCGTCCGGCCGGTTTCGTGCTGCTCGATCCAGTGCTCGATCACGACGATCCGAACGAGCGCCGCGGCGCGGCCGGCGGCCGGGCTGCGGCTCCGGGCCGGGTGATCTCCGGCCGCGCGTCGCGGCGCCTTGGGGCGCGTCGCGCCGGAGGCTGCGGGCGCACCGATTCCTGGAAGGCCGTGTCGTGGAAGCTCGTCTGCCGTCACGGTGTCTGCAGCTGCCGGGATCCCGGCGTCGACGCGGTAGACGGCCGGGCTCGCCGTGGGTATGCCCTGCGACAGCTGCAGCGGAGCCGCCGCGGCCGGAGCGGGCGTCGGCGGCGGCGGCGGGGGAGGAGCGGTCGCGCTCTGGAGCGCATCCTCGATCGTGCCTGCGATCTCGGTCGCCGCAGCCGCTGTCGAGGCGGCGATCGACTGCGTCAGATCACCGCTGTCGCCGGGGCTCGCGACCCGCACGGAGATCGCAACGTTGCACGAGACGCACACCGTGACGCCGGTGACATCGAGCGGAGGCGGCTCCTCCGCGCAGTCCCAGTGCCAGTTGAGGACGATCACGGTTGCGTTCGCCGGCGGCGCCGTGACGGCGGGCGTGGCCTCGTCTGTCGCACAGTTCCAGAACCAGTTCCAGACGAAGGTCTGCGGCGGGATCGACGTTGACGCAACCGTAATATCATTTGAATTGTCGTCGGTGGTATTACCGGTATCACCGGCGTCCGCGACACTTCCGGTGGCGGGCGTCGCCGGCGTGGTGGGCGCCGGCGCCGGCATCTCCGTCGGTGCGGGCTGCGGAACCGGATCGGGGCTCGGCGCGGGAGCGGGCGGGACCTCGGCGGAGACCGACGGCGCGGTGCCCTCGGCCGGGGTTGGCGGCGGTGCCGGCGGCGGTACCGCCGGTGGTATCGCCGGCAGAACCGGCGATACCACGGGGTTTTGCGGGGGAGCCTGGGGGTCGGCTGCAGCGTCGAGCGGTGCGGTCGAGGTGGGGGGTGCCGTCGGTGCCTGAGTGCCGGCCGACGCGAGGAGCGCAGCCGGGTCGACGGGAGCGGGCACGCCGTCGTCGGCGCGGGCCGGGCTCGCGGCGAGAGCGGCGGCCGCTCCGCAGACCGTGAGGGAGAGCGTGAGACCGCGAAGGACGGGGTGCATGCTCGGCATGATGCAACGAGGTATGTACCCCGCCCATCAGAGGCTCATACGAGAAATTCGCGGACAAATCTTTCATTTATCTCTGGCACGGCGTAGCATCGCTCCATGCCCTCTGTCGAGACCACGCATGACCCCGAGCGGTGCCGTCTGATCGAGGAGTACCTCCCGCACGCGCGGTGCGCTGCGAGACGCTTCGCGCGGCGCGGCGTCGAGCGCGACGACCTGGCTCAGGTGGCTGCGCTCGCGGTCGTCCACGCGGTCGACCGGCGCGATCCGGGTCGCGCCGAGCTGCTGCCCGCCTACGTCGGTCGGGTCGTCGACGGTGAGCTGCGCCGGCACCTGCGCGACCGGGCGGCCGCAGTCCGGATCCCGCGCGCCGCGCGGTTCGACGACACGCTTGCGCGGCGGACCGCCCAGGCGCCGCTACCGCTCGCCGACGAGGACCGGCCGGCGGACGGGCCGCCGCTCGAGGAGGTCACACTCGAGCGGGCGCTGATCGCCCGGGCGGCGCGCAGTCTCGACGGGCGGCAGCGGCGGATCCTCCTGCTCTGCTTCTTCTGCGACCTGACCCAGGAGGAGGCGGCAGCCGAGCTCGGGATCTCCCAGGCGCAGGTGTCGCGGCTCCTTGCCGATGCGCTCGGCCGGATGCGCCGCCTCCTCGATCGAGATGCAGCGGTGAGCTGCGAGAGGCCTTGAAGGCCGCAGCTTCGAACGCCGTACCCTTGAACCGTGGCGCAAGGGCGCTAGGGTCGAACGGCATGGCCTCGAATCCGGATCAGCTCGAG
>Ga0207657_10002626_pt1 | contig 19417 bp, 22 predicted proteins | sample KBSC33metaG_FD_184316 | JGI IMG/M metagenome (GOLD analysis project Ga0207657, IMG submission 184316) | Corn rhizosphere microbial communities from Kellogg Biological Station, Michigan, USA - KBS C3-3 metaG (SPAdes) (version 2) | ecosystem: Host-associated > Plants > Roots > Rhizosphere > Soil ... | reverse complement strand
ATAGCGAAGCCGCACGTCGAGCGGCATGTGCGCTGTTGCCCCATCCGCTACCACGGTTTCCCAAACGCTGGTTTCGATGTGGGGAAACTGCGGTTGGCCTAGCGAACTCTTGAGCGCCAACGGCTGTCCGTTTGCATGACGGCGGAAGATTGTCGTTAACTCCGCCAGACGACGAGAAATGCATGGCCCCTCGTCAATGCGGCTTTGCATCACGCCGAGATTATCGGCCAATTCCCGGTCCAGCGCCTGACGGGTCTGCGCCACCACTGAATGCCAGTGCAACGACTGCACCGCCTGCTCGCCGGCAAGCGCGATAAGAACACCGACAACGATAATTCCAACTTCGCCCGCAAGGTCGCGCCAGCCGTGCAGCGGCTTCGGCAGATGAAAGTGCATGTAGCGCCCCCCCCGGCCTCGAATGCCTAACAGAAGAGCCTATGTCCGCAATAGGTGGAAAGCGCTGGCGCAATCCTTCACTTGTGCTCGGCAGCTCCAGCCGAACGGCGGCGAAACGAATTTTGAACGGCGGCTGACGGCCCCATTCAGCAGCCGACTATCGGCGCGAGTTCATACGAGTCGCATCAACCGCTCAACAGGAGAGCAATGATGCGTATTCTTCTTATCTCGCTTGCCGCCGCAGGCTCGGCCGCGGCATTGGCTTCGCCGGCATCGGCGCAGGCCTATGGCAACCTCGGCCCCTATGGCGCGCCGGCCTACGGTTACGGCTATGGAAACGGCTACGGGCAGGTCGGAAGCCTGCAGTACCGGATCGATTCGATCCAGCGCCGGATCGCGTTCCTCGACAGCCGCAACGTGCTGAGCAACCGCGAAGCACGCCGCCTTCGCGACGAATCCCGCTCGGTCGAAAGGCGGCTTCGGCGCGCTGCCCGCTACGGCCTCAATCCCTATGAGGCGCGCGACATCCAATATCGCCTCGCGAGCCTCGAGCAGCGGGTCCAGAGCGAGGCGTCGGACCGCGACGGCCGCTGGGGGCGTTATGATGGCCGTAACTATGGCGATCGCGACCGGGCGCACGACCGCTGGGACCGTGGCGACCGCGACGGCCGCGATCGCGACTGAAGCATTTACTCAAGGAGAGCGAAGAATGCGTAAGTTCCTCATTTCCATTGCAGCCGCTGCGTCGACGGTCGCTTTCGCCGCTCCGGCTTCGGCCCAGTGGGTGGCGCCCACCTATCGCTATGCGCCCTACAATTACGGTCATGGCTACAATGTCATGGCGTTCGTCAGGGCCATGCAGGCGCGGGTTCAGCACGTTCGCGGCGACATCCGAGCGATGCAGGCGCGAAGGATCATCTCGTGGAGCGAGGCCCGCAAGCTCGAGAATGAAGCTCGCGCGCTCGAACGCCGGATCTACAAGGCGCCGCGCAATGGGCTTGGTCCCGCCGAAGCGCGCGGAATCGAAAACCGGGTCCGCAAGCTGGAGCGTCGTGTTGCGCTCGAGGCGCAGGACTGGAACGGGCGTCCCGGCCACTATCGCCGCTAAGCCGGGATTCCGCTTGAAAGGAAGGCGCTCCGGGGCAACCCGGCGCGCCTTTTTATTTTCCGCGAGCTTTGGCTATAGCGGCGGCTCCGCCGAATTTTTCTCACGCAACAGGAGTTCCCAGCGATGGCCATCACGCCGCTCATGCCCGTTTATTCGCGTTGCGAAGTGCGGCCGGTGCGGGGCGAAGGAATCTATCTCTACGGAGAGAATGGCGAGAAATATCTCGATTTCGCGGCCGGGATCGCGGTCAACCTGCTTGGGCACGGGCACCCGCACCTGACGAAAGCGATCCAGGACCAGGCGGCGACGCTGATGCACGTGTCGAACTTGTACGGATCGCCGCAGGGCGAGGCGTTCGCGCAGCGGCTGATCGACAATACGTTCGCCGACACGGTTTTCTTCACCAATTCGGGCGCCGAAGCCGTCGAGTGCGCGATCAAGACGGCGCGCCGCTATCATCATGCCAAGGGCAAGCCGCAAAAGCATGACCTGATCACCTTCTCGAACGCCTTCCACGGGCGGACGATGGCGACGATCAGCGCGACCAACCAGGAGAAGCTTCGCGACGGGTTCGCGCCGTTGCTGCCGGGCTTCAAGGTCGTCGAGTTCGACAATCTCGAAGCGGCGCTGGCGGCGGTGGACGAGAACACCGCCGGTTTTCTTGTCGAGCCCGTGCAGGGCGAGGGCGGGATTCGCCCGGCCAGCAAGGAATTCATGCAGGGGCTGCGCGAATATTGCGATGCCAACGACCTGATGCTGGTCCTGGACGAGGTCCAGTGCGGGATGGCGCGGACCGGAACGCTCTATGCCCACGAGCAGTATGACATCAAGCCGGATATCATGGCGAGTGCGAAGGGGATCGGCGGCGGCTTCCCGATGGGCGCGTGCCTGGCGACCGAGCGGGCCGCGAGCGGCATGGTGATCGGAACGCACGGGTCGACCTATGGCGGCAACCCGCTTGCCATGGCGGCCGGACAGGCGGTTTTTGACATCGTCGCAACGCCGGAATTCCTCGCCCACGTGCGGCAGATGGGCGAGCGGCTTCGCTCGGCTCTGGAGCAGATGATCCCGAACCACGACCACCTGTTCGACAGCGTCCGCGGTGTGGGGCTGATGCTGGGAATCAAGATGAAGAGCGACAGCCGCGCCTTCGTGAACTGGCTCCGCAGCCGCGGCCTGTTGACCGTCTCGGCGGGCGACAATGTGATGCGCGTGCTCCCGCCGCTCGTCATCGAGGAAGAGCATATCCGCGAGTTCGTCGACCGGCTTTCGGCGGCCGCCGCGGAATATGAGGTCCCGGCGGAAGCGGCCTGATCCTCTCCCGGCGCGGGGATCGGTTGAGCAGTAGCGAGACGAACCCTATCTTCCCGCCATGGCAAGACCCATGCTGAGCACCGACATCGCACTCGGCGTCACCATCCCGGCGCGCAACGCGCGCGGGCGGCTCGCGCGCATCGGGCCGGTGCTCGATTCGATTCTGGCCAGCCACGCCTATCCGCGGATCGTCGAGCAGCTGCTCGCGGAGGCCTTGGTGCTTACCGCCCTGCTTGGTGCAATGCTGAAGGAGCCGAAGGGCCAGGTCACGCTCCAGGCCCAGACCGAGAACGGCGCCGTCGAGCTGCTGGTCTGCGACTATCTTGGCGGCGAGCTGCGCGGATACGTGCGGCATGACCCGGAGCGGCTGGCGGAGGCCGGGCCGAGGCCCTCGCTCTTCTCGCTGTTCGGCAAGGGATATCTCGCGATCACGTTCGATCATCCGGACAGTGACGAGCGCTATCAGGGGATCGTCCCGCTGGAAGGCGAAAGCCTGGCCCACGCGGCCGAGAGCTTTTTCGCCCAGTCGGAGCAAATCCCGAGCATCGTCCGGCTCGCCGCGGAAAAGCGCGAGGACGGATGGAGCGCCGGCGGGCTGCTGTTCCAGCACCTTCCCGAAGGCGAGGAGGGCCGCGACCGGCTCCAGACGCGCCTCGACCATCCCGACTGGCCGCACGTGGCGATCCTCGCCGGATCGGTGAAGGCACAGGAGCTGACAGACCCCGGCCTTCTGCTCGACGATCTTGCGTGGCGGCTGTTCCACGACGAGGCGGAGGTTCGAACGCTCGAGCCGCTGGCGCTTCGCAAGGGATGCCGGTGCGATCCCGCTTATGTGCGCTCGGTCATCGCCCGTTTCCCGCCCGAGGAGCGTGCAGCGATGGCTGACGAGGACGGCATGATCCGGGTCGACTGCGCCTTCTGCTCGCAAATCTTCCCGATCGCCGTGGAAGAAGTAATCTGACGGCCATCCACTGGTAGAAACTTTGTGTTAAACTGGAGCGCATGAGCAGTCTTTCGAAAACCTGTTCGGGCGCTGCGGCCGCGCTGCTGTTTTGCGCCGCTGGCCCGTCGGCCCTGGCCGGGGTCGCCGGCGGCCTGTGGGAGATCAGCCGCGACGGAGTCGCTCCGGTCCGCCTCTGCGTCGCAAATCCGGCATCTTTCGCTCAATTCCAGGAGCGCAACTCGGCCTGCACCCGGAACGTCATCCGCGATTCGGGAACCGATTTGACGATCAATTTCAGCTGTTCCGGTGGCGGTTTCGGGCAAAGCACGATCACGGTCCTCACGCCTCGGTCGCTGCGCGTCCAGACGCAGGGGATCTCGGACAATTCGCCGTTCAACTATGTCTTCCAGGCCCGCAGGGCCGGCAACTGTCCGGGCCATTAAGCGGGCGTTTAACCAACTTGTATTATAAGGGGCGAGTGCCGGGTTTTGGCACGCTTTCCTCCCGAATCGGGTTCGTCCCGATCACCTGGGCCGCCTTTCCTCACCGATTGGCGGCCCTTCTTTTGGCCGATGAAGACTCGTAGAGGGCCGCCCGCATGGACGAACGGCGAAAAGCGGTGGTGCTCCTTTCGGGCGGGCTCGATTCGATGGTGACCGCCGCAATCGCGCGCGAGCGGGGCTATTCGGTGCTGGCGCTCACCGTCGATTACGGACAACGGCACTCGGTCGAGCTCGAATCGGCGCGGAAGATCGCGGCGGCGCTTGCCGATCGCCACGTGCTGTTGAATTTCGACCTGACGCAGTTCGGCGGATCGGCGCTGACCAGCGACATCCCGGTTCCCAAGGACGGAGTGGTTCCCGGTATACCGATTACCTACGTACCGGCACGAAACACGGTCCTCCTCAGCCTCGCACTCGCCTGGGCCGAGGCCGCGGGCGCCCGTGACCTGTTCATCGGAGTCAATGCGCTCGATTATTCCGGTTACCCCGATTGCCGTCCCGAGTTCATCGAGGCGTTCGAGCGGCTCGCGAACGTCGCGACCAAGGCCGGCGTCGAAGGCCACCCCTTCACGCTGCACGCGCCGCTTCAGCACATGAGCAAGGCCGACATCGCCCGCGAAGCGAATCGGCTCGGACTCGACGCCGGATTGAGCCACAGCTGCTATGATCCGGCGAAGGACGGAGCGCATTGCGGCCGCTGCGATGCCTGCCGGCTGCGCGCCAGGGGATTCGCCGAGGCGGGGCTGCCCGACCCCACTCGCTACGCCGAGCAGCCAGGCGCATGACCTATGCGGTCAAGGAGCTGTTCCTGACGCTGCAGGGCGAGGGCGTGCAGTCGGGGAGCCGCGCTGTCTTCCTTCGCTTCGCCGGCTGCAACCTGTGGTCCGGGCGGGAGCAGGACAGGGAGCAGGCGCAATGCAGCTTCTGCGACACCGACTTCGTCGGGACCGACGGTCCGGGCGGCGGCAAGTTCGAGCATCCGGACGGCCTCGCGGCCGCCGTCGAACGGGCCTGGGGCGAAGGCCAGGACGAGAGGCTGGTGGTGATCACTGGCGGCGAGCCGATGCTCCAACTCGATTCGCCGCTGGTCGAGGCACTTCACGCGCGCGGCTTTCGAGTCGCGATCGAAACGAACGGGACTCTCCCGGCAGCGGCGGAACTCGACTGGATCTGCGTCAGCCCGAAGGCTGGAACGAAAGTCGTCCAGCGGAGCGGCAATGAGCTCAAGCTCGTGTGGCCGCAGGACGGCCTGGATCCCCGCGACCTGGAGACGTGGGACTTCGACCACTTCCTGGTCCAGCCGATGGATTGCGCCGACCGCGAGGCGGCCGTCGAATCGGCCATCAGGCTGGCGATGGAGCGGCCGCTGTGGCGGCTTGCGCTCCAGTCGCACAAGCTGGTCGGGTTGCCCTAGAGCTCGGCGCTGTTGTTCGTGGCGGGCTCGTCGGGCGGGGGCGAAGCGGTGGTGCCATTCGTCACCGGCTCCTTCGCCGCGCGCGACGGCTTTGCCGAGGTGCTGCGGTTCGTTGCGGCCGCCTCGTTCGTCGTTTGCTCGTTGAACGTATAGTTCACGTCGGCGGCCATGTTCGCCGCCTCGCCGGTTGCAGCGTCGATCGCCGTCGTATCGTTGACCGCGGTGACCTCGCCGGCCCCGCTCTCTTCGGAAAGGACAGCGTTGTTCGCGACCGGATTGCCGCCGCAGGAGGCGAGGGCAAAGGTGGCGACGAGGAGGAGTTTGCGCATCGGCCTTCTCCACACCAGGGGCGCACGAAAGTCAAAAAGAGAGGCTGCCGGGCGAACCCGGCAGCCTCACATGCAAACGGCTCCGAACGGAGCCGCTGATTACATGTTGGTGGTGTTCGTCGTCGTCGCGTTCATGTCGACCGCGTTGACGTCGTTCATCATCATCGTGTTGTCCGTCGCATTCATGTCGACGGCATTCATGTCGTTCTCGACGACGAGATTCTCAGCAGTGAGATTCTCGACAGCCATATTGTTGTCAGCCGCGTTGTTGCTGCTGCAAGCGGCAACCGCGAGGGCCGCACCAGCGACCAGGATCAGAGCACGCATTCAAAACTCCCTATTTATTGCGATCTGCAACGGTCGCCCGTTCCGCAAATCGCAGTCAGCATAATCTGAACGGCTCGTCACCATCAAGAGACTTGATTTGAATTACCCCAAGTCATTGAGAAACCGGTGAAACGATCGTCTCAGGGCAGCATCAACGCCCGACATCGCCGTTTCTTTCCCTCTTGCAGCCAGGCTCGTGACCCCGAATTCGCTGATCCCGCACGGCACGATCCCGCCGAAATGCGACAGATCCGGATCGACGTTGATCGAGAAGCCGTGAAGGGTGACCCAGCGCTTGATGCGGATTCCGAGCGCGGCGATTTTCGCTTCGCCCGGCCCATTGCCGACCCAGATTCCGATGCGGCCCGGCGCCCGGTGCGCGGTGACGCCGAGGTCTCCGAGCGCGGCGATGATCCAGCCTTCGAGCGCCCGGACCAGTCTCCGCACGTCGCGGCCACGCTTCTCGAGGTCGAGCATTATATAGCCGACCCGCTGGCCAGGCCCGTGATAGGTATAGCGGCCGCCGCGGCCGGCCTCATGGACCGGAAACCCGAGCGGGTTCATCAGCTCGGCCGGATCGGCGCTGGTCCCGGCCGTGAACAGGGGCGGATGTTCCAGGAGCCAGACGCACTCGCGCGCCACGCCGGCACGGATCGCCCCGGCGCGCTCGTCCATGAAGGCCAGCGCCTCCTCATAGGGAACCGGACTGTTGCCGACCCGCCACTCCACGCCTTCGACCAGATCCATGAGACGTCAGATGGCGCCGCGCGGTGCTTGCGGCAAGATTGCAAGGCGGAGGCGAGGCCCGCATAACGGCCGCCGCAGACAGGGGATGAGGATGGCCGTTCTTTCGATTTCGAGCGCGTGGGAGGAGACGAAGGCCCGAATCGCGTCCGACGGGCGGCTCCTGGCAATTGTCGCCGCTGCGCTCATCGTCCTTCCCCAGACCGTCCTGGGCCTGGCTGCCCAACAGATGGTCGCGACCGGCTCCCGAGCCATCCTGATCGTTTTCGCACTCGCACTCCTGATCGGTCTGATCGCCCAGGTCGCGCTGATCCGGCTTTCAATCGATCCCGCCGCCACGGTCGGAGAAGCAATCGGACGTGGAGTCAAACGCATGCCGGCGGCGCTCGGCTCGTTCGTGATCGTGTTGGCCGGCCTGTTCCTGTTCATGATTGTCATCACGCTCGTTCTTGGCGCCGCGGGACTCGTTCCCGCACCCGGCGCCGGGCATTCGCCACCCGCCATAGTGATCGGTCTGCTGCTCGTCCTTGCCGCCCTGATCTATGCGGTGTTTCAATTGGCGGTTCCTGTCGCCGCTGCGGAATCGGGCGGCCCGATTCACCTGCTTGCGCGCTCGTGGACTCTTGCCAGGAGTGCCTATTGGCGACTGCTCGCCTTCATCGTCCTGATCTTCATCGGACTGGTTTTCGTCCTTCTTGCCGGACAGTTCGGAATCGGCTCGATCGTCGTTTCCCTGCTCGGCCCGGCCGATCCCTGGAGTCTTTCGGCCCTCGTGATCGAGCTCGTCATCGCCCTGATCCAGGCCAGCTTTACAGTGGTGCTCGCAGTGATGCTGGCGCGGATCTACGTTCAGCTGGCGGGGGCGAGAAGCGGCACCTGAGGAGCGCTGTCGCGCGGGAGTATTCCCGCGATGCGCGGGTCGGGAAAGCGCTCGATGGCGCGCTTGTACGCCTGGAATCCGGCGGTCCGGTAAGCGGGGAGGGCGGCGGGATGGTCGAGCGTGCAGGTATGCACGTGCACCCGCCGGACGCCGTCGCGCCATGCGAGCTTCAGTGTTTCGCCGAGAAGCCAGCGTCCGTGGCCGAGGCCGGCAAGCTCCGGCAGGATCCCGATGAACGCCAGCTCGCATTGCCCGGACTCGCGGAAATCGAGCTCGAGCATGCCGACCTCCGTTCCAACTTCATCGACGACGACATAGAGGTCGACCGCCTCATCCTGGATGATCGCCGCGAGCTCTTCATCGCTCATGACCAGGCGCGAGAACCACAGCCAGTGGCGCCCGATCCGCCGGAACAGCCGCCGGTAGTCATGGACGTCGGGATTGTGGATCCGGCGCAGCGACAGGCTGGAGGTCGGAACCTGCCCGTCGGGCGGCTTTCGCATCTGGAGGAAGGTCACAACGGCGGCAAGCTCGCCGTCCGGCACGGATTCGTAGCTCATGAGCGGCCTCCTAGCCGCCAGGCGCCCAGCATGGCCATTCGGCCGCTTATTTCCACTTCGCCACTGGCGGAAGGCTCATCAGGATCGCGTCGACATTGCCGCCGGTCTTCAGGCCGAACAAAGTGCCGCGATCGTAGAGCAGGTTGAATTCGACATAGCGGCCGCGGAACTCGAGCAGCCGGTCCATGTCCACATCGTCGAACGGCGTGTCCAGCCGCTCGCGTACGAGCGCCGGAAAGATATCGAGGAACGCCTCGCCGACATCCCGCGTGAAGGCGAAATTCTGTTCGAACGTCGGCCCCTTGCCGGGCTCGCGGCATTCCAGGTGATCGTAGAAGATGCCTCCAACTCCACGGGAAACGCCGCGATGGGGGAGAAAGAAATAGTCGTCCGCCCACTTCGAAAAGCGCGGGTAGAAGGTCGGATCGTGGGCGGCGCAGGCCGCGCGAAGCCGGGCGTGGAATGCCTCGGTGTCTTCCTTGTACGGGATCGCCGGGTTGAGGTCGGCACCGCCGCCGAACCAGCGCTTCGTCGTCGCCAGGAAGCGCGTGTTCATGTGAACCGCCGGCACATGCGGGTTTGCCATGTGCGCGACGAGGCTGATCCCGGTGGCGAAGAATTTCGGCTCGCTTTCGCCGGCGCCGAAGACCGTGCCCGCGAATTCAGGGGAGAACAGGCCGCCGACGGTGGAGACGTTGACGCCGACCTTCTCGAACACCTTGCCGCTCATCAATGCCCGGACTCCGCCGCCGCCAGGGCCGCCCGACGGGTCCCCCCGCTCCCATTCGGTGCGAACGAAGCGCGAGTCCGATCCCGATTCGCGCTCGATCTGTTCGAAAGCGGAGCAGATCCGGTCGCGGAGCGATTCGAACCAGTCCCTGGCCGCCTGCTGCTGCTCGTCGAGGGGAAGCATTTGCGCGTCTCTAACGCGTGACGCCGGTGAATGCAGCATGATCGATCCTGGTGTCGGTCAGCTTCGTGGAAAACGCGCTTCGAGATCGGAGATGAGGCGCTCGGCTTCGGCCGGATGCACCTTCCTCAGGATCGCGTCGAGCTTCTCCTCGAGCCTTTCGTCGCTTCCTCCCGTCAGCGGGCAACCCGCGTAATAGAGATAGGTGAGAACCACGATCTGGTAGAGCAGCGAGAAGAACTCGGCCTGCCAGTTCTCGAGCGTGCTTCGAAGCATCTGGAACATGTAGGTCGAGACGTGAATCGACGCGTGCTGCTCGTTTTGAAGCCGTACATATTCGCCCCAGCCCGATGCCCAGTGGGCAGTGATCAGGACGAGGAAAATGGCCCCTGTCACCCAGGCCAGGCTGTAGCGCTTGAACATCTGACGATTCCCCCTTGGTTGCAGCACCTTGTGGCCGCATTCTGGCTCAATTCCGAATGCCGGAACAGCTTGCCAAGCGGTAGCGATGCTCTAGCATCCGCAGTCCCGGGGCTGGGGAGATGAAGCAATGTTGACCGCGCTGCTGGTCCCGCTGGGGCTCGCGATCCTGCTTTTCGGATTCGTCCTGCTGCGCGCCGCGATCGCCGAGCGCGCGGCCCCGAAGCCGGAGGCGCTGCTGCTCGGCGCGGTGGTCAGCTTTTTCGACACGCTGGGAATCGGGTCGTTCGCGCCGACAACGGCGTGGCTGAAATTCCGCAAGCTGGTGCCTGACCGGCTGATCCCGCCGACCATGCTCGTGGGCCTGACTCCGCCGGCGATGGCCGAAAGCGTCATCTTCCTCATCCTGCTCGGAGTGAAGGTCGATCCGGTGCTGTTGTTCGGCTGTGCGGTGTCGACGCTGATGGGCGGGCTCGTCGGAGCGCCGCTGGTGGTGCGGGCCAGGGTGTGGATCGTCCAGCTTATCGTCGCCATCGGGCTGGTGCTCGCGGCCGCCGCCTATGCCGCGACCAACCTCCATCTGTTTCCCGGCGGAGGAACCGCGGCAGGGTTGTCCGGCGGTCTTACGGTCGTTGCGATCGCGGCCTGCTTCGTCGTCGGAATCCTGCTCAATTTCGGTGTGGGAAATTATGCGCCGACGCTGGTCATGCTCAGCCTGATGGGCATGGACCCGCGCCTCTGCTTCCCGATCATGGCGGGCGGCGCGGCGCTGATGGGCGCGGGGGCAAGCGTTCGCCACATCCAGATCGGTCAGATCAACCTTCGCGTCGTGCTGGGCCTCGCGATCGGCGGAATTCCCGCGGTGCTGGTCGCCGCCTTCATCGTGAAGACCATGCCGGTGGAGATGCTGCGCTGGCTGGTCACCGTGGTCGTGCTCTATGCGGCCGCGATCATGCTCCGAGCCGCGATGCTGGGCCGGAGAGAAGGAAATTCCGCGGCGGAACCGGCAACGGTGGTGCTGTGACAAATCCGCCCCTTGGCAGTCACGGATGCGCTCGCTATCAGGCCGGGCATCGCCTTTAAGGGGGTCCCACTGGGCGGGCCGCCACATGTCATAGGGTAAGCATGGCTGACGTTCCGGTTACGGCTGGCGATGGCGTTCGCCGCCGCGATTTTCTCAATGTTGCGGCAGTGAGCTTTGCCGGTGTCGGCGCCGTCGCTGCGATTTCCCCGCTCCTGGTGCAGATGGCACCCCCGGCGGACGTTCTCGCGCTCTCGACCAGCGAGGTCGATATTTCGAAGATCCAACGCGGTCAGGGCATCAAGACCGTCTGGCGCAAGCAGCCCGTGTTCGTGCGCAACCTCACGGACAAGGAGATCGCGGAAGCCAATGCGGTTCCGCTGTCGGAGCTTCGCGACCCGCAGACGCTGCAGCAGCGGACTCTGCCGGGCCACACGAACTGGCTGATCACGCTGGCCGTTTGCACACATCTCGGCTGCGTTCCGCTCGGCATTGCCGAGGGCGAAAGCAGGGGGGACTATGGCGGCTATTTCTGCCCCTGCCACGGTTCGCAATACGACACGGCAGCTCGGATCCGGCAGGGGCCGGCGCCGAAAAACCTGTTCGTTCCGCCTTACAAATTCACGTCGCCGACCACCGTTGAGATCGGCTGAGGGGAGAGCGCGAGAACATGAGCTTTTCCTGGGCCAAGCCCTACCAACCCAAGCATCCGTTCATGCGCTGGCTGGACGAGCGGCTTCCGCTTCCGCGCGTCGCCTATGGCGCCGTCGGCGGCGGCTATCCGGTGCCGCGCAACCTCAATTACTGGTGGAATTTCGGAGTCCTGGCGGGAATTTTCCTGACCATCCAGATCGTCACCGGGATCACTTTGGCGATGTGGTATTACGCGACCGGCGACGGCGCGTTCAACTCGGTCGAGCACATCATGCGCGACGTCGACGCCGGGTGGCTTCTTCGTTACGCCCACGCGAACGGCGCCAGCTTTTTCTTCGTCGTCACCTACATCCACATTTTCCGCGGCCTCTATTACGGATCCTACAAGCCGCCCCGCGAGCTGGTGTGGATGCTTGGCCTCGTCATCTACCTATTGATGATGGCGACCGCCTTCATGGGCTATGTGCTTCCCTGGGGGCAGATGAGTTATTGGGGCGCGCAGGTCATCACCGGCTTCTTCTCGGCTTTTCCGCTCGTCGGGGAGCCGATCCGGATCTGGCTGCTTGGCGGCTATGCGCCGGACCAGGCCGCCCTGACCCGCTTCTTCTCGCTTCATTACCTGCTGCCGTTCGTCATCGCGGCGGTGGTCATCCTGCATATCTGGGCGCTGCACATTCCCGGGTCGGGCAACCCGACCGGAGTGGACGTCAAGGACGAGAAGGACACGATTCCGTTCCACCCGTTCTACACGGCCAAGGACGGCTGGTTCGCTGCCGCCTTCGTGCTGCTCTACGCGATCGTCGTCTATTTCGCCCCGAACTGGCTGCAGCATCCGGATAATTACATTCCGGCGAACCCGCTCGCGACCCCGGCGCATATCGTTCCTGAATGGTATTTCTGGCCGTTCTACGCGATTCTTCGCGCCTTCACGACGGACTTCGTCCTGCCGGCCAAGCTCTGGGGCGTGCTGGCGATGTTCACGTCGATCCTGCTGCTATTCTTCCTGCCGTGGCTGGACAAATCGCCGGTCCGTTCGGGAAGCTATCGGCCGGTGTTCAAGCGCTTCTTCTGGCTGCTGGTCGTCGACGTCCTCGTCCTCGGCTGGGCAGGCGGGCAGCCCGCCACGCCGCTTCCGGTCGCGATCGGCCAGATTGCCGCCGCTTATTATTTCGCGCACTTCCTGATCATCCTGCCGCTCGTTTCGAAGTACGAGACGCCGCTTCCGCTGCCGCGCTCGATCACTGCTTCGGTGCTTCACGGGGAAGAGCAGGAAAGCGCTCCCGCTGGCGTAAAGTCCGGCAAAAAGTCGACAGTTGCGGGCTAAGGGGGAAAGCCAAACATCATGGTCCGGATCATCGGTTTTCTCATCGGCCTGGCGTTCGCCGGAGTCCTGCTGATCTCGCTGTTCATCGGCGTTGCCCAATATGTGTCGAACCCGCCCGCGCCGTTGCCCGAGCAGTTCTATCACAAGGAGCCGAAGGCGCTTCACCTCGCCAGCGACGGGCCGTTCGGGCATTTCGACAAGCGCCAGCTGCAGCGCGGCTTCCAGGTCTACAAGGAAGTCTGCTCGGCCTGCCACAGCATGCACCTGGTCCATTTCCGTGACCTGAAGGCGCTCGGCTACAGCGACGCCGAGGTGAAGGCGATCGCCAGCCAGTGGCAGCTCGAGGTTCCGGACATCAACCCCGACACAGGCGAGCCTGCGACCCGCAAGGCGACTCCGCCCGACGCCTTCCCGAGCCCCTATCCGAACGAGGTTGCGGCACGCGCTGCGAACAACAATGCGCTTCCACCCGACCTGTCGCTGATGACAAAGGCGCGAGAGGGCGGTGCGGCCTATGTCTATTCGATCCTTACCGGCTTCCAGCCCCAGCCGGCTGATCTGGTGAAGAAGTTCCCGGCGGCGAAAACCCCGCCGAACCTCCACTACAACCCGTATTTCGCGAATCTGAACATCGCCATGCCGCCGCCACTGACGAGCGAAGGCCAGGTGCAATTTGCGGACGGGACCAAGCCGACGGTCGACCAGATGGCCAAGGATGTCGCCGCGTTCCTCGTCTGGACCGCGGAGCCGAACCTCGAGCGCCGCCATGCCGCTGGAATCTCGGTCGTCGTCTTCCTGCTGTTCGGGACGATCCTCGGCTATCTCGCCTACCAGAACATCTGGGCAGAGGCGAAGCGCAAGGTGCGCGTTACCGGCCCGCTGGAACCGGAAAACAAGGCGAAGCGCCAAAGCGCGAAGCGCAAGGCCGGAATCAAGGGTGGATCGAAGGCTAAACCCTAATCCACATTAGGTTTTTTCTGCCCCGGCATGAAAAGTCATTCATCCCGGCGACATGAAGGAACGCGCAATCTCCGCCGTGCATTAGTATGAATCCCCTCGCGTCATGGAGGCTTCTATGCGAACGCGTCTCGCAATCCTCGTCCTCGCCGGCTCCGCGGCCCTTGGCGGCTGTGCCTACGGCTATGGCGATTACGGCCCCTACGGCGGCATGTCGGTCGGCGTCGGTTACGGCTCCGGCTACGGCGGCTACGGATATGGCGGTTACTACGATCCTTACGGCTATGGCGGCTACAATGGCTACGGCGGCTATGGCTATGGCGCCTATGGGTACGGCGATCCCTATTTCGGCTGGTACGACGATTATTATTATCCGGGCACCGGCTATTATGTTTACGACCGCTACCGGCGCCCGCACGTCTGGAGCGATAGCCAGAGGCGATATTGGAGCCAGCGCCGCGATCGCGCTCTGAGCAGCGGCCGGACCACCACGACGGCGACAACCACGACAGCTCCGAGCCGTCCGCCGATTCGCGACAACTGGAGCGGCTTCGACCGGCGTTCCTCGGCCACGACTGCAAGGAGCGATCGCCAACAGGCCCGGCAGCAAATCCGCGAGCAGCGCCAGGAAGTCCGCGACCAGCGCCGGGACAATCGCAACCCGCGCCAGTAAAGGCGGTTAGTCCGTCGGCCGGCGTCGGATGAGGACGATCGACGTGAACCGCATTACCGGCACCTCGTCCTGGTTGGTGATGATCGTCTCGGTCCGGAAGGACCCGATCTGCGGCTTGCTCCTCGACGGGGTTTTTTCGATGATCGTGCCGCGCACGTGAAGCGTGTCGCCCGGATAGACGGGCTTTAGCCATCTCAGCTCATCGACGCCCGGCGATCCGAGTCCGGCCTGTTCGTCCCCGACAACATGGCGGGCGATGACCGCCATCGTCATCGCGCAAGTGTGCCAGCCGCTCGCAGCAATCCGCCCGAAATGGGTCTTCGCGGCTTCCTCGTCGGACAGATGGAACGGCTGCGGGTCGTATTTGCGGGCGAATTCGAGCACTTCCTCGCGGGTGACGGCGTAGGAGCCGAAATCGGTCTCCGCCCCGACTTCCAAATCTTCAAAATAGATCATGCGCAGACGCATAGCGGGGCGCATTTGGCCGCGCTACACATCCATCGTGGCGACCGATGCTCCAACACCTGCACATTTTCACCCGCGCCTGATCGAGGCGGCGGTTGCGCTCAACGAGAATCGGCTGGATATCGCCGAGCGTCTGCTGAAGCCGCACCTCCAGGAAGACCCGTTCGATGCGGCCGCGATCCGGATGCTTGCGGAGCTTGCCGCGCGAATCGGCCGGTATCGGGACGCCGAGGCCCTGCTGCGCCGGGCGGTGGAGATCGCCCCGTCGTGGACCGCCGCCAAGGCCAATCTCGCGCTGGTGCTGGGGCGCACTGGACGCCCTGCCGAAGCGATGGAATTGCTCGACGACATCTTCGCGTCCGAGCCCGACAGCGTCGGTCACTGGAACCTGAAGGCGGCAACGCTGGGGCGCCTTGGCGACTTCGACGAAGCCATCCAGCTTTACGAGAATGTGATCGCTCGGGCGCCGAGGCAGCCGCGGGTGTGGATGAGCTATGGCCATATGCTCAAGACGGTGGGGCGGCAGGCGGACGGAATCGCTGCCTATCGCAAGGCAATCGAAATCGCGCCGACGCTGGGCGAGGCATGGTGGAGCCTTGCCAATCTGAAGACGGTGGAGTTCGCTGACGACGACATCGCGGCGATGCGGGCCGAGCTGCAATCGCCACGGCTATCCGATGACGACAGGCTCCATCTCGGCTTCGCGCTGGGCAAGGCGATGCACGACGCGGGCCGGGCCGACGAGGCATTCGCGTATTTTGCCGCCGCCAATGCGCTTCGCCTGAAGGCGCATCCGCACCGATCGGGGGATCTGACCAGGCGCGTCGACGAGAGCATTGCGGCCTTCACCGCCCAAGCTTTCGCCGATCGCGTCGGCGGCTGCGATTCGCCTGACCCCATCTTCATCGTCGGGATGCCGCGCGCCGGCTCCACCCTGATAGAGCAGATCCTGTCGTCCCACAGCCTGGTGGAGGGCACGTCCGAGTTGGCCGACCTGCCGATCGTCGCCCGGCACGACGGGACCTATCCCGATAGCGCGCTGAAGCTTTCGCGAGAGGAACGCAAACAGCGCGGCGAAGACTATCTCAAGCGCGCATCGGTCCAGAGGCGGACGGCCCGGCCGTTCTTCATCGACAAGCTTCCCAACAACTGGATGTTCGTCCCCTTCATCCAGCTCGTGCTGCCGAACGCGAAGATCATCGACGCGAGGCGGAGTCCGCTCGCCTGCTGCGTTTCGAATTTCCGGCAGCATTTCGCCCGCGGGCAAAGTTTCACCTATGACCTTGGAGACCTGGGCCGCTATTATTCGGACTATGTGCGGCTGATGGCCCACGTCGACCAAGTACTGCCGGGCCGGGTGCATCGCGTGCTCTACGAGCAGATGGTGGCCGACACCGAGGCAGAGGTCCGTGCCCTGCTGGACTATTGCGGGCTGGAATTCGAGCCGGCCTGCCTGGAGTTCCATAAGACCGAACGTGCCGTGCGAACCCCAAGCTCCGAACAGGTGCGCCGCCCGATCTATCGCGAGGCGACGGAGGAATGGCGCGCGTACGAAACCCATCTGGGCCCGTTGAGGGAAGCACTGGGGGATGTGCTCTCGAGCTACCCCGGCGTACCTGCGTCATTTCTGCAACGCTAAGGCCGTATCCGCCGGAGGGCCGAACTCCGCGATTTGACAATTTCCCGCGTCTCTGTCGCTATGATGAGATATAGTCGAATTGGGGGCTAGTTCGATGACGAATCGTGACCTGCGGGCGCTTGCGCTCGGACTTCTTGGATCAACGGCACTTGCAACGCCGGCTTTCGCGCAGAATGCGACGCCGGGCACACCGACGACCCAGTCGCCCGCGCCGGCTACCAATGCGACAGACGTGACGTCCGCCCCGCCGCAGGTCCAGGTCGCGCAGCAAGGCCAGGTGCAGGACTCGAACGAGATCATCGTCACCGCGACAAAGCGCGAGGAAAGCCTTCAGAATGTCGCGCTTTCCATCATCGCGCTCGGAACGCGGCGGCTCGACCAGCTGAACATCACCAATTTCCAAGACTATACGCGGCAGCTTCCGTCGGTCAGCTATAACACGTCGCAGTCGGGCGGCGCGGTCGTCTACATGCGCGGCGTCGCCACGGGTGGCGACGGCAATCACTCGGGCTCGCTGCCCTCGGTCGGCGTTTACCTGGACGAGCAGCCGGTGACGACGATTGGCGGGGCGCTCGACGTCCACATCTACGACATCGCCCGGATCGAGAGCCTCGCCGGCCCGCAGGGGACGCTCTTCGGCGCGTCGAGCGAAGCCGGGACGATTCGAATCATCACCAACAAGCCGGACCTCACCGCAACCTATGGACGGGTCGACGGCGAGCTCAACACCGTCGATCACGGCGGCATGGGCGGCAAGGCCGAGGGGATGATCAACATCCCGCTCACCAATTACATGGCGTTCCGGGGAGTTGCCTTTTACGAAAAAGATGCCGGGTTTATCGATAATGTCCCGGGCTCCCGGACTTATTGCGGCGATCCGACGTTCGATCCGCTCACCGGCGATATCAATGGCTGCGTCCACAACGGGATCAGCGTCAACAACGCGCAATTCGTCCGCAAGAACATCAACGAGACGACGGTGTACGGCGGCCGGGCGGCGCTCAAGATCGATCTCAACGAGAATTGGACCGTCACTCCGACGATCATGCATCAATATTCGAAGACCGACGGCTTCATCGGTTTCGATCCGACGCTCGGCGATCTCAACGTCCAGCGCTTCCGCAATGAATACAGCCGCGACAAGTTCACCCAGGCAGCGCTGACGATCGAAGGCAAGGTCGCGAATTTCGACGTGACCTACGCGGGCGCCTATATGGACCGCCCGACCTATTCGATCGGCGACTATACTGACTATTCCGACGCTTATGACGCTGCTTATGAAAGCGTCGGCGGCCTCGCCAACTACTTCTATTATCAGGATTCTGCCGGCCACACGATCGATCCCAGGCAGTACATCGTCGGCTCCGAGCACTTCAAGAAGATGAGCCATGAACTGCGGATCGCGACCCCGCAGGACTTGCGGGTCCGGGCGCTGGTCGGCGCCTTCTATCAGCGCCAGACCAACCACATTTACCAGAACTACCTGATCGACAACCTGGCGCCCGACCTGTCGGTCAACGGTTGGCCGGGAACCTTGTGGCTGACCCTTCAGGACCGCAAGGACCAGGACTGGGCGTTGTTCGGCGAGAGCGAGTTCGACGTCACCCCGCAACTGACCTTGATCGCGGGCGGCCGTCTGTTCCGGTACGACAACAGCCTCTTCGGCTTCGCAGGCTTCGGCAAGAATCCGGCGTTCACCGAGGACAATGGCTTTCCGCCGCCGCCCAACGGGGCCGGCGGAAGCTCTGGCGTGCGCCGCTGCCTCACCGTGAATGGACTCCCGCTTCTGGACGACGAGGATTCAGCGTTCGCCCCGGGCGGCGTTGCTGGCACCCCGTGCACCAACGTCGGCGAGGTCGTCGACGGCGTGGCGGTCCCGCGCGACAGCAAGGGCCACGGCTTCACGCACCGGCTGAGCGCCCGCTGGAAGCCGACCAAGGACCTGATGTTCTATGCGACCTGGTCGCGGGGCTTCAGGCCCGGCGGAATCAATCGCCAGCCGAGTGCACCGGCCTATGCTCCGGACTTCCTCACGAACTATGAAATCGGGTGGAAAACGTCGTTCGGGCCGTTCACCTGGAACGGCGCGATCTATCACCAGATATGGAAGAAGTTCCAGTTCAGCTTCCTCGGCGAGAACAGCCTGACGGTGATCCAGAACGGCCGCAACGCGAAGATCGACGGCGTCGAGACCGATGTCAGCTACATCCGCGGCGGACTGACTCTGAACGCGGCCGCGGCCTACACGAACGCGAAGACGAGCGGCGCAATCTGCCACTCCTCGGTCGATCCTTCGGCCGATTGCTCGGCTCCGGACGATTACGTCGTCAGCCCATCGGGAACGCGCCTGCCGATCACTCCGAGACTCAAGGCCAGCGGAAGCGCGCGTTACACCTGGCCGGTCTGGACCGGGAAAGCGCACGTCCAGGGCGTGGTCACGCACAAGAGCTCGGCAGCCGCGGATATCCGTCAGGACATCGGGGGCGGCGTCAATCCGAACGATTACCTCGGGCGGATTCGTGGATCGACCCTAGTCGACCTGTTCGCCGGCTATGATTGGGACCGGTTCAGCGCAGAGGTGTTTGCGACGAACGTCTTCGACGAGCGCGATGAGATTGCGAGGTTCGTCGCGTGCAGCATCTGCACCAGGACCTACATCCTGCCGGGCCGGCCGCGGACGATCGGGATCAGGCTGGGCGCGCGCTTCTAATCGAGTCCGGCTTTGCCTGAGCCACGCGCTCGGGCGTTGAACGGCGCGATGCCCGGATTGAGAGGATCAGGCGCGGCGCGCTGGCGGGTGACGGCCGCAATCGTCGCTCTGGCGCTGCTGTGGTTC
>Ga0207657_10002624_pt1 | contig 19420 bp, 23 predicted proteins | sample KBSC33metaG_FD_184316 | JGI IMG/M metagenome (GOLD analysis project Ga0207657, IMG submission 184316) | Corn rhizosphere microbial communities from Kellogg Biological Station, Michigan, USA - KBS C3-3 metaG (SPAdes) (version 2) | ecosystem: Host-associated > Plants > Roots > Rhizosphere > Soil ... | reverse complement strand
CTGAGGTGGTCGGTACATTTCGATAGCAGGCGGTCGATGAATGCAGTATCGACGCGATCCGGCGAGAACACCGCATCGGCGATGCCTTGCGGCGGGTCCTGATTGTAGTCGAGGCCGGCAGTGCCAAACGCCAGATCGAGGTCGGCGACAACGGAATCCAGCGCCAGGTCGCGGGCGATGGCCCAGGCGACGTTGTGGGCAATCGTCGACGATCCGACGCCGCCTTTGGCGCCGGTGATCGCGATGATCCTGCCGACGGCTTTTGCGTCAGGCGTCGAGAACAGGCCGCAGATCGAACGGACGATATCGAGCGGCTGGGCCGGGCCGATGAGATAGTCGCTGACGCCGCGGCGAACCAATTCGCGATACAGCGTGACGTCGTTGACCCTGCCGATGACGACGACACGGGTGCCGGCATCGCAAACCGTTGCGAGTTGATCTAGCCCTGCGAGAATATCGGTGCGGACGTCGGCTTCGAGGATGATGACGTTCGGCGTCGGCGACGTGCGATAAGCCTCGACCGCCGCTGTCATGCCGCCCATCTGGATCTTGATGTGAGCCTTGCCGAGACGCCGGTCCTCGCCCGCTGACTGGACGACGGCCGCCACCTCGACGGTCTCGCAGAATGCCTGCACCGACACACGTGGAGCCGGCGCGATGTGGGCATCCGCATCGGATGCTGCCACTTCGGAGGATGCTTCTGAGTTCTGGCGCCCGTAGCTGATCATTGTCCCACACTGCTGATTTTGGCCTTGTCGGCATCGTTCCCGGTGGTCGCTGTGCTTTCACCCTTGCGATACTTGTCGAGGACCGTGTTGCGCCGCGCGGTATAGATCGGCGTTTCGGGGCGTGGTTGCACCAGGTCGGAGGGATTCTCGACCATGGCGGCGAGGTTGCGTTGGCTGGCGCATCCAAAATTGTAATAGGGTCCGTTTTCCAGGTAAGACTTGTTCTTGATCGACGGACCAATGTCTTCCGGCCACAGACCACAGGGACCGGCATCGGCCTTGATGCGCGGGTAACGCAAGCGGATGGTCGCGAACTGTTGCGGCTCCGCGGTCCGGTAATTGTGAACGCTGATGCCATTCGATGGCACGCCGCTCCTCGCAAGGAGGGATTTGATCTCGCGCAGGGAATCCGCAGCGGTGCGTGAATTCGGCGTCCTCGAGGGTACGTCGATATAGATGATACCGGTACCCTCGCGCAGCCACGCGCCCGCCAGCGCGACGACGTCAGCGCGTTGCGATGCGCTCAGGCCGCCGCGAACATTGCCGACGAAAATTTCGACGTTCTGGTTGGCTTCCTCGATCACAATTGGATGACGCAGCCGGTAATCCGTAGGGATACTTGCCGTCACTTCCTGACTTGTATGGGTGCAGGCGCCGAGTGCACTGGACGCGCCGACCAGCAGGGCCGCGAGCCACAGTCGATGATGGGAATTGACGGGTCGTTTCGTCGTCATTGCCGTTGTCCTTGTCCCGTCTCAATCGGTGATGAAGCCGTAGGTGCCACGATATTTCCGGCCAGCCTGAGTGCTGCTTGGCGCGCCGTAGATACGGTTGATGCTGCCGAGCAAGTCTGCCTGCGGATCGGATGCCGCCGTGAAGCCGTCATCCGGGCGCGAGAGATCCTTTTGGGCGACCGCACGGACGACGTACGGTGTTACAAGGATCATCAGTTCGGTGTTGTTGTTGACGTAGTCACGGCTGCGGAACAGTGTGCCCAGCACGGGGACCTGGGCCAGCCCCGGCAGACCGCTGATGGACTGCTTGGTTTGTTGCTTGATAAGACCGGCCATCACCATCGAACCGCCCGACGGAATCTCCAGCGTCGTATCGGCGCGGCGAGTTTTCAGTCCAGGGATCGTCGTTCCGCCGATGGAAATGGAATTTTCCTGCGACAGCTCGGAGACTTCGGTCGCCACGCGCAGGCTGATGCGGCCTTCGCTCAGCACAACGGGCGTGAAGCCGAGCGAGATGCCGAACTTCTTGAACTGAATGGTCTGTTTGCAAGGAGAGGTCGAGCAATCGGGTGCGCCAGGCACTGGAAACTCGCCGCCAGCAAGGAAATTGGCGGACTCTCCCGAGATCGCGGTGAGATTCGGCTCGGCGAGCGTGCGAACGACGCCGGCATTTTCCATGGCGCGCAAGGTCGCCTTGACCGATGGAACGCTGACGCCGTTGACGGTCGTATTACCGAATCCGCCCACCGTGCTGTTGCCAGGCACCAGTGGGCCGCCATTGGCGTTGAAGGGATTGGAGTTGTTGAAGTTCACAACTGCCGTGCCGTAGCTCATGTTGGCACTCAGATCGACACCAAGCTGCTTGACGATGTCGCGCTGCACTTCCGCGACCACGACTTTCAACATCACCTGATCGCGACCGCGAATGGTGATGTTGTTGACGACATTCTTTTCGTTGCCGACCAGCCGGATCGCGATGTCCTGCGCCTGCTGCGCTTCGGCGGGGCTCCCGGCCGTTCCCGCAAGCACGACACCCTGGCCGAGTCCCTCGACGGTGATGGCAGCGTTGGGAATGATCTGCTTCAGTGCTGCCCGTATGCCGTTCAGATCGCGTGTGACTGCAATGTCATAGGCCGAAATCTGCTGGCCGGCTGCATCGAAGAAAACGATGTTGGTCTGCCCCACCGCCGCGCCGATGATATAAGCGCGCTGCGCCGATCGAACGACGGCATTGGCGATTTTCGGATCGGCAACCAGCACATCCTTGACGTCGCGCGGCAGGTCGACGACGACCGATTTGCCGATACCCAGCGCCAGAAAGCGCGCATTCAGTTGTCCATCGGATGTCCTGGCACTGATCGCGCGGTCGGCAGCCTGCACCGGCGCCAACATGGGACCCAGCGTCAGCGCTGTCATGCCCGCGAATGACAAGGCCTGAACCATCAGGGCCCGCGTCAATGCTTGGTTCGTACGGCACTTCATTTCGTTAGTCCTTCCGATCACTGCCGTGTCGTCGTCTTGGTGGAAACGCCGTAGCGGACGATGTTGATGCTGTCGCGCCGGCCCAACTGATTGTCGTTGTTCGCGACGACGCCGGCATCGGCGAGGCTCCGCAATGCGAGCGACAACGTGCCGCTTTGCCGTGCCCGTGCCAGCATTTCTGCCTGCTCCGGCTTCAGCTCCAGCGTTGCCGTCTTACCGACGACGGTGTTCTGACCGTCCTTCTCCCGCGGCGTCTGGTCGATCGCCAGGACGCGCACGTTGCTCAGGATGATCTCGGAATGAACTCCCTCGGCGCCGGCTCCCTGATCGGCATTCTTCTCGCGGCGGGACAGGATGACGTCGACCCGGTCGTTGGGAAGGATGAAGCCGCCAGCGCCGGTTTCCGGCGAAATGTCGGTTGAAATGGCGCGCATGCCGGCCGGCAGCACCGCAGCCATGAAGCCGGCGCCGTTGGCCTGAACGAGTTTGGTGTCACGGATGGGTTCGCCGTTGACGAAGGGCGAGCGGGCGATCGATCCGACCAGCGTGGTGGTCGCGTCGGGGCGCCGATCGCGGCGAATGAAGCTGTCGCTCGCGGTCGCTGCCGGCCACGCCTGCCACTGCAAAAGGTTTGGTTGAATTGTCTGTCCGAGGGGAATGTCTGATTTTGCGACCAGAACGTCGACGGTCTGCATCTGAACGGTGGGGGCGACTGCAGCCACCTTGCGATCGGAGCCGCTGGCCAGATAGGCAGCAATGCCGCCGGCACCGACAGCGATCGTCAGTACAACAATGCGTGCGGTATTCATACGCTTCACTTTCCACATTACGCCGCGACGCAGTCGTCGCTGTAACGGGAGTTGAGCAGTTATTCGTCAAAGCATGGTTAATGAGGCGTATCTAAATGGTATTAACGGGGTGTTTCTGATCGTCAGCCGGCAACGAAGCGACTGAGATCGACCATTTTGATCCACGGCGTACCCGGATAGACGACGAGGGCGCCGATCGCGAGCGCGATGCCGTACGGGATGCCGGTGTCCTGGTGGTGCAAGCGCAGCAGCCACGCCTGGCCATTGAGCGCATAAGGCAATGGCCATCGCCGGAATTCAAGCAGCAGCAGCGTCAAGGCACCGCCGAACAGCGATGCATAAATCAGGAATTCCAGCAGGTGGGTAAAGCCGAACCAAAGCGCGATGGCCGATGCCATCTTGGCGTCGCCACCACCCATCCAGCCCATGGCGAAGCAGGTAAACGCCACCGCCAGTACGACCGCGCCGGCGGCCATATGCAGGCCGATCGTGGTCAATCCCATGCCGGACGCGAGGGCGAGCACAAGGAAGCCAGCGATCAGCAGCAGCGATACGCGATTGGAGATCGTCATGGTCAGAAGATCGCTGGAGGCCGCGAAGGCCATCAGCATGGGAAACAGCAGAAGCCGAAGCAGATCGAGAATCATGGGTGTTGCCCGTGTCGCATGTTCGTTGCGCGGAAAGCTAACCGAGCAACAATGAACAATCGCGAAAGAAATAGGCGCGTCATTTCACCAAAGGTTGATGGCGCGGATCAGCAGGACGACCGAGGCCAGGGCGAGCGCCATGCAGACGGCCTGCGTCGCGCGGTCATTTTGCAGGCCGCAGGATTCGTGACGGTTTCCGCTTCCGGCACTGGCTTTTGGTGGGTTCGTCATTCCGGCTTCTGAACGGGAGAGGGATCAGAGGCAGAAAGGCCCCGGGCATGCCGGGGCCTTTCGCATGAAAATTCGGTGATCGACGTTACTTATCAAGGCTTGGCAAGTTCCGTCGAAACCTGATTGAACTTGGCAATCAGGTTGGTGCCGACCAGATTGACCGCAGTAATGATGGCAACGGCGATACCGGCGGCGATCAGGCCGTATTCGATCGCGGTCGCACCCGACTCATCCTTGGCGAAGCGCTTAACGAGGTTCTTCATTGGAAGCTCCATATGTGTGCACGTGGCTGTCGAACTTGCGTTTGGTCGAAACGGCGTTCTCAGCACCGTGACCATGGCCAGACCATATGCGGAGAAAATTGCAGCGCAGTTAATTCGATTGCAGAAACATCGATATAACAGGCTCTTCTTGCAGACGGTAAACTTCGACTTAAAGCGATTGCATCCACGGACGAACTGATACCGGGGGCTGATGTCGATACGCGAGGTGACTTGACCCGTACCCCCGGGCGCCGTCGCTGCTGCGTGGCAGTCGAGATATGCCGATGGAATCTGGGCTGCCGCAATTGCATTGGAACTCTTTGCTGGTCGCCACCACAGGGCGACGTTTGCCCTCAGGAGAGTTCGCCAATTCGGGTTGCCGATCGGGCGGCTTGTCGCATTGCAACTCGATCTGTTTGCAGTTCGTTCATGAATTAACGGCATATTTGCCATGTCGGGCGCCGGCACCGCAGCGTATCGCTCTCGCCGGCCTGTGATCGCCCCGGGGTATTTTTATGTTGTTCAGATTTTTGCGCACCATGACGGATCGGCGATTCCTGGCCTCGATATTCGCAGTCGCAGTATCACTGTCCCTGGCGCCGGCAGTTCACGCCGGTGAAGTCATCTCGGTCAATGTGGACCAGGCCAAGTTGTTCAAGCTGACCGGCCGGGTGGCTACGCTGGTGGTCGGCAATCCGCTGATCGCCGATGTCACGCTGCAGCCGGGCGGCGTCGTCGTAGTGACGGGCAAGGGCTATGGCGCAACCAACGTCATCGCCATGGACCGCACCGGCGAAGTCCTTGAAGATCGCATCATTCGGGTCGAAGGGCCGACCGATCAGGTCGTGACCGTCTATAAGGGCGTCGAGCGCGAGTCATATAGCTGCATGCCGGTCTGTCAGCGGCGCATCACGCTCGGCGATGGTGAAGGCTACTTCAAGGCCACCATGGAACAGGCCGGCACCCTGAGCGGCCAGGCCAGCAGCGGCGGCGGCGCGACGACCGGAAGAGCTAACTAATTCCAATTAATAAGGTTCTTTCGGGTCGGCCGAATCGCATGTGGCGTTGGTGGCCGGATGGACCGTAATGGTTGATATCCGGTTAACGTCCCGGGGCATTCTGTCTCTATTCGACGAAACACTTCGACAATGTCTTTCGGTTAGAACTTGGCGGTAGATATTTCCTGCCGGTTCAAGGACTCGCCGATGTTGCCGTCATCGTTTGACAAGCCCGCAGCGCTCGCAAGCCGAGGAGTTCGCCGGTTTGGACGCGACAGGCGAGGATCCGCAGCCGTCGAGTTCGCGCTGGTGGCGCCGATCTTCTTTGCACTGTTCTTTGCCATCCTCGAAACCGGCCTGGTTTTCTTCGCCGGCCAGACGCTCGAAACGGCGACGCAGGCTGTTTCCCGTCTGGTCATGACCGGTCAGGCGCAAGGCATCGGCTATACGCAAGATCAATTCAAGGATGAAGTCTGCAAGCATATTCTCGGGCTGCTTGATTGCCAGAACGGCGTTTATGTCGACGTTCAAAGCTATTCGTCATTCGGCAGCGTGGCGATTATTGATCCGGTAGCCGATGGGAAATTCGTTCCGACCACGGTGTACAAGCCAGGCAATGCCTGCGATGTCGTCGTCGTTCGCCTGTTCTATCAGTGGCCGCTTTTCGTCGTCGGTCTTGGTTATGACATGTCAAATCTCGCAGGCAACAAGCGGCTGTTGATCGCGACGGCGGCGTTTAGAAACGAGCCGTTCGGATCCGGGTCATGTACATGATGCTCGTCATGCCTTTCCGGCGTTATCTACGTCGCCACGCGTCCCGTCTGGCGAAAGACACGCGCGGACTCGCGGCCGTCGAGTTCGCGATGATCGTTCCGCTGATGCTGGTGACGTTTTTCGGCATGACCGAAGTAACGACGGCCGTTGCGGTCAACCGCAAGGTAACGATCGCAACGCGGACGCTGTCGGATCTGACGTCGCAGGCCGCTTCGGTGTCGGACGCGCAGTTGGCGAATTTCTTCGCGGCAAGCGCATCCATCATGACCCCTTATTCGGCCGCGCCGGTGCAGGCAACGATTTCACAGATCAAGATCGATGCCACGACGCTGCAGGCAACCGTTAGCTGGAGTTCGGGCGCTAATGTGCATGCAAAGGGGGCTCCCGTCGTCGTGCCTGACGGGCTCAAGCCGGTTATGTCGACGCCGTCTGCGCCGACTTCGGATGTCTATCTGATCTGGAGCGAGGTCAGCTACCTCTATAGGCCGTTGACGAGCTACACGATGACTGACATCACGCTCAAAGACGAGACATATACGCGGCCGCGCCAATCAAGCTGCGTCATGTACAACGGCACGGCGTGCTAACCGCGCGTTCGGGAAAAGCCGATCCGTCTTGATGCTGCTTTCGTATTGATGCAAACCGCAACTGTCCGCGCGGCGTGAGGCGGATAATCTGCAATCGATCTCTCAGAAATCGTAGCCCTCAAAAATAAAAAGGCCGCGCAACAAGCGCGGCCTTTTCTGTGAGTGTGGAAATTTCCGCCGGCGCCGGCCCGCGGAAATTCGCGTCAGCCAGCGGCTCGCAAATTGTCGGCCGACGATTTGCCGGAGCGGCGATCGGCGACGATTTCGTAGCTGATCTTCTGACCTTCACGCAGTGTGCCAAGCCCGGCACGCTCGACAGCGCTGATGTGCACGAACACGTCGTTGCCACCGTCGTCGGGCTGAATGAAGCCATAGCCTTTGGTTGCGTTAAACCACTTCACGGTTCCCATGCTCACGGGATAGTCCCTTCTCAAAAAAATATAGTCGAAACCCACTTTCATGGGCTGGTGGCATCGAATTTTTGGAAGGGTCGTCAGCGTCTAAACCGGCTGCACCGGTAGTTAGCGAATGTCGTCCGGCCGAAAATCGATCCGGATATATTATTCGAAAGTAGGGCCCAAAACAATCCTGACGCGCATGATTTTTTAATGCGCGTCAGTCTGCTGCCTGTGGTTGAAAAACCGGCAGTGTTCGGGGCGGGGAAGCCCCGCCATTTGGATATCCGGCGACTTAGCGGCGGCGGAATTGACCGCGAGGAGGGGCGCCGCGCGGAGCCCCGGTCCCGCCCGGCCGCTCGTCCTTGTGACGGAAGATCAGGCGGCCCTTTTCGAGATCATAGGGCGACATTTCGATGGTGACCCGATCGCCCGCCAGCGTCTTGATGCGGTTCTTCTTCATCTTGCCGGCGGTGTAGGCGACGATTTCGTGTCCCGCGTCGAGTTGGACGCGGTAGCGGGCATCCGGGAGGATTTCGGTCACCAGCCCTTCAAACTGGATCAGCTCTTCTTTAGCCATGGTTAGCTCCAGATCGGCAGACGGTTATCGCTGCGGACGTTGATTGCGGTTGCGCTGAGGCGGACGGCTTTCCCGATGCAAAAATGCAACCCCTTGCATCCCTTCAGCCTTCCCTCCCTGTGACGACGAGCGCGATGGCTCATGTCGGTTGGCGTCATGCCGGTCGGCCGACGGCGCACCGCCGCCGAAACGGCGCCGCCGGTGCGGTGCCTTCGATGCCGAAGCACCCTCGTTGCCGCGAGCCGGATGGGCATGCGATCCGTGGCGTCCGCCGCGATGCTGCGTCGGCGCCGGAGCGGAGTCGCGATGACCTGGCGTGCGGCGATCTTCCTTCGGCAATGTAATTCGGATCAGTTTTTCGATGTCGCGGAGATACGCTATTTCCTCGCCGGCGCAAAGTGAGATCGCGATGCCGTCGGCCCCGGCGCGCGCGGTGCGGCCGATGCGGTGGACGTAGGTCTCCGGGATGTTGGGCAGGTCGAAGTTCACCACATGGCTGATGCCGTCGACATCGATGCCGCGCGCGGCGATATCGGTGGCGACCAGGGTGCGGATGTCACCGGTGCGGAACGCCGCCAGCACGCGCTCGCGATGGTTCTGCGACTTGTTGCCGTGGATGGCGTCGGCGGTGATGCCGGCCCGGGCGAGGCTTTTCACCACCTTGTCGGCGCCATGCTTGGTCCGTGTGAAAACGAGCGCACGGTTGACGGTTTCCTGCTTCAGCAGCTCCGCCAGAATGGCGGGCTTGGCCGAATGGTCGACTTGGATGATGCGCTGGGTAATCCGGTCCACCGTTGAGGCCACCGGGGTGACCGCGACGCGTGCCGGATCGCGCAGCATCTGCTCGGCGAGTTCGGCGATATCCTTGGGCATGGTCGCCGAGAAGAACAACGTCTGGCGCTTGATCGGCAGCTTGGCGACGATTTTGCGGATGTCGTTGATGAAGCCCATGTCGAGCATGCGGTCGGCTTCGTCGAGCACCAGGAATTCGACCTGGTTGAGCCGCAGGCCGTTGCTTTGCACGAGGTCGAGCAAGCGGCCCGGAGTGGCCACCATGACCTCGACGCCCTGCATCACCGCACGGACCTGACGGCCCATCGGGACGCCGCCGATTGCCAGCGCCGAGCTCAGGCGCATGTGCCGGCCATAGGCGTTGAAGCTGTCGAGGATCTGCCCGGAGAGTTCACGGGTTGGGCTCAGCACCAGCACGCGGCAGGTCTTGGGTTGCGGACGGATGCGGTTTTCGAGAAGGCGGTGCAGGATCGGAAGCGCGAACGAGGCGGTCTTGCCGGTGCCGGTCTGGGCGATGCCAACGACGTCACGGCCGGTGAGCGCGAGGGGGATGGTTTGAGCCTGAATCGGCGTGGGGGTCTGGTAGTTTTCTTCCTTGAGAGCACGCGAAATGGGATCGGCGAGGCCGAAGTCCTGAAAGGAGGTCAAAAGATGGTTCTTTCCACTATGAAAAGCAGGCACCCGGCGATGTTCGCCAGGAGCGCGCGAGGGGTGTCAGAGACACCCGCGTGTTTGGGGCGTCGGCTTTGGTTGGCTAAAGGGGCAAGCCAGAAGCCTTTGCAGGGCTCAGAACACGCGGCTCGCAATGACCTGATGATTCTCAAGGTCGTGGCGCTCATATGGAACAGCAACACGGCGGATTCAAGGTAATTCGTCCGCAAAGCTGGCCTGCGTCCTTGAATGTTGCCCCAAGATCCGACTGTTCCGCGACCGTTAATTCAAGTTAAGCATTTGAAAAATATCATAAATTTAGTCATTCACGCGCCGTAGGGTTAACAGAGTGGCATCCGGCGATGATGCATCGTGGACAACGCGTCGCCATGCTCTAAGACTGCTGAGCAGCCGCCAACGCAAAAATAACAACCGGGAGGATTTCGTGATTTATGTCGTCGCCACACTGACCGTGAAGCCCGAGATGCGCGCCGAACTGATCGCCGGCGCCAAGGCCTGCATCGCCGAGACCCGCAAGGAAGCCGGCAATATCGCCTATGACATGCACGAAAGCGTCAGCGATCCCACCCGCATGGTCTTCGTCGAGCAATGGGAGAATGCCGAGGCGCTGGGTCCGCACGGCAAGAGCGAGCACATGAAGACGTTCGGCCGTATCGCGGTGAAGTGCCTTAGCGCGCCGCCGAAGATCGAAGTCATCACGCCCGCAAACGTCACCGTGCGCTGAACCAGAATCAAAATAATCTCGGGAATTGCTCATGATCTACGTCGTCGCCACCACCAGGGTGAAGCCGGAATGCCGTGAGGCCTTCATTGCCGGCGCCAAGGATTGCATCGCCGCCACCCGCAAGGAGCAGGGCTGCATCTCCTACGAAAATCACACCAGCATTCACGATCCGGAGCTGTTCGTCGTGGTCGAGCGCTGGGCGTCGCGCGAAGACCTGAACGCACACGGCCGTTCGCCGCACATGAAAACCTGGCGCGCGCTGTCGGCCCCGCTGAAGGCGGCCCCGACGGAGATCGAGATCATTTCCGGCGCCACGGTCGAAAAGTTCTGAGGGCAAGTTTGAAGGGCGAGGCCGGTTGGAAACGGCCCGGCCCATATCTCGGTCCGGGCCAATCGTGCCTCGGTGGAAGGCGGCATAAGCCGGCCGTCTGGAACCAAACCCGCTAGCCACCGTTAGCATCGTTCATGTTTTGCCAGAGCAAAGCCGAATGAGCAGTTTCAGCGTGTTATTGTCGGGCCAGTGGCTGACCCGTTGTTTCAGTCAACTGAAGCGGGGCGATCTTGGGCAGTAGCGGTCGACCCAAACGCCGTTTCATCGACATCATTTGAGTAATCACGTGGTTCGGCTGGGTTTCATTATCGGGTTCGTTGCGCTGCTGGGGCTCCTGTTATCCGGACTTGCCGCCTATCGAGCTTACGATCAGGAGTTGACCGTCGACCGCATCGCGCTGTCGCGGGCGATCGACGTGAGCAACAGTCTGGTGCAGGACCGCCTCACCGAGCGCGAACTGCTGGCGCGCGTGGCATCCGGGCTGTTTCACACCCCTTCGGGCATCAAGGCGGACATGTTGAAGCCGCTGCGGACATCGATCTATGCCTTCAAGACCGACTTCGTGGTCGCGGGCTGGATCGCACGGCTGCAGCCTGACGAATTGGCGCAGGCCCAGCGCGATCTGACAGCCGCGGGTTTCCCCAAGCCGACCGTCCGCGAATTTGACGACTCGCCCTTGCAACCCGATGCGCTGAGCCAGCCGCAGGACGTCCTGATGGATGTCGAGCCGCGCAGTCCGGAAGCGATGGCCCTGGCCGGCCGCTCGCTCAATCGGCAGCCCGTGCTGCGTGCGATGTTTGCCCGCGCTGCGACGGCCAAGAAGCCAGCCGCATCCGATCCGATTCCGCTGCTTCGACCGAACGGCCGTGAGGGATTGGTCCTTGCCGCACCGGTGTCCCAGGAAGGCAGCGGCACGATCGTGGGCTTCGTGACCTTTTCTTACGAGATCGGATCGCTGATGCTGGCGAACGACGAGATGTCGTTGTTTTCGATAGCGCTCAAAGATCCGCGCCGGGCGGGCAGCGAATTGGTCGCGGACGACAGTGGACGCGTCACCTCAAGACCGGAAATGGTGGTGGCCGGGGGCGCACCTCCAGTCACGCGAGCCGTGACATTCGGTGGCCGTGACTGGCAGCTCGTTTATTACGCCAAGACCAATTCTGAAAAGCGCGCGCGAGAGCTGGCCGCGGTCATCGCCTTCCTCGGCATCGCGTTGACCGGCTTGATCTGTGGATTGTTTGGCTATGTCGCCTACAACAATCTGCGCATGAGTCGTGAGATCCAGGCGCGGATCAGTTTCGAGCATCGGCTGACGGCGGTGATCGACGAACTCAATCATCGCGTCAAGAACATCCTCGCGGTGATTCAGTCGATCGTCACCCGCACCTTGCGTCACGGGTCCGATATCGATGCGGTCCGCGAATTGTTGATCGGCCGCATTCACGCGATGTCCAACGTCGTGTCGCTGCTCAGCGAAAGCAAATGGCAGGGCGTCAAGCTGAAAGGCTTGTTCGAGGCGCGGGCGATACCGCACGCCGACCGCATCGATGTCAGCGGTCCGGATATTTCGGTCAGCGCCCGCGCGGCGCAAAGCCTGTCGCTGCTGTTTTTCGAGTTGGCGTCGCACTCCGATGAAGGGCTGTCGCTGGTCGGCAAACATCCGACCGTAGTGGCGCGCTGGGAGGTGACGGGCGAGGGCAGCGATGCGATGTTCTATTTCCGATGGGAAGAGTTCAACACCAGCGCCGCCACCCGCCGCGAAGACAGCGATTTCGGCCGTGTCCTGCTCGACCGGGTCGCTCCGGAAGCGCTCGGCGGCAGCTCGCGTCGGCATTTCACCGATGTCAGTTATGTCTATGAACTCACCGCGCCGATGGCGACTGTCGTCGACCTGACGGAGTTGCAGCGGACCGAGCGGCTCGCCGCACCGCTGAACCGCGTCCGCTAGGATCTCTGCTCCACAACAAAAGGCGGCCGCAAGCTTGAAAGCTTGCGGCCGCCTTTATCACGTTGTCTGCGTTCAGCGGTTGCCGCTGCCGATTACCGCGCGGACGGTTTCGTCCGGGCCGAAATCTTCCGCGCCATTGACGTACAGCAAGGCGCTGAGCTTGGAGCGCGCCCGGTTGACGCGGCTCTTGATGGTGCCCACGGCGCATCCGCAGATCGCCGCCGCGTCCTCGTAGGAGAAGCCGGACGCCCCGACCAGGATCAAGGCTTCGCGCTGATCCTGCGGCAACTTCTCGAGCGCTGCCCGAAACTCCTCGAACTCGAGGTGCGCGTTCTGGCTCGGCTGCGATTTCAGCGTCTTGGCATAGTTGCCGTCGGCATCCTCGACCTCACGCCGCCGCTTGCGATAATCCGAGCGGAACAGGTTACGCAGAATGGTGAACAGCCACGCCGGCAAATTCGAGCCAGGCTCGAACGAGTCGATGTTGGCGAGCGCACGCAACAGCGTTTCCTGGACGAGGTCGTCCGCCCGGTCACCGTTGCCGCTCAGCGAGATCGCGAAAGCACGCAAGCTCGGAACCGACGCGAGAATGTCGTCGCGAAGAGAATCTGTGAGAGGCATTACTCCCTCCCATCTTTTTTGGCAGCCAGTTCGCCCTCCGGAGTGTCGAGTTTCCGTATGAGGTCGGCAAATCGATCGGGGACGCCCTGACGCACCACATCGTCGTACATGGCGCGAAGTTGATGGCCGATCCGCGATTGGATTTCCGCATTGAGGCGGCCTGGCTTGGCCGGTTTGCCGGAAGGCTTCTCATCTTTCATGGCTTGTCCCACATCTTCTTCCCCAAATGTAACCCATTAGAATGTCGAGACTTTTCCTCCCGACTGTGAAGCCTTCGCCTGCTGGTTCGTCGAAGTAATGCCGAGCGTGGAGTAAAGTTCCGGGAAAACGGAACTTTTATCCGCTTTGGGCGTAAATAGAGCTGGCGGGTTGCCGACGGCTGCCCGCCCTAACGCGTATTCAGACAAGGATGGAATGGGGATGTCCCGATCACAGCTCGTTGCTGAACACTTGCCGCTGCTGCGGCGCTACTCTCGTGCTCTGACTGGGAACCAGACTGCAGGCGATGCCTATGTCGGCGCCATGCTCGAGGCGCTGCTGCAGGATCAATCGCTGCTCGATGAGCGGTTCGGCCCGCGCGCAGGTCTGTTCCGGCTCTTCACGCAAATCTGGAATTCGGTTGCGGTCAACGAGGAGAGCGACGTTGTGCCGAGTCTCACTCCGTCGGAGCGCCGGTTGTCCAATATAACGCCGTTGCCACGGCAGGCGTTCCTGCTGCTGTCGCTGGAAGGATTTTCCGAAGAGGAAGTCGGCTTCGTCCTGGGCGTGGATGTCGTCGAGGTACGCAAGCTCGCCGATCTGGCAGGCCGGGAGATGGCGGCGGAAATCGCCACCGACGTGCTGATTATCGAGGACGAGACCTTCATCGCGATGGATCTCGAAAGCCTGGTGAAAAGCCTTGGCCATAACGTCATTGGCGTTGCCCGCACGCATACGGATGCGGTGGCGCTGGCCAAAACCAAGACGCCGGGTCTGATCCTGGCGGACATCCAGCTTGCGGATGGCAGTTCCGGACTGGATGCCGTCAACGAGTTGCTGAAGGTATTCGAGGTGCCGGTGGTGTTCATCACCGCCTATCCCGAGCGTTTTCTCACCGGCGAGCGGCCGGAGCCGGCGTTCCTGATCTCCAAGCCGTTCCAGCCGGCGATGGTATCCGCCGTTGCCAGTCAGGCGTTGTTCTTCCAGCGTAATTCCCGCAACCGCTCCGCTCGCGTGGCGGCTTCCTGAGCCGCTTGCCGCAGCATTGATGCTCACCGGATAACGCAACGACGACAGCGCGCCATCGCAATCACGCGGTGGCGCGCTTAATCTATGCTTGCGGCTGACCTGGAAAGAGGCGTCGGGGAAGGCGCCTTTGAAAAAGGCGCAGGACGCGGCTGGCATCACCACAGCCGCGCCCCGCTTTGCCGGTCAATTGGGGCAGGGGACGACCGGCTAAAAGTAAGACGTGCGGCCCGCCAAAGCGTTCCCATTTATTTTTATGCATAGCTGACACGCTTATGTGATGGGTGTCCGACAGAACCCCAGCCCAACGACCGCGTTACTTCCCGGACGGAATGTTCACGTGAACTTCCACAAATCCGGGAGCGGCGACGCAAATGTCCAGGATGTCTTCAGCGCTGGTGGCTGCCACGGCCTTGGTGTTGACCGCCGGGGCAGTGCAATTTGCATCGGGCCGTGATCTGCGTGGCACGGTGGTGAGCGCGGCTGCGCCTACCGTCGCCACCGACGCTGTCAATCGTGCGATGAAAGCTGATCGCGGTTCGGTGCAAGCTCAGGCACACGTTGCGATGCAGACGTTCGCGATCCGCCCGGCTCATCTGATCGATACGTCGGTGCTGGTTCGCGTTCCCGTCGCCACGCCGGGCAAGGAAGCTAATGAGGTGGTGCGCTTGCCGGCTGCGCCGTCCATGCTGAAGTCTCCGGCAGCGTCGAAGCCGACGGTGGCCTGCGAGCCGATGGTGAGCGTGTTGACCGACGTCGCCAAGCAACTCGCGCCGGGTCGCTGCCTCACCTGATCCGCGAAGCAATTTCAACATCTCGATGAAATGGTTTTCAGGCGTCGGGCTCGGCCGCGTCCGTATCGTCGCTGCGACGCGCAGCGAGAAAGCCCAGCGCCAGACCGCCAACGGCGAGGATCGGGATCAGTCGTTTGATACCGATGGCGCGCACCACCTGAAGCCCCACCGCCATCACCATCGGATCGCTCAATACGCTGTGCGCGGTTGATTTAGCGGCCTCCGCCGCGCGGGCTTCGGCCTGACGCTTTTGATAGACGTAGGCGCCGGCAGCGAGCAGGGCAGCGATGACAAAAATTGCAGCGCCCGCAAGGCACGCGTAGATCAAGCCCTCGGTCTGCAGCACGTAGACAAAGATGGCGGCAACACCAAACGACAATGCGATAAACAACATCGCCGCCATCGCGGCCATTAGAGAAGACAATCGCACCGCGTTGCCGGTGCTGTCCTTGAGGTCGTCGATAAATCGCTGAATCATTGAAAGCCCCGTCCGAAATCGATGTCAGTGCACGCGTGCAGCGACGACAAGACACAAAATGACCGCGCGTTGCTGCGCGGCCGACATGCTGGGCGCCGCCAATATCGCCGCCCGAAATCTCGTAGTGTCATCGGCGTCGGGTCACTGTCGCCAAGTCACTTACCGTTACCAAGTCACTACCGCCGCCAGGTCACGCCGATCAGAAAGCCCAGGCCGATGGCCAATCCCACCGCGGCGATCGGCCGCTGCTGAATGGCATCTTCGAGTGTTTCCTCGATCGAGGATGCGGCGTCCTGCGCGGCTTCCATGGCCGCGTTGCCGCGCTCGGAGACGTCGGACATCACCGTGTCGACATTGGCGCGCGCCTGCCGATAGCCGCGCCGCGCCTGCTTGCGGGCGGTGCCGGTGAAGGCGGACAGCGCCTCTGACAGTTGATCGGCGAGCGATGAGATATCGCTTTTCACTTTCGACAGATCTTTTTCGAGGCGGTCATAGGTCCCTTTGTCCATCAGATTTCTGATCGTATCCTCGGCACTGCTGCTAGCCATCAGAAGCTCCTGCGAAACGCTGTTATGCCGGATCAACGCCGCGCGCCAAGCGAAGTTCCCGGCGAGAAACCACTGGCGCGCCGAAGTTTTTCGACATCGCCCGAAAATCGTCGAAGGGCTCAATCGCCCGGCAATTGCGGTGTCTCGGATGGCATCAGGTGCTCCTTCAGCACGAGGCCGACGATCAGCAGCGGCGACGATAGAAACCCGCCCATCGGTCCCCACAGCCAGGTCCAGAACGCCAGCGCGATGAATACCGCCAGGGCATTGAGCGAGAGCCTGCGGCCGATGATCGTCGGGGTGACGAAATGGCCTTCGAGGAACGTCAATCCGACGAATGCGAGCGGCGCCACCAGCCCGGCGGTGAGCGTCGGGAAGGAGATGATGCCGACCGCCGTCAGGATCACGAACATCGCGACCGGGCCGATGATCGGAAAGAAGTTCAGTGTCGCGGCCAGCGCCCCGAGACCGGCCGGGTTCGGCATTCCCGCCATCGCGCAGATCAAGCCGGTCAGGACGCCGACGCCGAGGTTGATCAACGTCACCGTCAACAGGTATCCGCCGAGGCTGACTTCGATCTCGTTCAGGATACGCAGCGTCCGCAGCCGCGAGTCACGATCGGTGAAAACCATGATCAAGCTGCGCCGCAGGTCTTTCCAGCTCGCCACGAACAGCACCAGCGTCGCAAAGAACAGAAGGATTTCAGTGAACGTCGGCGACAGAAACTCGACGGCGGGTTGCATCCATTCGATTTTCGGCAACTGCAGCGGCGTGGTCGAAAGCGAACTGTTCTCGCCGAACAGTCCCTGAAATTGATGCCAGAGCGCGATTGGCCGGTCGAACAGATGCAGCTTCTCCTTGAGCATCATTCCCAGCTCCGGTAGCCGGGTGCTCCACTCCATCAATGGCGCCGATATCAGCCCGACGATGAAAACCGCCACGCCGCATACCGCCGTCACGATCAGCACCGCCGAGACCGAGCGGGGAATGCGGCGCTTCTCGAGATAGCCCGCGGCCGGCGACAGCATGGTGCCGACGATGAACGCCGTCACCACCGGAAGAAAGAAAGCCTTCGCCACGTAGAGAACCGCGACGATGCAGATGGTCAGCAGCGCCACCAGCGCGAACGCCACGACTTCGGCGCGCCGGATTACCGGCGGCTGGCTGAGGTTGCTGTCAGGGAGCGGTATGCTCGCCGCTTCGGCAGCGCTCGCACGCAATCCACGTGCCTCGGATGTCATCTCGGGGGGCACAGCGGCTGCTCGCGAAGCGTTAAATACGGCCGAGTAACAACAGGATAACGACGATGACGAGGATGGTCCCGACGATGCCGGAGGGGCCATAGCCCCAGGAGTTGCTGTAACCCCAACTTGGAATCACACCGAGCAAGATCAGGATCAGAATAATGACGAGTATTGTGCCTAGCGACATGACCGTCATCCTTGCAACCATGCCTGCATCAAATGCCGGCTTCCGGACTGCCAACGTCAGTGGAACCCGAAGGTTCCATCGCGGCATCGTGATGGTGCGGGGGCATTGACACCGCGCCGAATAAGCAACGTCGACGGGAACGCAACCCGAGTGATCGCGTTGGCTCCGCAGTCGTCGTCATCGTGATCGACGCAACACCGGGGCAGGTCATGGCGCATCACCCTTCAGCAATTCGCACACCGTCAGCGCGTCTCATCCGCGCGATGCTTCTCTCCGCGACTGTTATCGGCGCGCTGGCGCTCGGCGTCGGTGCGGCTGCGGCGCAGACGCTGGGCTATGCGCCAGAGCGTCAGGATGTGTTCCGATCCAATGCGACCATCGATCAAATGGCCCAGCCGGGCGTGGCGGACGACGAGTCGAGCGTTCTTCCTGAGCGGCTGCGGCGCGCGGTGGTGTCTTACAGCACGCGTGAGGCGCCGGGCACCATCGTCATCGATACCGGAAATACCACGCTCTATTACGTGCTCGGCAACAACCGCGCGATCCGCTACGGCGTCGGCGTCGGCCGCGAGGGCTTCACCTGGTCCGGTGTGCAGACCATCACCCGCAAGGCGGAGTGGCCGGATTGGCATCCGCCGGCGGAAATGGTTGCGCGCCAGCCTTATCTGCCGCGCTTCATGGCCGGCGGTCCGGGCAATCCGCTCGGCGCACGCGCGATGTATCTCGGCAGCAGCGAATACCGCATCCATGGCACCAACGATCCGACGACGATCGGGAAGTTCGTTTCCAGCGGCTGCATTCGTCTGACCAACGAGGACGTCGAGGATCTCTTCAGCCGCGTCGACGTGGGCTCCAAGGTCGTCGTGCTCCCCAAGAGTGCATCTCATCATCTTGAAGCGCGCAGTTCGTCGCCTGTTCGAGAGAACCGGCCGTCGCCGCAACGCTCGCTGCGCGCTGCAGGGCTTGAGCGCCAGGCGTTGAACCTTTCGCCGGCAAGTCTGCACTAACTCCAACCCAGCCGCCCGCGGAGGGCATTATGACGTTGTCAGCAGGCAAGTGCGTAACCTTCGCGGCGATCGTCACTTTCGGCGGTCTTGGTCTTGGTGCAAGCGCCGCGCATGCCAACGATTTCTTTTCGGCGCTGTTCGGCGCCATGACGGGTCAGGCTTCGCGTCCCTCTCTGCCGTTTGCAAGTGACGGTTACGATCCGAACCAGCCGCCGGCGGCTGCGCCCTCGCGTCATTCCGCGACGGGCGGCGGTGGGCGGCAGGCATTTTGTGTTCGCACCTGTGACGGTCGTTACTTCCCGCTCTCGGCCGGTAAAGGCCAGAGCCGCGCGGAATCGTGCAACAGCTTCTGCCCGGCCAGCGACACCAAGGTTTTCTACGGTTCGAACATCGATCACGCCGCGAGCGAAAGCGGCAAATCGTATTCCAGCCTCGCCAATGCCTTCCGCTATCGCAACGAAATCGTCGCGGGCTGCACCTGCAACGGCAAGGATCAGTTCGGTCTGGCGAAAATCGACGTGCAGGACGATCCGACGCTGCGCAAAGGCGACATCGTTGCCGGCGAAGACGGTCTGATGGTCGCGGGAAAAGTCGACCGGCGCGGCGCGTCGCTGAATTTCTC
>Ga0207657_10002622_pt1 | contig 19423 bp, 16 predicted proteins | sample KBSC33metaG_FD_184316 | JGI IMG/M metagenome (GOLD analysis project Ga0207657, IMG submission 184316) | Corn rhizosphere microbial communities from Kellogg Biological Station, Michigan, USA - KBS C3-3 metaG (SPAdes) (version 2) | ecosystem: Host-associated > Plants > Roots > Rhizosphere > Soil ... | reverse complement strand
GGGGAAAGAGTCGCTGTTTCAGGGCCTGTCGGGCGTAGTGCTTGGCCCCTTGCTGCGAGCCTGGGGATGCGAACCCGTCGAGCGCAACACATCCACTGGCGCGGTCGATCGGCTTGCACAGCATATCCGCAAGGCTAATTTCTACTGGCTGGCACTGGCGCCGGAAGGCACGCGCTACTATCACGACAACTGGCGCAGCGGCTTCTATCACATCGCGCGCAGCGCTCGGGTCCCGGTTGGCTTGGCATGCATCGACTATGCAGCGAAAGAAGTGCGGTTGGTGCGGTATCAAATTTTGAGCGGCGACGTGGAGGCCGATCTCGAACGCATCCGCGCCGAATATGAGGGATGCATGGGCTTGCGGCCAGAGTATGCAGCGCCGATCAAATTCGGCACGGCGGAGCAGCGAGAAACGACGATCGACTAGGCTGCCGCTTCCATGTCATTCGTGCTCAACGCTTCGCCTAGCGCACGTCCCACCACGCCCGGCATCGACAGCACTTGCGCGCGCCCCTCGCGCAATGCCGCTGCCAGTTCAAGTTCCGACATCGCCAGCGCCTCGACCTTGTCTCGTGTGGAGAAGATGAAGTGGCTGTGCATCGGGCTGACCCAAGCCAGGCGCGCCCTCATAGTCGTATTGGGCTTGACTGTAAAACGCAGCCACGCACCTCGCTCCAGATTCTTGACTTGTTCGTCGAAACGGTCCGGCACGGGTTCCGGCTGTTGCTTCGCCTGGCGAGCCAAGCGGCGCTCGGCAGCATTCTTGGCAACGGCGAGCGCGATTTCCAGCCGCCGCTCCGGCGACATTTCGAGCGGTGCACGAGCAATGGAAGCGTGGCATTTCGCCAGTTCTTCAAAGAAGCTTGCGCGTTCCGGCGCGGTCCATTTGATCGCGTCGAGCCATTTATTGAGCATGGCGACAATGCCAGGCAGACGAGCGAGGAATTCCTTGCGCTCTTCCGCCGTGATCTTGGGCTTGACGCTCCAGCACAGGTCGTCCATGGTCTTGATGGCGTTGTCGAGCACCTGCGGTTTGTCGTCCTTGACGGCGTAGGCCAGCGTCAGCACGGAAACCCATTTGTCTTCGAGGAAGGTCTCGACAAAAGCGACTACTTCGCCGGTTCCGATGCGCAGCGCGACCTGATGCGTCGCTTCCTTCCGCGCCTGCTGCATTTTTTCCTGTTTGACGACGCTTGCGATGGACGAGGCCAATACCTGCTCCACATTTCCCTCCGTGCGCGCGATGAAGGCATCGAGGTCGGCAACGGCATCGGCGAAAGCGGCGACGCGCTGATCGGACTGGATACATTTCACGTTGCGCAAAATGGCCTGATAGAGCGGGTCGGACAACCCGTTCCTGCGCTCCCAGCCGGACGCCAATCGCACCAGCAACTCGATCATGCGCCGCACCGGATGGCCGTGCTTGAAGAAGAAATCCTTGTCTTTCAGCGTGGCCTTGAGTACTGGCACCTGCAGCGAGCCAATCAACGTCTTCATCTCCGGCGCGAGATGGGAATCGCGAAACACCACATCGAAAATGCGGATTAGCAGCAAAAGCGTATGCTCGTTTTCCGTCGATCGCGCCTCCATCGGCGCAGTCGTTCTGATATGGGCCAGCAGCGAGCCGCCCTCCGTACCATCTTCGCCCGTCACGAGCGGCCCCGCTCCTGTGCGCTGGATCAGGGCAACATGCGCCAGCAAGGCGTTGCGGGCTGCGGTGGCCTGCACTAATTCATCCTGGAACAAGGCCGGCAAGCCGTCTTCCCAGGAGGCGACTCCTTTTCCCCTGGTTGTCTCGGCTGAAGTCGGAAAGAGGTGACGCAATCGAGCGGCCAGCGGATCATCGGTCTGATCGGATGACACAGGCGAGGTCTCGACTGGAGGCGGCAGCTCGACGACCAGATTGGGCAGGATGGCGCGCTTGATCAACAGCGCATTCAAGGCGTGCAGGATGGCGCCGATATCCAGGCAAAGTTCGGGTTGCAGCAATGGATAAACAAGGTGGTGAGCCTCCGGGTCGGGCTGGAATTCGCACCAGGCGTCATGGATCGCTGCCAGGAATACCTGTGGCCGGAACGGATTTTCCGCGTATGTCATTTCGCTACGGCCAAGCAGGTGCGCAAGGCGGGCGCTCAAGGCTGTCAGACGTTCGGCATGTGCGGCTTCGAGTGCGCGGCCGGTTTTGAGAAAGCATAGCTGCTTGTCTACTTCGACGTCAGACTGCATGGTTTGCGGCGTGCCAGTCTTGGTCTGGACTATTGCAGGATCGTCGAGCGCATGAACTTCGCGCTGCAAGACGGCAGTAATGCGTTCGCCAGCGATGAAGCAGAACGGATAGCGGTTTTTTTTGAGCAGGGCAGATGCCTGGGCGGCCAATCGCGTCTGGCTGGTGTCGCTGGCCGTCTGCGCGGTGCGCAACAAGGCCTCGGACAAGCGGGTGGCAAAACCGTCAAGCTGCTTGCTCGCAACGGCAGATGCCGTTTCAACAAGCTCCTGCAAGATGCCCTGCCGAGGCGAAACGAGAATGGCATCTTCGGTAAGAGTGCAGTCGGAAAGGTTGGAAGCCATGATCATGCCGCATTAAAAAAATGACAAATTACCCGGAATGTGACTCATGCTTCATTGTTGCAAAAGATTTTCATGTGGCAATGCAAAAATTGTTCAAAATTTGTCATGCCTTGTCCCGTTTTGGGCGCGATCCGCCAAGCGGTAAATTTTGTGGAATAAACGGCGGCGAGTTGTATTCAAGTATCAGTCTCTTCAACATCTCGGCAAATCGCGGCAATTCAAATAAAAAAGCGCGGCAGAGTTTCCTCTGTCGCGCTTTTTTGCAAAACCCTTGGCGTTCTCGGGCTTGTTACTCCGTCAGCAGCTTCTGCAGCTTGGCCTTGGTCTCGACGAGTTCCTTGGGCAAGCGATGCTGGAGTTTCTCGAACAGCTCCTCGTGCAGCTTGAGTTCGGCTTGCCATGCCTCGGTATCAATCGAGGTGATCTTGGCAAATTGCTCTTCGGTGAACTCCAGTCCGTCCCAAGTGAGGTCATTGAAGGACGGGCTGACGCCGAACACGTGTTCCTGGCCGCCTGCACGTTCTTCGATGCGGTCCAGCATCCACTTCAACACGCGCATGTTGTCGCCGAAGCCGGGCCAAACGAACTTGCCGTTCTCATCGGTGCGGAACCAGTTCACGCAGAAGATCTTCGGCATTTCAGCCGGCGAGGCGGCGACTTTCTTGCCGATGTTCAGCCAGTGCTGGAAGTAGTCGCTCATGTTGTAACCGGCGAAGGGCAGCATCGCGAACGGATCGCGGCGTACCACGCCCTGCTGGCCGACAGCGGCAGCTGTGGTCTCAGAACCCATGGTCGCAGCCATGTAGACGCCTTCGACCCAATTGCGCGCCTCAGTCACCAGCGGCACCGTGGTGGAGCGGCGGCCGCCGAAGATGAAGGCCGAGATCGGCACGCCGGCGGGATCGTCCCAAGCCGGGTCGATCACCGGGTTTTGCGTTGCCGGCACGGTAAAGCGTGCGTTCGGATGTGCTGCCTTGCGGCCGGTTTCCTTGGCGATTTCCGGCGTCCAGTCCTTGCCCTGCCAGTCGATCACATGTGCCGGCGCTTCCTTGGTCATGCCTTCCCACCATACGTCGCCGTCGTCAGTCAATGCGACGTTGGTGAAGATGGTATTGGCCGTAAGCGACGCCATGCAGTTGGAGTTGGTTGCGGTGTTGGTGCCCGGTGCGACGCCGAAATAACCGGCTTCAGGGTTGATCGCATACAAACGGCCATCAGCGCCCGGCTTGATCCAGGCGATATCGTCGCCAATAGTGGTGACCTTCCAGCCGTTGAATGCCTTCGGCGGAATCATCATCGCGAAGTTGGTCTTGCCACAAGCCGACGGGAAAGCGGCGGCAACGTAGTGCTTCTTGCCTTCGGGCGATTCGACGCCGAGGATCAGCATGTGCTCGGCCAGCCAGCCCTGGTCGCGTCCCATGGTGGAAGCGATACGCAGCGCAAAACACTTCTTGCCCAGCAGGGCATTGCCGCCGTAACCGGAACCGAAGGACCAGATTTCGCGGGTTTCGGGGAAGTGCACGATGTACTTGGTTGAGTTGCAGGGCCAGGGCACGTCCTGCTCGCCCTTGGCCAGCGGCTTGCCGACCGAGTGCACGCAAGGCACGAAATCACCGTCGGTACCGAGCACGTCGTACACGCCCTTGCCCATGCGGGTCATGACGCGCATGTTGACCGCAACGTAGGGGGAGTCGGACAGCTCAACGCCGATGTGGGCGATCGGCGAGCCGAGCGGGCCCATCGAGAACGGCACCACGTACATCGTGCGGCCGCGCATGCAGCCGTCGAACAGGCCGTTCAAGGTCGTGCGCATTTCGGCGGGCGCCATCCAGTTGTTGGTCGGGCCTGCATCTTCCTGCTTGGCCGAGCAGATGAAGGTGCGGTCTTCGACACGCGCCACATCCGATGGGTCGGAGCAGGCAAGATAGCTGTTGGGGCGCTTGGCCTCGTTCAGCTTCTTCATGGTGCCGGCGGCTACCATCTCTGCGCAGAGGTGATCGGATTCCTCTTGCGAGCCATCGCACCAGTAAATGCGATCCGGCTTGGTGAGCGCAGCAACTTCAGCCACCCAGTTGATCAGTTTCTGGTGCTTTACGAAGAAAGGGGCGTTAACGGGAGCAACGCCACCCATGATAGGTTGATTCATAGAAACTACCTCCAATGCCAATAAAGAATTCTGTCTTGTCCCGGCACGGCAGGATCGTCGTCGCTTATGGCTCGGCTAGGGCTTTCTGCCTAGCGGTAACGGCGGTCTTGTCGATACGGCCCGGGAGCGTTTCCTCGCTCGACCGGCGCCGCGCAACCTGAAAAATGAAATAATGTCAGGTCGGTGGACCCTCCGCTTCAATCGGAAGCGGGGAAAGTAGGAGCGGATTGTACATCGCCCCCCCTCTACGCTCAATGATTTCCGACAAATTTGTAGGAAAAATTGTTGAGTTTTGTAGTAGGTAATTACAAACCTTACAGATAACCGTTGGTTTATTACGGGAATATGACCGCCTCGCAAAAATGATGAAAATCGGCATTCTTGATGATTACCAAGACTGTGTCCGGCAGCTCGACTGCTTCCGCCTACTGGATGGGCATGATGTCAAGGTGTTCACGAATAGCGCGCGCGGCATGATGCAGCTCGCGGCGCGGCTGAGGGAGTTCGAGGCGCTGGTGCTGATTCGTGAACGAACGGTCTTGTCGCGTGCCTTGCTCCACAAACTGCCGAAGCTGAAGCTGATTTCGCAAACCGGGAAGGTCAGCGGTCATATCGACGTGGCGGCAGCGACGGAACGCGGTATCGCCATCCTCGAAGGCGTTGGCGATCCGACTGCGCCCGCCGAGCTGACTTGGGCGCTGATCATGGCCATGTCGCGCAAGATTCCTCAATATGCAGCTCATTTGCGTGAAGGACGCTGGCAGACCGCTTCGCTCTTGCCGGAACTTAATACGCTGGGCACGGTGCAAAAAGGCAGGATGCTGGGAATCTGGGGCTATGGTCGTATTGGCAAGCTGGTGGCAGGCTACGGCAAGGCTTTCGGCATGAAGGTGATGGTATGGGGCCGCGATGCCAGCAGAGAGGAAGCCGTGCGCGACGGATTCGAAGCGGCGGCGTCGCGCGATGAATTCTTTGCGCAAGCCGATGTGCTGACGCTGCACCTGCGCTTGAATGATGCCACGCGCGGCATCGTGACGCTGGAGGATCTCGTGCGCATGAAACGCAGCGCGCTTTTCGTCAATACTTCGCGTGCCGAATTGATTGCGCCTGGCGCGCTGGAGGAAGCACTGCGCCGCGGCCATCCTGGCTTTGCGGCGCTGGATGTGTTCGAGACCGAACCGCTCCCGCCGGATTCACCGTTGCTGCGCTATGCCAATGTGTTGGCGACCCCGCACTTGGGTTATGTGGAAAAGGACAGCTACGAGCTGTATTTTCGCTCGGCGTTTCAGAATATTCTGGACTTCGTCAGCGGCACGCCGAAGAACGTGCTCAATCCGGAAGCCTTGCAGCGATAACCGATCCGCTCAACGAACAGCGTCGGAGGGATCGCTGGCGCGTTCCAGCCTGAAATTGGTGCGCACCAAGGCATGGCCGCCGGTCCATATCTTCGACCAGCCCGGTGGCCAGGGCAGCGGAGGACCGGCATAAGGCGGTACGCCGCGACGCACCGGGATTACCGGCAGATGTTCGGGGATTGGTCCATCGCGCAGATCCCAGCCAAGCGTGTAGGCGTAATTCGGCAGCAGCGCCTCGCATACCATGTCGAACCACGCGGTATGGTCTTCGTCGCGTCGCAGCGCCTGCGCCAAACCCTGCGGATCGAATTGCGCGAGTGCGCGGACCAGCTCTTGAGCGGTTGCTCCCGGAGTGTCGCCCCAGCCGATGACCGGATTGAAATTGTAGTCAGCACCCGAACCGTACCAGCCTTCACGCCAGGCGCGGTCCATCCAGTTGCGCCGCCCGGTGAACAGGTGCCAGCGCCAGTGCAAGCCGGACGGCTTGGGCCAACTGTACAGGTAGAGGCATTCGTAACCCGCGCGGTGCAGTTCACGCATCATTGCCATCAGCCGTGCATGAGGCATGCGGTCTGGCGGATGACGGCGGAAGCGAATCGGTTCGCCGTCGGCGTGCTGCAACTCGTCGTGTGAAAGATTCAGATCCAGCGTGCGCACCTCGTCGCCGAAACGTGCGGATATCCAGCCCGTCAACAGATTGACGGACGTGACTACACCATAGCCGCGATGACGATGAAAGATAACGGTTCCGGGTGCTACTGGTTTCATGAATCAACCCCCTATGAACAAAGCGTTCAACACACTGTAAACGAATCGCACCGGCAAAGCACTCTTCTTCGAGCAGGCTGCCAAGCGCGTATCTTTTTACCATGAGAGCATCGCAGCCGACCGCAAGCACCGAGGCCCGCCTCCTTGCGAAACATCACCATGATCGAGGTATGTCAGCAACAGTTGCTGCACCGGGTGTATCGTGAGCCGGACACCAGCCATGACCTGCCGGATCGCGAGCGAATGCTGGCCTTCGTCTGCACCGCCAATGCAACTTCTGTTTTACCTTGATGGCAGTCAGAGACGTTCGCAGTTCATGTGCCGCGTCGGTAATAAAGGACCGCTCCCTATCGATGAACTCGGACAAGCTTGTAAGCAATTTGTTCAATGTATGCGATCGGAATGCAATCCGATTCCACCGGCTGTATTCGCCATTACCAGAACCTCGTAGCGACGATGTTCAGCAAGCACAAACGCACACCTTGACTACATCGGGGCGGTTTCTTTGAGCGCCTTGTCTTGCCTACTCGGCAATTCTCTTGTGAATTAAAAGCATCCGACGAGGTCAAAATGCGGTTGGTCACGCGCAAGAAAGAGGCTGTAGGTAGTAAGGCATTTCCTGCGTCATGGATGCAGCGCAACGTATTTGCGCGACCACAAATCGCCCCGCCGCACAGTCCGATCACGGCATAATCGCAAACGGAGGCGGGTGCAACTGAACGTAAATCTTCCCACCTGAACGAACATTTGCGATTATTGTTGCTGTGAAGATATATTTTTAAAAAGGAATTCAGCATGAGGCGATTCTGGCGTCATACCCTGTCGACCCTGATGGCCATGCTTCTCCTTGTGGCCTGCGGCGGAGGTGGCGGCGGCGGCAATGGGACTGCGAGCAGCACGACGTCGCAAACGGTCGCGACAACAGCCGCAGGTGAGGCAGGGGCTCCACAGGCAACCGGCAATACCGCCAATGATGGCTTTGCCTGGTTCAACTTCCGGCGCCAGCAGATCGGACTGGCACCCTTCCGGCGCGATGCACGTATTGATACCGCTGCCTTGGGGCATTCAAATTACCAGAAGATCAATAATGTCATCACCCACGAACAGACGCCAGGCAATCCCGGCTTCACTGGCCGCTTGGTCGAGGATCGCCTGAGCGCAGCCGGTTATGCGCTGCCGCCGGATGACTATGCTTTCGGCGAGGTCATCTCCAGCACTTCGGACTCTTCCGGCTTCAAGGCAGCGGAAGACCTGATCGCAGCGATTTATCACCGCTTCCTGATCTTCGAACCGATGTTCAAGGATGCCGGCTCGGGCGCTGCCACGGTAGTAGGTGGCTCGACTTACTTCACCACGAATTTCGCCACCATCGGCCTGAACGGCGGGCTCAGACGAGGCGCGGTTGCCGTTTATCCATTCAATGGCCAGCAACAAGTACCCATCAACTTTTTCAGCGACAACGAATCCCCCGATCCGGTGACGAGCCGCAACGAAGTTGGCTATCCGATCAGCGTGCATGCCAATATTGTTTCAACACTGAGCGTCAACAGCTTCACTGTGCAGCCACGCAACGGCCAACCGCTGGCCGTGCAACTGTTGACGGGCACGTCAAGTTCCTCCAATCCGAGCATCGTCGTCGACGAACATACCCCACACTCGGCAGCGGCAATCATTCCTCTTGTTCGCTTGGCCAATGGCACTACCTACGATGTCAGCTTTAACGGCGTGCTCGATGGTGTGCCGATAACGCGCTCATGGTCTTTTACAACGCAATGATGCGAACGCATTAATGCGTGTCCGGGGAGGCATTGAGGGGAAGGGAAGTAGCGTTCAGTTGAATATCGGTATAAGCATTCACATCGCTTCCATTGAGCCGGCCCGGAAGGTAGCGCGTGGCAAAAAACATCTGTTTCAACCGCTCGATGAATTGCGCATCGCCTTCATCGGCAACCAGAACATCGATACGCACAACATGGCCATTGCTGCCGATGAACAGCCGCAGCTTGACCGGAAGTCCGGTTGAAGTCGAACCGTTCAGCATGCCGGCATCCGGCTCGGATACCGGCAATGGCCGGCGGTCGAGCATGCCGGCTCGAAGAAACGTCGCGATACTGTCAAGTGCGCCCGCCATCTCCGGGGTGAGATCTGAAGCATGAGGTGCCACCTCATCGCGGCTCGGCGCTGCGCTACGGTTGCCGTCAACGGCTGACTGTCGAGCAAGACCTGTACGCGGTGCATCGACAGTCGTCTCCATGGAAGAAGGGGACACTGGCGCGGAGATGGGTTCGGACCGCAGCAGTTGCACTGTGATAGCGGCACGGCTTTGCGTGGCCGGTTGATAGTCGGCGGAACAAGTAAAAAGACCAAACAGCAGGATGGCATGCAGCAGGACTGCTGCTGTCATGCCAATCACGCGGCCCATCCATACAGGCAAACTCACTCCGGTAAAACGCCTCGCCTTTGACAAGTGCGACAAGCGGCAGGTGCGATCCATATCAACTAGTCTGCTGTCGGTACTTCTCTCCAATTCAATTGCTTCAATTCGATGGTGCTATCGAATGTACCGGCAATAGGACTTTGTATGGAATGGTCGCTCCCGGCCTTCAGTTTGATCTTGCCATCCTGATTATAGAAACCGAGGTCGATAACAACGCCAGGCAAGTCATCTGAATACGCTCTGGCTTCCGTCTGATTGCCAACAACTTTGGTCAAAACACTCTTGCCGCTGCCCAGGGCTGTTGCAAACACGCGGCTGGTGCCGGACAAATTACAAACATCGCCATTGGGAAGATTCGAAGCGAAAGCGATGATTCCGTTGTTTGCGGTCGGATCCGTAGTGATGCGCTCTGCCGAGCCGCCAGAGGACTTGTTCAGATCGAGATACCAGCCCATTGGCTTCGATGGATTCGATCCAATACCTGTCAACACATCAGTGTTTGCCTCCATGTCCGATCTTTGGATCGGAAAATTGACGCCTGTCGGCAAGTCGCCTGAAGCATAGAAGGCATCCGAAGTGCCATCGGCAATGACATAGAGCGTTTGCGTTTGCGAATTGAGCACATCGCTATTAGCAAGCAGACGGCCGGTACCAACAACGATATAACGCTTCTGAGTGCTTGGCTGTACTTCAGTCAAAGGCCGCGTGGTCACCGGCTGGCTCGTGCCGTTGGAATCCGTCAGGGTGGCAATCTTTGTCGGCTTATCGTAAGACCCATCTTTAGGAGTCAGGTCCAGACGCCAGACATTGCCATTCAAGTCACCGGCATACACCGCATCGGCGGTGCCATCGGCATAGTTGCCGATATAAGCGGTGGCATGGGTCAAACCCGCTTCGTTGTGCTTCGATCCGGAGTGGGTGGAGATCTTTTGCAGCAGTGCCCCAGTGGCAGGATCGACAATGAAGAAGTAACCGACACCATCGGCATTGTTGTAGCCGGACGTGAAAATCACCACCCAGCCGTATTGCTTCGTCTTCGCCACGACTGGTTCGCCGTACGAATATCCCATGTCGTCATCGGTAAACTCCCACATCACCTTCGAGGCGAGATTCGATTCACTTCCCCAGGAAGAAGGGTCAGTGACATCGATTGCGTAATAGCCTTTGCCTCCTTTACCGAGGCCGCCGATCAAGACCGATTTCCAGTTAGGCGTGCCGCTTTTGTTGCCGCCGCTATTGGCGATATCTATATCGAACACTTGCGGCGTCTGATCCACCAGGTAATGGTGCGAAAAACTGGTGCTGCCAAGCGATGCCAGGCCGGAAACCGGTCCGCTTGCATCGGTGCCGTAAACAAAACTGGGCACGTAGGCAAACAGTTCCGATCCCGCCCCGCTGCCATCTAGCGTGCCATCGAAGGCGTGCATCATGCCGTCATTGGCCCCGACATAGACAACGGTTTTGCGGCCTTTGTACGCGGTCTTGAAAGCTGTGTACCCGGGGTTATAGTCCTCCGAAAACGGCGAAATCGGAGGGCCGACCGGATTGACCTTGGAATCGACGATATCTCCCAGCAAGTTGGTGCGCGTCCGGTAAACACCCCCATTTTGGCTGAGTTCCTTCGAACGGTCGCCCCGCAGGTAGGCCAGATAATTGGCCGCCGATTGAGATGCGGCAGCTACTCCTTGTACGTTGGCAAAGGTGGCGTAATTGGTGCGGCTGCTCAAGTTGCCGGCACCCAGGTTGGCAGCCTGGAAGGGAAGGCCGGCGCCATCTGCTGTGCAGCAGGTAATAATATTGCGCGTGGTTTGCTTATCCAGCAGACTTTGGGCACTCCACTTCTGAGTGAATGAAGGATTGTCATTGTCATCATAGGAAACGCTGGCGGCGATTACATCGCCAGTCCAGGTTTTGGCATCGAACTTGCTGGAATAACTGGCATTGTCATCTTTGGTGATTTTGGCTGAAGTGAATGCAAATGCAGTAGAAGCCGCATTCAATTCACTGATGATTTTTTCAAAGGCACTCTCCAGCCCGTTCACCATGGTGTCGGCCTGCCCGGCAGTGAAAAAATTATCTGGGCGTTTATTACTGCCGATCGTATCGGAATTGTTGTGCCACATCGCATCGGTTAGTGTCGATGGCCCGTTGCTCGCCGAATACGGATCGAAGTTTTTCGGTACGGTAAAGCCGCCATATTTCGTGGCGTAGTAGTACGGATTGCTATTCTGGTAAATCTGCCCTTCCATCACGTCGAGCCAGTAGGTCGAAACCGTCTGGATGATGGATTTGGTGCCGTCTGCGTTTTTGAAGTCGTTTGGCCGCATATCCCTGACATGAGAGTCGTAAGCCAGGCCGGCAATGTAATAGGTGCCACCGTCCGGGAACCAGGGTATGGTGCTCGAGCCAAGGTTCGACACCCCCTCCAGTTGCCCCACCATATTAGTGGCAGCCGTCACGTCTACCGATGTATCGGCTGCCACTTCCGGCGGCGCCGGGTTAGTGCTAGCTATGGTGCTGCCGGGAAGGTTGGCGTCACGGTGGGTGTTGACGTCGCCAATACCGAGAATGAAATTCTTTTGGCAGGAATATTGAATGGGATCATCCCAATTGGCAATGACTGGAAATCCGTCCAACCATACAGCCTGTGTTTCCGCTGATGCCCCTGTCATGTCGGAATAACTGGTTACGTTGCCTAGGTTCTTGAAATAGCGTATGGCCGCATAATATAGTTCGCTTACCGGATCCTTGGTCTTGTAAGTATGCGTGGCTAGGCCAAATTTATTGAGGTAATTGATTACACCGCTATTGCTCACATTGTTTACTGTGGCATCCGCAGTATCCGGATTGGTAATGAAGACACCGTTGGAATTATCCCATTCAGTCAGGACATTGGCTTTATCCGCTTGGCCTGGCACTGGCTGTATCGGACCCACGTATTTCATTCTTGCACGCAAAACACCAGCATCGCGATTAATGTTCGGATCATTGAGATAGCCAAAAGCACCGTATCGGAGTTTTGACGAATATTTTTGTATGAGCCCCTCTGGCTTGTAGTTGTTGCCGTATCGCGTGCAATTGCTTTCAATCCCCACACTGCTATCACAGACTTTCACACGAACGAACAATTCATAAATCTGTGCAGGATCTGCTTGCATACTGCTATCAGAGGTAAAGGAATTTTGCCCTGTATAGGCTGTCGCTGTCCCGGAGTCAAGGTCGCCAACGCCGCTTACCCAGATACGATTGCCAAGCCCCCAAATACGGCTCGATGCTGAACTGAAGTTGAAAGGCGTTGCTCCCATGACATCCAAAACCGGGGGTGCCCATTGGTTCGGAATGGTCTTGTTCGGTGCCACCCGGGTAGTTCCCTGTCCTGTGGCCCAGGCTTTTTCGAGAACAGTGGTGCCCGCGGTATCAACAGCCCGGTATCCTCCCGTCAGAGCCCAGCGAAAGGTGTCGATGGTTTGCATTGATGCCCAATTCAACCAATTGCCGCTCCATAAGGGCAGGGTTGCTGTGCTCTGGCAGAGATGCGTCGAAGTGGTGTTCTTCGGTACGAAATAGCTGTTGGCCGGTACGGCTGAATCATATTGGTATTGGTAGCATTTGAGCGGATCAAAGTAGCCAAGATAAGTTTGGTAGTAAATATACGGATTGGTCGAATAGGGATAAGAAATGCTCACCGCTGTCGGCCACTCCACCGATAAGGTCAGCAGCAAATTGCCGGGCACATTCGTCGCCGCAGCCAAAGGTTGATCTGCAAGATTGATGCCGGCATGTGCGGCCGTGCCGAGCAGGGCGATTGCCAAGCCGGTGCAACTGCGCCATGCAACTGCGTTTGCAGCCTGTTTGAAAAGAATGCGTTTACTCATGTCGATCTCCTTGCGCTGCCAAACTGCGATCGCACCCGATGCAATTCAGAGGACAAATGTGGACTGCATATAGGTCTGAGTATTGTGGGGACCTGTTACGCGCACGCTGATACGGTAGATGGGCGGAGTCGAGCCTCCGGCCCTGCGCGCGATAAGATGGCTGCTGCCGCCATAGGTAACACGCGTTGTTACTACGCACTTGGCGCTGTCGGGGGGGCCGGTTTCTGTACAAAGACGATCGATGACATAACGGATGGTGACGCCGCTGGTGCGATCGATGATATCGGCGCCAGCCATCTTGCTCGAAGCCCACGCCGTATCGCTCAGAAGGATATTCGGAATGCCTTGCGCGTTCGTTACCAGCATGGTGGCGGCATAATTATTGGGAAGCGAATCCTCTTGGCGCTTCACACTGTCGGCCAAGGCACCGCCGTCGGACAAGCTTTTCTTGGCAAGGGCAATGCCTCTCTCTCCTTGATTGAGCAAATCGCGTTTGAAAGCGATATTCCCCGCGATGATCTGGGAAGAATCGACGGAGCGCACCAACGCGACCGCGGCGATCAACAGCAATACGACGGCGATCATGGTGAACAGCAGAACGACGCCGCGCTGCCTTTGCAGATTCCTGCTGGCGCGCCATTGCACTCTGCCTGACATGCGGCGATCTGAGGTTGGCATCATAGGCGCCCGTTCAACATGGTGATGTTATGCAGGTCATGGGATTGCGCAAGGGGATCGTCGCTTCGACGATGCGGTAGCGATAATTCTGTTCGCTATTGTTCAAATTACGGGTATAGGTAAGACCGCTGCCCAGATCGGAGAACAAGGTAAGCGGGCCGGTAGTGGCAGGCGGCACGGTGGCCTTTTCCGGCAGGCTGGAACGCATGATCAAACCGAGACGAATTGCCTTGATCCTCTGCAGATTGGCCTGCGATGCGGCACTGCCGTTTTCAAGCGTCCTGTAGTCAAAGGGGGTGTCCTTCTCCGGCTTGACCCAGCTATCGATCGTGCCGTTTAAGTCGTTATCGAGGCCATAAAGAGCATGCAATTCAAACACGCCATCGGCCATGGCTTGCGGCTGTTTATTGGGATCGCCAATCCGCAGCAGATCGTAGCTGTACAAGACATTGTTGTCGCCAATGCCGATGATCTGGAAAGACGGCGGATTGTTGCTCGCATTACCTATGCTGACCACGCCGCCATTACCGCCCAGCGTAGTCACGTCAACGTTGCCGATCGGGTTAGCATAGTAGTTTCCTCCCAGCGGAAGAATTGTCCTCGTGCCCTCGCCGGAAAATGCTGAAGACACTTGCTCGATCATGCACGAGTTTGGTACAGGGCCCATAACGAGCACGATGTCCTCCACTTTGAAGCCGATGGTATTGATCACGTTGAGCCTGTCCTTTTCCGGCTTGGCCAAAAAAAATGTCGGCACATCTGCAACGCCGCCATTGCCTTTCATGACGATCAGGGCATCGTTGGGTTGTCCACTGGCGTTCGGCGTAATCGCACCATTGGCGATCACCAGCGGCGCCAGCCTATACACGCCGCTTAACTCCCCATTGAGAGAGGAAAACGGCGCGGGCATCGTGCCAGGAAACGGCAGGATAGTTCCTGCACCACTCAAGCTGGCGTTGAGCTGACAACCGTAAATTGATGACCAGCTTCCACCGGAACCTGCCGTGCCCAGGGAAAATCCCGAACCAGCGCTTCGCAGCAGCTTGTCGAGCTGGTAGGAGAGAATCGCGCCGGTTTGATTGATATCGTTGACGGATGTCGTCGTTCGCTTCAACCCCTCGTTCCTGGAAAGGACGGTGAAAATGGCAACAGACATGACCAGCGCAATGACAACCGTCACCAGCATTTCAAGGAGGCCGAATCCCGCCTGGCATGAGGCGCGCTTGTTCAAGGACGGCTTCACGGTATCGTCACCTGTGTGAGATATTTGCTTTCCGACTCGTTTTTCTTGTGCCATGTGATGGTAATGGTCACCGTGCCATTAGCATCCGGGTCGCTGATGTCTCCCACTGCATTCGGCAAACCCGATACTTGCACATTCTTGAGCCGCTCATTCCAATCATTGATTTGCTGAGTCGATAGCGACATGGATTGTTGTGTCCACATTGCGGATACAAGCTCGTTTGCCATCAAGGCTGCACGCGAACGATCTTCCGCACCCACCGAGTACTGCATGGCACGCGCCTGCAATCCCGCCAGGCCGAGAAAGCCCAGCGAAAAAATCAGCAACGCGATGAGCACTTCGATCAGCGTGATGCCTGCATCCTGCTTGCACAATGCGTTTGAAGTAGGCCGGTTCTGCATCTCAGCACCCGTCCGGTGTGGTTGCCGACAAGGTTTTGCTCTTGTCGCACATGCGAATTTTGCCGGTCGGGCTGACTTGCACTTCAAGCGTGCGGTCAGCGCCGCTCTTCGATACGTCATAAGTCACCGTATTCGTCGGCGCAGTGCAATCAGCACCGAGGCCGGTTGAGGTATTGCCCACCAATACACCGGCGGAATTGAAGCAGATGATGGCCGGGCCTGTGACAGCTATGCCGCTGGCTTGCTCTCCCACGTTGCCGCCCTGAACATAAGCTCCGCTAACGGTTTCATCGGCTACGACAGGCAACACCTGGATATACCAATTACTGCCGTTTGCCACAGGGGGTGCACTCGCTGCCGCAGTCGCATTGGTCAACACGAAAACGATTTGATGACTGCGCTTGATGGCTTCCGCTTGCGCAAGGCGCAAGGCGTTCTGCAAGACTTCTGCGCCGGTACGGACTTTGGCGTTATTAATCCAGGTTGAAAACGACGGGACCGCAAGTCCTAACAAGATGGCTGTGATAGCCATTGCTACCACAAGCTCTATCAGGGTAAAGCCCTTGCTCTCCACTTCATATCGCTCCACTGGGTGCCAGGGGATCAAGGACATGTATCCCCCTTCTTCATGATCCAGCAGCCATAGGTTCCGCCGCCCCACTTGCTGCCTACTGTCGAACTCTTGGTGTTGGTGTCGGTGACAGAATAAATAAAGCCGTCAGTAGATCCGCCTGACTTGCCAGTTGCAGTAATCGTGTAGGAATCCCCCGCCGCTGCAACGTCGCAGCTCATCGTAAAGTCACTCAGGGTCGGCAGCTTCGTGCTGTCGCAAGGCGAGACGATGGTGGAGGATGCGTTCGAGTAGGTCCGGTTGTCCTGGTAGTACTGCTCCATTGAGGCGCGCATGGCAGACAAAGTGTTGACCGGATCAACCAGTTTGCCGCGCAAGACATAGTCGGCATAACTTGGATAAGCGATGGCAGCAAGAATTGCCGCAATGGCAACAGCAACCATCAATTCAATCAATGTGAATCCATGACTCGCTGAAATGGGAAACGATTGCCTGGTAGCCATAATCATCCTCAAAGGTTGCAATCGATTATTGGTATTTCCACATGGCAATGTCAATTCCTTCGATCTGCTAAAACAATCCGCTTGTCGGTAGCAGTCGATGCAATATTCGGAATTCCTGGGGCCTCTCTTCGTCAAATTCTTCGTAGTCAGGGATGATCTCAAGGGCGACAAGAAGATTTGCCCAGGCAAGGTCGGTTACGACGATTGCCTGGCGTACATCGGACAGGAGTCAAGCATGACAGCCATCACGTACACAAAGGCAGACTGGGTCGCGCAGGCCGACATTCAGAAGCTTGCCGACGGCAGGTATCGCGGTGTGGTGCTGATCAGCAAGGAAGCCGACGGCACTGCACAAGATACGGAACACACGGTGGAAGCGGCGTCAGACAGTCCCGAAGAAGCGCTGGAAGAGGCCAAGGCGCTGGCACACCGCCTGCTGGCGGACGTCACGCCGGATGAGAGATATCAATAACGGTGTGCTGTCATTTAGGCAATAAAAAGCCCGCAGTGCTTGCGCAGTGCGGGCAAAATTTCCGCTTCACGGAGAGCTGGAGGAAACGCTTCCACTATAGCGAAGAAAAATGCTGCGCACATCCCATAAATATGGGGTTTTGCAGTAAATGATGATTTTGCGGCCACCAGGCTTACCCACATTTGCTGTGGCAAATTCTGTGGATAAGTCGGAACAATATTTCCTAAATGCATGATTTCAAAGGAAATTTTTCCTTTGATGAAAATCATGGCAAAGAGCCTGGAGCTTTTTCAGGATATCTCATCGATTTCCCCCAGCTCGATCAGGGCAAGAATGAAGCATGCCGCGACGGATCCCAGAATCAATACACCTAGCAAAGAAATCAGAGCAGTCACCATTGCTGTTCCTCCTGCCATCGTCTTTGACCAGCCACGGCTTAAGAGCCGACCCCAGTAGGAATAGGCTTTTAGCGGACTATGGATACATTAAAACACGCGAAAACGGTTGTGAATTGATGTTCGTCATTTCCATAACGGAACAGCTTTGCGCCTTATTCGCCTCCACGAGAGATCAACCCCTTTGCCGTATGTTTGCGCCCCCTAACGTTGTTTGTGGGCGACATCACTTCTAACCAGGGCGCATTGGGAGGAAATTGAAACCTTGTCAGACAAGCTTTGCAGGGAATAAAAAAAGCCCGCAGGCCTTACGGCTGCGGGCTAACAGTTCCAAGTCATAGGAGAGGGGAGACTTGTGGAATGAATGGTAATGACCGAGACTTAAAACAAGCTTAATAGGACTTACGCAAAACCGCCCCAACGGCGTTGCGCTGCCTTGCCGTACAACTCGTACTGTCTGCGTCGGCGCGCCTTGCCGGGACAATTTTGCGTAAGTCCTACTTAAGACAAAAAACCCGCGAACCTTTACGGTGCGGGTCAAGTCCAGGGAGGAAAAATGCCGGGACAGAAGAAAGCATAACGAACGAAGCTTTCAAGAAGCTTACGATCAACAGTTTCGTTATTGCAGCTTTGAAATTGGCCGCAGTGCCGACCAATCAAAAAAAGCCCGTAGACCTTTCGGTTACGGGCTAAATCCAATTCAAGGAGAGTTGGAGGAGACATGGTTATGCTACTGCGCTGCAGCATATTTAGCCAGTTCATTATGGTGATACCAGATATTTTCAATCGTTATAACATATCCCTTTGATTGCAAATGGAAAAGCCCGCCGCACTCATTAAAAGTGCGGCGGGCCCTTGTCTCTCTCAGTCTCTCTCCGGAATCGGATTTTTTTAAATGCGAAAGGAGTATCACATTATCCTTGCTCAAAGACAAGAGGAGAGGGGGTGTTTTTATTGGAACAAAACCGCATGCGACTTGCCTCCCAACTCTATTGCAGCCAACTAAGCCTTAGCCGGCAATAGCGATTACTTCACTGCAACGGTACTCGCTTGAGTAACTTCCAATACAGAAGCTTGTGATTGGCTGAAAACCTAGTACTGGCGCAACTCTCGCGGCATTTATTCTATTTTGCGTACTAAAGTGTGTGCTAAAAACTCAAACCACACCGACTTATCCACAAGTTCACGCGCCTTTTTATGGGCTCTGGAAACTCCGTGAAAGCTCCCAGCTTATACTTACCCACTGTCAACTTTTTGCAACTCTCGCGCCAGCATTCCGCAGCACTTTGCTGATTGCATCGCTGCCACTGAGCGGTAAGGTTGCTTGATTTCCTGCCATGCTACGATTTGCCGAAAAAGATGGGAGGTGTCATGTACGAAAGAGTATTCCGGTGGGTAGAACTCGGCGTTTTCGCAATAGTTGTGCTTGCGGTAGGAGCTTCAATTTTCATCATGTTTCCGACGATGAAAAGCGAGGCGGCAGCCGCTTGGATTCAAGCGGTAGGATCTATCGGGGCGATTATTGCAGCTGTCTACGTAATGCATGTTCAAGGTGAAAAGGCGGCACGATTAGCGGCCGATACCGACAAGCGTGCGCTTCTACGGCGCGCATCAGCAGTAGGAGCAATTTTTAGCCACGCAATCCAGCAGTTACACCAGCACAGTGTTCATCTTCAGAATGAAGAGAGTTCGCACACCTATCTTGAGATAGTGGCGAATGATGGTTTTCTGAACGAGACTATTCGTGCTGTAGCTGCGGTGCCACTGCACGAACTTGGATCACACGATATGGTTGCTGGCTTTCACCTTCTTGCCGAAGCTCTGAAATATGCAAGAGATGATGTGCTTTCGTATGACAAATACGCGATAAGCATCATAAATCCTGCCGTGATTTCGAATAGCGGAAGGATGATTGAAGCAAAGATCAGTAATGCTGAGAAAAGATTCCTCGCGGGAGTCGAGGAACTTGCTAGTACATCGAAATAGTCGCTTCACGAACAGGGAACCCCAT
>Ga0207657_10002620_pt1 | contig 19429 bp, 21 predicted proteins | sample KBSC33metaG_FD_184316 | JGI IMG/M metagenome (GOLD analysis project Ga0207657, IMG submission 184316) | Corn rhizosphere microbial communities from Kellogg Biological Station, Michigan, USA - KBS C3-3 metaG (SPAdes) (version 2) | ecosystem: Host-associated > Plants > Roots > Rhizosphere > Soil ... | reverse complement strand
ATGGTAGCGGGAGAGGGACTCGAACCCCCGACCCCAGGATTATGATTCCCGTGCTCTAACCAGCTGAGCTACCCCGCCAAATACCCGCGGGCCAGCCAAAGCCGCCCCAAGCGAGTGCGCGGCATATAAGAAGTCACGCAACTGCCTGTCAAGCAACGAGCCGCGCTTCCGTCCGCTAAAATCGGGCTATTTCGGTCGAACCGTCTGATCCCCGCCGGGACTGCCCGGCGGTGGAATGACCGGCGTTGAGCCGACATCCGGCGCCGGCGCCCGCATCTCGGGGTCTACGTTGGCCGGGGGACAAAGCACGCCATCAGATTTCGCCAGCTTATCGGTGAGACTCCCGCCTTCTTCGGTGGCCGAATTCCCCTTCGGTGAAATCGTCCCTTGATGTGGATTGGCCTCTGTTGGCGCACATGCACCGGATCCGCGGCCAGGTGGTGACGCACTCGGGGCCGGGGGCGTTGCTGGCGAGGGCGGAGCCTGTGCGTTTGCAGCGCCGCACGCAGCGATCAGGGCAAGTGCCAGAATAGCAGTTCGTTGCATCAGCATGAAACGGCAACGATCCGCAGATGCGGATGTTCCGCACGCGATGGCATCACGCCTTGCGATAACGAATCAGCGAAAAATGCCCCATCGGCGGCATAGGGCGGCGCTCCGTCAGGCTGACGCCGCCGTGCTTCGCCGCCCAATCGACCAGCCGGGCCCACGGAAACTCCGGTCGCCAGCCAAGACGCCGTGCCAGCGGCGAAAACGCCAGCTCGAACACCCGGCGCGGCCCGTTCTCGGCACCGATATGATTGACGAGGATCAGCTCGCCACCCGGTTTCAGCACGCGGATGAAATCATCCAGCGTGGCTTCGGGATCGGGTACAGCGGTGATGACGTACTGCGCCACCACGGCATCGAAGAAGCCGTCGGCGAAAGCGAGATTCTTGGCATCCATCACCGCCAGCGTTTCAACATTGCCGAGCTTGAGCGCACGCACGCGTTCCTGCGCCTTGCGCAACATCGGCTCCGAGATATCGACCCCGTACAGCCGCGTGCTGCGCGAGTAATCCGACAGCGACAGACCCGTACCGACGCCAACGTCGAGGATACGCCCGCCGATCTTGTCGGCTTCGGCGATGGTCGATTGACGGCCTTGATCGAACACCTTGCCGAAGACCAGGTCATAGACCGGCGCCCAGCGCCCATAAGCCTTGGCGACCCCAGCGCGGTCGATATCGTTGCCCATGCCCCGCCCTGAAGTTGCTATCCGCGCATCGCGGCGACATGAGGTTGCTGCGAAACCGCGCCCTGCGTCGCGGCAGTCTCGCCGGCGCGCCGCGCGGCGGCGCTCTTGATAAATCCGCCGCCCAGCACGCGAGCCTGCCCTGACGGCGCATCGTAAAACACGCATGCCTGACCGGCGGCAATACCTTCCTCGCCAGCAATCAGTTCGACCTCGTAGCCACCGTCAACGGCGCGCAACCACGCCGGCTGCGGCGCACGTGTCGAACGAACTTTCACGAAAATCTCGAGCCCGTTACCGACGGCACGATCCAGCGTGCCATCCCCGATCCAGTTGATGTCGCGTAACGCAATGCGGTGCATCCGCAGCGCTTCGCGCGGACCAACGATTACACGCCTGCCGGCGACATCGAGCCGGACGACGTAATATGGCGCACTGGAGGCGACGCCCAATCCGCGCCGCTGCCCGACGGTGAAGTGACCGATACCGTGATGTCGGCCGATGACGCGACCTGACAAATCGACGATGTCGCCGGCTTCAAATGCATCGGGCTTGAGGCGTTCGACGATATCGGTGTAGCGGCCGGTCGGAACGAAACAGATATCCTGACTGTCATGCTTCTCGGCCACCGACAGCCCGAAACGCCGCGCCAGTTCGCGAACCTGCGGCTTGGTCAGATCACCGAGCGGGAAACGCAGATAATCGAGTTGCTCGCGCGTCGTCGCGAACAGGAAGTAGCTTTGATCGCGATCGGCATCGGCCGCGCAGACCATCGCGCGGGAGCCGTCGGTCTGGCGGCGCGAGGCCACATAGTGCCCGGTGGCCAACGCGGCAGCGCCGAGATCGCGCGCCGTCGCCAGCAGGTCGCGAAACTTCACGGAGCGATTGCACTCGATGCACGGCACCGGCGTCTCGCCCAGCGCATAACTCTCGGCAAAATTCTCGATGACCGATTCACGAAAACGGGTTTCGTAATCGAGCACATAATGCGGAATGCCGATCCGCTCGGCGACATCGCGGGCGTCGTGGATATCCTGGCCGGCACAGCAGGCCCCCTTGCGGTGGGTGGCGGCGCCATGATCGTAGAGTTGCAGCGTGATGCCGACGACGTCGTAGCCCTGTGATTTCAACAGCGCAGCCGTAGCCGAGGAATCGACGCCACCCGACATGGCGACGACAATCCGCGTGTCCTCGGGACGTCCTTCAATATCCAGACTGTTCAGCATCGGCCGTCTTGCTCGCGATCACACGGGACATCCCGCGGTCTTTAGGTTGTGGTGCATCGTCGCGGCACAATGGCATCCCAATCGCCGAGAGAAAATCATCACAATCAATAGCTTACACGTATTCTCAACGTCGAGGTCCGCTCTCACGAAGAAGGACGTAGGAATGCGTCGCAAACGGGTCGGCGAACCACATCCAGTTCCGTCAACGCGTTGGGAGACAGCCTTTAATATAGTCCGTACTGCCTTGACGCAATCGCGGCCGTAATCGCCCGGAACAAGCGGCAAATCTTGCCGCGAGGCAGAAAGAGGAGCATTCGCCAGGACGTTTTCGATGTCGAGAATTCATCTAAGATATTGAAATATATAACATTATTATTTCACGCCCGCTGGCCCGGTCCTTGCTCCAGAGACACTGGATGCATCTCGAAGAGGCCAGCCGTGTACAGCGTGTCGCCGGAAACAACTGCAAATATCCCCTTTCGTGGCGAGCCGCCCCGTGTCTCCGGACCGGAAGAGGCATCGCCATCGAACGGCTTCGCGGCGCTGGTCGACGACAATGCCGCAGCAGCGACGCAGAACGATCGCCCACCCCCATCCGACCCGCGGAATGCCGCTGTCCGGCAGGATAACAGGCCGGGACCGAAGGATTCATCGCAAACCGACCGGGAGGCCGGTGGCGCCGGTCCGCAACTGGGATCGGCAAACTCCGATCAGACTTCTCGGAAGACCGAGCGCACCGCCGATCAGGACGCGGTTAGCAATTCCGGCAAACGCAGCAAGGTCACGACAAAGACGGACACCAGCGACGGCGCCAAAGACAAAGCCACAGCTTCCGACAGCACCGCGACGACCACCGCCACCACGCCTCCCGTGACGCCGCAAATCCAGCCCGACGCGACAGCGGTGGTGATCGCAGTAGCGACGGCGCCAACAACGGATGCGGTCGCCACGCCGACAGTTTCCAATTCCACCGCGAGCGGACCATTGACGATCGCCGCCGCGGCAATCGCGACATCCGCCAAGGAAGCCGCCGACGCCTCGCCGCCCGTTCCATCCCAGACGGCTGATCAAATGCCGGCTGTTTCAGCCGATGACGCTGCGGCGGTATCGGAAGCTGTCGCGGCGGCGGCCAACGACATCGCGGCAACCAATTTCAAAATCGCCAAGGCAATCGAAACCACACCGGCACCGGCCACCAAGGCGACCGCGGATGCCAGCGCGAACCTTCAGGCGCAACAACAACTCGGCGCGGCTGTCGCGACCCCGGACGCGGGCCTTGTCAAAACCGTCCTGAAAGCATCGACGCTGCAGCATCACGACGACACAGCCGCAACGATCACCAAGGCCATGAAGCCTGACGATTCCGCTACTGCCGCCGTGCCGCCTCCGACGGCGCAGCCAAACGCAGACAGCACCAACGCGCAATCTGCTGCCGCATCTCATCCCAAGCCCGGCGATGCCGCGACGAATCCCAAGCCGGATGGCGTCGACGGAACGCCGACCAGTTCGGCCAACGCTTCGCCAACCGAACATCGCGCCGCAAATAGCAATTCGCAGCCGCAGCCGCAGCCAGCTCAAGTTGATACTGGCTCGCAAGTTACTTCGATGCCGCAGCAGCAACTGCTATCGACCGCGACCACCACGGTCCCCGCCTCGCAACTGAGCGCTGCAGTAGCGACGGGCGTCGCCGTTCCGTTCAACGGTCTCGCGATCCAGATCGCCGCAACCGCGCAGAGCGGCCGAAGCCGTTTTGAAATCCGGCTCGATCCGGCTGAACTGGGTCGCATCGATGTTCGTCTCGACGTCGATCGGCACGGGAAAGTGACATCGCATCTGATGGTCGAAAAGCCTGAAACGCTGGCGATGCTGCGGCAGGATGCGCCGCAATTGCAGCGCGCCTTGGAGGATGCCGGACTCAAGACTGGCAACAACGGCTTGCAATTCAGCCTGCGCGACCAGTCCTCGTCGGGTCACAACGGCGGCGACAACAATTCAGGTCGGCACGCGCAGCGATTAATCATCGGCGACGCCGACACCTTGCCGATTGCAACAACCGGCAAAACATATGACCAGCCCACGGGATCAAGCCGTGGCCTGGATATTCGGGTCTAGGGAGCTTTTCATGGCGGTCGATGCAACACTTCCGACGACAGTCGTTTCCGCACCCGCGGCACCGTCGTCCAACGCAGCAAACAGCAGCACCACGTCGAAGAGTCCGACCGGTATCGCGGACAACTTCCAGACCTTTCTGACGTTGCTGACGACGCAGTTGCAGAACCAGAATCCACTCGATCCGCTGGACACCAATCAGTTCACCCAGCAACTCGTGCAGTTCGCCGGTGTCGAACAACAACTCAAAACCAACGACTCACTCACGTCGCTCATTTCGTTGCAGAAGACCGCGCAATCGACCCAGGCGCTGAATTTCGTCGGCTCCTCCGCCATCGTCGACGGCAGTACGACGGATCTCAAAAGCGGCTCGGCCACGTGGGCTCTGGGTGTCAGCAAACCGTCGACGGTCACCGTCACCATCAGCAATTCGAGCGGACAAGCGGTGTTCACCGGCAATTTCTCGATGAACGCCGGCGACCATCAGACGTTTCAGTGGGACGGCCGCGGCAACGACGGCGCGCAGTGGCCGGACGGCGCCTATACTCTGAGCGCCACGGCCAAAGACGCCTCGGGTCAGACCGCTGCGATTTCGACCGAAATACAAGGCGTTGTTGACGCCGCCGACCTGAGCCAGGACCCGCCCGTGCTGTCGATCGGGGGCCAGAACTTCACGATCGACAAGGTCAAGAAGGTGGTCCGGCCAACCACGTCATCCTGACCATTTGCCCAGTTCGCGGCCATCCGTGCCACTCGATTGCTCCGCAGCCCGCCCTCATCCGGCGGGCTGTTTTGCGACCAATCCAAGGCTAATCGTATTGGACTGTTAGGCTTAGGCAAATTTTAAGCCGGTCAGCGTAGATTGCGATGGTGAGTTCAGTGGTTAGAGTTTGTGAGTATGCCATGACCGAACCCCATCGCCCGAGGGTAAAATATGTCATCGGGCCTGACGGCAGTCCGTTAACAATTGCGGATCTGCCCGCGCCCGGAACCAAACGGTGGGTCATCCGCCGCAAGGCTGAGGTCGTTGCCGCTGTCCGCGGCGGCCTGCTCTCCCTTGAAGAGGCCTGCAGCCGGTACACGCTGACGGTCGATGAATTCCTTTCCTGGCAATTCTCGATCGACCAGCACGGTCTGGCCGGACTGCGGACCACCCGCATTCAGCAGTATCGCCAGTAAGCTCGTTCGAAAATCGCAAATTTTCTGAAAATCGGCCGTCCTCTGGGCGGCCGATTTTCAGCAACTTTGGCGAAATCGTCACGGGTCTTAACCGCCGTTAACCATATTGAAACCATCCCATGGGCAAATTTTGCCCAGTCGGCTGTCCACGCCGAATCTGAGGGGCTGGTTCGTGCAGGGTTTGGCGGGATCTCTAAAAAGTCTGGGTGTGTCGAGGCTTGCCGCAATGATTGCGGTGACCCTGGCGCTGGTCGGATTCTTCGGCTTCGTCATCATGCGCGTCACGACGCCGCAGATGACCACCCTGTTCACCGACCTCAGCGTCGAGGACTCCTCAAGCATCATCAAGGAGCTTGAGCGCCAGGCGATTCCCTATGAGATGCGCAACGACGGCGCCATCCTCATGGTGCCGAAGGACAAAGTGACGCGGCTGCGCATGAAGCTGGCCGAAGGCGGGCTGCCCAAGGGCGGCGGCGTCGGCTACGAGATCTTCGACAAGTCCGACACGCTCGGCTCGACCAGTTTCGTCCAGAACATCAATCACCTGCGCGCGCTGGAAGGCGAACTCGCCCGCACCATCCGCGCCATCGATCGCATCCAGGCCGCCCGCGTCCACCTCGTCCTGCCGGAACGCCCGCTGTTTTCGCGCGAGACACCTGAACCTTCAGCCTCGATCGTGCTGCGCGTTCGCGGCGCGCTCGAGCCGCAGCAGGTGCGCGCCATTCGCCACCTGGTCGCCTCCGCCGTCAACGGCCTCAAGCCGCAGCGCGTCTCGATCGTCGATGAGGCCGGGCAGTTGCTGGCCGATGGCGCCGCAGGCGATGCCGCGAATGGCGGCGTCACCAGCGACGAGCGCCGCATCAATTTCGAGAAGCGGATGCGTGGCGAGGTCGAATCGATCGTGTCGTCGGTCGTCGGCAACGGCCGGGCCCGCGTGCAGCTCTCCGCCGACTTCGACTACAACAAAGTAACGCAGACCTCGGACAAGTTCGATCCCGAAGGCCGCGTGCTGCGCTCCAGCCAGTCGCGCGAGGAATCATCCACCACCGCCGACAATCGCGACGGCCAGGTGACGGTGAACAATGAACTGCCGGGGAACCAGCGCCAGGACAACGCCACTGCGGCACGCGACCAGAGCAAGAAGAGCGAAGAAACCAACAACTACGAGATTTCGCGCACCACCAAGACCGAAGTGACCGAGGCCGGACGCGTCAATCGCATCTCCGTCGCTGTGCTGGTCGACGGCATCTATTCGAAGAACGAAAAGGGCGAGACGGTCTATCAGGCACGCGACAAGGAACAGCTCGATCGCATCGCGGCGCTGGTGCGCTCGGCGATCGGCTTCGATCAGAAGCGTGGCGACCAAGTCGAAGTCGTCAATCTGCGCTTCGCTGAAGGGCCTTCCGTGCAGCCAATCAACGAACCAGCCGGCTTCCTTGGCATGCTCCAGTTCACCAAGGACGACGTGATGAACCTGATCGAGCTCGTCGTCATGATGCTGCTCGGGCTGGTCGTGGTGTTCATGGTGGTGCGGCCGCTGGTCAAGCGCATCCTCAGCCCGGACACGAGCCCAGCCAACCCTGCTCCAGTCCCGGCACTGGCTGATGCCAGCCAGGCGCAGGCCACCGGCCAGAACCTGGTGCCGGGCACCAATGCCACCGCGCAGATGATCGACGTCGCTCAGGTCCAAGGCCAGGTGCACGCCCAATCCGTGCATCGCGTCGGTGAACTGGCCGAACGCAATCCGACCGAAACCGCTTCCATCATTCGTCAATGGCTCGCTGAGCCCGCGTGATCACACATGGCCGTACCGCAAACCATTGCCCAATCCAATAATGACATCGCCAGCGTCGTCGCGACACTGGCGAGTCGCCAGAACGGTCGTGCCAAAAGCAAACCGATGACTGGCCCGCAACGCGCCGCCATCCTGATGCTGGCGCTGGGCGAACAGTATGGCGGCAAAGTATGGGCGCTGCTCGACGACGACGAAGTGCGCGAACTGTCGGTGGTAATGTCATCGCTCGGCACGGTCGAAGCCGACGTGGTCGAAGACCTGATGCTCGAATTCGTGTCGCGGATGTCGGCTTCGGGCGCACTGATGGGCAATTTCGACGCCACCGAGCGACTGCTGCAGCAATATCTTCCGTCCGATCGCGTCACCGGCATCATGGATGAAATTCGCGGACCGGCGGGGCGCAACATGTGGGAGAAACTCTCCAACGTGCAGGAAGAGGTGCTCGCCAACTATCTCAAGAATGAATATCCGCAGACCATCGCCGTGGTGCTGTCGAAACTGAAGCCGGAACACGCCGCACGGGTGCTGGCGATCCTCCCCGAGGATATGGCACTCGATGTCGTCGGCCGCATGCTGAAGATGGAAGCGGTGCAGAAGGAAGTGATCGAACGCGTCGAGCAGACGCTGCGCAGCGAATTCATGTCGAATCTGTCGCAGACCCGCCGCCGCGACGCCCACGAGGTCATGGCCGAAATCTTCAATAACTTCGATCGCCAGACCGAAACCCGCTTCATCACCTCGCTGGAAGAAGAAAATCGCGAATCCGCCGAACGCATCAAGGCACTGATGTTCACCTTCGACGATCTGGTGAAACTGGATGCAGGGTCGGCGCAGACCCTGATGCGACATGTCGACAAGGACAAGCTCGGCATCGCGCTGAAGAGTGCGAACGAAGATGTCCGCGGCTTCTTCCTCGGCAACATGTCGTCACGCGCCGGCAAGATGCTGCTGGATGACATGGCGGCGCTTGGACCGGTGCGGCTGCGCGACGTCGACGAGGCGCAGGCGTTGCTGGTCAACCTCGCCAAGGATCTCGCGGCCAAGGGTGAAATCATGCTGTCGAAGAACCGCGCCGACGACGAGTTGGTGTACTGATGGGCGCACCGGCAAAATTCCTCTTCGATACGGACTTCTCGGCGCCCCATAAGGCTCGGGAACGGGCAGCGACGCCGGCCGAAATCGCCCAGCAGGTCGCGCAGGCCGAATCGCGCGCCTATCGCGCCGGCTACGACGCCGCGCAGCATGAGGCCAAGGTCGAGAGCGACCGCCGCGCCGCGCTGGCGTTCGAACAGATCGGTGTCGCTATCCAGACCATCGCTTCGCGATTTTCCGGTGTCGAGGATCGCATCGCAACCGAGGCGGTGGATGTCGCGGTTGCGGTGGCAAGGCAGCTCAGCGGCGAGTTGGTCGCGGCGGAACCGCTGGCCGGCGTGACCGCGCTGGTCGCCGACTGTTTCCGTCATCTGGTTTCCACACCGCATCTGGTCATACGCATCAACGAACAGCTTTATGAAGCGGGGCGGGATCGGTTCGAGCAACTGGCGCGGCAGAGCGGTTTCCAGGGACGCCTCATCGTCCTCGCCGAGCCGGACATCGAGGCCGGCGATTGCAAGATCGAATGGGCGGATGGCGGCGTCGTGCGTGAGCGCGCCGCGATCGATGCCAAGATAAGCGAACTGGTCGAAAGCTACGTCGCGTCGCGCAAGCAGGCGGATACAAGGACACAGTCATGAGCGACAACGACAGCAAAATCCCGCTGCAGGATCTCAATTCCGCCGATGCCCCTTCGGTGGTGGAGGATTCAAGCAACGAGGACGAACAAATCTCGCGTGCCGCATCTGATCTGGAGGCCGTGTTCGACGTTCCGGTGCAGGTTTCGGCCGTGCTTGGACGTTCCAAAATGGATGTCGGCGAACTCCTCAAGCTCGGTCCGGGCACCGTCCTCGAACTCGATCGCAGGGTCGGTGAAGCCATCGACATCTACGTCAACAACCGGCTGGTGGCGCGCGGCGAAGTCGTCCTCGTCGAGGACAAGCTGGGCGTCACCATGACCGAGATCATCAAGGCGGAGCGCGCCTGACGCGCGAATAACCAGCGCGATATGCGCGGAGAATAACAGGAGCAAATCATGCGGCTTCTCATCGTTGGCACCCTGAAGGGCCAACTCACGACCGCCACCAAGATCGCCATGGACAATGGCGCTTCCGTCACGCACGCGGAGGAGAGCGAACAGGCGATGCGCGTGCTGCGCGGCGGCAAGGGCGCCGATCTGCTGCTGGTCGACGTCGCCCTCGACATCCGCGATCTGGTGATGCGGCTCGAGGCCGAACATATCCACGTGCCGATCGTCGCCTGCGGTATCGCCAGCGACGCCCGCGCGGCAGTCGCCGCCATTCATGCCGGCGCCAAAGAGTACATCCCGCTGCCGCCCGATCCGGAATTGATCGCCGCTGTGCTGGCCGCGGTGGCCAACGATTCCCGCGATCTCGTTTATCGCGACGAGTCGATGGCGAAGGTCATCAAGCTGGCCCAGCAGATCGCTGGCTCCGATGCGTCGATAATGATCACGGGTGAATCCGGCACCGGTAAGGAAGTTCTGGCGCGCTACGTCCACACCCGTTCGCATCGCGCCAAGAAGCCGTTCATCTCGATCAACTGCGCCGCGATCCCCGAACACCTGCTCGAATCCGAATTGTTCGGTCACGAGAAGGGCGCGTTCACCGGTGCGATCGCCCGGCGCATCGGCAAATTCGAGGAGGCCACCGGCGGCACGCTGCTGCTGGACGAAATTTCGGAAATGGATGTCCGCTTGCAATCGAAGCTGCTGCGCGCAATTCAAGAGCGCGTCATCGACCGCGTCGGCGGTACCCGGCCGGTACCGGTCGATATCCGCATCATCGCCACCTCGAACCGTAATCTCGCCGACGCCGTGCGCGAAGGCACGTTCCGCGAGGATCTGCTGTTCCGGCTCAATGTCGTCAATCTGAAGATTCCGCCGCTGCGCGAGCGGCCCGCTGACATTATGGAACTGGCGCAGCACTTTGCCAGGAAATATGCCGAGGCCAACGGCGTGCCGGTGCGGCCGATTTCCGCAGACGCGCGGCACGTGCTGACCACCAACCGCTGGCAGGGCAACGTCCGCGAGTTGGAAAACACCATTCACCGGTCCGTGCTGATGGCCAACGGCGACGAGATCGGCGCCGATGCGATCCTGACGCCCGATGGCGATCGGCTCGATCTGGCGAAATCTGCCCCGGCCGTGGCGCACGCTACGTTCGCGGCCGAACAGGTCACACGCGCGCTGGTGGGCCGCACCGTGGCCGACGTCGAGCGTGATTTGATCCTGGAAACACTGAAGCATTGTCTCGGCAATCGCACCCATGCCGCGAACATTCTCGGCATCTCGATCCGAACCCTGCGCAACAAGCTCAACGAATACGCCGACGGCGGACTGCCGATCACGCCGGCTGGTCTTGGCGCCGGCGACTATCGAAGCGTTGCGGCAACCGCCTGATCGCCGCTTTTTTCCACCCAGGCACGGTAAGCGCCGAATATTTCGGCGCATCGGGCTTGCGAAAAATACGAATCGGATCGCCGGGCTCCAGCCGCGGCGCCGTCATCACTGCATAGATGTAGAGCGCAATATACGCGACCGAAATCGCACCGATGGCGTAGGCCGCCCAGATAGCGATGCGTTTCATTCCGTCCGTCTCAAGCTGTGGAAGGAACGACTGTATCACGAAACCGGCGCATCGGCCGTACACGGTTGAACCCTGTCGGAGTCGCCAGCCCCCTGCTAACGTGCCAGTGGCTTGCACGACGCTCGCGAATGTTTAGCTTGCGGAATATCGAGTCGCGGCAGCTCGCCTGTGCGCCTCCCATCACCGAGATTGCATGACGACCTTTACGCCTCATCAGGATGCCGCGCTGAAAGCCGTGGCCGACTGGCTGAAAGCCAAGCCCGGGAAAAACGGCACGCCGCCGGTGTTCCGGCTGTTTGGTTATGCCGGCACCGGCAAGACCACGCTGGCAAGGCATGTCGCCGACGGCGTTGACGGCGAGGTCAAATTCGCCGCCTTCACCGGCAAGGCTGCGCTAGTGATGCGCAACAAGGGCTGCGACAACGCCTCGACAATTCATTCGCTGATATATCGTGCCCGTGAATCCGGCGAGGAGCAGCCGAGCTTTGAATTGTGGGATGACGCGCCTGCCTCGAAAGCCAAGCTGATCATCATCGACGAGTGCTCGATGGTCGATGCCGATCTCGGCCGCGACTTGATGTCGTTCGATTGTCCGCTGCTGGTTCTTGGCGATCCGGCGCAATTGCCGCCGATCCAGGGCGGCGGCTTCTTCACCGATTGCGAACCGGACGCAATGCTGACCGAAGTGCACAGGCAGGCGCAGAACGATCCGATCGTGCGCATGTCGATGGCGATCCGCGAGGGACGCACGCTCGAGATCGGGCAATTCGGCGATAGCGAGGTCGTCCGCCGTGACGCGCTCGATCCGGATCGCGTCATGAGCGCAGATCAGGTATTGGTCGGCCGCAACAATACGCGGCGCGCCTACAACATGCGGGTGCGCCAGAAGCAGCACATCGAAGATCCGCTGCCGGTTGCCGGCGACAAGCTGGTTTGCCTGCGCAACAACCGCAAGAAAGCCCTGTTCAACGGCGGCCTGTGGCGGGTGAAGTCGCGGGCGCAATCGAAGTCGAAAATCGTGACGATGCGGCTGTCGCCCGATGAGGACTTCGGCGGCCGCGTGACCAAGGTTTCCGTGCGCGCTGACTGCTTCAGCGGCGGCATCGAGGACATTCCATGGGAGCAGCGCAAGCCCTACGACGAATTCGACTACGGTTATGTGCTTACGGTGCACAAATCGCAGGGCTCACAGTGGGATGACGTGGTGCTGTTCGACGAAAGTTTTGCGTTTCAGGATAGCCGGGCGCGCTGGCTCTATACCGGCATTACGCGTGCAGCAAAGCGGCTAAGTGTGGTCGTTTAACCCTTTTCTTTGTGAACCTTTTCGCCGGTCAGACGACAAATTATTTGTTGCGCCATACTGCCGCATGGTGAAAATGGCGCGGGTCGGAACAATAACACCCGAAATAAGTTATGGCCGCTCTGGCATCTGGAGGAATTTGAAATGCGACTTGCGAAAACCGTTGGCGTAGCGTTGCTTGTGGGTTCCACCGCGCTGGCATTTGCATTGCCGGCAAACTCGGCGCCCATCATGCCGGCGCAAGCTGGTTTGGCAAAGGCCGCAGCTTCCCCGATGGAAACCGTACAATATCGACGCTGGCATGGTCATGGTGGCTATCATCACCATCATGGCGGCGGCGGCGCCGGCGCGCTGATCGGCGGCCTCGCTGCTGGCGCCATTATCGGCGGCGCGATCGCGGCAAGCCAGGCCAACGCGGCGGCGCAACAGCATCAGGCCTATTGCGCGCAACGCTATCGCTCCTACGATCCCGGCTCGGATACGTTCCTGGCGAGGGACGGCAATCGGTATCAGTGCCGCTAAGATCGATCGCAATCCATCATTGCTGAACACAAACCGCGGGATCACTCCCGCGGTTTTTGTTTGCGTGGCGGCGAGCCATCACACTTATCAAGCAAGTGCCAGTTCGGATTTGGATCGCGTCCGCCCCTCTAATCGACCAGGCCGGTATGGCCAAGCAACTGCCGCCCAGCGACAGGCTAAACCTCTGGTATTCCATGAACTTTGTTCACGAATTCGTGCGCCGAAGGGCGTAACAAAACCGGCTTCAGCCCGTAACTTGCGGCATCGGGCAGCATCGAACGGATGACCGCAATGAGGCTGTCCTGCAAAGCTGTCCTGAATGGCTTGAAACCAGCTATGATCGGTCACCAAGGGGAATTCCATGCGCCCTCACCTGTTCAATCGTCTCTCGCTCTGCGCAGCCGCCATCGGCGCGCTCGCCGCGTCTGCCTTCGTCATCGCGCCCTCCATCGCAGCCGAAGATGCGGTCGTTATTCCCGCGCCGGTGATGGATGTCGCGGCAGCAGACGGCCTTCAGACTGCGGTGATCGCAGGCGGATGCTTCTGGGGGGTACAGGGCGTATTCCAGCATACAGCGGGCGTGGTGAATGCCGTATCGGGCTATGCTGGCGGCAATAAAAGCACCGCCAAATATGACCTGGTGAGCACTGGCACCACGGGCCATGCGGAATCGGTCGAGATCAAATACGATCCGAAGCGGATCAGCTATGGTAAGATTCTGCAGATCTACTTCTCGGTCGCTCACGACCCGACCCAGTTGAACCGTCAGGGCCCGGACACCGGCACGCAATATCGGTCGGAGATTTTCACGACTACCGCCGAACAGAAGAAAGTGGCTGACGCCTACATTGCCCAGCTCAATGCAGCCAAGGTCTACAAGAAACCGATCGTCACCAAGGTTGGAACGCTGGACGGATTTTTTCCAGCCGAAGCCTATCATCAGGACTACCTGACGCTTCACCCCAACCAACCCTATATTGCCTATAACGACCTGCCGAAGGTCGAAAATCTGAAGAAGATCTTCGCGCAGAACTATCTCGAGAAGCCGACGCTGGTAAGTGCTTCCAAAGCTGCCAACTGACGGCCCATCAATTTGGAGGAGCGATGTCCGATACCAAACAAATGCCGGGTAAAATCGAAAAGAGCGACAGCGAATGGCGCAAGGAATTGACGCCGATGCAGTACGCGGTGCTGCGCGAAAAGGCTACCGAACGGCCGTTCTCAGGCGAATATGAATACACCAAAACGCCCGGCACCTATGTCTGCGCCGGCTGCGGCCAAACGCTTTTCGAATCGGACGCCAAATTCGATTCCGGCTGCGGCTGGCCGAGTTTCACCCGCCCGGCGACAGAAAATCATGTCGACGAAGAACGTGACGTCAGCCACGGCATGACTCGCGTCGAAGTGCTTTGCTCGAAATGCAACGGCCACCTCGGTCACGTGTTCGATGACGGACCGGGGCCGACCGGCCTGCGCTACTGCATCAATTCGGCGGCACTGAAGCTTCAGGCAAAATAACGACGTAATTCGTTAGTATCCGCGAGCCTACTGACGGCCCTGCGCGACCAAATCCTGGTTACGCAGGGCTTTGTCGTCACGGCCCGCGCCATGCGCGGCAAAAACAATAAAAGACTCCAGACGAAAGACTTCGAATGTCCCAAACTTCAAATCGCTTCGTGCTCGGCTTTGGATTGGCTGTGCTTGTCCTTGAATTTTTCCTCTCACAACAGTCCGCGCTGGCAACAGACAAAATTTCGCTGTTCAAGGTGATCACGACAAAGGACGAAATTGTCATCGGACTTACCGACGATGAACTCTCAAAGATCGACGGCAGGAACGCTGGCGGTGTCGCCAAAATGCTCGCCGCCAAGGGTGCGATGACGGTGTGGCAGTATGCCGTCCGCAAGGCGGAAACCGGCGCGCTCGAGCAGGCCCCGCTACGCAAGATCGGACTGATGGCCAATGCCTCGCTGCGGGTGGAACCCTATACGTCCCCGCTCAAAATCGTTCCGGTTAGCAACTAGGGCATAATTCGCGGAAGGGATGCGGGTCTTGCGGCAGGGCGTTTTCCTGCGGTTGAGCTGGTTTCGCCGCGAAAATGCACCCGGCAGCGTCGTACCGGTCAACAGCCGGTGTGACGATGCCCCTCTGCCGAGCAGCAAATTTAGCGCATCATATTGAAAATACGGCAGTTATTGCAGCAGGCGCAAAACGGCGGAGAATCTCCCACCCCGCCTTTAGCAAGGGTCGCATTTTGCCCGATCATGACTATATTGGGGGCTGTCATGAAATGATGTCCGCCGGGCAACTGCCGTTCGGTGAGTTTAGCGTCTAACGCGGCGTCAGTTCGATTGTTGCCTTAGAGCATGATGCCGAAAATGCCTGGCCTCGGGTCACTCCTGAGGACGCGAAGCGATTTCGGACAACATCGTACTCCAAGTCACTAACATCGATCACGTTGATGATTTGGGATTACCGCAATCCGTCGTCATCGGGATCCAGCGTAGAGGTCAGTATCCATGCCCGCATTCAGCTACAACAAAGCAGCAGAACTGTTTCCGGCCGCCATTCGCAAGAAGAAGCGTGCGGGATTCGCGTATCGCCGATTTGACACCGCAGCCGATGCGGTTCGCTTCGCGATCGAAGAACTGCCGGCGGATTCGCTGAACGGTGCATATCTCCAGGTTGACGAGGCGCGCTTCGATCAAAACGGAATTCGCACGCTTTACGACAGCAAGGATTTTCCGCTCGCCCGCCGCGCCGTTGAAGCCGAGGCCGCCGCCGACGAGGCCTCAGCGGACGCCGCGGCATAATCCCGACACGACCTATCGTTGCCGATCGAGCCAGCGCCGCAACAATTTCACGTTGCGGATGTTGGCGCGAAACATCACGTCGAACGCGTCCCCGATCACTGGAACCAGGCCGACCGCGCCATCAAGCGCGACGTTGCCGAGCATGCGCGCCGTCAAATGCCACGGCGCGCCAAGCGCGCGTGCCTCACGCACCAGCCAGAGCGATATTGCGGTGGTGATGATGTCGCCGATCACCGGGACCAGGCCGATAATGCCGTCGATGCCGTAACGGACGTTGGTTCCCGGGACGATAAACGCGACATCCAGCAATTTCGCCAAAGCTTCAAGCCGGGCGATACGCTGCTCGCGCGTCAGTGTGCCAAACGGACTGGCGCTTGAGCTGCGGAAATCGAACGAGCCGGAACCAAGCGTTCCTTGCCCCAGCATCCCAGGGTCAATCTCGCGGCCGTCCTGATCGATGATCGGGCCGCTCGCAGACGTCCTGCGAGAACGCCTTGATGTTGATGCATAGACCTGTTCGTTCGACATCGCGATGAAATGGGGTACCACGCCCCTTTTGGCAAGTTGCGCGGATGGTCGCACGCCGCCGCCCGGAATGACCGTCAGGCGGTCCGGCGCAATTCGATGCGTTCAGGTACAGGTACTGGCGGGGACTGATATACTGAATAGCGGTCCTTGCCCTCGTTCTTCGCCACATAAAGTGCCTGATCCGCGGCGGCGATCAATCGCTCCGGATGCTGGCCGATGTACGACGTCCACTGCGCGACGCCGATACTGATGGCAATCGCAATGGGCGCGCCGCGCTCCGGGGTTAGCTGCTCGCGGCATGCCTCAAGCACGTGACGGGCGATCATCGCGCCTTCCCGCAGCGTCGTCGCGGGCAGCACCACGCAAAATTCATCGCCACCCGAACGCGCCAGCAGATCGGTGGGCCGCAACCGCGATTGCACCGCGCGGGTCATCTGCCGCAAACATTCATCGCCCATGCCATGCCCGAAGCTGTCGTTGATCGCCTTGAAGTTATCGAGGTCGATGGCCAGCACGGAGAAGACTTCATCGGTGCTCTGCGACACCGCACACTCATCCACCAGGCGCTGCAGCAGATGGCGACGATTGGCGACCCCGGTGAGATCGTCGGAAAGGGCGAGGTCTGCCACTTCGCCGCGCAGCCGGTCGATGGCCATCAGCAGGAAGCCGAAATTCCATGCCATCGAGAGGAACACCAGGGTCAGACTCGTCACGGCCTGAAATCCATTGAACGTCACGACCGACAGTTCGTCGCCGAGGTGGAAGGCGGCTCCCACGGAACGAACCACATTCATCGCGATGATCAGGATCGCGATGATGCCCGAGAGCCGCGCGCCGGGATTGTTGCAGCTTTTATCGCGTCCCAGCGTCAGTCCGAGCGTCGTCGCGATCGGGATCGACATGCCCAGCGAATAGATCAGGATCCGTATCGGCATGCTGTCATGGACGACGATGAAAAACGTCAGACCGGCAAAACTGAGCCCGGTGATCAGCGACGTCCCCATCCACGAAACCGGCCGACCGTAAAACCGCTTGATGCCCATCGCGGCGAGACAGCATGCGAAGACGATCACGGTGCCGCTGAACAGCAGCACGATCAGCGGCAGACTGACAAAGCTGCGAAGCATCGGCATGGCCGCGCCCGCCGCGGCGATGAATGCCGCCGCGGTCCAGAACCGCGCCGCCTCGAATTTCGGATAGCTGCGCATGACGTAGGTCCACACCAGACCCAACGCCAGGAAATTGACGACGAAGACAACCCAAAGGGTCGGGACGTTCAGCATCGCTGCTTCCGGATGACGTGCATCCGGTCCCTCACCGTCTCGATTGTCCCGCTCATGACGCTCCCCCAAGTTGCCTTAGGGTGCCCGCGCAGCCTTTAACGGAACCTCACCACGGCGAAACAATCCGCAGCGTGGTTGTGAAACGATGAACACGTAAATACCCCGCCGGCAGGCTGACGCCCAAAGCCGTTGCGGCGCGCGCCGCAGAGCCATTTAACGGGCTGTTAGGCATGCGCCGGCTTGGCCGCGTCGATCGCAAACGACGCGCGCCTTATCGTCCCCCCAGCCGGTCGGCGAAATAGCCGATGGTCTTGCGATAGATGGTGGCCCTGTTCCATTCGCGCATCGCCTCGAAATTGGCGGAGCCCTCGCCATACGCGCCGCCCGCCTTCCAGCCCGCGGTCTTCAGCAGATTGGCAGTCGAGGCCAGCACGTCCGGCACGCTGTGGCGCAGGTCGACATGGCCGTTGCCGTCGTAATCGACGCCGTACTTGATGTAGGACGATGGCAGGAACTGGGTCTGGCCGATTTCGCCGGCATAGGCGCCGATCATGTCGCGCAGGCCGAGGTCGCCGCGCTGCACGATCTTCAGTGCAGACAGCAGTTCGTTCTGGAACAGTTCGGTGCGGCGGCAATCATGCGCCATGGTGGCGAGCACCCGGAACACCGGCAGCTTGCCCATGTCGCCCTTGCCGAAATCGGTCTCCAGTCCCCAGATCGCGACGATGATCTGCGGCGGCACGCCGAACTGCCGTTCGATGCGCGACAGCAGCGCGGCGTGACGCTGCAGCATCGCCTGCCCGGTCTTGATGCGTCCGGCGCCAACCCGGGTCGCGACATATTGCTCGAAGCTCTTGTTGAAGGTGCCGCGCTGCCGCCGGTCGAAATTGAGCACGGCCTGATCCAGCGTGACGCCGCCGAGCGCCTGCGAAATCACCCCTTGCGAAATACCGGCAGCCTGTGCCTCACGCGACATGCTGGCGATGAATGTGTTGAAATCGCCGCCGCATTGCGCGGCGTGCGCGGAGACGGAGGCGAGCAGCGTGCAGATCATCACGGCGGCGACACGGAGCTTGAGCATGGGGGGTCCTCATTTGCGGGCGCGCGATCATGCCCTAGCACGGGTGGCATCGTCAAAGGTGCGCATTGCGCACCGTCGCGAGACGCAAAAAACCGCCGGGCGATGCCCGGCGATTTGACGATGTCATGACATGCGCTGATGACTCAGCGGCAGCGGCGGATCTGCTTGTAAACCACCGCCCCGTTCGGCCGGACGATGCGCTGACGCTCCATCCTGCAGCCGTGGTGCCGGTAGCCGTGGTGCCGGTGCATCATGCCGTGACCGCAGCTTCGCGTGGTCCGATAAACCACGCGACCGTTCGGCCGCACCACACGGGTCCGCACCGTCCGACAGGCAACGGATTCGGCAACCGCAGGCGCCGAGACGCCAGGATTCGCCACCATGGCCTGGGCCTGCGGTGTCGCCAACGCGAGGCCAAACAGCGCCGCAGCAACGCATACCGACGAGCGAAATGTCATAACGAGTCCTCCATGATGGTTTGTTTGTGCCGGTATCAACGTACAAACGACAGCAATGTTCCGGCGATCACCGGATTGGGCGAGGATCACCGGGGCGGTGACGGCAGCGATGTGCGTGTTGAGATGGCCCGCCCGTCAATGACGACAAAGTGTGCTGAGGCATTGCGCGACCTCATCAACAGCGTCGTCCCTGCGCAGGC
>Ga0207657_10002618_pt1 | contig 19440 bp, 14 predicted proteins | sample KBSC33metaG_FD_184316 | JGI IMG/M metagenome (GOLD analysis project Ga0207657, IMG submission 184316) | Corn rhizosphere microbial communities from Kellogg Biological Station, Michigan, USA - KBS C3-3 metaG (SPAdes) (version 2) | ecosystem: Host-associated > Plants > Roots > Rhizosphere > Soil ... | reverse complement strand
CGGCTGCGCAGGCCTGACATTGGCCGCCGGCGCGGACGGTGCCGCCGGCGCGCCCGCAGCCGGTGCCCCGTCATGACATTTGTTGCGTGCCCAGGCTTCGTCGGCGAGTTTGGTCTGCCCGCGCACCGCAATGTATTCATTGAGCGAGTTCGGCCACCACCGGGCCGGCGACGCCGGTCCGGGCTTTCGCCATCAGGCCCTGCAAGTCGGCGGCGCGGGCGGCGAGATTGCGCGAAGCTTGGGACCGTTTTTGACGGCACGCTCACAGGTTCTCGGCCAAAACAGGACGCAAGTCTGCTGGGCCCGAGCGGACAAACGGGCGACAAAGTCACCGTTCGCTTGGAACCGATTCCGGCAGCTCAATCTTACCCGGCGATGATCCTACTTGACCCCGGCCTTTCGAAGGCCATCCAGATATGTCTGCATCTGATCGGCGCGTTTGATGTAGAAGAGACGTTCCTTTGCAAAGGCAACCGTGAACTCCGGCTTTGTCACCATCAGATCTCTTAGTGCACTCTGCGCGGCAGCTTTATCGCCAAGATGCCCGAGCGCCGCGACGAGGTGAGCCCACGCCCAGTATTGTGCATTGGGGACCTGCGTTGCTCGTCGCGCCCAGGCGGCGGCATCCTGAAATTCGCCGCGGAAGAGGTGCGCAAGCGAACGATATGAGAAAAAGCCCCAGCGGAATGGGTCGTGCGGACTCAGGCGAACGGCTTGCTCGAATTGCTCGATCGCCCGATCAAGAAGGCCTTCATAGGCGAGGGAATCGCCGAGTCCGCAATGCGTCACGGCCGAACATGGATTGAGCTCCAACGCCTGTTCAAGCGCTCCAATCGCATGATCGTATTCGCACCGCGCGAGGCGCACACGGCCCAAAGCGAAGTAGCCGTTGGCGTCCCGATCGTCGAGCTTGATGGCCTGCTCGGCTGCGGCAAGCGCCGCGTCCATTTTGGCCTGATCGACCGTCGCGTCGAAATAGACCATGCTAAGTACAATCGCGTAGGCGAGACGCGAATGCGCCGCTGCCAACTCGGGATCAAGTGCGATCGCCTGCTTGAGCATCTCCTGGCATTTGAGATTACTGTCAGGTTTGAACTTGTAAAACTCGGCCGTCGCGAGCTGATAGAGATCCCAGGCGCCGAGATTCTTGCGCGAACGTCGCTCGGCCTTTTTCTGCTCGCTCAGTCCCAACTCCGATTCGATTCGAGCAGCGACTAGTTCGGAAATTTCACCTTGAAGATCGAAGATATCGACCTTGTCGCGGTCGAAGCGCTCCGACCAGACGCTTTGTTCCGTCTCTGCATCGGCGACTTGAACGGAAATGCGAAAGCGCGTACCCGCCTTGCGCATGCTTCCGGTTACAAGATAGTCCGCCGCCAACTTCTTGCCGATTGCGTTGACGCTCTCCTTTGAGCCGCGAAATGCGAAGGCTGGGTTGCGCGCAATCACAGTGAGCCAGCGGTTCTTGGCAAGCGCGGTGGTCATATCCTCAGCGATGCCATCGGCGAAGACGTCTTCGCTGGGGTCCTGGTTAAGATTCAGAAATGGTAGGACTGCAACCGAAGGCTTTCTCACGATTACCGAGGGGGCTTGATCGTGACTTATACCATGAGTATCCGTCGCGGCTCGGATGCTATTCTCGATCGGTGCGACGAAACGAAAGCCACGGCCGTGAACCGTTGAGATGGTGTGCTGTGATGCACCGTCATCGCCAACAGCTCTGCGAGCAGCCTTGATCTGGCTGCTGAGCGCCGCGTCCGACACGATCCGATCACCCCAGATTTCGGCGTAAATCTCCTCCCGGGTGACGGTTCGGTGGCTGTTGCGGGCGAGAAAGACAAGCAAATCGAATACTTGTGGCTCAAGGGGAATGCGTTCTCCCGACTGACGGAGCTCGAACAGCGCCGTGTCCAGTTCGAAATCACCGAACCGGATGACGTGTGGTGGCACCACCTCATCGGAGGGCATTTCCACACGATATGCGTGAATAGGACGGGTGATGTTCTTGACGGTTTGCTCCCCGAGCGAAACGAACCGCGCCTGAATATTGGCTCCGATATGGTCATGAACCTGCTTCGAGAGCACAATGCCGCCCGGCTCTGCAATGCTCTCGAGCCTCGCCGCAACATTGACACCGTCGCCGTAGATGTCGCCGTCCTCAACGATGATGTCGCCGAGGTGTAGACCGACGCGCAGGCGAATGCCGTTCTTATGTTCCGCCGTACTGATGCGGACGCCAAGCTCGCGCTGTATATCGATTGCACATTGCAGCGCGCCCACGACGCTTGAGAATTCGAGCAGCGCGCCGTCACCCATCAGCTTCACTGTACGTCCGCCGTAATTGGCGACCGTCGGGTCAATGATCTTCGCTCGGATTGCCTTGAGCTGAGCGAGGGTGCCCCGCTCATCTAACTCCATGAGCCGGCTGTATCCAACCACGTCCATCGCAACAATTGTCGTCAGCTTGCGATCCATGGCTCCCTCGACGGGGCAAGTGCCCGGTTCGACGCCAGTGGTTTCAATTTTTCACGGCGGTTCTGTTCCTCGCCTTGCGGCGGATACTGTATCCACCGCAAGGCAACATAGGCAAGACTTCACGACCATCGGGGAAACGGGCCGGCGGACGTTGTTCAGGGTTCGCTGTAGCCCTCGAACAGCGCGGTCGACACGTATCGCTCGGCGCAGTCGGGAAGCACTGTCACGACGGTACGGCCTTTCATCTCGGGACGCTGGGCCACGCGAACTGCGCAGGCAAGCGCTGCCCCCGATGAGATGCCGGCAGGAATGCCATCTGCAAGAGCGAGTCCCCGCGCGGTCTGTATTGCCTCATCGTTGCTGACGAGCATGACCTCATCGATGAGCTTGGTATCCAGAACATCAGGCACAAAGCCCGCGCCGATGCCCTGGATCAGGTGAGGCGAATGTTTGCCGCCCGATAGCACGGGGCTGTTCTCTGGCTCGACGGCAACGATTCGAAGATCAGCTTTCCGCGCCTTTAGCACGTCGCCGACGCCAGTGAGCGTACCGCCTGTGCCGACGCCGAGTACGACCACGTCGACAATGCCATTTGTGTCGCGCCAGATCTCCTCGGCCGTCGTTCGGCGGTGGATTTCAGGGTTTGCCGGATGGCCGAACTGCCAGGGCATCACAGCCTTATCAGTTGCAGCGATGATCTCCTTAGCCTTCTCGATCGCGCCTCCAATTCCTTTTTCGCGCGGTGTAAGTACCAGCTCTGCGCCGAGAAAACGCATCAGCCGCCGTCGCTCGATTGAAAAGCTATCGGGCATGGTAAGGATGCAGCGATAACCTTTGGCGGCGCATGCAAAAGCGAGACCGATCCCGGTGTTGCCCGAGGTAGGCTCAACAATCACGCTGCCCGGCCCGATGGTGCCATCCGTTTCCATTGCCTCGAGCATGGAAACTGCAATCCGATCCTTGACGCTCGAGATGGGATTGAAGAATTCGAGCTTTGCCAGAACCTCCGCCTGGCATTCACGTTGCTGCGCGAAACGACCAATCCGGACTAGCGGCGTGTTGCCAACCGTTTCGAGGATGCTGCCATACACCCGGCCTCGACCCGGCTTGTCCAGGACCAATTGGGCCGCATACTGATGTCTCATGTCACCCTCCTTACTCTGGATTGATCGCACTGATGACCCAGGACGAGCTGTCCATCACAATGCCATCGGTTGCGATTCTTTGCCGGTTGATGGATTCCTCAAGCGCAGCTTCAATCTCGGCACGCTTACGTTCGGCTTCGAGACCGGCTTCCCGAAACACTTCACCTGCCGGGCCGATCGCGAGTTGGAAGGCGATCGCATCCTTGACGTCCTTGCCGACCAGCACCGGCGCGTCGACCCGCCGAAGCTCGACCTGTTCATAGCCCGCGCTCTTCATCATTGCGCGGACAACAATCTCGTCAGACATTGAGAACGGGCCGGGTCCGCAGGTCTGGGCTTCGTCGCCGGGAGACGGCAGAAACCGCAACACGACGTCCTTGGCCATCGATAGCCAGGGATTGTCTGCCCGCTCCCGCCAGACGATGTGCACCATACGCCCGCCTGGCTTGAGCGCGCGCCGCATATTCCGCAAGCCGGCCACTGGATTGGAGAAGAACATGGTGCCAAAACGCGCAAAGACGAAGTCGAACTGATTTGTTGGCAGCGCAATCTCAGCATCGCCGCGCACGAAGGTGACGTTCTTCAAGTTGCGCGTGCGGACCTCGGCCCGGGCATAGTCGAGGAAGGCATCGCAACAATCGATCCCGACCACGCTTCCGGTCCGGCCAACCCGGGAGGCCAGCTTCAGTGCTGTATCCCCAAAGCCGCAACCGACGTCGAGTACGTGGTCACCCTCATGCACCGGAAGCGTGGGAAACACCGCCTCGCTGTGATGAGAAAGGCCGTCCACCAATATGTGCTTGAACCTGATGAATTTTGGCGCAAGCACTTCGTTCCAAAAGCGAACAAAGGCAGTATCGTCGCCCCTCGGAAACTGTGCGACCGCGGTATTCATTTTGCTTCCCTTCGATTGGAGGCCAGTTGTGGATGCCAATGGCATACCGGCACCGGATTTTGCGTGCTTGGCCAGATCGTTAGGGAAGTCTGGATTTTTCATGAGGAAATGCTAAAAAGCGTGCTGCGAACGCATGATTAGGGTCCATCGAAAATGGATGGCCGCCCATTAGAAATCCCACAGAAACCCCATGAACAAACGTGCATGAACGTGCTCAAACGAGCACAACCGTCGTTAAAAACACTCAGATTTTACGGATATTCGTCCCGCTCATAACGATCTGGTTGCAGGTAGTATCGTGACAGACGACCAACGAATTCAACAGCTAATCAGCCATTGTTTGTGGTCCTGAGGAACCTTTGCCCCAGCATTCAAGAAGCAACGCCTAAGCTGGCGTTGGGGTAAGGCCACACAACTAACTGAGGCAAGCAGAAACGTTTCGGCGATTTTTCTGTGGGACGGCGATGCATATAGATTTGATTTGGGTCAGCCGGGAACGGAAATATTTTTGCAAAGGGGGGCTGGACAGCAATTCGGTGATTTGCCCGTCAGGCAGATTAACCGAACGAAAGGATGGATGGCAGGGCGCGTTCCCTAGTAGACCGCGCTGCCCGACCGCGACGGCAGCGCAGGCCTGACATTGGCCGGCGGTGCCGGTGGTGCCGCCGGCGCGCCCGCGGCCGGTGCCCCATCATGACATTTGTTGCGTGCCCAGGCTTCGTCGGCGAGTTTGGCCTGCCCGCGCACCGCGATGTACTCATTGCGATAGGCGAGTTCCGCCACCACAGGCCCGGCAACGCCGGTTTGGGCTTTCGCCATCAGGCCCTGCAACTCGGCGGCGCGGGTGGCGAGGTACTTGCGCTCGGTCACCAGTTGCGGGCACTCGTACAGCTCGTATTTGGCGGGATCGGCGAAGGCCGAGCTCATGCTCTCGCCCATCTCGGCGCAGCCGGCAAGCCCGATGCCGAGCACGAGCAGCGCCGCGCCGGTGGCCACGCGCAGCAAGGACAGGCTAGGGGAAAGCGAAGCGATCATGCGGCCTTCATAACGGGACAAGCTTGAGATTGCCTAAAGCAGGCGCGGGTGTCGGCATTGAGGCTTTGCCTTAAGCAGCTCGCTCGCTTAATGAAGGGGTCGCGTTTTCGCCAGGCCGGCCCAATTCCCTCGCTTAAGAAAACGCGCTAAGTATCTGATCTCGCGACCAAAGCGGACGTGGCGGAACTGGTAGACGCAAGGGACTTAAAATCCCTCGATGGCAACGTCGTGTGGGTTCGAGTCCCACCGCCCGCACCAAAAATTGCCGCGCCAGCTCATTCAAGAGATGTCTGCTGTTGAGGGGATTTTGTTGCAAAACTCCCGTTGAGACGACTCGCGATCCGTGATTCCGTTGGGTGGAGAGGGACATCAGCGGGAGCAACGCATGATGGGGCGGCGGGCAAGGACAGTTTTTCTATTCGTTTGATCTGGGAAATGGACGAACAGACTCCACGCAGAAATGCGGCCAAACAGAGTCAGTTCACGATACCATCGCGCGTGACGTAGGGTTTCGCTTGTGAGGCCACGGCGTTACGAGATTGGCACCCAAACCGACTGGGAAATATGAAAAACTACAGGGGGTACGATGATTGCCGTCGAGGATAGCAAGCGTCGTTTGATGTGGCATGGAATGTTTCTGTTTCTGTTAGGCTTGCTCACCGGGCTTGCTGAACAGCATTTCAGTAATCCCCGGATGGGACTGGCCGCACACCTGGAAGGCGTCATGAACGGGACTTTCCTCGTCGCATTGGGTGCGATTTGGGTGGAGGTGAGACTTTCCAGGCGTCTGAAGGCCGGCGCGTACTGGAGCGCGTTGTACGGCACATACGTCAATTGGGCCGTCACCACGTTGGCAGCAGTGTTTGGTGCGGCAAGCCTTTCCCCGATTACTGGTGCCGGCTACAGCGCTCTACCTTGGCAGGAGACGGTTGTGACGGTCGGTTTCATGACAGTCGGGATAGCGATGATTGCCGCTTCCGTCCTCGTCCTATGCGGATTGCGGCGCGCTGCGGTTTCGTGATCCGCGCCTATACCCCGCGCCTCCCACAGTTTCTGCCAAAGCGGTTCGGCGGATTCGTAGCTTTGGGCGTATTCTGTACCCCTAAGTAAAAATGCTCGTGACGCCGGGTGATCTTTTACGCCACGAGCAATTGCAGCTAGATATGGTTGGGCAGCCTTTGATACCGATAATCCTCAGTGAAGAATTCTGGCACGATGACACCCCTTTGCTCTTGCGACGCGGATCAGAGCACAAATCCATCAAAGCTCAGCTTTTCAATCGCGTCCTTCATAGCTTCAATCGATCCGCCGAGCGGCCCGTTATGCACCCGCCGTCACTTGCAAATGCGGAGATTGGCGGTCATAATCTCCGCAAATGGTGCGGAGAATGTCGACATATATCCATGAACTGGCCGATTGGCCCCGTTTTCAATGGGATCAAGTCGGGGTCGCGAGGCAACTGGCAGCGGTCCGACTGCGGCAAGGGCGGCTGATCGGCCGGATGCAGGCCCTCGGATTCCGCCAGCAGGAAGAGGCCGTCCTCGCCACCCTGACCGAGGACGTCCTCAAATCGAGCGAGATCGAAGGCGAAATCCTCGACAAGGACCAGGTGCGCTCATCCATTGCCCGCAGGTTGGGGATGGATGCCGGCGCATTGCCACTTGCCGACCGCAACGTCGAAGGCGTGGTCGAGATGATGCTCGACGCGACGCAGAAGTTCAAAGACAAGCTGACTGCTGAAAGACTCTTCGGCTGGCATGCTGCGCTTTTCCCGACGGGACGCAGCGGTATGAGGAAGATTATCGTCAGCGCGTGGCGCGACGGTTCAGCGGGACCGATGCAAGTGGTCTCCGGACCGGCAGGGCGCGAGCATGTTCACTACCAGGCGCCCGAGGCTGGCAAGCTCGACCCGGAAATGAAAGCGTTCCTTGAATGGTTCAACACGGATGAGAAGATCGATCCCATGATCAAAGCGGCCCTCGCGCATCTTTGGTTTGTCACCATCCACCCGTTCGAGGACGGCAACGGCCGGATCGCGCGCGCTATCGCCGACATGTCGCTTGCGCGTTCAGAGAACAGCCCGCAGCGCTTTTACAGTATGTCGGCGCAAATCCGCATTGAGCGGAACGCCTATTACGACATGCTTGAAAACACGCAAAAGGGCGGGCTCGATGTCACGCTGTGGCTGGAATGGTTCCTGGGATGTCTGGATCGCGCACTCGACGGCTCCGAAACCATTCTTGCGGCGGTTCTCGAAAAGGCGGAGTTTTGGAAGAAATACGCCGCCGCCAAAATCAACGACAGGCAACGCGATATTCTCAATCGCCTGCTGGATGGGTTTGAAGGCAAGCTGACTTCGAGTAAATGGGCCCTGATCGAGAAATGTTCGCCGGATACGGCACTGCGCGATATCACTGAGCTCGTCGAGCAGGGCATTTTGAAGAAAAATGAAGCGGGCGGGCGAAGCACAAGCTATTCCCTCGCCTGACAAATGCTTGCGCGCTTCGGGATGATGCTGATCTGCAACGTGGTTGGGATCACCCTTTATCGACCGCTGGATGAGCGATGCGATGCTGATTGCCGGGACTGCCGGCTACGGCCACCGCCGCCCTCCATCCCGCCGCCCTGCCCCCACGCCGGCATCACCGTCCGGGCGCATGCGGCACCGGTCGCAACCGCATGGTCATTTTGCCATTTTTTTGATATTGTCTCGGGATTGTGAGGGCTAGGGACGAGTTGGGGGACGACCATGTACCGGGATCGGCTTCAGGCGGTTTTGGACGCGCTGCAATTCGAGCAGCCGTTCCAGGTCATTCTTCCGGACGGCAGCGTGGCAACGCACGGCCAGGGAACGCCCGTTTTCACCATCCGTATCAAGACCAGCCGCGCCGCGCGCGACATCGTCATGAGGGCCTCGATGGGCTTCGGCGAGGCCTATACGCGCGGCGAGATCGACGTAGAGGGCGACCTGCAGGCGGTGGCGCTGATGAGCTATGAGCTGCAGGAGGGCGTGCTCAAGGGCTCGCTGTGGGAGCGCGCGCGCTACCTGCTCGGCTTGCTGGCGCGGCGCAACACGCTGGCCGGCTCGAAGAAGAACATCGCCGCGCATTACGACCTCGCCAACAGTTTCTATCAGCTCTGGCTCGATGCCGAGATGCAGTACACCTGCGCCTATTTCGAACGGCCGACCGACACGCTGGAGGACGCGCAGACCCGGAAGATGGATCTGGTGTGCCGCAAGCTGCGGCTGGAACCGGGCGAGCTGGTGGTCGAAGCCGGCTGCGGCTGGGGCGGGCTTGCGTTGCACATGGCCCGCAACTACGGCGTCCGGGTCAAGTCGTTCAACATTTCCAGCGAGCAGATCGCGTTCGCGCGCGAGCGCGCGCAAGCGCTCGGCATCGGCACCGACAGCATCGAGTATGTGCATGACGACTACCGCAACATCCCGAACCACGTAAAATCCTGCGACAAATTCGCCTCGATCTGCATGCTCGAGCATGTCGGGCGCGAGAGTTATGCGAGCTTCCACCAGCTCGTCGCCAAGGTGCTGCGCAAGCCGGGGCTCGCGATGCTGCAGTTCATCAGCCGCACCAACCCCTCGCCGATCTCCAATCCGTGGCTCGAGAAGTATGTGTTTCCCGGCTATTACAATCCCTCGCTCGGCGAGGTCCTCAAGCCGATCGAGCGCGAGCATCGGCAGCTTCACCTGATCGACGTCGAGAACATGCGCTATCACTATGCGCTGACGCTGAAGCATTGGCTGGAACGGCTGGAGCGCAACGCTGACCGGGTTCGCGCGCAATGGGGCGAGGAAGTGCTGCGCACCTTCCGGCTCTATCTCAACGGCGGCCTTGCCGATTTCGCGCATGGCGCCGGCACGCTGGTATACCAGGTGCTGCTCTCGCACGGCTTCGACAACAACGCTCCCCTGACCCGCCACCATCACGTCGCCGCCACCGAGGCCGCGAGGATCCGGCCGGCGCGCGGCCCGGCGCTGGAGCCAGCCTAGGATTTTCGCGGTGTCCGACCGCTACGCGGCGCTGGTCGCCGATCTACTCGCCCATGCCGACATCCGCATCGACGGCCCGAGGCCGTGGGACGTCACCGTGCGCGATCCCCGCTTTTACAAGCGCGCGCTCGCCGGCGGCGCGATCGGGCTTGGCGAATCCTTCATGGACGGCTGGTGGGATACCCCCGCCCTCGATCAGGCGATCGCGCGCATGCTCGGCGCCGATCTGCGCGCCAGGCTGAAACTGTCGCCGTTCATGCTCACTGACGCGATCGCCGAGCACGTGCCCAACCTGCCCTATGTGTGGCCGGGCCTGCGGCCGTTCCTGTCGCGCTTCAAGACCTATCAGGCGACCGCGGAGACCCATTACGAGGTCGGCAACGATTTCTACCGCATGCTGCTGGGCAAGCACATGATCTACAGCTGCACCTATTGGGAAGGTGCGACGACGCTGGATCAGTCGGAGGACTTGAAGCTCGAAATGTCCTGCCGCAAGCTCGCCCTCGCACCGGGCCAGCGCCTGCTCGAAATCGGCTGCGGCTGGGGCGGCTTTGCCAAATACGCCGCCGAAAACTACGGCGTCTCGGTGGTCGGCGTCACCATCAGCGCGGAACAGCGCGACCTGGCGGTCGAGCGCTGCCGGGGCCTGCCGGTGGAGATCCGGCTGCAGGACTATCGCGAGATCGAGGGACAGTTCGACCGCGTCGCCTCGTTCGGCATGTTCGAGCATGTCGGGCGGCAAAATTACGACACTTACTTCCGGATTGCCCATGACTGCCTGACGGAGAATGGAATTCTTCTTCTGGAGACGATCGGCGACAATGTGTCGCGTTCGGAATGCAATCCGTGGTTCCAAAAATACATCTTTCAGTCGCCGACTTCGATGTTCCCCTCGATCAAGGAGATAGCCGCGGCAGTCGAGAACCGGTTCGTCGTGGAGGACTGGCACAATTTTGGCGCCGACTATGCACCGACGCTGCGCGCCTGGCACCAAAATCTCGCAGCCCACAAGGATTGGGTCGTCGCCAGATATGGCGAGCGGTTCTATCGCATGTGGGTGTTCTATCTCCTGAGCTGCGCCGGCGCGTTCGCGGCGCGCAGCTACCAGAATTGGCAGATCGTCCTCGCCAAGCGCGGCATTCCGGCCGGATTCCGCCAAATGCGGCCGACGGTTCCCTGAGCCGCCCCGGCTTCGCCGATTGGCCGGCGGCCGGCGCCAACGCGGTATGACGAATTGTACTGAAATTGTCAGCTTAAAATTGTCTGCTTATGAGAGTAGACCAAAAGTGAATTGGCCCACAGTCGGAACCGCGCAAATGATCCAGGATGGACATCGGCCCTAGCCCGAGAGCCGGCCTCCAGGTTGTGATAGGATGGCGTGATCATGTCCGGTGCACCTTTGATCGAGAAACGGGTGGAAAGACGGTTGGCGGCCGTGCTGGCGGCGGATGTCGCCGGTTACAGCCGGCTCATGGGCGCCGACGAGGAGGGCACGCTCGCCAGGTTGAAGGCAATCAGAAAAGCTCTTTTCGATCCCAAGATCGCCGAGCACCGCGGCCGTATCGTCAAGACCACCGGCGACGGCATGCTGGTCGAGTTTGCCAGCGCGGTGGATGCGGCGCGATGCGCGGTCGAGGTTCAGCGCGATATGGCCGGGCAGAACGCCGAGGTGCCGCAGGACGGCAGGATCGAATTCCGCATCGGCATTCACATCGGCGACATCATCATCGACGACAACGATATTTTCGGCGACGGCGTCAATATTGCGGCCCGCCTCGAAGGAATCGCGGAGCCCGGCGGCGTCTGCATCTCGGACGATGCGCATCGGCAAGTCCGCGGCAAGGTCGATTTCTCCTACAATGATATGGGCCTTCAGACATTGAAAAATATCGCCGAGCCGATGCACGTTTGGCGCATGCGGCTTGCCGGCGAGGCGGCTTCGATGTTTGCATCAGGCTCTGCTGCGGCAGCTCACGCGCTCGTCCTTCCCGACAGACCTTCGATCGCCGTCCTGCCGTTCCAGAATATGAGCGGCGATGTGGAACAGGAGTATTTTGCCGACGGCATGGCGGAAGACATCATTACCGCGCTGTCCCGATTCAAATCGTTGTTCGTCATCGCCCGCAACTCGAGCTTCACCTACAAGGGCAAGGCCGTCGACATCAAGCAGGTGGGACGCGAGCTGGGCGTCCGCTATGTGCTCGAGGGCAGCGTGCGCAAGGCGGCGGGAAAAGTCCGCATCACCGGGCAATTGATCGATGCCACCAGCGGCGCCCACCTGTGGGCAGACAGATTCGACGGATCGCTTGAAGATATTTTTGGATTGCAGGACCAGGTGACGGCGAGCGTTGTCGGCGCCGTCGCGCCCAGGCTTGAGGAAGCCGAGATCGAACGTACCCATCGCAAGCCGACGGAGATGCTCGACGCCTACGACTATTATCTGCGCGGCCTGGCGATGGTTTCCCAGTATTCGAAGACCACCAATAAAAAGGCGTTTCAGTTTTTTGCCAACGCGATCGATCTCGATCCGGAATATGCCTCCGCCCATGCCATGGCGACGAGGTGCATCAGCCTGAGGGCGCAAAATGGCTGGCTGACAAACCCCGGGGAGGAAATCTCCGAAGGGTTGCGGCTGGCCCGCAGAGCCATTGAATTGGGAAGAGACGACCCGCTCGTGCTTGCCGTGGGCGGATACGTGATCGCCTTTCTCGGTCATGATCTCGACAGCGGCGCCACCTATATCGCTCGTTCGCTGTCGCTCAATGCCAATAGTGCGTTGACGTGGCTTTATAGCGGTGCTGCCCACATATTGCTGGGTGAGCATGAGCTGGGGATCGAGCACGTGTTGCGCGCCCAGCGCCTGAGCCCGCTCGATCCGACGCAGCCTCAATTCATGGCGTCCATTTCCTTTGGTCACTATTGCCTGCGCCGCTTTGAAGAAGCCTCGCTATGGGCGGGAAACGCCGTGCGGGAGCAGCCCAATCTGCTGTCCCCTCTTCTCATCCTGGCGGCCAGCGCGGCGCAAATGGGACGGCTTGACGAAGCCCGGCGGCTGGTTCCGCAGATCCTCCACCTCAGTCCGTCGTACCGCTTGTCCCGTATCAAGGAACGGGTTCCATTTCGCAGACCGCAAGACATCGCACTTTTTTCAGAGGGCTTGCGGCTCGCCGGCCTGCCCGAATAAACCAGCGGCGCCTGCCGCCGTTCGTCCGCACCCCCTCATCGGCCCCAAACGGGTTCACATCGGAATCAACCTGCATGGCCGAGCTTGAAAAAATCACGATTGCACCCGGCTTGACCTTCGAGGCCCTCGTCGGCGGCGCATCGGGCGCGCCGCTGGTGCTGCTGCTGCACGGCTTTGCCGAATCCATGCATTGCTGGCGCGCGCAGGTCAGCGCGCTTGCGGGTGCGGGCTATCGCGCGGTCGCGCCGAGCCAGCGCGGTTATTCGAAGGGCGCGCGGCCGGATACCGCCTACACCGCGAATTATCATATCGAGCGCTTGATGGACGATGCGATGGCGATATCGGCCGCGTCAGGTTATGGTGACCGCCGCTTCCATCTGGTCGGCCACGACTGGGGCGGCAGCATCGCCTGGGCGCTCGCCGATCGCTTTTCCGACCGGCTGGCCTCGCTCACTGTATTGTCGCGGCCGCATCCCAACGCCTTCAATCGCGCGCTCGCAATGCCCGATGGCGATCAGGCGCACCGCTCGCGGCATCACAGGGCCTTTCTCGAACCCGGCGCGGCCGATGTCGTTCTCGCCGATGACGCCAGATGGCTGCGCGAGCGCCTGGCTGCGGCCGGCGTTCCCGCCGCCGCGATCGAGGAGCATCTTGGCGTGCTCGGCAACAAGGCGGCGATGGAAGCGGCGCTCGCCTGGTATCGCGCGCGCGGCGCGATCCGCTCGCCGCTTGGCCCGATCCGCGTGCCGACGCTCTACATCTGGGGCGATGCCGACGACACCGTCGGGCGGGTAGCCGCCGAGGGCACGGTCGATTTCGTCGCCGCGCCCTATCGCTTCGAGGCGCTGGCCGGCGTCGGCCATTTCGCGGCCGACCAGGCGCCCGATCGCGTCAATGAGCTATTGCTGCAGCATGTTGCGGCCTATCCGGTCTGACGGATCGAATAGACGCCTCACTCCGACTTGTCGATATTCCAGAAGATCGGCGTTGCTGGCCCATCGAGCACGCCGGACAGCGATTTCCGCCAGGCGCTGGGCGCGAGATACTGCCCGAGCGGAATGTAGATCACCTGGTCATAGGCTTCCTTCTGGATGTCGGCGGCGATCTTCTTCTGCTCTTCCGGTGACGACGACCGCGCATAGGCGTCTTTCAACGCTTCGATCTTGGCGTCTTCCGCCCAGCCGAACCAGCCGCCATTCTTGCCTCTGCCGCCGATCGAAAAGTTGGCGATCGGATTGACGACGTCGGCGCCGGCCCAGTTGGTGAAGAACATGTTCCAGCCGCCCTCTTTCGGCGGCTTCTGGCTGGCGCGGCGGGTGACCACGGTCTGCCAGTCGGTGGCCTGCACATCCACCTTGAAGCCGGCGTCGCGCAACTGTTGCGCAGCGACGATCGGCTGCGCCTTCAATGTCACGACATCGCCGGGCGCCATCACCACCACGGGCGTGCCGTCATAGCCGGATTCGGCGAGCAGCTTCTTCGCTTCCGCCATGCCGTTGCCCTTGACCAGCGACTCCGAGCCTTCCTCGGTGGCCAGCGGCGTGCCGCAGACGAAGAACGCGCCGCATGTCCGGTAATATTCGGGATTGCCGACCAGCGCGTCGAGCACGTCCTTCTGGTTCATCGCCTTGAGAGCGGCGCGGCGAACCTTGACGTTATCGAACGGCGGATAGAGGAAGTTCATGCGCCCGAGCGTCTGGAAGCCGAGCTTGTTCAAGGTTTCGACCTTGATCTCCTTGTTGGCAGCCAGCACGGGGAGAATATCGAACGAGGGGTTCTCCATGAAATCGATGTCGCCGGACTGGAGCGCGTTCACCGCGGTCTGCGCATCCGCCATCGTGATCCATTCGACGCGATCGACCTTCACCACCTTGCCGCCCGCGGTCCAGCTCGGCGGCTCCTTGCGCGGCACATAGTCCTTGTTCTTCTCATAGACCGCCTTCACGCCGGGCTGGAATTCGGCCTGCACAAACTTGAAGGGGCCGGAGCCGATCTGTTCCTTGATCTGCTGGCCGGCTGGCGTTTCGGCCATCCGCTTGGGCATCATGAACGGCACATAGGACGACGGTTTTCCGATCGAATCCAGCACCAGGCCGTAGGGTTCTTTCAGCTTCAGCGTGATGGTCCTGGCGTCGGTGGCCTCGATGCTGGCGGTAAAATCCATCAGCTTCTGGCCCATATTGTCGACCCTGCCCCAGCGCTTCAGCGACGCCACGCAATCCTCCGCCGTGACCGGCGCGCCGTCATGCCATTTCAGGCCGTCGCGCAGCGTAAAGGTATAGGTGAGCTTGTCGTCGGAGACTTTCCAGTCCGCCATTTGCGGCTGGATCTTGAAGTTGGAATCGGTCGCCAGCAGCGTGTCATAGATCATGTAGCCGTGATCGCGGGTGATGTAGGCGGTGGTAAAACCGGGATCGATGACGCGCAGGTCGGAATGCATTACCGCGGTAATGGTCTTGCCCGCGGCGGCCATCGCCTGCGACGTCAGCGCAGCCGAAAGCGCTAGGATCGACAGTGCGACGCTTGATGCTATCGTGGGACGTTTCCAACGCGAGATGTGGAACATTCGATCTCTCCTGACGTGAAACTGGTCAAACCCGATGATTAGCTATGCATGTGGTCCGTTATTTGGGCGAACTAACACGCTGTAAATCCTTGTTATTTGAGACTTGCACCAAGCGCGTTGCGCGTCAATCGGTTTCGGCTCATGGCGGGGCGGCGAATGCACGCTGGCCGCCCGCACCGGTTCGCTTTACAAATTCGGCACTGAGCATTCCGGCAAAGCAACTCGAAACCAAGAGAATTCCGATGAACCCCGCCAACCTTCCCTTTGATTCCGAGGCCATGCTGCAGGGACTGCGCGGCTGGGTGGAATGCGAAAGCCCGACCTGGGATGCCGGCGCCGTCGACCGCATGCTGGACATCGCCGCGCGCGACATGGCGATCATGGGCGCGTCGATTGAGCGCATCGCCGGTCGGCAAGGTTTTGGCGGCTGCGTGCGGGCGCGCTTTCCGCATCCGAAGCAGGGCCAGCCCGGAATTCTGATCGCGGGCCATCTCGACACCGTCCATCCCATCGGCACGCTGGAAAAACTCAAATGGCGGCGCGAGGGCAACAAATGCTTTGGCCCCGGCATCTTCGACATGAAGGGCGGCAATTACCTGACGCTGGAAGCGATCCGGCAATTGGCGCGCGCTTCTTTCACGACGCCGCTGCCGATCACCGTGCTGTTCACCCCCGATGAGGAAGTCGGTACGCCTTCGACGCGCGACATCATCGAGGCGGAGGCCGCGCGCAACAAGTATGTGCTGGTACCCGAGCCGGGCCGGTCCAATAACGGCGTCGTCACCGGGCGTTACGCGATCGCGCGGTTCAATCTCGAAGCCATAGGCAAACCGAGCCATGCCGGCGCGTTGCTCTCGGCGGGACGTTCCGCCATCCGCGAGATGGCCCGCCAGATCATCGCCATCGACGGCATGACGACCGAGGATTGCACCTTCAGCGTCGGCGTCGTGCATGGCGGCCAATGGGTCAATTGCGTCGCCACCACCTGCAGCGGCGAAGCGCTGAGCATGGCCAAGCGCCAGGGCGATCTCGATCGCGCGGTCGAGCGGATGCTGGCGCTTTCCGGGACCGCCAATGACGTTACGTTCAAGGTGACGCGCGGCGTGACCCGGCCGGTATGGGAGCCCGATGCGCAAACCATGGCGCTCTATGAGAAGGCGCGTGGTTTGGCCAAGGCGATGGGCGCCGAGCTTCCCCACGCCAGTGCCGCCGGCGGCTCCGACGCCAATTTTACCGGTGCGATGGGCATCCCCACCCTCGACGGATTGGGCGTGCGCGGCGCCGATCCGCACACACTCAACGAACACATCGAGGTCGATAGTCTCGCCGAGCGCGGCCGCCTGATGGCGGGATTGCTGGCGACGCTGGAGTGAGGAATTACGTGTCCTGGGGAGCCGCGCTCTTGCGCGGCGTCTCGAAGGATGGCCACACCCGGGGAAGTCGCCCTTCGAGGTCCTCGCTGCGCGAGGGCACCTCAGGGTGACGTCGACAAACTGGTTCCGATGGCACAGTATTTGCTAAAACTTGCATTGGGGCGGCAGCGTGCGAGAGTGGCATCATGACGGATTTCTGCAGCGTTGCGCAATCTCGATCGGCCGTCCCCGCGAACGCAGGGACCCATAACCTCGGGCCTGCGTCGTCGTTTCAATCGTCCCTGCTTTCGCAGGGACGACGGAGTGGGTGCAGCTGATGCTCGGATACCTGCTTCGCCGCATTCTCGCCGCCATTCCCGTGATGGGCGTGGTGGCGCTGTTCGTGTTTCTGCTGCTGCGGCTGACGCCTGGCGATCCCGCCGCGATTCTGGCCGGCGATAATGCGACCCCCGAACAGCTCGAGCGCATCCGCGTCTCGCTCGGATTGCATGAACCGCTCTACACCCAGTTCTTCACCTGGATCGGCAAGCTCTTGCATGGCGATCTCGGCGTGTCGCTGATCTCGAACGTGCCGGTGCTGAAAATGATCAGCCAGCGCGTCGAGCCGTCGATCTCGATTGCGGTGTCGACCATCATTCTCTCCATCCTGATCGCGGTGCCGCTCGGCGTGATCGCGGCGTGGAAGCACGGCACCTGGATCGATCGCTTCGTGATGGGACTGTCGGTGGTCGGCTTCTCGGTCCCGGTTTTCGTCATCGGGTATGTGCTGATCCAGATCTTTGCCATCGACCTGCACTGGCTGCCGGTGCAGGGCTTTCGCAGCATCTCGTCCGGCCTGGGACCGTTTCTCGAACGCCTGATCCTGCCGACCTGCACGCTGTCGTTCATCTATGTCGCCCTGATCGCGCGGATGACCCGCGCGTCGATGCTCGATGTGCTCGGCGAGGATTACGTGCGTACCGCCCGCGCCAAGGGCATCAACGAAAGCGCCGTGCTGTTGCGCCACGCGCTGCGCAACGCCGCCGTGCCCGTCATTACCGTGATCGGCACCGGATTTGCGCTATTGATCTCCGGCGTCGTCGTCACCGAGAGCGTGTTCAACCTGCCCGGCGTCGGACGCCTCACCGTCGATGCCGTGCTGGCGCGCGACTATCCGGTGATCCAGGCGATGATCCTTTTGACATCGGGCATCTACGTCGCGGTCAACCTCTTGATCGACGTCGCCTACACCCTGCTCGATCCCCGAATCCGTTACTGAGGTTGCGCTACCGATGGCGATCGAAATCCTTCCAGAGCCCTCGATACCTATCACCACGCCGTTCCGGCCGGGACTGGGATTTCTGACGGCGACACCCATCATCGCTGCCGCCTCGGTCTGCCTGGCGCTGGTGATCCTGTCGGCGATCCTGGCGCCCTGGCTGTCGCCGCACGACCCGTTGCTGCTCGCGCCGGCGCAACGACTAAAGCCCGCAAGCGCCCAGTTCCTGCTTGGCACCGACGGCTACGGCCGCGACGTGCTGTCGCGAATCCTCTACGGCGGGCGGATTTCGCTTCTGATCGGCCTTGGCGCCGCCGTGATCAGCATCGGCATCGGGCTTGTGATCGGCCTCGTCTCCGGCTTTTTCAAATGGGTCGATGCCGTGATGATGCGCGTGATGGACGGGTTGATGGCGATCCCGAGCATCCTGCTCGCGATTGCCGTGGTCTCGCTATCGGGCGCGAGCCTGATGACGGTGCTGGTCGCCATCACCATCCCCGAAATTCCGCGGGTGGCGCGGCTGGTACGCTCGGTCGTGCTCTCCGCGCGCGAGGAGCCTTATGTGGAAGCCGCCATCTCCGTCGGCTCCAGCCTGCCGAAGATCATGTGGCGGCATCTGATGCCGAACACGATTGCCCCTCTGATCGTGCAAGGCACCTATGTCTGCGCTTCCGCCATTCTGACCGAAGCGATCCTGTCGTTCCTCGGCGCCGGCATCAGCCCGGAGACGCCGACCTGGGGCAACATCATGGCAGAGGGCCGCGCCTATTTTCAGATAAAACCGTCACTGATCTTCTGGCCGGGATTGCTGCTGTCGATCGCGATCCTCAGCGTCAACCTGATCGGCGACGCCGCGCGCGACGCGCTCGATCCCCGCATGAAACAGCGGGAGGGCGGCAAGTGACGGCTTCACCGCGTCATTGCGAGCCAACGGGTCGGCGCAAAGCGCCGCCCAATGACAGGCTCCGCGAAGCAATCCATGGTAGCTACGCGGCAACGAAAAATGGATTGCTTTGTCGCTTCGCTCCTCGCAATGACGGTGAGAGAGCGATGACATGACAAGCGTCGTTCTCGACATCGACAATCTCGTGGTCGGCCTCGGCAAGAATCCCCGCAACGAGCGCATCATCGACGGCGTCTCGTTGCAGGTCCGCCAAGGCGAGACGCTATGCTTGGTCGGCGAAAGCGGATCGGGAAAATCCGTGACAGCGTTGACGGTGATGGGACTATTGCAAAAGGGCTCGCTGGTGCCATCCGGCGGCAGCCTCAAACTGGTCGGCGAGGAACTTCTCACCGCCAGCGACCGGCGCCTGCGGCAGTTGCGCGCCACCACCATGGCGATGATTTTTCAGGAGCCGATGACGGCGCTCAATCCGGTGGTGCCGGTCGGCCGCCAGATCGACGAGGTGCTGCGCGTCCATACCGACCTCGACGCGCGCGCCCGGCGCAAGCACATTCTTGCGATGATGGAGCAGGTGCGGCTGCCCGAGATCGAACGCA
>Ga0207657_10002616_pt1 | contig 19452 bp, 25 predicted proteins | sample KBSC33metaG_FD_184316 | JGI IMG/M metagenome (GOLD analysis project Ga0207657, IMG submission 184316) | Corn rhizosphere microbial communities from Kellogg Biological Station, Michigan, USA - KBS C3-3 metaG (SPAdes) (version 2) | ecosystem: Host-associated > Plants > Roots > Rhizosphere > Soil ... | reverse complement strand
GACGCCCGAGCCGGAGCCGCCGCGGAAGATGATCCCCTCGCGCCGGATCCAGTCGAGGATCGCGTCCATCGAGTCGTCGATCGAGAGGATGAAGCAGGCGGAGCACTGCGGCTTCTCCTCGAACCCGACGTTGAACCAGACCGGCGAGTTGAACGCCGCGAGCTGGTTGACGAGGATCGCCTTCAGCTCGTCCTCGAACGTCTGCGCCTCGTCGTCGGACGCGAAGTACCCGCCGTCGCGGCCCCACGTGCCGACCGTGGTGACGATGCGGCCGATCATCTGCTTGACCGAGCGCTCACGCTCCGGGCTCGACATGCGGCCGCGGAAGTACTTCTGGGCGACGATGTTGGTCGCGGTCTGCGACCAGAACTTGGGGAACTCGACGGCGCGCTGCTCGAACGCCGGCCCGTTCTTCCCGGGGATGTGCGCGTCGCGCGTCTCCCAGTCGATCTCGTCGTACGGGTCGCGGCCCTCGATCGTGAAATGCCTGCGGACGGCAAGGCTGGCGTCCTCGTCGATGACGCTGTTGACGAGCTCGTCGGGGTGGATCGGGACGGTCTGTTCTTGCTCTACGGACGCCATGTGTTGCCTCCTCCGCGCGTCAGTGACGCGCGAACATCGTGAGTGCCGGTCTTGAAAGGGAAAGGGACCCTAGAACCAGCACCGGACGGACATGGTACCCGCCGGAAATCGGCTCGCAGAGCCGAAAAAACGACCGGTTTAGCGGCTCTGGCGGCGCTTCGCCAGGATGCCGATCCCGCCCGCCGCGACGAGCAGCAGGGCAAGAGCACCGAGCACGATCAGGGGCAGCGGAACAGACGACGGGCTCGAGTGATTCACCTGGTCGACGGCCCTTGGCAGACCGCCCTTCGGCGGCTTTCGTCCCGGCGGTGTAGCGGTCGTGGTGGTCGAGCCGGTGGTGGTCGTGTTCCTGGTTGGCTTCTTCGTCGGCTTCGACGCCGGTGGGACCGGAGTGTCGGGAGTGATCTTCGTCCCGCTCTTCTTCAGCTCGGCCTTGGCGTTCTGGAGCGCGCGCAGGATGTCGTCGTGGGCGCTCGAGTAGGTCTGCACGTCCGCCGGCAGGTGCTTCAGCGCATCCGAGTAGCAGTGGAGCGGATACGTGTTGTCGATCCGGCCGTCGTACCAGTCGTTCAGAAGCGCCTTCCAGCACGGGGTTGCGGCGGCCGCCGGGAGCGGCCGCGCGACGGCGGCCGCGCAGGCAAGGGCGGCGATACCGACGCCGATCAGCATCCGCAGTCTCATGCTCCGGGCCACGGTCGGCGCGAGCCTACGACGGGGCTGTAAGGCTTCTGTGTGCGGGGAGAGTGCAATCGGGGGCGGATGGTAGCTTCGCGATTCATGGTTGGTCGGGGACTGCAAGTCGCCGCGCCGCTTCTTCTCACTGGTCTCGCATTGTTCTTCGGCGGAGGCCCGGGCGACGGTTCGGTCTTCTGGCTCGGGACGGGCGCCCTCGTCGCGATCGCAGGGCTGGTCGTCATGGTCGGCGTCCCGCGTGGCTGGCCGGCGATCCTGCCACTCGCCGGGCTGGCGGTGTGGTGCGCGGTGTCCATCGGCTGGTCGGGTCTCCCTGACCGCTCGTGGGACTACGCAAACCGCACCATCCTGTACGCGTTGTTCGCCGCCGTCGGGCTCTGGGCCGCCGCGCGCACGCGGGCGCTCGCACGCGGGCTTGCGCTGCTGCTCGGCACGGTGATCGTCTGGTCGCTCCTCGGCAAAGTCTTTCCCTTCTTCTACGACTACAGCGGCCCCGACGTCACACGTCTTCGCGGGCCGATCGGCCTTTGGAACCAGCTCGCCCTCGCTACCGACTTCGCGCTCGCGCTCGCCTTGGCGTTCCGCGGCCGTGCCGGGACGCTTCTCGCGTATTCGGCGCTCGTCGCGCTCCTCCTCACCTACTCGCGCGGCGGCATTCTCACCGCGGCGCTGGTCTGCATCGTCTGGTTCTGCTTCACCGACGACCGCGTCGAGAGCGCGGTGTCACTCGTCGCCGCTGCGTTGCCGGCCGCTGTTGTCGGCGGTATCGCGTTTGCATTGCCCGGCGTAACGAGCGACAGTCAGTCGCTCGACGTCCGCTGGCGCGACGGTCTCGTGTTCGGCGCGCTGCTCGTCGTCGGCGCAGGCGTGGCACTCGTGCTCGAGCGCCTCAGGCGGCCGAGCGACACCCGCGTGCTTCGCCGTGCTGCGATTGCGTTCGGCGTGCTCGCCGTTGCGGCGGCGGCGGTCGCGGTCGCGGTCAACGGGATCGGCTCGGGCGCAGTCGGGAACGACAGCGGCCGGATCGGCTCAACCAGCTCGAACTTCCGGTTCACGTGGTGGAGCCAGGCGTGGCACGGCTTCACCGACCACGTGCTGTGGGGAACCGGCGCCGGCTCCTTCCACCTGCTGAACCTGCGCTACCGAACCACGTACCTCGACTTCACGATCGAGCCGCACAACCTGCCCGTGCAGGTGCTGGCCGAGCTCGGCGTGATCGGGCTCGCGCTGCTCGTGCTCGCCTGCTTCATGCTGCTGCGCGGATCGGTCCGGCGCTCGGGTCACGAGCTCGCGCTGGCTCTCCTGCTGCCGGCGTTCCTCGTGCACTCGCTCGTCGATGTCGATTGGGACTTCGTCGCCGTCGCAGCCCCCGCGTTCATCGCGGCCGGCGCTCTCGTCGGTGGCTCGACGACGCGCCGCATCGGTGGGTTTGCCCTTCTGCCGGCAGCCGGTGTCGCCCTCGCGATCTTCGGATCGCTGCTCTCACCGTGGCTCGCGCACAGGTGGGCGAACGAGGCGTTGACCTCGACCTCGCCGTCTCACGCGCTCACGCTGGCGAACCGCGCGCACACGCTCGACCCGCTGATCGTCGATCCGTACACCGCGAAGGCGTTTGCGTACGAAAGCCGGAACCAGAAGAGCAGGGCATTCGACGAGTACGTCGCCGCCGTCAATCGACAGCCGAAGAACCCGGAGACCTGGCGCGCCGCCGGTCAGTACGCGTGGGACGTCGGCTGCCCGTATCTCGCCTACACCTACCTCGAGAAGTACACGGAGCTCGATCAGAAGGCGAGACCCGAGCGCGGCGGCGATACGTACAACGCGGCTCTGCGGCGGGTGAACAACCGGCAGTACACCTGCTAGAGGCCCCCTAGCGTGCGCCGAGCACGACCACGAGCTGGGCGCCGTGGAGCGCGCTCGCCGACATCCCGTCGAGCGGACCGACGATCTTCACGTGCAGGTCGCTCGCGAGCCGTCGCCCTTCCGCCTCCCAGCCACGCCGGTACATGACGACCGAGGTCGCGTAGTCCTGGCGCTTCGCGTTGGCTCTGCCGGGCACGCGGTAGCCGATCCCCGAGAGCTTGGCCGCTTCCGTCGACGCGGCGCCGTTCCGCCCGTTGCCGTTCAACACGAAGACGCCCGTATGCGAGCGGGTGTGCTTCGCCGGCGGCACCTTCTTGATCTTGTGCACGATCGCCTGCGCCTTCTTCACCGGCGCCGCGGGCGCGAGTGCGGCTGCCTCAGCGTGCCGCTGCACCGCGTGCGCGAGCGGCTTCGCGAGCAGCAGCAACGCGGCGCCGACGAGGAGCACGAGCTCGATCGCGGCGACGAGGCTCGCAACGAGCGTCGCCGTCCGCCAGGGACGAACGAGCGCGTCGGGAGATGGGAGCGGAGCGTCCACAGCTCCGCTCGTTTCGCTACTGCGCCGCGGCTTCCTTCGTCCAGGCCCACGTTCGGGCGATGCCGTCGTCGAGCGGCACTTCGGCCCGCCAGCCGAGCTCGCGCGCCGCGCGAGAGGGATCGATCACCGAACGGATGACGTCGCCCAAACGCGCCTCACGGTGCTCGGGCTCCTCGTCGATCCCGGCGGCGCGGCGGCAGGCCGCGTGCAGCTCGTTGACGCTCGTGGCGATCCCGGTGCCGATGTTGTACGGGCCGCCGTTGCGTCCGACGGTCGCGAGCATCGCGGCAACGATGTCGCCGACGTAGACGAAATCACGTTGCTGCTCACCGTCGCCGTAGATCACCGTCTCCTCGCCTCGGGCCATGCGCTCGAGGAAGATCGCAACGACGCCGCCTTCGAGCCCCGAATCCTGCCGCTCGCCGTACACATTCCCGAAGCGCAACGACACGTGGTTCGCGCCGTGGATGCGGTTCCACCCGGCGAGGTACTCCTCACCGCACTTCTTGGCGATCCCGTACGCCGAGAGCGGCTCGAACGGCGACTCCTCCGTTGCGGGCTCGGTGCACTCGCCGTAGCCCGCGCCGCCGGACGACGAGAAGATCACCTGCGCTTCGCCGGCTGCCACGAGCACGTTCGCCGTGCCGACGACGTTGACCGCGGCGTCGTACCCCGGGTCCTTCATCGACGTCTGGACGTCCGCCTGAGCAGCAAGGTGGAAGAAGACGTCCGCTTCGGCCGAGAACGGCTCGCGGATGTCGTGCTCGAGGAGGGTCGCCGCAGGGTTCACGAGCTCACGCTTCCCGGACGCGAAGTTGTCGACGATCGTCACGTCGTCGCCGCGCGCGACGAGCGCGTCGACGAGATTCGACCCGATGAACCCCGCGCCACCTGTCACGACCGCCTTCACGGAGGCCGTAGATTAGAGGAAGAGATGTTCGTGACCTTTGAAGGCGTCGACTGGTCCGGCAAGAGCACCCAGGCGGCGCTGCTCGCGGACTGGCTCCGGGGTGAGGGCAGGTCGGTGGTCGCGACGCGGGAGCCGGGCGGCACCGCAGTCGCGGAAGGCGTCCGCGATCTCGTGCTGCACGGTGCACACATGGCTCCCTGGGCCGAGGCGGCGCTGTACGCGGCCGCGCGAGCCGATCACGCCGCACAGGTGATCAGGCCGGCGCTCGAGCGCGGCGACGACGTCGTTTGCGACCGCTATCTCGACTCGTCGGTCGCCTACCAGGGGATCGCGCGCGGGCTCGGCGAGGATCGGGTGCGCGAGCTCAGCCTGATCGTCACCGAACGGCTGCTGCCGGACCGGACGTTCCTGGTCATGCTCGATCCCGACGAGGCGCTCCGCCGCGCGACCGGCGATCATGACCGGATCGAGCGCGAGGGAGCAGAGTTCATGCAGAAGGTCGACGCCGGCTACCGGGCATTGGCTGCGGCGGAGCCGGACCGCATCGTCGCGGTCGACGGGTCGCGGCCGGCCGACGCAATCGCGGAGGAGATTCGTGAGCACGTTCGCCCGCTTCTCTGAGCAGCCCGAGGCCGGACGTCTCCTCGACGCGGCGCTGCGTGAGGGGCCGGCGCACGCCTACCTCTTCCACGGGCCGCCGGGTGTCGGGAAGAGTGAGGTGGCGCGCGCGTTCGCGCGGGCGCTCATCGACACGACCCGCGACTTCCATCCGGACCTCTACGAGCTCGACGCGCTCGGCGAGATGATCCGCATCGACGCGATTCGCGAGCTGCGTCGCGACCTGCACATGCGGCCGTTCGAGGCCGACCGCCGCGTGTACCTGATCCACCACGCGCACCTCATGAACGAGGACGCGGCCGACGCGCTGCTCAAGGATCTCGAGGAACCGCCGTCGTACGCCGTGATCGTGCTGATCGCCGACGATCTCGGCTCGCTCCCCGAGACGATTCGCTCGCGCTGCCAGCTCGTTCCGTTTCGGCGGCTGTCGGAGAAGGCGATCCGGACACTCGTCGACGCCCGCGTGCCGCAGCTCGACGACGCGGCGCGCAGTGCGCTCGCGCGCGCGGCGGGCGGTCGGCTCGACCGGCTGGAGCGGCTGCTCGATCCGGCGTCCGCCGACCGTCGGGACGCGCTGATCGCGCAGGCGCGTGCCGTTTACCGCGACGCGGAGTTCGATGCAACCGCCGCCGCGGCCGTACTGATCGCGAACGCGCAGGCCCGCGCGACGGAAGCGCGTGCGTTGGAGGAGGCGCGGATCGAGGGGCTCGACCTGCCGGCGCGCGAGGCGGAGACGCGCGTGAAGCGCGCAGCGCGCGGCGCCGAGCGCGAGGAGCTGCTCGCACAGCTCGAAGAGCTCGGTGCCTGGTACCGCGACCTCGTTGCGGTCGCCGTCGGTGCCGGCTCGGCCGCGGTGCACCTCGACAAGCTGTCCCTCCTCGAGGAGGACGCGACGCGCGAGCGGCTGAACGGTGCAGAGCGGGCGGCGGAGGCGGCGCGCGAGTCGTGGCGCGCGCTCGAGGAGTTCAACCTGGCGCCCCAGCTCGCGCTCGAGTCGCTCTTCCTCCAGGTGTCGCGCGAGCTCGCCTAGCTGTACGAGATGTACTCGAGCAGCGATCCGTCGGGATCGCGGAAGTAGACGCTCGTCCCCTCGCCGCGCGCGCCGATGCGCGGCACCGGGCCGAGCTCGATTGGCACACCGAGGTGCTCGAGGTGCGCGACCGCATCATCGACCGGCCCGTCCCAGACGAAGCAGAGGTCGGAGCCGCCGGGTACGACCGGCGGCTCGGCATTCGGTTCGCCGTCCACGCCGGGGCCGTGGATGTTCAGCTGGTTCGTGCCGAACCGGTACACGTAGCCGTCGCCGCGGGCGACCACTTCGGCGCCGAGCACGTCGGCGTAGAACGCGTTCGAGCGGTCCCAATCGGAGACGGCGATGACGCAGTGATCGAGCGCGGCCACGGTGATTGGAACGCGTGCCGGCGGGCGGTATTCCGCGCCGGCATCCGGCTACAGTTCCCCCGACCCGCCGACGTAGCTCAGCTGGTAGAGCACTTCACTCGTAATGAAGGGGTCCGGGGTTCGAGTCCCCGCGTCGGCTCCTCTTGGAGAGCCAAAGAGAAAGCCCCGTGAGGGGCTTTCGGCGTGTGTGGGAGGTTCAGCCGCCTGCGCCAAACCCGTCGACGCGCTCCGGATGGATCCGGATGATCACGCGCCGTTCGCCGGGGCCGAGGTAGGGATACTTGTCCTCGCCTAGGTACTTCTTGGCGAGCATGTTGATGTGCTCGAGCGCGCCCTCTTCCACGACGGTGGCCGTGCCGCTCACCATCACGTAACCGGACTGCTGGTCCTCAGCAGGGAGGACAGTTACCGTGGCCCGCGGGTCACGCTCGACGTTCTTCACCTTCGTCCTGCCGTGAGCGCTGTTGACGAGAACGTCCTCGCCGTCGTAGTCGATCCAGACGGGAGTGGCCTGCGGTGATCCGTCCTCGCGGATGGTCGCGATCACGCCCCAGTTGCGGTCGGTGAAGAGCTTCGCCTGTTTGTCGTTCAGGGTGGCCATCTCCGGAACCTCCTCGTTTGCGTGCTTGTGCCAAGCGTTGGGCGTTCGGTTTGAACCAAGTGTTCGAACGCGTTTCTGCGTGGGAAAAGTCCGACGGGAAAGGCCGGAGACAATCGCCGTCAGATCGACCGAGCCTCAGCGGTGAACCTGGACCCACGGCATCCACGCCGCGGGCGGCGGAACCATGAACCCGAAGTGCGTCCCATTCGGAACGACCAGCCGCCAACGCCCAGGGCGTTGAAGCCGGACGGTCGCACGCCAGTTCCGCGGCCCGACCCGCACAAGCTTGATCTCAAAGCCGTCGTGCGGGATGTCTGCGTGGGTCCGCGACGAGTCACCGGTGACCGTCCCGACAACTTGGTACCAGTCCTTCTGAGGTGCGACCGCGATGAGTCGGAGCCAGTCGTTGCTCGGCACGACCCAGCCGGTACGGACCGAGACGGTGAACGGCTGCCCTACCCGGGGTGTGGAGTCTCCGAGCGCGATCGAGAGACGTCCCTTCGCAAACGCCACCGGAGCGGCTATCGCAGCGGCGCACACGGCAACGAGCAGAAGCCTCATTGTTGCCTCTACGTTAGACGCGCCACGCTGGGTCCGCGTGTGCAGCTCGGCCAGTCACCTGACGGATCCGACGAATGTCGGATAGACGCGCTGCGCGGGCGCGCAGACGATTCGTCAGATGCGCCGCGCAGTCATGCTCGTCGTCCCCGCTCCACGCGCTCATCCATCAGCCAGACGCGCTGAAGCGGCAAGCCAACGTCTACCAGCTGAAGCTCCGGATTCCGGACTGCACCGGAGGTGGCTAATGAGTGTGCGCCGGCGTCCTGACGCCTGAGCCCGAGTTTCCGAGTCGGCTCTCAGCAGCAGTCGCACGAGTCGCCGCGCCACGAGTCGCGGCCTTCCTTCACGGCCACGCCCGCGATCACGAGAGCCGCAAGCGGGTCGGCCCACCACCACCCGAGGAGCGCATTCGCGAGCAGTCCGACGAGCAGCGCAATCGAGAGGTAGGCGCAGATCATGTTCTGGCCCGCTTCACTCACCGTCGCCGACGAGTTGAGCTGGCGGCCGACGTTGCGCTTCGCCCGCGCGAGCAGCGGCATGGTCGGAGCGGTCACCGCGGCGAGACCAACGCCGACCCACGACACACCCGGCTCGTGACCGCCGATCAGATCGCGTCCTGACTCGACCAGCACATAGGCCGCGAGCACGTAGAAGGACGCCGCAATGAACTGCTGCGCACGTCGCTCTGCCGTGTGCGAGCCGCGGCGGCGGCCGGTGAAGAGCCACACGACCACCGACCCTGCGAGCACTTCGATCAGGCTGTCGGCCCCGAAGCCGATCAGGGCCACTGATCCGGCTGCGATGCCCGCCGCTATGGCGATCGCGAACTCGATCAGATGCCATGCATTGCCGCTCCAGGCGAGCATCCGCGCCCGGCGTTCGAGCCGATCGCGCTGCGGATCAGCGAGCCTCTGGATGCTGCCGACGCTGATCGTCATTCACGGAGCGTAGCGCTCCGATCTCGCCCTACGATGGTGACGTGACGACCGTCATCCTCGAGACGACGATCACGTGCCCTGAGTGCGGGTTCGAGAAGAGCGAGACCATGCCGACGAACGCGTGCCGGTTCTTCTACACGTGCACGTCGTGCGGAACGCTCTTGAAACCGCGGCCGGGCGACTGCTGCGTGTACTGCTCGTACTCCGATCACATGTGCCCGCCGAAGCAGACCGGCGAGCCCTGTTGCTGACCACGCTCAGCGTCGAATCGCTCGGAGTGCTTTCGCAGGATCGGCGAAGTCCTGCACGTGGACGATGCGACCGTCGCGGAAGATGAGCGCTTGTGCCCACTCAGCACGCGAGCCGTCGGCGGCCGTCCATGAGAACACCGCCGCCGCTCCGTTCCCGTGAACCTCAACGGCGTCGAGACGGTGGTCATGATCTCCGAATCGTCGTCTTGCTGCGATCCCTGATCTGAGGACCTCACGGGCCTCGTTCGGGCCGCGTCAGGACGGGACCGGCTGCCAGAACCGCCAGGCGCTCTTGCGGCCGCGCCAGAGCATGTCGTCGCTCATGAGTGATACGAGCGGCTCAGGGTCGCCTTCGAACAGCGACTCGTACGCCTGCCGAATGACGTCGGCGGACATGGCGAGATTCTACGCCCGCGCAACGAGGACGACGGCGAAGGCTCGTAGACTCGGGTGATGCGGGTCGGCCTTCTCTGGCGGGCAGAGTGGGATCCGCCTCAGCGCGGTGTACCGCTGATCGAGTCGTGCAAGTTGCGTGCGATGTTCGCTGCGTTCACTTCCCTCGGTGTCGATGCTGAGCCGGTCGTCTACGCGGACAGTCGGGTCGATGCGGTCCGTGCACAATTGCTCGGCTTGGACGGCGTGCTCGTTTGGGTGAACCCGATCCAGGACGGCCTCGACCGTTCGCTGCTCGATCCGCTGCTGGGCGAGGTGGCAGCCGCCGGGGTGTGGGTCAGCGCACATCCGGACGTGATCCTGCAGATGGGCACGAAAGAGGTGCTCGTCGACACAGCGGCCATGAGTTGGAGCGCCGACACGCATCTCTACCGAAGGATCGAGGATCTTCGGGACCAGTTCCCCGCCCGCGTTGTCGTGCGAGGACCGCTCGTGCTCAAGCAGCGTCGTGGGATGGGTGGCATTGGCGTCTGGAAGGTCGAAGCGGACGGGCCGGACTGGCTGCGCGTGCAGCACGCCGCGAAGGAGGGTGTTCCCGAGCGCCTGCCGCTCGAGGAGTTCCTCACCCGCTGCGAGCCGTACTTCGCCGGAACGGGCCTCATGGTCGAGCAGCCGTTTCAGTCCCGCCTCAGCGAAGGAATGATCCGCGCGTACATGACGCACGACCGGGTGGTCGGGTTCGCTCATCAGTATCCGCGAGGGCTCCTCTCGCCCGCGGATGCCGCGCGTGCACCGTCCGCAAAGACGTTCGAACTTCCGTCAGCACCCGCGTACGGTGCTCTTCGCACACGTCTTGAGTCCGAGTGGCTTCCGACGATGCGGACCATCCTCGGAATCGACACGTCCTCGCTCCCGGTGATCTGGGATGCCGACTTCCTCTACGGCCCAAAGACCAGCACGGGAGATGACACATACGTGCTCTGCGAGATCAACGTCAGTTCGACGTTTGCTTTCCCAGAGCACGCGATGCCGTCGGTCGCCGAGGCGGCCCTACAGCGAATCCAGGATCGCGTCCGGCACTGAAGACGCACCCTTAGGCGTCCATGTCGCGGACGAGCGCCGCGACGCGGGCGGCGATGTCGTCGCGGATCTCGCGCACGCGCTCGATCGGCTGGCCCTTCGGGTCAGGCAGGTGCCAGTTGACGTAGCGCTTGCCCGGGACGTACGGGCACGAGTCGTCGCACGTCGCGACGACGACGTCCGCCCAGGCGATGAGCTCCGGGCTCAGCTCCTGCGGAACGTGGTCGCTTGCGTCGATTCCGAGCTCGTGCAGCGCAGCGACGACCTCGGGGTGAGCGCTCGGTCCCGGCCTGCTGCCCGCGCTCCGCGCGTGATGGCGCCCCGAGGCTTCGCGTTCGAGAAGGCGCTCGCTGATCACGCTCCGGCCACCGTTGGCGGTACAGACAAAAAGGATGTTCATGTCGTCGACCCGCGAATGAACTGGTACGCCACTGCGCCGATCGCGGCGCCGGCGATCGGCGCCAGCAGGTAGATCCAGAGCGCGTGTAGGTCGCCACTCACCACTGCGGGGCCGACGGACCGTGCGGGATTCATGGAAGCGCCCGAGATCGGACCGCCGAACATCGCATCCAGCCCGACCGTGCCACCGATTGCGATCGCCGCGGCCTCTCCGACCGCACGCGTGTCGGTCGCGACGGCCATGATCACGAACATCAGGAGCGCGGTCAGGACCGTCTCCCACACGAACGACTGCGCGTCGGAGCCGGCGGGGAGCGTCGCGCCGACGTGTGCGAGGTTGCCGAGCGACGCCCGCAGCAGTGCGGCTGCAAGCAGTGCGCCCGCCAGTTGTGCTGTCCAGTAGAGAACGACACGTGCCCACGGGACGTGCCGCGTGAGCGCGAACGTGAACGACACGGCCGGGTTGAAGTGCGCGCCCGAGACATGACCGACCGCGTAGATCATCACCATGATCGCGAGACCGAATGTGATCGCCACGCCGACGTGTCCGAGCGCTCCCGTCTTCGCATCGACCATCACCGCGCCGGCCCCGGCGAAGACGAGAGCGAAGGTGCCGATCAGCTCCGCGGCGCAGGCGCGGAGGAGTGTGCGATCGGTCAGCAACACCCAGCCTGTGTTGCCGGCTGAATGACGGGCAGGCCGGCGCGCTCAGGCTCCGAGGTCTTGACCGCCTTCACGATCGCACCGTGCATTCCGTCCGCCACTTCGTGCGTGAACTCGACCGACACATCCTCGAAGCCGGCCGCCTCCAAGCCTGCCTCGTACTCGCCCTTCGAAAGCGCTCCGGCGATGCAGCCGACGTAGGAGCCGCGCTCGGCGCGTTCAGACGACGAGAGGTGATCTTCTGCGACCACGTCGCTGATCCCGATCCGTCCGCCCGGGCGGAGTACACGCGCCATCTCGGTCAGCACCGCCGGCTTGTCGACGGACAGGTTGATGACGCAGTTCGAGATGATCACGTCGACCGAGCTCGCCGGCAGTGGGATGTGCTCGATCACACCCTTCAGGAAGTGGACGTTCGACACGTCCGCTTCCTTCGCGTTCTTGGTCGCCAGCGCGAGCATCTCGTCCGTCATGTCGAGGCCGTACGCGATCCCGGTCGGCCCGACGCGTCTCGCGGAGAGGATCACATCGATGCCGCCGCCCGATCCCAGGTCGAGCACCGTTTCGCCCTCGTGCAGGTCGGCGACTGCGGTCGGATTGCCGCAGCCGAGCGACGCGAGCACTGCCGCATCAGGCAGCTCGCCGCGCTGCTCGGTGTCGTACAGGACCTCTCCGAAGTTCGCGCCGTCCGAGCAGCACGACCCACTCCCGCATCCGCAACCCGCGGTCCCGTCACTCACCGCGCGTGCCGACTCTGCGTAGCGCCGCCGGACTTCGTCACGCAGCTCATCGGCCGTCGTCATCAGCAACACACCTCTTTCAGGTCGGCGACGGCGGCGAGCGTCTTCACCGCTTCGCGATTCAGCGAGAAGTAGGCCCACTTGCCGCGCTGCTCGCGCTCGAGCAGACCGGCCTCGGTGAGCTTTCGCAAGTGATGGGAGACCGTCGGCTGCGCCAAGCCGAGCACGTCGTTGAACTCACATGCACAGACAGGCTCGGCCGCCGTCGCGATCACGTTGACGATCCGCACCCGCGCGGGATCGCCGAGCGCTTTGAAGAGCTCCGCCGTTCCCTCCGCCTGCTCTTCGCTGAGCGTCGGTGCCGCAAGGGGCGCGCAACACGCGACCGCTTCGACTGTCGTCATCTGCCCTCTCCTTCATATCGACATTCTTCAATGTATCGAAGAACGTCGATCTGTCAAGAGCGCTTACGTCTGGCAGTCGGCGCAGGTGCCTTCGAGCTCGATTGCGTGGTGCGTCACCTGGAAGCCGGTCCGCGAGCGGATGCGCCGTTCGCTGAAGCCGAGGTCGCGATCCTCGAGGTCGACGCTCCGCCCGCAGTCGCCGCAGACGATGTGGTGGTGATGCGCGCGGTCAGCCCACTCGAACCGGCTGCCGCGCTCACGCCAGTCGACTCGAGTGATCCGGCCCTCGCGCTCGAGCCGCGCTGCCAGTCGGAAGATGGTCGAGTAGGCAGTTGCCGGCAGCTCCTGGCGAACGTGCTCGTGGAGCTCGCCCAGGGACAACGGCGTTGGTGTTGCGGCCAGGATCCGGGTGACGGCCTGCCTCACAGGGGTGTTCCGCATCGCGTCGAGCATAGCCGTTAATGCAAGTTACTTGCGTTAGACGCTGTCGCGTGGTTCCTTTCCCGCATGGCTCTCGTCCTCGGGCTCAGTGCGGTGCTTGCGACATCGCTCGGCGGTGCGTTCGCGCTGCGCCGCGAGGACCGGCTCCATCTCGTCCTCGGGTTCAGCGCCGGCGCGGTGCTCGGAGTCGCGCTCTTCGACCTGCTCCCTGAGTCGATGGAGCTCGCGACGACACGCTACGCACCCGCCACCGTCGCGCTCGCAGTCGGCGTCGGCTTCTTCACCTTCATGCTCTTGAACCGCGTGATCTTGCTCCATCCGGAGGTCGATGCTGCGGCCTCGGCGAGCGCACATCGACGTGGGGCGGTCGGCGCCGCCAGCCTGTCGATCCACAGCTTCCTGGACGGCGTCGGCATCGGCCTCGCCTTCAAGGTCTCGCCGTCGGTCGGCCTCATCGTCGCCGCGGCGGTGCTCGCACACGACTTTTCCGATGGGATCAACACCGTCGCCGTCGTGCTCAAGAACCGCGGGCAGCGCGGCCGCGCGTTCAGGTGGCTCCTAGTCGACGCGCTCGCGCCGCTCCTCGGAGTCGTGTCGACGTACTTCTATTCGCTTTCGCAAACCCAGCTCGGCCTTGTCCTCGCGCTGTTCTGCGGCTTCTTCCTCTACATCGGCGCCGCCGATCTCCTCCCGGAGAGCCACTACCGACACCCCAAGCGCCTGACCGCGACGCTGAACGTCGCCGGCGCGGCGCTCATCTGGCTCACGATCCACCTCGCCGGGTAGCGCGTCTCAGGACACGAGCACGACGGCCTTGCCGCGCACGTGGCCGTCCTCGACGTAGCGGATCGCCGCGCCGGCGTTCGCGAGTGGATACGTGCGGTCGACCACGACTCGGAGCTGGCCCGCCTCGATCATCCCGCCGAGCTCGAGCAGGTCGGCGGTCGTCGTATGCGCCAGAAACGGCATGAGGCGCTGGCGGCGCACGAACCGGTTCAGGAGAAACACCTTCGCGATGCGCACGATCGGACCGAGGATGTTGCCCTTGCCGCCCACGACCACGAGCGCACCGTCCGTGGCGAGGGCGCGACGGGTGGCGCGGATCGAACGGCCGCCCGCGGCGTCGAAGATCACGTCGTAACGCCTTCGGTCGGTCGTGAAGTCTTCGAGCGCGTAGTCGATCACGCGATCGGCGCCGAGGTCCCGGACGAGATCGACCTTCGACGAGCTGCAGACGCCGGTCACCTCGGCGCCGTATGCCTTCGCGATCTGGACCGCGTACGTTCCGACACCGCCGCCCGCGCCCGTGACCAGGACGCGCTGCCCCGCCTTGACCTGCGCGCGATCGCGGAGTGCTTGCAATGCAGTCACTGCGGCGACGCCGATCGCGCCCGCGTCCTCGAACGAGAGCCACCGCGGCTTCAGGGCAAGCGTGTCCGCACGCGCGGTGGCGAGCTCGGCGAACGTGCCGGCGCCCGTTCCGAACACCTCGTCGCCCGGGCGCACCGACTCGACGCCGTTTCCGACGGCCTCGACCACCCCGGCGAGGTCCCAGCCGCGGACGGGAGGATCGGCGCCGCGGAAGCCGCCCATCATCGGCCGGGCGATCCGCGGCCATCCGCGCATCAGCCGCCAGTCGCCCGCGTTCACCGATGCAGCCCGGACGCGGACGGTCACGTGACCCGCCGTCAATGCCGGCGTCTCGATCTCTTCGAGCTTCAGGTCTTCCGCAGCGCCGTAGCGGCGGTTGAGGATCGCTTTCACGGTTGCTTCCTCCTGCTTAGGTCGTAAGCTTACGGTGTAAGCTATGCGTACACCGTAAGCTTGTCAAGGCATGAGCGCGACTCGACTCCCTCTCAGCCGCGACCGGATCCTCGAGCGCGCCGTGCAGATCGCGGACGCCGACGGGGTCGAGGCGCTGACCATGCGGCGCCTCGCCGACGACCTCGGGTTCGAGGCGATGTCGCTCTACCGGCACGTCAAGAACAAGGACGACGTCCTCGGCGGGATCGTCGACGCGGTCCTGGCCGAGATCGAATCGCCGGCCGGCGGCGGCGAGTGGGACGAGGCGATTCGACGCAGCGCGATCTCCGTCAACGACGTTCTCGGCCGTCACGCGTGGGCGACCGACCTGCTGATGTCTCCGGCAGGGATCCGGCCGGCCCGCCTCGCCTACATGAACGAGCTCCTCGGGCGCTTGCGCGAAGGCGGCTTCTCGGCCGACACGACCTACACGGCCTACCACGCGCTCGACGCGCACATCTTCGGCTTCGCGCTCTGGCATGCGAGCCACACCGACGTCCCGCCGGAGGTCGTCGAGCGGTTCGCGCGCACGATCCGCCTCGACGACTACCCCTACCTGGCGGAGCACCGTGACCAGCACCTCGCCGAAGGCCCGCACCACGATGTGAGCGCGTTCGAGTTCGGGCTCGACCTGATCCTCGACGGATTGAGGAAACTACGCGCCTGAGGATGTTCGAGTCCGACTCTGCATACGACGCGTTCATGGGGCGGTACTCGCGCCGGCTCGCGCCGGTGTTCGCGGACTTCGTGCGCATCGAGGCGGGGGCAAGCGTCGCCGACGTCGGTGCAGGCACCGGTGCGCTGGCGACCGAGCTGGCGGCCCGCGGTCTCCGCGTCGCCGCGGCAGACCCCTCGCCGCAGTTCGTCGATGCACTCCGTACACGTCTGCCGGAGAGCGACGCGCAGGTGGCACCGGCCGAGGACCTGCCGTGGCCCGACGAGAGCTTCGACGCCGCGCTCGCGCAGCTCGTCGTCGCGTTCATGAGCGATGCGCCCGCCGGGGTGCGCGAGATGCGGCGCATCGTGAAACCCGGAGGAACCGTTGCGGTGTGCATGTGGGACAAACACGGGATGGAGCTACTCGCGGCCGTGAACCGCACACGGAACGCGCTCGGACGCGACAGCGACCTCCCCGACACCCGGTACCGCACCCGCGAGGAGATCGAGCCGCTCTTCGCCGGCGGGTTCACGGACGTCCACACCGAGCTGATCGAGACCGACGCTTCCTATTCCGGATTCGACGAGCTCTGGGCCACGCTGCTCGCCGGGGCCGGGCCGGCGGGCGCCTGGGTGGCGTCGCTCGCCGACGACCGCCGTGAAGCTGCCCACGCGGAGCTCTACCGCCAGGTTGGTGAGCCGTCTGGGCCGCTTACGCTGCAAGCGAAAGCCTGGGCCACCCGGGCGACGCGCGCGTAGCCCCATTCTTCAGGCGTATGATCGACGGACGATGCAGGGACGCCTGCTCCGCCGCCGTGGGATCGTCACGTTCGCCGTTCTCGTCGTGTGTGCCGAGGTCGCCGGGCGGGCGTTGACGCGCCATGTCGACCGGGCGCTCCACGTCGAGCCGCTCGCGCGCACGGACACCTCGTACTACCCGTTCCTGCTGGTCGGTGTGAAGGCCGCCGGCGCGCTGCTGCTCGCGGCGCTCGCGGCCCGCGGCATTCGCGCGTGGGCCGCCGCGGATGCCGGCCGCCGGATCCTCGACGCCGCCGGGCATCAGCACGACAAGGCTCCGCGGCTGCGACCGGGGTTGTCGCTCCGCGTCTGGGCCGCGTCGTTTGCCGCGACCTCACTCGTCTACCTCGTGCATGCCGACACCGAGAACGCCGTCGCCGGCCGCTGGCCGCTGCTCGCGCCGTGGCTGCACACCTACGCGCTCCCGGTGTTCGCATTGCTCGCCGTGCTCATCGCATTGGCGTGGCGGCTCGCAGGCTTCCTGCACGAGATCGAGGCGTTCGCGGATCGCACACTCGAGCGAGTCCGCAGGGTTCTCGCGCGCGTCGAGCGCGTACGGCAGCAACATCCCCGTATCGCCGACGACGACACTGCGCCTCGTCGCCGGTTCGGCCTTTCGTTCGAGTCGCGTCCTCCTCCGCTGACCGCCTGACCCGCGGTCGCGCCCAGTGCCCGCGGGCGACGCGTTGTCGTACCGAACGGGAGGAGGACCATGAACACCACATTCGTCACCGAGGCCGTGCAGCAGCACGACATCCGTGCGCACACAATCTCGTTGCTGGGGCCGCTCGTCTCAGCTGCCGGGCTCGTCTGGGCGATCCTGCAACCGGATCGCATCACGCTGCTGCACCCGCACGGGCAGGGCTTCTGGTGGCTTCTCGTCGAGCCGCCGTTGCTGCTCGTCGCCGCCGGCATTGTCTTCGTGCTCGTCGTCGCGCGGCCGCTGCTCGCCGACTTGGAGAGGCATCGTGCAACCACCCGCTGAGATGGTCCACTGGCTGTTCGCCGTCGGGATCCTCTTCGTCGGGCTCTGTCTGTTCGCGGAGGCGCTCGCCGGCCGCGAGGTCTGGCACATGCGCCGCTGGCGCAAGTACCTCTGGCCCGGGCTCACGTTCGTCCTCGGCCTGTTCCTCTGGCCGGTGATGGCGTTCTTCACCAACTCGGCGATCCACATGTACGCGCACGGATCGTGGGCCGACGCGCTGATGCTCGCCGGCGCCGCCGAGCTCGGGCTCGTCCACGGGCGCCTCACCTCGCCGCTCTGGCGGTTCACGTGGCCGCTCGCGTTCGTCGTCACCGGGACCGCGTTCATCGTCCACGAGCAGAACCCGTGGTTCTTCGCGCGCTCGGCATTCCTCCACCACCTGATCGGCTGGACGTTCATCATCGGGGCGCTCGCGCCGCTCGCGCTTGCGTTCCGGCCGCGCTCTGCCGCATTCCAGGCGGCGTTCGCAGCCGTGATCGTCGTCGTCTCGATCCAGCTGTTCACCGACCGGGACGTCGCCCCGATCTTCGGCCACTTGTCACCACTCGCCGGGCAGCAACACCGATGAGACGCTTCGCATTCGTTGCGCTCGTCGCGCTCGCGTTCCCCGCGGCCGCGTCGGCGCACGCGACGCTCCGGTCGACGACGCCGTCGTTCCGCTCGGAGCTCAAGCAAGGCCCGTCCGTCATCCGCCTGCAGTTCGACCAGCAGGTGAAGGTGCTTCCGAACTCGATCCGCGTGCTCAACGGCGTCGGCAAGAACTTCGCCGGTCCTGCGCGGGCGAACGGCACGGACGTGATCGCGACCGTGCGCACCCTGAAGCTGGGCGCATACACCGTGCGGTGGCAGGCGATCTCCGCCGACTCGCATGTCGTGTCGGGCGTGTGGACGTTCGGCGTCCGCGTGCCGGCACCGCCGGTCGAGAACGCCTACGGGGCGGGCGGTCCGACTACGACCGAGCACGTCGTGCGGTGGGCCTGGTTCCTCGGTCTCGCCTTGACGATCGGCGCGCTCGGTTTCCGGCTGATCGTGCTGCGCGGCCTCGCCGTGCCGCGGCCGCTCGAGCGGCGGATCGCGGTCGCCGGTGGTCTCGGCGCGGTCGCGACGATCCACGCCGGCATCCTCGCGTTCTCGCTTCGCGCGGAGGACGCGTTACAGCTGCCGTTCGGGAGGTTCCTCTACGGCGACCTCTCGCCGATGGCGAAGACGCGGTTCGGCTACGCGTTCGTGACGATGACGCTGATCTTCGCGCTCGTGCTCGCGCTCATCTACCTGTCGTGGCTGCTCGACCGTGTCGAGCCCCTCGTGCCCGCGCTCGCGCTCGCCGTCGTGTTCGCGGGCGGGCTCTCGGTGTCGGGACACGACGCCGTCGACCCGGGCTCGTCGTGGAAGACCGAGATCGCGGACTGGCTCCATCTCTCGGCAGCCTCGCTGTGGATCGGCGCGCTCGCGACGATGGCGCTCTTGCTTTGGACCGGAGCGCCCGACTTGCGGAAAGCCGCGTTCATGCGCTTCTCGCGCCTCGCCACCGTGCTGATCGCCGTCGTGCTCGGTGCGGGCGTGTACCTCGCGATCGTCCGCCTGCCGAACGTCAGCGACCTGTGGGCGACCGGCTACGGACGCGTCCTGCTCGTGAAGATCGGGCTGGTCTCGTTCGCGCTCCTGTGGGGCGCGTTCCACCACTTCGTCGTCGCGCCCGCGCTCGAGCGCGCCGACGCCGGCTTCCTCGGGCGCATCGGCCGCAGCCTCGCCGGCGAGAGCATGGTGGGGATGGCCGTGCTCCTGCTCGCCGCGATCCTGGTCGACTCGCGGCCTCCGACCTAACTTCTCGACCGCAGCGCCGTCCGATAGCTTGAAATGAAGCTAATCGCGGCGGCGCTGCTGACCTTCTTCGCCGGGCCGGCGGCGACCCCGATCGGGAGCCCGACGTTCGGGCTCGCCACCGGCGGCGGCAGCGTCTGGGTCGGCGGGCTCGGCAGCGGCGACGTCATCCGCGTCGACCCCGGGAGCGGCAAGCTGCTTGCGCGTGTGACGGTCGGCGCGCGCGTCTTCAACCTCGCCGCCGCGCCCGGCGCGATCTGGGCGATCGACAACGCGCTCTCGACGGCGGTCCGCATCGACACGAAAACGGGG
>Ga0207657_10002609_pt1 | contig 19479 bp, 17 predicted proteins | sample KBSC33metaG_FD_184316 | JGI IMG/M metagenome (GOLD analysis project Ga0207657, IMG submission 184316) | Corn rhizosphere microbial communities from Kellogg Biological Station, Michigan, USA - KBS C3-3 metaG (SPAdes) (version 2) | ecosystem: Host-associated > Plants > Roots > Rhizosphere > Soil ... | reverse complement strand
GGGGTCGTTGAAATTGCGCCACCACTGCTTTTCCTTGACGGCGGTTGCCGCGGTGGTTTGTCCGGTGGCGTGCCGCCATGTATCCGGCACCGAGAGCTTGGGCGTGACATACGGCGTTTTCACAAGTGAGGAGCAGCCGGCCAGGGCGAGCGCAATAAGCGCGACGAAATGAGGACGCATGGTTGTTCTCCTGATCATGATTCGCGCACCAAGGCATCGACCGGATTCAGGCGTGCCGCATTGCGCGCCGGGATGAATCCGAACACCATCCCTACCAAGGTGCAGGTGGCAAAGGCCGCGACAATGGAGTTCGCCGAAAAGACCATGGAGAACTCGCTGTTGGTGCGGTTGAAGAAGAAGCCGACACCAAACGACAGCATGATCCCGAGCACGCCGCCAATCAGGCAAACCAGCACGGACTCGATCAGGAACTGCTGCATGATATTGCTTTGGCGGGCGCCCACGGCCATGCGAACGCCGATCTCCTTGGTTCTTTCGCTGACCGAGACCAACATGATGTTCATGACGCCGATGCCGCCCACCAGCAGCGAAATCAGCGCGATCGAGGTGATCAGCAGGGTCAGCGTGTTATTGGCGCCTTCGACCGTTTTGCGCAGAGTGGCATTGTTTGAAATATAAAGATCGCCCCCTTGGTGCCGTTGCTGCAGCAAGGCTTTGATCTCGGCTTCGGCCGAGCCTGAGACTTTGTCGCGCAGGCGGACGATGATCGATTGCAGCGAATTGCCGCCGCCAAGACGTGCCTGAACAGCGCTATAAGGCATCCATATGTTCAGGCTGTCAGGACCGGACATCAAACTCTTGTTGTTCTTGGTAATGCCGACGACGCGCACAGGTACGTTGTTCAACAGCAGTACTTCGCCCAGGGCCGGGCCGTCTTGCCCGAACAGTTTGCCGCGCGTGTTTTGATCGATCACGATTTCTTGCGCGAACCGTTTCACGCTCTCACGGGTAAAGGACTGCCCTTCGTCGAACTGCATGCCTTTGACCCGGAAGAACTGTTCTCCCACCCCATAGATTTGGGCGTTGCTGATCACGTTGCGATAACGCACCTGGGCGCTGGTGCTGACGTTGGGCGAGACGCTGTCGGCATACGGTTCGCGGGCAAGCGCATCGACATCGTCTGGCGTCAGGCGTGCGGCACCGCCGGCCGAAGGCTGACCGATTTCCTTGCCCGGATAGATATCGAGCGTGTTGGTGCCCAGTTCGCTGAGTTCGCGCATCACCCGCTGGCGCGACCCTTCGCCCAAGGCGGTCACCGACACAACGGACGCGATCCCGATAATGATGCCCAGCATGGTCAGTATGGTGCGCAGTCGGTGAGCTTTCATCGCGAGCAATGCCATCTTTGCGGCTTCGACAAAGCGCTCCCAATGCGTGTGCCAGGTTTCCTTGGGCGGCGCGTCTGCCTTGGGCGGCAAGGTTGGCCGCGGCGCGGCCTCTGCCGCCTCGTCGGCTTGCTCCGCCGATTCGCTCTTCGTTCTCCGGTCTTCGATAATCTGGCCGTCGTGAATGGCGATGAAGCGATGCGCATAGGCCGCTACTTGCAGGTCGTGCGTCACGATCACCACGGTATGGCCCTCGGCGTTGAGTTCCGCGAGCAGGTTCATCACCTCCTTGCCGTGGAAGCTGTCGAGCGCGCCAGTGGGTTCGTCAGCGAGAATGATGCTACCGCCATTGATCAAGGCACGGGCGATGCTCACGCGCTGCTGCTGGCCGCCGGAAAGCTGCGATGGCCGGTGCATCATGCGCTCCCCCAGGTCAAGCCGGTGCAGCAATTCTTCCGCGAGCTGGCGACGCTTGGTGCGCGGCGTGCCAGAGTAGATGGCGGGAACCTCGGTGTTGGCCAGGGCGCTCAAGCCGGACAGCAGGTGGTAGCGCTGGAAAATGAAGCCGAAGTATTCGCGCCGCAGCCGCGCCAGTTCATCCGCGGACAACGAAAGCGTTTCGCGGCCGGCGATGCGGTAGCTGCCGCTTGTAGGGCGGTCCAGGCAGCCCAGGATATTCATCAGGGTCGATTTGCCCGAGCCGGACGAGCCGACGATGGCAACCATCTCCCCTGCATGGATGGTCAGATTGATGTTTTTTAGGATGCGGACGGTTTCGGTGCCGGAGGCATAGTCGCGGCAAACGTCCTTTATTTCGATCAATGGTTGGCTCATCGTCGCTTCCCGGAGAGTGAAGGGTTAGGCGGCCGGGGCGGCTGGGGCTGCCGGGTCTGCCGACGTTGCCGGGGCGGCGTCTGGCAGCAAGACTTGCTCGCCGGCTTTGAGGCCCTCGATGATTTCGGCATTCATGTTGTCGCGTACGCCGACTTTCACTTCGCGTGTCTGCCACTGTCCGTTGCTGAGCACTTGCACCACATAGCGATCGGCGGTGCGCGGCGCTGCCGGCGCCGCTGTCGGTGCGGTGAGAAGATTCAGGGTGCTGCTCAACTTGAGGCCACCGGCGGCTTCGGCATGCATGGTGTCGCGCACCTCGGCGTTCGCTTCGGGCGCCTGCAACTGGACGTTGCCGAGCGTCTGCGCGGCTTGGCTATCGTCCGTGCGTGATTCTGATTCTCTCAGTGCCGCAAGCGGTACCGTGAGAACGTTTTTGGCCCTGGTTAATACAATGAAGGCCTGCACGGTCATGCCGATGCGCAGCTTGCTATCCGAGTTGTTCACGCTGAACAGCGCGTTGTAGTACACGGCCGACCCGCCTGCGCCGCCCGTCATGCCGCCCTCCTGGTTGGCCGACTCCGGTACCGGCTCGACGACTTGCAGGCGCGATTCATAACGGCGGCCCGGTTCGCCCATCAACGTGAAATACACCGGCATTCCCGCTTTGACGCGGGCCACATCGACTTCGGAAATTTGTGCCTTGACGACGAGGCTATCCAAATGCGCCAGCCTGACGATGGTGGGCACCTGCTGCGCCGAGTTCAGCGTTTGTCCCTCTTTCGTGACAATGGAGACGACGGTGCCATCGATGGGGGCGCGGATGCTGGTATGGCTCAGATCAAGCTTGACCCGGTCGGCCTGGATCTGGGCCTGTTCGATCTGGGCTTCGAGCGCCGTCACATCGGTGCGTGCCATGTCCCATGCCGCCACGGCGGCTTCATAGTCGGCGCGCGAACTGGCATCCTGATCCAGCATTTGCTTCTGCCGTTTCATCGTCGACTTGGCCTGCTCCAGCGCGGTCTGCTTTGCCCGCATCTGAGCATCGAGGCTCTTTAACGAGGCTTCGGCATTGCGCAGTTCGTTCTTTTGCGCGGTCGCATCGATTTCGGCAATCAGATCGCCTTTCTTCACATGCTGGCCGAGCTTCACTTTAAGCGAAGTCACCTGGCCCGAGACTTGCGCGCCGACGCTGATCTGATCGCTGGCCTGCAGTATGCCGCTGGCGAGCACCGTCGATTCGATGTCGCCCATGACGGCGGTGGCAGTGCGCAGATTATTATTTGTTTGGACATCTGCTGGTTCGTAGGAACGTTTGGCGAGGGCGGCAATGGCGGACAACGCCAGGATGATTACCGGAATGGCAAAGAAGGCATAACGCTTCAGTCGAGCCTTCCTTGAGACGGTGGCTGCGGCCGGTTGCTCCATGTCGAGTGGTTGCATTGTTGTCTCCCCTAGGAAGTGCGCCGGTATGACGGCATATTTGATAGTTGTTACCGATATGTGGAAGCATTTCGGTGAAAAGTTCCATGTGGCAACAATAATTGCGGCTGGAAGGTGGGAGAGGGGGACTTGAATGGCGCAAGGCGCGCAAGCCTGCGCGCCTTGATATGGCAAGAGTGATGATGGGGGCTATCCCCTTTTTATCGACGCTGGAAAGCGAAGCGGGGTGCCATTGACATACCAGCTTCGAACACGATCACATCGAAGCTTGCTTCCAGGTCGGTTTATTTTGGCCCATTCTTCCAAATATTTGGTGAATTTACTATAGCTGTTTTCTCAAGCTTGTCGCTGCATACATATGCCAGGTCCGCACTAAACCATGTGTGGTTATACCATTCCAGATTGAGATGCCACACGCCCGCATATTTCCCCTTTGCCCAACTACAGGCCTGGCTCGCTTTATTCTTGGCATCGCTCATTGCCGCGTCTTTGGATCTTCCGCCACCTTTCGCCATGTTGGCGGCATTCTTCGCAAGGAGCTCGGTCGGTTGTATGTGGCCGACGAACAAATTTGTGAACCAGGAAACGATGCCGGCTTGAGCCTGGGAGGTTGGCACCATGGTCAAGGCGGTAACGGTTGCCAGTGTCGCGACAGCGCTGGTGATGGCTTTGCCCTTGCGGGTCCGGCTGGTTTGGATCTTCGTGCTTTCCATTGTCTTCCTCTCCTGATGGTGATTGCGCCCGGTGATCGATACGCCAGATATGGGCTATACCTGACAGTGGCAGGAGCGGCAGGGCGCAAGGCCCGTCGTTCCCTGTTCGCTTTCCAAGGCCGTTGCATTACCTTGTTACCCATAGGTGGAGGCATTCATCCAAACGGTTCCATGTGTTAAGAAACGGTAGGAGGGATAAAGCGAGTGCTGCCAAGGGCGCTTGGCTTGCTGGGGCGAAGATATGACAGGTGTGGGATGTGCTGGCGACTGGTGTGCCCCGCGTTGCGGGGGTATGTGCCGAGATGGTATGGGAGTCGGAGCGGCTGGAAACAATACTCACCGAGACGGCATCATTCATGCCTGGCGAGATGAACTTCGATCATCAGATAATCACGCTGCTATTTGAGCAGCCGCGCCAATTCCACTGCCGTCTTCACATTCATCTTGTCGAAAATATGCGCGCGATGCACTTCAACAGTGCGCATGCTGATGCCCAGTGCGTCTGCGATGACCTTGTTCATCTTGCCGTCAAGGATAAGGTCGAGCACTTCGCGTTCGCGCGTCGACAAGCTGGCAAGGCGAACCTGCACTTGCGCCGCGGCGCCGGCTTCGCGAGAGGCCGTCAGCGCTTCTACCACGCGGTCCATCAGCTTGTTGTCGTTGAAGGGTTTTTCGAAAAAGTCGAAGGCGCCGCGCTTGAGGGTATCAACCGCCATCGGCACGTCGCCATGGCCGGTGAGGAAGATCACAGGTATGCGCCGCGTCAGGCTGCGGGCGGCCAGCGTTTCGAACAGGGTGACGCCGCTCATGTCGGGCATGCGTACATCCAGTAGCAGGCATTCTCCCTGGGGATCGAAGCCGGTCGACTTGTCCAGCGCCGCCAGAAAAGCAGTGTCGTTTTCATAGGCGGCAGCGGTGATTCCGCGTGAGCGCGCCAGCCAGGTGAGTGCGTCGCGGATGACCTCTTCGTCGTCGACAATATGCAGCATTGCGTCTCCAATGTAGCGGCGGTCCCGGGTGCCGCCGATTTTGGTGTGATTATAGACACAGTAGAACGCAACACATCATTTTTCCATGGAAGCGGGAAGCTCTGCCTGCGTTTCGACGTGAATCGGCAAGGTAAAACGAAAAATCGTGCCGCCGGACGGATTGCGGGCATGCGTCAAGGTGCCGCCGTGGAATTCGACGGCCGTGCGGCAGATATTCAGCCCCATGCCCATGCCTTCGGCCTTGGTGGAAAAGAAGGGCGAAAAAAGACGCTGCACTACTTCGTCCGGAATGCCGTGGCCTTGGTCGATAACGGAAACGACAATGTTGTTCTGGGCCGGGATGTCGGTATCGCGGCCGGCGACAATGCGCAGGATGCGGCGTTCCGGCGCGACGTTCTGCATCGCTTCGATGCCGTTGCGCGTCAGGTTGAGCAGTACCTGCTCCAGCATGACGCGGTCGGCCAGCACGATCGGCAAGTCCGCTTCCGCCTGTACCTGGATGGCGACGAAGAACTGCCTGGCCTGCAGCTCGACCAGCGGCAGAACGCTGTCGAACAGTTCCGGCATGCTGGTCGGCTCGCGGCTCGGCTCGCGGCGCTTCACGAAAGTATGCACGCTGCGGATGATGTGACCGGCCCGTTGCGCTTGCGTGCTTGCCTTTTCCAGCGCCGGCTTGAGCAATTCGAGGTCGATGGTGCCGCCTTGCGCGGCCGATGCGTTGATCATGTTGAGCGCGCCGGTGGTGTAGCTGGAAATCGCTGCCAGCGGCTGGTTCAGCTCATGCGCCAGCGTGGAGGCAAGCTCGCCCATGGTCGCCAGGCGGGCGCTGGCCTGCAGTTTTTCCTGCTGGCGCTGGCTCAGGTCCTCGGCTTTCTTGCGGTCGGAAATGTCGAGGATCGATCCCATCCAGCCGGTCTGCTGTCCGCTGTCGTCAACCAGCGGCGACTCGAAGATCAACACCGGAAAGCGTTCACCGTTGGCGCGCTGGAATACGGTTTCGAACTGCGGCGTGATCGTGCCGGCCAGCACTTTGGTAAAGCGCTGCTGGTATTCATCCATCGCTTCCGGCGCCCAGTACTGCATGGGTGGCAATTTGCCGATCAGTTCCTGTGCCGGGATGCCGACCATCTGGCAAAAGGCCGGGTTGACGTAGGTGATGCGGCCTTCGAGGTCGCGCGCGCGCAGGCCGGTCATGAGGGAGTTCTCCATCGCCGTGCGGAAGGCGATTTCCTGCCGCAGCGCGCCTTCGGTCGCCAGGCGGCGGTTGATGTCGCGCCATAGCGCCCACAGGCTCCATAGCAGGCCAAGCGAGAGCGCGATCACCGAGGTCACCAGCAGGCTGGGCAAGAGCTTGGGAGCGCCTTTGACGCTGTTGGTGCGCAGCATCAAGGTCACGCCAGGCAGGTCCAGCATGTGGCTGTGGGTATAAACACCGCGTCCCGGTCCGCCGGCGGCGCGCCGTTCGACAATGTTTTCATTGTGGTCGGCGATGACAATCTCGTTGTCCTGGGCGAACCACCAGGGGACCATTTCACTCAGGATACTGGACATCGAATAGGTCGCGACCAGGCTGCCGACATAATGCTTCCCGGCGAACAGCGGCACGTGGTAATCCATCAGCATCGGCCCGGACTGGCCTGGAGGAGGCGAAGGCCGGGCGTATTGCGGTGTGCGCGAGCGGCGCGCACGGTCGGCTGCATCGCGCGATGCTTCGGAAAAGCTGTCCGCAGCAAGCGGGAGACCGTCGCTTGAGGCTGTCATCTGGTCCTGCGCATCGAGCTGCACGATGCGCGCCAGCTCGTGATTGTTCCGGGTCAGTGTCCTCATCCGTTCGCGCAGGCGCTGGCCGGAAAGGTAGCCTGCGATGATCTCGCTGCCCATGTGGCGCAAGTTCTCCGCGTCGCGATTGAGCTGGTAGCTGATGGTCTGTTCCACCCAGAGCGTGTCGGCGATCAGTTGTTCCTCGCGCTCGGAGGCTTCCAGGCGCTGCGTTTGCCAAGGCAGCCACAATAGTGTCGACAGGACGAGCAGGACCAGTAATATAGGCAATATCCAACGCCAGGCTTGGCGGCGGTGAGGGAATGGGAAGTTACGCTGGAGGCTGGGAATCATGGGCTGCAAGTGTAGCCTATGGGCCTCTTGCCGCGATTGGGCCTGCATTGTGGATAACCACACTTGTTTGCCGGCAGGACTCTTGCCCACAATGAAACACCATAGGCCATGAAAAGGCCTTGTAAACCACTTAACGAGGAGACAAAACATGAAATTCAAACCCCTGTTCTTTGCATTGGCGGCAGCCGCTATCGTCAGCGCCAATGCCTTTGCGCAAGCGCCTATCGTCATCAAGTTCAGCCACGTGGTTGCCAACGACACCCCGAAGGGCAAGGCTGCCGAACGCTTCAAGGAGCTGGCTGAAAAGGCGACGCACGGCAAGGTAAAGGTCGAAGTGTATGCCAATAGCACGCTGTACAAGGACAAGGAAGAGCTGGAAGCCTTGCAACTGGGGGCCGTGCAGATGCTCGCTCCTTCGCTTGCCAAGTTCGGCCCGCTGGGCGTGAAGGAGTTCGAAGTCTTCGATCTGCCCTATATCTTCCCGAGCAAGGAAGTGTTGACCCGCGTTACTGAAGGCCCCATCGGCAAGGAGTTGTTCAAGAAGCTGGAGCCCAAGGGGATCGTCGGCCTGGCTTACTGGGACAATGGCTTCAAGGTGATGTCGGCCAACAAGCCGTTGCGTAAGACTGAAGACTTCAAGGGGTTGAAGATGCGTATCCAGTCGTCCAAGGTGTTGGACGCACAGATGCGCCATCTCGGGGCCAATCCGCAGGTCATGGCTTTCTCCGAGGTTTATCAGGCGTTGCAGACCGGTGTGGTCGACGGCACCGAGAACCCGCCGTCCAATCTCTACACTCAGAAGATGCATGAAGTGCAGAAGCACGTCACCGTCTCCAATCACGGCTATCTGGGTTATGCGGTCATCGTGAACAAGAAGTTCTGGGATGGCTTGCCTTCCGATATTCGCACCGCGCTGGAAGGGGCGATGAAGGATGCGACCAAGTACGCCAATGCGATCGCCCAGCAGGAAAACGACAAGGCGCTGGATGCGGTCCGCAAGTCCGGCAAGACCGAAGTCTATGTTCTCAACGACAAGGAACGTGCCGAATGGCGCAAGTCCTTGCTGCCGGTTCAGAACTCCATGGCTGGCCGTATCGGGCCAGACCTGATCAATGCAGTGAACAAGGAAGCGCAGGCGCTGGGCTACAAATAAGCCGTCGTGCGTGACACGGATGTTCAGTCGGCTTCGTCCCGGCTGGATGTTTTTCGTCTAGAGAAAGGGGCGCGCAATGCCGTGCCCTATCACATTGCATTGGAGGGTTCATGAAAATTCTGGATCACCTGGAGGAGTGGCTGATCTCCTTCTTCATGGGTGGGGCAACCCTGATCATTTTCTTGTCGGTGTTGCATCGTTACGGTACTGGCGTACGCATTCCTGGCGTGCAGGACTGGCTGCTGTCGCTGAATTTCAGTTGGGCTCAGGAACTGTGCATCATCATGTTCGTCTGGATGGCCAAGTTCGGAGCGGCCTACGGCGTGCGGGCCGGCGTGCATGTCGGCGTCGATGTGCTGGTCAACCGCTTGCCCACCGAGTGGCGCACGAAGACTGTTTATATCGCGCTCTTCTGCGGCACCCTGTTTACCGGCATCATCGGTACGCTGGGCCTGACCTTCGTCTGGGAAAACGGCATGCATTATGCCGTTTTCCATTTTTTGGGCCTGTCTACCGGCGATCTGCCGGAAGGTCCGATCACGCCCGACTTGGAGTGGCCTACCTGGATTGTCTATTCAGCCGTGCCGCTCGGTTCCTACCTGATGTGCTTCCGTTTCCTGCAGGTGACATGGCGGTTCTGGCGCAAAGGCGAACTGCCGCAGCATGACCATGCCCATGTCGATGGATTGGAGGACGAAGACGCCTTCGATGACAAGCGCGTCCGCGCATCGGGCTTGCAACTTGTCGCAGTATCAGCACAAGGAGATAAAAAATGAGCGCAGCCGCACCTGCAATTGGCATCGAACCGATGTCGAAAAAGCGCGCCGCTACTTGGCTGGCCGTCATTGCCGCAGCCTTGCTGGCGACTTGCGTCGTCGGCGGCAATATCGGTATCGTCTTTGCCTTGTTGATCGCCTTGATGCTGACCGGCATCCCGGTTTCCATCGCGCTCGGCCTGACTGTGCTGATGTTCATGTATCTGATGACCAACGTGCCCATCGAAGCCGTGGCGCTGAAGCTATTCACCGGCATCGAGAAGTTCGAAATCATGGCGATTCCGTTCTTTATCCTTGCCGGTAATTTTCTGACGCACGGGGGCGTGGCGAAACGCATGATCAACTTCGCCACCAGCCTAGTCGGACACTGGCACGGAGGACTGGCGCTGGCCGGCATCATTGCGTGCGCTATGTTCGCGCTGGTCTGCGGTTCCAGTGTCGCCACGGTGGTTGCGATCGGTTCGATCATCCTGCCGGCGATGGTGAAGCAGGGATACCCCAAGCAGTTTGGTGCCGGGGTGATCATCACGGCGGGGTCGCTTGGCATTCTGATGCTGCCATCGATTCCGAAGGTGATCTACGCGATTTCGACCAACACCTCGATCGGCGCATTGTTCGTGGCAGGCCTGTTCCCGGGCATGCTGCTGACCGTGATGCTGTGCACGACCACTTGGTATCTCGCGAAGAAGAACAATTATCCGCGTCTGCCCAAGGCGACCTGGGGGCAGCGCTGGAAAGCGTTCCGCGAAAGCATCTGGGGCTTGATGCTGGTCGTGATCATCATCGGCGGCATCTACAGCGGCGTTTTCACGGCCACCGAGGCAGCGGCAATGAGCGCTGTGTATGCGTTCTTCATCTCGAACTTCGTGTACAAGGACATGTCGGTCAAGGACACGCCGAAAGTGTTGATGACTTCCGCCAGCATGAGCGCCATGCTGCTGTATATCATCACCAACGCGGTGCTGTTTTCCTTCCTGATGACCCATGAGGACATCCCCCAGAAGATGGCGGACTGGATTCTCAACAAGGATCTGGGTCAGGCAGGCTTCCTGTTCTTTACCAACATCCTGCTGCTGCTTGCCGGTAACGTGATGGAACCGTCGTCGATCATCCTGGTGCTTGCTCCGATCCTCCATCCGACTGCGATTCGCCTCGGCATCGACTCAGTGCATTTCGGCATCCTGATCGACGCCAACATGGAAGTGGGCCTGTGCCACCCGCCGGTAGGCTTGAACCTGTATGTGGCTAGCGGCATTAGCAAGATGAGCATCACCGAACTCACGGTTGCCGTCATGCCATGGTTGTGCACGATGATCGTATTCCTCGTCATCGTGACATATTGGCCCGCGCTTTCGCTGTGGCTGCCGAAGGCTATGGGCTTGTAGCCATCGCATTTGCACATGCGAGATGAAAAAGGCGTGTCGAAAGGCACGCCTTTTTCGTTTGGCGCGGTCCCGCGTTTGACTTATCCTAACGGCATGGATCGTTCTCCCCAATCTGCTGCTATTTTCTCTGCCATTGTCGAGGCGCCTTTCGGTGCAATCGGTATTCGTATCGAGCCCGGTATCGTGCGCGAACTGGTCTACCTGCCGCGCAACTTCAGTGAAAAAGAACCAGCTGACGCGCTTGCCGAGAGTGTGGCTCGACAAGTCGAATACTATTTGTCCGATCCAGACTTCCGTTTCGATTTGCCCTTGGCAGAAGCGGGCACGGCTTTCCAGCGCCGCGTGTGGGGCGTCATCGCCGCCATTCCTCGCGGCCAGGTGCTGACCTACGGAGAGGTGGCCAAGGCGATCCGTTCTGCGCCGCGTGCAGTCGGCCAAGCCTGTGGCGCGAACTGGTTTCCGCTCGTGATTCCATGCCATCGCGTCACCGCATCCGGCGGACTCGGCGGTTTTGCCAATCATGACGACGAAACCGGTTTTCATCTCAGCGTCAAACGCTGGCTGTTGAAACACGAGGGTGTCGAAGGTTACCGATGAGTGAGCAGCAGGCAGTCACCAGCCAGCCGGCAATCGATGAATTCTGCGACACGTTGTGGCTGGAAGACGGGTTGTCGAAGAATACGCTGGAGGCTTATCGGCGCGATATGACCCTGTTCGCCATCTGGCTGGAAAAACAGCACGGCAAGACGTTGTACGATGCGCAAGCCGACGATCTGAAAGCGTACATCGCAGCGCGGCACGAGGATAGCAAGGCCAGCTCGTCCAATCGTCGCCTTGCCGTGCTCAAGCGATTCTATCGGCTTGCATTGCGCCAGAACCGCATCAATACCGATCCCTGCCTCAAACTCGAATCGGCCAAGCAGCCGTCGCGCTTGCCCAAGACTCTCACCGAGGCGCAGGTGGAAGCGCTCTTGGGCGCACCCGATGTTTCCACGCCGTTGGGTCTGCGTGACCGCACCATGTTGGAGCTCATGTATGCAAGCGGCTTGCGCGTATCGGAACTGGTGCTGCTCAAATCCATCGAGCTGGGCATGGACGAGGGTGTGCTGCGCGTCACCGGCAAAGGGGGGAAGACACGTTTGGTTCCCTTCGGCGAAATGGCGCGCGACTGGATCAATCGCTATCTGAAAGAGGGACGGCCGGCGATTCTCGGCGGCCAGATCGACGATGCGCTATTCGTCACAGCACGCGGCGGGCCGATGACGCGCCAGATGTTCTGGACGCTGATCAAGAAACACGCGAAGCAGGCGCAGATCGATGCCCCGCTCTCACCGCACACGCTGCGCCACGCTTTTGCCACGCACTTGCTCAATCATGGTGCGGATCTGCGGGTGGTGCAGTTATTGCTAGGTCATGCAGACATCTCGACGACGCAAATCTACACCCATGTCGCCCGCGAACGCTTGAAGACGCTGCACGCCAAGCATCATCCGCGCGGACGATGAATTGCCCACAAATGCTGTGGCCAATTCTGTGGATAAGCAAGGATGAGATGCAACAGGTATGTGATTCAAGGGAAATTTTTCATTGATGAAAATCAGGGCGTAATTTACCCTGTTATTCGTCAATGAGACGGTTTCCGCTGCCTGTTACGCTTATGGGTTGTAGGGAGGAGCATCATGGAAAAACTGCGTACCATTTCTTATATCCTGCTCGTTATTGCGACCTTTACCGCGACTTGGTTCGTCTCGAATTTGTAAGGCCCCTGACGAGATCGTTCTTGCTTCGAGCGCCCATCTGCTGAATGGCAGGTGGGCGTCGTTCATGTGCTGCCAAAATGCACACCTGAATCCTGCACAGCCCCTTTGCTCGGTTGATCGATCTGCAAAAACGAAAAGACCGGAAGCCGCTTCTGCGGCTCCCGGTCCTTGTCTTTCAATCTTTGTATCTTCCGATTACTTGCGTGCGCGGGCTGCGCCAGCGGTTTTCTCTGCTGCTTGCGAAAACTGGTTGACTGCGGAATTGATGTTCGCTTCCAGCACTTCCGCCGCCTGCTTGGTGGTCTTGCTGAACTGTTCATAACTGGCGTTGGCGTTGCCGATCGCGGTCTTTACCAGGGCGACCACATTCTCGGAGCCGGCAGGCGCATTCTTCGTCACATCTTCCACCAATGCGGACAGCTTGCGGCCGGTTTCTGCGAACTGTTCTTCAGCAGTGCGGGTCAGTTCGGCTTGCGCGCTGGTGGCAATGCCTGCCAGATGGCGGCCATAGGCAATCGCCTTGGCGGCAGCCGGCTGGGCTTGGGCGGCCAGCAGCGAGCCGACTTCTTGCGGATCCTTGGCCGACAGTAGCTGGCGAGTGGAAGCCGTGAGATCTTCAATCAAGGCCTTGCCTGCATTGATGTTCAGGTCCATGACCTGTTCCAGCGCTTCAACAGCCTTGGTGGTGAACGCGGATGACACGGCCAGTTGGGATTCGATATTGGTTTTGGCGATGTTAGTAAACTGTTCGGGGAAGGCAAACATGAATTTCTCCTTGGAATAAGCTGATTGATGAAGTAAGCAGCGAGTCATTGTGCGACGCAGCAGTCCGTATTCTATGGGTGAGACAATGAATGTCAAGAAAATTTTGTGCGGCGCACAAATCCTCGTTCCATATGGCATCAGCGGTATGGCGGGTTACCGGCTTGCGGCTCTTGCGCCGAAGGCAACGGCGCAACTGCATTCATGGCCTGTGGACGGGCTTTTAAGTTGTAACACAAGGCTCGGCTGCAATACTTTGTGCACAAGAAGGAATAACAAGTTCACTGATTTCGCTCAAGGCTGGTGAGCTGATTCCGGTTGGCGAATTTTGTCCTATGGCAGCACGTGCTGCATAATGTGGCCCTGTTTTTTGATGGAAACGGCATGGCCAAGAAAGAACACATCTCCGAAACTCCGGCAACTCAGTTCCTGCGCAAGCACGGCATCGCGTTTTCCGAACATCCCTATGAGTATGAGGAACACGGCGGCACCGCCGTATCGTCGCGCGAACTTGGCGTGGACGAACATCACGTCGTGAAGACATTGATCATGCAGGATGAGGCGGCCAAGCCGCTCGTTGTCCTCATGCATGGGGACTGCAAGGTATCGACCAAGAACCTGGCGCGCCAGATCGGCTGCAAGTCGGTCGAGCCGTGCAAGCCGGAAGTCGCCAATCGCCATTCCGGCTATCTCGTCGGTGGCACTTCGCCGTTCGGTACACGCAAAGCGATGCCGGTGTATGTGGAAGAGAGCATCCTCGCGCTTGACAGGATTTACATCAATGGCGGCCGACGCGGCTATCTGGTCGGCATCGATCCGAAGATTCTGCAGGACGTGCTGCCAATCAAGGCGGTGCACTGCGCACTGGAAGAATAAGCGTTTCTGGAAGAAAAGAATGAATATCGTGTTTTTTACCGTGGCGGCTTACCTGATCGGTTCGCTGTCATTCGCCGTCGTGGTCAGCAAACTGTTCGGCCTTGCCGATCCGCGCACCTATGGCTCGAAGAATCCGGGTGCGACCAACGTCCTGCGTTCTGGCAACAAGGCTGCCGCCGCGTTGACCTTGATCGGCGATGCCTTCAAGGGTTGGCTGCCGGTGTGGCTGGCGTTGCGCTTCGGCGAACAATACGGCGTGGGCGATAGCGGCGTGGCCTTGGTGGCGCTAGGTGTTTTTCTCGGGCATTTATGGCCGGTGTTTTTCCGCTTCGCTGGCGGCAAGGGCGTGGCGACGGCTGCCGGGATATTGTTTGGATTGAACGGCTGGTTGGGATTGGCGACGCTGGCGACCTGGCTGATCATTGCCTATGCGTTTCGCTACTCGTCGCTGGCGGCGTTGGCTGCCGCCATTTTCGCGCCGTTTTATTGCGGCCTGCTGTTTGGCGCCGGCGTCAAGCTGTTTGCCGTGGTGGCGATGAGCGGGCTCTTGATCTATCGCCATCGAAAGAACATCGCCAATCTGATGGTCGGCAAGGAAAGCCGGATCGGCAGCAAGAAATAGAGTTCACACCACTTGCAGCAGAAGGTAGGGTGCGCTTCGCGCACCAATACGGTCGCCATGGTGCGCGGAGCGCACCCTACACCGATTTGTAAACTGCTCTAAGCTTTCACACCACGCGCAACTCTTCCAGCGGCCAGCGCGGCCGCACGTTGAAGGCGTAGTCGCGCTTGGCTGCATCGGGATTGATCTGCAGCCGCATGGCACCGGCAAAGGCGATCATGGCGCCGTTGTCGGTGCAGAATTCCAGCTCGGGATAGAACACCTTGAAGCGGCGCTTTTGTGCCGCTGCATTCAGGGCTTCGCGCAACTGCCGGTTAGCACCGACACCGCCGGCAATCACCAGCCGCTTCATGCCGGTTTGCTTCAGCGCGGCGAGGCACTTCGCCACCAGCACTTCCACGATGGCGTCAACAAAGGCGCGCGCCACGTTGGCCTTGTCCTGCTCGCAGATGTTGGTCGTATGACTTTTCACCAACGTCAGCACGGCGGTCTTGAGGCCGGAGAAGCTGAAGTTCAAATCTTTTGAGTGCAGCATCGGCCTCGGCAGTTTGTAAACACCGGGCTCGCCGAATTCGGCCAGACGCGAGATCGCAGGTCCGCCCGGATAACCCAAGCCGAGCAGCTTGGCCGATTTGTCGAAGGCTTCGCCTGCGGCATCGTCCAGCGTCTCGCCCAGCAACGTGTATTGGCCTACGCCGTCCACCCGCATCAACTGTGTATGGCCGCCGGAAATCAGCAACGCGACGAAGGGAAACTGCGGCGGGTCCTTGGCCAGCAAGGGCGACAACAAGTGGCCTTCGAGGTGATGCACGCCCAGCACCGGTTTGTCGAGCGCAAGGCCGAGGCCGCAGGCGATAGAGGCGCCGACCAGCAAGGCGCCGGCCAGTCCCGGCCCCTGGGTATAGGCAATGGCGTCGATTGCCGAACGCGGTACGGCGGCTTGTTGCAGCACATGTTCCAGCAAGGGTATCGCGCGCCGGATATGGTCGCGTGAGGCCAGTTCCGGCACGACGCCGCCATATTCTTCATGCATCGCGACTTGCGAGTGCAGCGCGTGTGCAAGCAACCCGCGTTGTGTGTCGTACAACGCCAGGCCAGTTTCATCGCAGGAGGATTCGACGCCGAGGACAAGCATGGGAGAGGAAATGGATGGCAAGCTTTTTGCAAAGCCACATTGTAAGCCAAAGCGTTTGGCATAACAGAGAGAGGAGAGGATGGCTGACTCCAAACAACTCAAGATTGTCGTTATCAATTCGTTAGTTGCCCCGGAAGGCGCAGATCATACGGCGCAGATGCAAGCAGAGCGGGCGCGTGCGTTGCGCATCGGTCTGCTTGAAGGCGGGTACAACATCCTCGCCGCATTGCCGCCGGATGCCGCCCTGGAAGAGCAGATCGCACGACTGCAGCCGGATGTCATCATCGTCGATGAGCAGTCGGATGCTGCCTTGAAGAAGGTGGTTGCCGCGACGGCCAATGAGAGGCGTCCCATCGTCTGCTTCACGGAAGACAACGACAAGGAAAAAATGCATGCCGCCATCGAGGCCGGCGTGTCTGCCTACGTGGTCGCCGGGCTGTCTGCCGATCGTGTGAAAACAGTGCTCGACGTTGCGATCGCGCGCTTTAAGGTGGATCAGAAACTGCGTCATGAACTTTCCGAAACCAAGCTCAAGCTTGCCGAACGCAAGGTGATCGAACGCGCCAAGGGCTTGCTCATGGAACGTCATCATTGTTCCGAAGATGATGCCTATCGCAAGCTGCGGCGGCTGGCGATGGACAAGAACCTCAAGCTGCACGATGTGGCGCAGCGCATGCTCGATGTCGCGGATCTGCTCATCTGAGCGCCCTGTTTTAATGCGTTGCACAAATCAAGTGCGAGGTTGGTGCCAATTCGTATTCATTCAATAAGGAAACCGACTGAATTCGCTGGCACATCAATTGCACAAGCAGGGCTGGTGCCAACGAAGGCGCAATAATCAGTAATTTCATCCTGACCGACGCAGGCCGGGATATTTTGGACAAAGGCGTCCGTACGCATGAGTAAAGCTCAAGCGTACGGACGTTTTTTTTTTGCCCAGTTCGACAAGTAATCATTGAGGAAAACCATGTCAGCGAAAGAGAAGACGGCGAATCTGATCCGTCGCAACATCATCAAGGCGGGCGCGGCTGTAACGGCTGGAGCACTGAGCGGATTGGCCACGCAAGGCGTATGGGCCGCCGGTTCCGACAAGCCTGAAAAGGAAGAGGTCAGGATCGGCTTCATTCCGCTGACCGATTGCGCTTCGGTGGTCATGGCGTCGGTGCTCGGTTTCGACAAAAAGTACGGCGTCAAGATCGTACCCAGCAAAGAGGCTTCGTGGGCGTCGGTGCGCGACAAGCTGGTCAATGGCGAACTCGACATGGCGCATGTGCTGTGGGGGCTGATCTATGGTGTGCACCTGGGCGCAGCCGGGCCGAAGAAGGACATGGCCATCCTCATGAATCTGAACCATAACGGCCAGGCCATCACATTGTCGAAAAAGCTCGCCGACAAGGGGGCGGTTGACGGCCCTTCGCTTGCCAGGCTGATGCAGACCGACAAGCGCGAATACACGTTTGCGCAAACCTTCCCGACCGGCACGCATGCCATGTGGTTGTATTACTGGCTGGCGAGCTACGGCATTCATCCCATGAAGGATGCCAAGATCATTACCGTGCCGCCGCCGCAGATGGTCGCCAACATGCGAGTGGGGAACATGGATGGGTATTGCGTCGGCGAGCCATGGGGACATCGCGCCATCATGGATGGCATTGGCATCACCGGCGTAACCACACAAGACATCTGGAAGGACCATCCCGAAAAGGCACTCGGCACGACGGCGGACTTTGTGAAGAAGTATCCCAACACCTGCCGCGCCGTGATGATGGCAGTGATCGAAGCAGGCCGCTGGATCGATGCCAGTCTGCAGAACAAGCTGAAGATGGCCGAGACCATCGCCGACAAATCGTATGTGAATACCAGTGTCGATGCCATCAATCAGCGCATCCTCGGACGCTACCAGAACGGCCTGGGCAAGACCTGGGACGATCCCAATCACATGAAGTTCTTCAACGACGGCATGGTCACCTTCCCGTATCTGTCTGACGGCATGTGGTTCCTCACACAACATAAACGTTGGGGCTTGCTGAAGGATCACCCTGATTACGTTGGCGTGGCCAGGAAGATCAACCAGATCGACTTGTACAAGGAAGCTGCATCGGCAATGAAGATCAGCATGCCGAAAGACCCGATGCGGTCGAGCAAGCTCGTCGACGGCGCGGTGTGGGACGGCAAGGACCCGGTGAAATATGCCGACAGTTTCAACATCAAAGCATAAGCGGAGGCATCACGATGAGTGCAGTCATGGAAACCTCATTGAACAAGCTTGGCAACAGAAAGATGCCACTGCGGCCTTTCGTGCTGGCGGCTTTGCCACCGATACTCGGCATTGCACTCCTGATACTGGTGTGGCAGATCGTGTCGCAGCAGACGAGCGGTTTTCCATCGCCATCGGCCACGTTCACACAAGCGGTGCATGTCTTCTCCGATCCGTTTTATCAAAAGAGCCTGAACGATCAGGGCATCGGCTGGAACGTGCTGTCCTCGCTCAAGCGTGTCGGCATGGGCTTTGGCATGGCAGCGCTGATCGGCATTCCGCTGGGATTTCTGATCGGCCGTTTCAAGTTCCTGTCGGGGATGTGCAATCCCATCATCAGCCTCTTGAAACCGGTATCGCCGCTTGCCTGGCTGCCGATCGGTCTGTTGATATTCAAGGCGGCCAATCCTGCAGCGATCTGGGCCATCTTCATTTGTTCGATCTGGCCGATGATCATCAACACCGCAATCGGCGTGCAGCGCGTGCCGCAGGATTACATGAACGTCGCCCGCGTGCTCAATCTGTCGGAATGGAAGATCGTTAGTTGCATTCTGTTCCCTTCCGTCCTGCCTTACATGCTGACCGGCGTGCGCTTGGCTATCGGCACCGCATGGCTGGTCATCGTGGCGGCGGAAATGCTGACCGGCGGCGTAGGCATCGGCTTCTGGGTATGGGATGAGTGGAACAACCTTAACGTACAGCACATCATCATTGCCATCGCGGTGATCGGCATGGTCGGCCTGCTGCTGGAGCAATTGCTGGTGACGCTCGCGAAGGCGTTCACCTACGAAGACGTGCGTAACTAAAAGAGATATCGATATGGAAAAATTCATCGAGATCCAGGACGCCGAAATGGTGTTCCATACCAGGAAGGGCAGCTTCCATGCGCTGCGCGACATCAAGCTGACGGTGAAGAAGGGCGAGTTCGTCACGTTGATTGGCCACTCCGGCTGCGGAAAATCGACGCTGCTGAATTTGATCGCAGGCTTGCTGCAACCTACCAGCGGCACGATGCTGTGCGCCAATCGCGAAATCGCCGGGCCTTCACCGGAGCGCGCGGTGGTGTTCCAGAATCATTCACTGCTGCCCTGGCTGACTTGCTTCGAGAACGTCTATCTCGCCGTCGAGCGGGTGTTCGGCAGAAGCGAATCCAAGGTACAACTTAAGGCACGCACCAAGGCCGCGCTTGCGCTCGTGGGCTTGACGCATGCGGAACAGAAGCGCCCGCATGAAATTTCAGGCGGTATGAAGCAGCGCGTCGGCATTGCGCGTGCCTTGTCGATGGAGCCCAAGGTGCTGTTGATGGACGAGCCCTTCGG
>Ga0207657_10002608_pt1 | contig 19479 bp, 21 predicted proteins | sample KBSC33metaG_FD_184316 | JGI IMG/M metagenome (GOLD analysis project Ga0207657, IMG submission 184316) | Corn rhizosphere microbial communities from Kellogg Biological Station, Michigan, USA - KBS C3-3 metaG (SPAdes) (version 2) | ecosystem: Host-associated > Plants > Roots > Rhizosphere > Soil ... | reverse complement strand
CGCACTCAAAGCGGGTTCCGGTCGGGGAGTAGCTCAGCCTGGTAGAGCACTGTCTTCGGGAGGCAGGGGCCGGAGGTTCGAATCCTCTCTCCCCGACCATCATCACGCGCGGGACTGCCAGTGGCAGTCCGAGCATGATGATCCGAGGGATGTCGAGCGCCTTCAGTCGCGCCCTCAGATCTTCGTCAGCGCCGATCCCTTATGCGCGGCGATGTGATCGGTCCTGTCGCTCTTGATTTCATATTGCGGATCGTCGGGGCTCGCGTGGTGTGTGTAGCCGTGCCAGTCGAAGTCGTGGCTGTGGACTTTGATGATGCGGCCGCTGACGTGCCCGGCCTCCGAATTCCAGCGCACATGATCCCCCTTCTTGAATTGCGCCATGCCGGGCCTCCTCAATCGTCGAGAATGTCGCGAGTCAGTTCATCGATGCGCGTGCAACCGGTCAGCGCCATCGCGACCCGCATCTCGGCGTCGATCAGCTTCAGCACATGCGCGACTCCCGCTTGCCCGCACGCGGCGAGCGCATAGGCCCAGGCGCGCCCCATGAGCACGAAGTCGGCGCCGAGCGCGAGCATCCGCACGACGTCGAGGCCCGACCGAACGCCGCCGTCGGCGAGGATGGCGGTGCGGCCGCCGACTGCTTCGGCAATGCGCGGCAGGGCGCGCGCGCTCGACAATGCGCCGTCGAGCTGGCGGCCGCCGTGGTTGGAAACGACGATCCCGTCGGCGCCGCTGTCCGCCGCCAGCCGCGCGTCGTCGGGGTCGAGGATGCCCTTGATCACCAGCGGTCCATCCCATTGCGCGCGGACCCACTCGACGTCTTTCCAGGTGACGCTGGCGTCGAAATTGGCGCCGACCCAGCCCATAAGGTCAGCGAGTACGGCGTCAGTGCCGAGCAATTTCTCGAGATTGCCCATAGTGAGCGGGCGTCCCCGCAGTCCGACGTCCCACGCCCAGTCGGGGCGCTGCAGCACCTGGCGCATTCGGCTCGCCGGCCCGCGCAGCGATCCCGACAGGCCGGCGCGATAGTCGCGGTAGCGGGTCCCGGGGACGGCGAGGTCGACCGTCAGCAGCAGCGCGCCGCAGCCGGCCTCCTTGGCGCGTGCGATCATGTCGGCGACGAAGCCGCGGTCCTTGACGATGTAGAGCTGGAACCAGAGCGGCGCAGCACGCGCGACCTCCTCGATCGAGCAGGCGCTTAGCGTCGACAGCGCAAAGGGAACGTTGGCTGCCGCCGCGGCGCGCGCGGCCTGCACTTCGCCGCGGCGCGCATAAAGGCCGGAGAGACCCACGGGACCGAGCCCGACGGGAAGCGCCCAGCTTTTGCCGAACAGCCGCGTCGTGAGATCGATGGCCGATACATCGCGCAGGACGCGCTGCCGAAGCGCGACCGAGCGCAAGTCCTCGACGTTCCGCCGCAGCGTCACTTCGTCGTACGAACCGCCGTCGAGATATTCGAACAGGAAATGCGGCAGCCGCGCCTGCGCCAGCGCGCGATAGTCGGAGATGCTGGCTGCCTTGCGCGTCAACTCAGCTCGCGAACCCCGGATCGAGGCGGTAGGCCTTGCGCTTGAGCGCCGGCCAGGCGAGCAAATTGGCCGCGAGGGGCAGGCCGATCGCGCCCTGCTGGGCGGTGACCTCGGGCGAGCCCTGCGGCGGGTTGCTGATCTCCTCGCCGGCCGAGAGGGCCATGATCTGCGCCTCGCACGCGCGCTCTAGATAATAGAGCCGGATGAAGCATTCGCCGACGTTTTTGCCGACCGCGAGCGTGCCGTGGTTGCGCAGAATCATCGCATTCTTGTCGCCAAGATCGGCGACCAGCCGCTCGCGCTCGCCAAGGTCGACCGCGACCCCTTCATAATCGTGGAAAGCGATGTCGCCGCGGATCAGCATCGCGGTCTGGGTCAGCGGCAACAGCCCGTGGCTCTGCGCCGACACCGCCTGCCCGGCCGGCGTATGGAGGTGCATCACCGCGTGCGCGTCCTCGCGGGCCATGTGGATCGCAGAGTGAATCGTGAAGCCCGCGGGATTGGTGATGAACGGCGTCGGCTCGACCGGATTGCCGCTCGCGTCGACCTTGACCAGCGACGAGGCGGTCACCTCCTCGAACATGAGGTTGTACGGATTCAAGAGGAAGTGGTGCTCGGGGCCGGGGATGCGCGCCGAGAGATGGGTAAAGATGAGGTCGTCCCAACCGTAATGGGCGACCATCCGATAGGCGGCGGCGAGATCGACCCGGATCGCCCATTCTTCGTCGCCGACCTTGCCTTCGAGCGAGGGGATCGCGACGCTTTCGAGCGGCTTCACGCTTTCGACGCCGCGATTCATCGACTCGACCCGGTTCATGGCTCATGCTCCTGGTTGTCCGGATGCGCCCGGACGAACGCGTCGAGCTTATTCGCATTCTCCTCGGCGCGCAGCAATGTCGGGTAAGCGTCGAGCGGCACATCGTAGCGGCGCGCATTATAGAGCTGCGGGACGAGGCACACGTCGGCGCCCGTGGGCGCGTCGCCGAACAGGAACTTGCCGGCCTGCGGCGCCGCCATCGCTTCGAGCGCGGGCAGCCCTTCCTCCAGCCAGTGCCGGTACCAGGCGTCGATTTCGTCCTGCGAATGGCCGAGCTCATTCTTCAAATATTTGAGCACGCGAAGGTTGTTGAGCGGGTGGATGTCGCAGGCCACCGCGAGCGCCAGGGCAACGACATGCGCGCGCTCCGCGGCCGACGCGGGGATCAGTGGCTGGTTGGGGTAGCGCAAGTCGAGATAATTGATGATCGCGAGACTCTGCGTCAGCTTCTGCCCGTCGATCTCGAGCATTGGCACCAGCCCTTGCGGGTTGAGCGCGCGATAGGCCTCGGATCGTTGCTCGCCGTCGCGCAGGTCAATCGGGCGGCTCTCGTAATCGACGCCCTTCAAATTGAGCGCGATGCGGACGCGGTAGGCGGCGGACGAGCGCCAGTAATCGTAGAGGATGGGGCGGGGCATGGCCGCCTGCTTACCCGCCCGAAAGGAAGGGCGCTATCACTTCCGGCGGCACCCGGACCGGCCGGCCCGAAGCCTTGTCGATGATCGCCCACTGCGTCTTTGCGCGCACGCAGAGCCCGCCACCAGGTCCGGTGAACTCCACAAAGCGGTCGAAGCGCGCGCCCCGCGGTGCTTCGCCGACCCAGGTGCGGGCGGTAACGATGTCGCCTTCATGTGCGGCCCGGAGATAATCGATCTCGTGCCGCACCACGACCCAGAAGTAAGCGCCCTGGTGCGCAGGATCGGACAGCGAGTTCCAGTGCGCGACCGCGACCTGCTGCACCCATTGCACCCACACCGCATTATTGACGTGCCCGAGCTCGTCGATGTGCTCGGGAGCGGCAGTAAAGGTCAGTTCGAAGACGGGGCGGGTCATTCAGATCCTCCCTGAAGGGGAGGGGGACCATTCGGCATAGCCGAATGGTGGAGGGGTTTGGCACGACATTCGAGAAGAATAAGATCCAGAACGCCATCGAGGTTCTTCAGCACGTCCGTCGCCGCAATTCGCACGGTTCTGATTTCCGCCTCAGCAAGCCACTCGTCGCGAGCTCTGTCGCGTGTTGGTGCGTCCCCGAACCCATGAACTGCGCCGTCCACTTCGATGCACAGGCGCGCATGCTCGCAATAGAAGTCCAGCACATACGGACCGGCCGGGTGCTGTCTCCGGAACTTCAGCCCGTTGGGGCGCGCGCGCAAGTGTTGCCAGAGAACGACTTCAGGCAGCGTCATCCTTCTGCGTAGTGCGCGCGCCCGCTTTACGGTTTTTCTCGTGCTTCTGAGCATTCCCCTCCACCATCCTTCGGATGGTTTCCCTCCCCTGAGCTGGCGCTCAGAGGAGGATTGAGATCACCGCACCTGCGTCAGAATGAACCCGTAGGTCTCCGCCACCTCGTGAAGCCGTTCCCAGCGCCCCGACTTGCCGCCGTGCCCGGCGCCCATGTTGATCTTCAGGAGCAGCAGATTGTCGTCGGTTTTGGTCGCGCGCAGCTTCGCGGCCCATTTCGCCGGCTCCCAATAGGTAACGCGCGGGTCGGTGAGGCCGCCGGTGATCAGAATTGGCGGATAGGCTTGCGCTTGCACGTTGTCGTACGGCGAATAGCCGCGGATCGTGTGGAACGCCTGCTCGTCGGTGATCGGATTGCCCCACTCGGGCCACTCGCCGGGAGTCAGCGGCAGCGTGTCGTCGAGCATGGTGTTCAAGACGTCGACGAACGGCACGTCGGCGACCACCGCGCCCCACAGCTCGGGGTTGGAATTGACCACCGCGCCCATCAGCTCGCCGCCCGCCGAGCCGCCGTTGATCGCGATTCGGCCGGCCCGCGTGAACTTTGCCGCGGCCAGCCCCTTCGCGACATCGACGAAGTCGTTGAACGTGTTCGCGCGCTTCTCGAGCTTGCCGTCGAGGAACCAGCGGTAGCCGAGATCGTCGCCGCCGCGAATGTGGGCGATGGCGCAGGCCCAGCCGCGGTCGAGCAGGCTGATGCGGTTGGTGTTGAACGTCGGCGGGATCGCATGGCCGTAGGCGCCATAGGCATAGAGGAACAGCTTGCCCTCGCCGCTCTTCTCGAAGCCCTTGCGCATCACCACCGAGACCGGGACCTTCACGCCGTCGCGCGCCTCGATCATCAGCCGCTCGGTGACATACTGCGACGCGTCATAGCCCGACGGCACTTCCTGGACCTTGAGCACCTCGAGCGAGTCGGTCGCGGGATGATAATCATAGACTGTGGTCGGCGTGACCATCGAGGAATAGCCGACGCGGTAGGCTGCCGGCGCGAACTCAGGATTGCCGATGAAGAAGGCGCTGTAGCTCGCCTCGGCGAACGGGATCCGCGTCTCCGCGCCGGCGTAGGTGCGCAGGATCAGCTGGTCGAGACCGTCGACGCGGCTGCTGATCGCGAGATGGTCGCGGTAGGAAGTGACGTGGGTCAGATAGACGCGGTCGGACCCGGGGATCACCGTCTCCCACTTTTCGGGGTTGGCGGGGTCGGCGACCGCGAGGCGGAAGTTCACATGATCGTCGTTGGTGTGGATCCAGAATTTCCCGTGCGCCGCGTCGACATGATATTCGCGCCCCGGCTTGCGGCGCGAGATCAGCGTTAGCGGAGCGCTCGGATCGTCCGCGCCGACGAAGCGCACCTCGGTGGTCGCGTTGTCGCCGGTCGACACGAAGATCGTGCTGCGGTCCTGCGAATGGCCGACGCCGACGCTGAACCCCAGCTCTTCCATCTCCTCGTAAAGCGTGATGGCCTCTTCGGCCGGGCGGCCGAGCCGGTGGTAGCGCGCGCGGTAGCTGCGCCAGTTATCGTTGACCTCGGTGAAGACGATTCCCTTGCTGTCGCTCGACCATACCGGCTGGCCGATCCCGACCTTGGTCACGGTTTCGATATCCTTGCCGGTGGCGAGATCGCGGATGCGAAGCTCGAACCGCTCAGACCCGTCATAATCGGCGAGCGTCGCCAGCAGCCGCCCGTCGGGGCTGACCTCGAGCGCGCCCAAACGGAAATAATCCTTGCCCTCGGCTTCGATCGGCTCGTCGAAGATCGTCTGGTCGCCGCCGCCGCGTGCCGGCTTCCTGTACCAGGTCCGGTACTGCGCGCCGGGCGTGAACGCCCACCAGTAAAGGAAGTCGCCGTCGCGCAAGGGGACCGAGCTTTCGTCCTCCTTGATGCGCCCCTTCATCTCCTCGAACAGCTGATCGAGGAGTTGCTGGTGCTGCTTCTTCCAGGCCTCGAAATAATCGTTTTCGGCGTGGAGGTAGGCGAGCACGTCGGGATCGCCGACCTCGGGGTAATTGGCATCGCGCAGCCAGTGCCACGGATCCTCGATGGTGACGCCGTGGCGCTCGTAGCTGTACGGGCGCTGCTCGGCTCGGGGCGGCAGGGAAGGGGTCGCGGGCTGGTCCATGGAAGCGCTCTTAGCGCGATGGCCGGCAACGGGAAGGGCCGCTTGCCCTTGACCACGCGCCATGCGAAGTTTTGCTGTCCTACAGCGTGACATTTGTCGTCCAAGCTATCCGGATGAAAAGCTGGGAATCCGCGCAATCGATCAACTTGACCTACCCCACTCCGTCTCGCGCGCGCACTCGCGCGCGCATAGGGTTGCTGCGTTTGCTGCCTTCCGCGACCTCGCACGCCCGCGCGTTACGGTGACAACTTTGACAACTTTCGACGCTCGGCACGGCTCTTTAACAATCACGCCCAAGCGATTAGCTGAGAGGCAAGGGAGTTAACCGCCCATGTCGACCTATGCAGACCGTCTCGCCGCGCTTCGCGAACAATTGAAAGCCGAGAAGCTCGACGGCTTCGTCGTGCCCCTGACCGACGAACATATGAGCGAATATGTCGGAAGCTACGCCCAGCGGCTCGCCTGGCTGACCGGCTTCGAGGGCTCCGCCGGCTCGGCCGTAGTGCTCCCCGAGGAAGCCGCGATCTTCGTCGACGGGCGCTACACGTTGCAGGTGCGCCAACAGGTCAGTCCGACCGAGTGGAGCTATCAGTCGGTGCCCGAGACCAGCACCACGCAATGGCTCGAGGAGCATGCGCCCGAGGGCGCGCGGATCGGCTACGATCCGTGGCTGCACACCCGCGACTGGGTGAAGAAGGCCAAGGAGGCACTCGCCAGCCGTGGCGCCGAGCTGGTGCCAGTGGCGAAGAACCCGATCGACGAGATTTGGAAGGACCGCCCCGAAGCCTCGAAGGCGCACCTCGTCGTCCAGTCGGACGAATATGCCGGTAAGTCGGCCGCCGAGAAGCGGACCGAGATCGGTGACTGGCTCGCCAAGCACCATGCCGACGCGGCCGTGCTCTCGGCGCTCGATTCGATCGCCTGGGCGTTCAACATTCGCGGGCAGGACGTCACCCACACGCCGGTCGCGCTGGCCTATGCGATCGTCCACGCCGACGGTACCGCCGATTTGTTCGTCGCGTCCGAGAAGATCGCACCCGAGGTCCGCCAGCACCTCGGCAATGGCGTCCGCCTGCACGAGCGCGCGGCGTTCGAAAGCGCGCTGTCCGAGCTCAAGGGCAAGACCGTCGTCGTCGACCCCGAGCGCGCCGTCGCCGCCATCTTCGAGGCGCTCGAGAAAGCCGGCGCCAAGGTGCTGGCGCTGCGTGACCCGACGGTGCTTCCAAAGGCGATCAAGAACCCGGCCGAGATTGCCGGCCAGAAAGCGGCGCAGACCCGCGACGGCGCCGCGATCGCGCGCTTCCTCCACTGGATCGACGAGGAAGCGCCGAGGGGCGAGGTCGACGAATTGAAGGCGTCGGACCATCTCGAATCGCTACGCCGCGAAAGCCCGGAGCTGCGCGACCTGTCGTTCGACTCGATCTCGGGCGCCGGGCCCAACGGCGCCATCGTCCATTACCGATCGAGCGAGAAGACCAACCGCAAGCTCGAGACCGGCACTCTCTATCTGATCGATTCGGGCGGCCAATATGTCGACGGCACGACCGACATCACCCGCACCGTCGCGATCGGACAGCCGACGGACGAGATGCGCGACCGCTTCACGCGGGTCCTCAAGGGCCACATCGCGATCGCGACGGCGGTTTTCCCGAAGGGCACGCGCGGCTCGCAGCTGGACAGCTTCGCGCGGCGGCCGCTGTGGGAAGCGGGCCTCGATTATGCCCACGGCACCGGCCACGGCGTCGGTAGCTTCCTTGCCGTCCACGAGGGGCCGCAGCGCATCTCGCCGGTCGGCAGTTCCCAGAGCGGCGGCGACGAACCGCTCCAGGCGGGCATGATCATCTCGAACGAGCCGGGTTATTACAAGACCGGCGAGTACGGCATCCGCATCGAGAACCTGGTGCTGGTCGTGCCGCGCGAGATCGAGGGCGCGGAAAAGGAGATGCTCGGCTTCGAGACCCTGACCTTCGCGCCGATCGACCGTCGGTTGATCGACGTGCAGATGCTCGAGGCCGAGGAACTGGTGTGGCTCAACTGCTACCACGCCCACGTGCTCGCCAACATCGGCCCGACCTTGTCGGGCAGCGATCTCGACTGGCTCCAGCAGGCCTGCGCGCCGATCGGGGACTAGGCGATGAAATCGTCACCCCGGACTTGATCCGGGGTCTGCCTTTTTCATTCGGTACGAAGAGGAAGGCGGATCCCTGCTTTCGCAGGGATGACGTCTGAAATTTTGACGGGACGCGAGTGTTCCCGTAATGTTCTCCATCCGACTCAACAGGAGGACCCAAATGATCGGCTACGTGACGCTCGGCACGAACGACCGCGACAAATCGGCCAAGTTCTACGACGCCTTGTGTGGTGAGCTCGGCGTTGGACGGATGATGGAGAACGACCAGTTCATCGCCTGGGGCCAGCCCGGCGGCGGAGCCGGGCTCGGCATCACCAGGCCGTTCGACGGCAATGCGGCGAGCGTCGGCAACGGCGTGATGGTTGCGCTCGCGGCGGCCGACGAAGCGCAGGTGGAGCGGCTCTACGATCTCGCGCTCGCCAATGGCGGCAGCGACGAGGGCGCGCCGGGCGACCGCGGCGGCGGCTTCTATGCCGGCTACTTCCGCGATCCCGACGGGAACAAGCTCAATGCCTTCGTCATGAAGGCGGAGTGATCGAATCTCCTCCCCTGCTTTTGCAGGGGAGGGGGACGACAAGGCGGTGGAGGGCCCCAGGAGGACGCCATGCAAGGCAAATCGCTCTACGATTACCCGATCCACCTCGGCCGCGGCGCCACGGCCGTCGCCGAGCCGCAGTTCACCGGCATGGACTGGTACGAAGCGTATGGCGAGCGCCACGCCGACGACCTCGACGAGGGCCGGCTCGTCAGCCTGTTCCGCTTCGAGGAAAGCTGGACCAGCTGGGAAATGCATCCCTGCGGCGAGGAGGTGGTGTGCGTCGTTCAGGGCCACATGGCCCTGCACCAGGAGCTGCCCGATGGATCGAAGCAGTCGTGGGAGCTCGGCCCCGGCGACTACGCGATCAACCCGCGCGGCGCGTGGCACACCGCCGATGCGGCGGAGCCAGTAGTCGCCCTGTTCATCACCGCCGGCAAGGACACGATCCACCGCCCGCGCTGAGCCAAAAAAGGAACGGGCGCCAATCGGCGCCCGCCCGCTCTTCAGCGTGATTGCGGCATTACTTCATGACGACCGTGTTCCAGTCGCCGGTATCGATGAAAGTCCGGTATTTCTCATAACCGCGAACGGCCGCGTCGCCTTTTTCTTTGCTGAACGCCTGGTAGATTTCTTTTTCGACCGCCTGGTCGCGGGTCTGGTCGGGATCCATCGTTGCCGTGGTCGGCGAGTGGGTCATGATGAGGACGTTGGGAGAACCCTTGACGTAGCCGGTCCTGACCATGAACCGGTAATCGTCGATCAGGCCGCGGCGTTTCAGGACCTCGAACGCGGACGCCTGGGAACTGCGCAGGCCGGTCAGATAATCGTCGACGTGGTTGGGATCGACCTCGACCGCATTGATCGTCCAATATCCCTTTTGCGGCGTGTAATCGACATACGGTTCGGCGGCGGACGGTGTAGAGACGCAGGCGACAGTAAGGGCGCCAGCGGCGCCCAGGAGGAAGTTCTTCATAGATCACCCCCACAATAGGGCCGGGAATTCGGCCACGGGCACGGGAACACGAGCGGCCGAGTCGCTCCTAATGAAAGTTTAACGGCACATCCTCACGCCAGGAGCGGCGCCCGTGCGACCGCTCACGGAGGAGACGCTTTTCCGTCCCGCTATGTGACAGCAACTACAGGCGACATTAATTGCTTGTTTAATGCACTGTTGCTAAAGGGAAATTACAGGAGACGCGAGTCGTGATCAACGCCCTTCAGCTGGTCCTCGCCATCATCTTGCTCGGGCTCGTCATCTGGGCCGGCGACGCAATTGCCGGCGGAATCGACGGCGCGCTCGGCGAAAAGAAGATGCGCGACCGCGACGCATAGGCGCGCGGCTTAGCCTCGCTTTGCTCGGATTTCCGGCTTCGCCATGCTCCCAGCATGGCTCCAGACGAAAATGGTGCTGCCGGTGAGGATTGAACTCACGACCTCAGCCTTACCAAGGATGCGCTCTACCACTGAGCTACGGCAGCATTTTGTCGGAAGGACGCGCGCCTATGACGGGGCGGCACTCGGCCTGTCAACCCGGTTGCGGCGCGGAACGGCCGAGCGCATGGGCTGACCATGGCTGACAAGGATAAGCAGCGTCAGGAGCGGCTCGCCGCCGCCCTCCGCGACAATCTGCACAAGCGCAAAGCCCGGGCGCGCGCGGCGGCTGGACCGGAGACGAAGCGCGACGCTAACGGCGCGGAATGAGGTTCTTCTCCGATAATGCGGCACCGGCTCACCCGAAAGTGATCGCGGCAATCGCCGCCGCCAACCAGCTCGACACCGCTTATGATGGCGACGCGTGGAGCCGTCGCCTGGACGGCGCCTTCTCCGACCTGTTCGGGACCGAGGTCCGCGCTTTCTGGGTGACCACCGGCACTGCCGCGAACTGCCTCGCCCTCGCCGCCTTGTGCCCCTCCTATCGCGCAATCCTTTGCCACAGGGACGCGCATATCGAGGTCGATGAGGCGGGTGCGCCGGGCTTCTTCACCGGGGGCGCCAAGCTCGTCCTGCTCGACGGCCCTGGCGCGAAGATCGACGCGGAGACCGTCACCGTCGCCTGCGAGCGCATCCGCAACGACGTGCATCAGGTCCAGCCAGCGGCGGTCTCGATCACCAACGCGACCGAATATGGCCTCGTCTACCGCGCCGCCGAGGTGGCAGCGATCGGCGAGCTGGCGAAGCAGCGCGGGCTCAATCTCCACATGGACGGCGCGCGGCTCGCCAATGCGCTCGCCTCGACCGGTGAGAACCTCGCCGACGTGACGTGGCGTGCCGGTGTCGACGCCCTCTCGTTCGGATTCGTCAAGAACGGTGGCCTCAATGCCGAGGCGTTGATCCTGTTCAGGACCGAGCTGGCCGACGAGATTGCCGTGCGCCGCAAGCGCGCCGGTCACCTCCTCTCCAAGGGGCGTGTCCTCGCGGCGCAGATCCTGGCGATGCTGGACGGCGATCTGTGGCTCGAGAATGCGCGCGCCGCCAACGCCGCGGCGCAAGCCCTCGCGACGGCCGCGCCGCACCGGCTCGTCTATCCGGTCGAGGCCAACGAGCTCTTCCTGCAGGTCACCGCCGACGAGGCCGCGCATCTGCGCGGGCAGGGGTTCGATTTCTACGACTGGGGTCCCGGCGAAATTCGGCTGGTCACCAGCTGGGACCAGCAGGGCGAAGCGCTCGATCGGCTCGCCGCCGCGATCGGGGCCCTGTGACGCGAGACGCTGGCTCGACCTTCCGGTCGGTCACGCTGCCGTTCATCATTTTCACCGCGATCTGGGGTTCGACCTGGATCGTCATCCGCACCCAGCTCGGCACCGTCCCGCCGCAATGGTCGGTGACCTACCGCTTCATCGTCGCGGCAATCGCCATGGCGCTCGTGGCGCGCTGGAAAGGTGAGAGCTTGCACATCGGTGGCAAGGGCCTGGCGGTTGCCGCCTTCCTCGGGTTCACCCAGTTTTGCGTCAACTACAACGCGGTCTACCTCGCCGAGCAGCACATCACCTCGGGCGTGGTGGCGACGGTCTTCGCGCTGCTGCTGATTCCGGCAAGCTTGATGGGCTGGGCGTGGCTCGGTCACCGGCCGAGCCGGCGCTTTGCCTGGAGCTCGCTGGTCGCGGTTTGCGGGATCGTCTTGCTGTTCGTCCACGAGCTTCGCGAGCATCCCGCAGACAGCAACGAGATCGCCGCCGGCATCGCGCTGACTCTTGTCGGCATGCTCGGCGCGGCGATCGCCAACGTGTGGCAGGCGAGGCCGGAGGTGCGGCGATTCCCGCTCTTCGCCATGCTCGCCTGGTCGATGGCGGTGGGGGCGCTGATCGACGGCGCGATCGCGTGGGCGATGACCGGCGCGCCGACATTCGACCCGCGTCCCGCCTATTGGCTCGGCGTCATCTATCTCGCTTTGTTCGCATCCGTCCTGACGTTCAGTCTCTACTATCCCGTCGTCCGCCGCATTGGACCGGCCAAGGCGGCATATTCGAGCGTCATTGTCCCGATTATCGCGATGGGCTTCTCGACCGCGTTCGAAGGCTATCGCTGGACTGGGCTGACGATCGCCGGCGCCTTGCTCGCGCTCGGCGGAATGGTCGCCGCGCTCGGCCGCGACCGCTCCGGGGTGCCCGCTCCCGACGCGGCATAAGGCAGATGGGAGCCGCTTCAGCCATAGAGCGTTATCCGCGCATGCCTTCCACGGTGATCCGCCGCTTCGTCTACGACCAGATGGAAGGCAATCTGTGGGTCGAGTTCACGACCGGGCGGCGCTACGTCTATTCGGGCGTCCCGCTCGAGGTCGCCGACGCCTTTCGCGGCGCTTTTGCCAAGGGCATCTATTTCAACACCCGGATCCGCGACCGCTTTCCGCACCGCGAAGTCAGTCACGAGGACCAGGAAACCCAATCTTAAAAAGTGAGGCGGACAATCGCGCGCATGATCCCGATGCGCACGAGCACGATCTTCAAGAGCCGCTGGATGGCGCTCGTCTGGGCCGCCGGCATCTTGTATTTCGCGTACGATTTCGTCGGTGCCGAGCCGCAGGACCAGGGCGGCAACAATGTCAGCGCGAATGCGAGCAGCGACACCGTCTCGGACGCCGACGCCAACAAGATCGCGCAAATCCTCGGCAATTAGGCCGCCCCGCTCCAGTCGATCCGCTCGATATGCCAGTGCCGCTGGGCTTCGGTCGATCCGGGCACGTCATTGACCCGGCGCAGGATCGTGGTGGCGGAACGGGTGATCGTCTTGCCGTTTCGCATGCCGGAGACCGTCAGCGGCACCGACAGATAGATCGAGCCAGCCGCGCCTTCCTGATCGCCGGCGTTGCCCATGCTGACGTGAAGCCCAGTCAAGGCATCGAAATGCTGGTCGAACTGGCTGCGCGGCGGCGCGGCCGACCCCAGCAGCATGTAGGCCTCGTTCAGTTTGCCCTGGTTGAGCAAATCGACGAAGCCGCGCACCAGCGCTTCGGCCGCCGCGCTGCTCTTGGGGTCGATCGTCGGGGGCTGCGTCTCGGGTGACTGCGGCACGGCAGCGGGCGCATTGGCGGCCGGTTCGTTTGCGACTGGCTGATTGACCGACGGCGGCATGGCTTGCGGCGCGGGAGCCGGGGCCGCGGCATTGTTGCTGATTGCTGCTTCCTTGCTCTGCCGCGCCGGCTGCGAGCAGGCGGAGAGCAGCGCAAGCCCGGCGAAGGCGATCGTCAGCTTGTTCATCCTCTATCCTTTCGCGCGCGGAACCGCCTCCAAGGCAGTTCGTTCGTTTCGCCACGACAACAGGGAAAGCCACAGGAGAGTTTCATGGCCGATGATCGCGACGATACCGAACGCGAACACACGACCGTGGTCGAAACGGGTGGCGGCGGAGGCGGCGGAGTGCTCGCCGTAGTGCTGCTGATCATCATCGTTCTGGTGCTGCTCTACATCTTCCGGGCCGACCTCGGCCTTGGCGGCAGCAAGAACATCATTCCGAGCACGGTCAACGTGAACGTCAACCATAGCTGATCTGGAGAGGGTCAGCGAAGCGCGGCCGGGTTTGCGAGTCCCCGTCCGCACCGGGCGCGGTTCCTTTAATGGAGCCGCGCCCGTTTGATTGTACGGACCCAAGCGACTAACCCGCGCCGCATGACTGACGCGCTTCAGTACATGACCGGGTTCGGTGGCCAGTTCGAAACGGAGGCGGTGCCGGGAGCGCTGCCCAAGGGCCGCAATTCGCCGCAGCGGCCGCCATTCGGTCTTTATGCGGAGCAGCTGTCGGGGAGCAGCTTCACCGCGTCGCGGCACGAGAACCGTCGCTCGTGGCTGTATCGGATGCGGCCGACCGCCGATCACCGGCCGTTTGCCGCTTACGACGGTGCGCCTCTGTTCGCGCCGTCATCGAAAGACGGGCCGCTCGCGCCCAACCGGCTTCGCTGGGACCCGCCGCAAGACCTTCCTGAAGGGCGCGACTTCGTCGACGGCATGGTGACGGTACTCGCCAACCGCCCGCCCGAGGACCTCGAAGGCGTGGCCGTCCACCTCTATCGCGCCGACCGCAGCATGACCGGCCGCGTCTTCGCCGATTCCGACGGCGAGCTGCTGATCATCCCGCAATCGGGAGCGCTTCGGCTGTTCACCGAGCTCGGCATGCTCGATGTGGCGCCGGGGAGCATCGGTGTCGTCCCGCGCGGGGTGAAATTCCGGGTCGGGGTCGACGGTGAAAGCCGCGGTTATGTCGCGGAGAATTACGGGCTTCCGCTGCGCCTTCCCGAGCTCGGGCCGATCGGCGCCAACGGGCTCGCCAATGCCCGCGATTTCGAAACACCGGTCGCCTGGTTCGAGGACAAGGACGAGCCGACCGAAGTCGTGCAGAAGTCCCTCGGCAGGCTGTGGACCACGATCCTCGACCATTCGCCGCTCGATGTCGTCGCGTGGCACGGCAATTACGCGCCCTATCGCTACGACCTGTCGCGCTTCAACACGATCAACACGGTCAGCTTCGACCATCCCGACCCGTCGATCTTCACCGTGCTGACGAGCCCGAGCAACGTGCCCGGCCGGGCCAATGCCGACTTTGTAATCTTCCCGCCGCGCTGGATGGTCGGCGAGGACACGTTCCGGCCGCCCTGGTTCCACCGCAACGTGATGAGCGAGGCGATGGGCCTGATCCACGGCGCTTACGATGCGAAAGCCGAGGGCTTCGCGCCGGGCGGCCTCAGCCTGCACAATCTGATGAGCGGCCACGGCCCCGACCTCGACAGCTGGCGCAAGGCGAGTGACGCCGAGCTCAGGCCGGTCAAGATCGAGGGAACGATGGCCTTCATGGTCGAGACCTGCTGGCCCTATCGCCCGACGGCGTGGGCGCTCGAACGGTCGCAGCCCGATTACGACCAGGCGTGGAGCGGCTTTCCCAAGGCCAAGCTACCATGACCGGCGCGGCTGACGAGCGGTCGCTGACGTCGTGGGTCGAGACGGCGCAGGGCAGCGATTTCCCGATCCAGAACCTTCCGATCGGCGTCTTCTCGGTCGGTCAGCGCCGCCGCCGGCCGGCGGTCGCGATTGGCGATTATCTGCTTGACCTGACCGCGATCGCCGACTTGCTCGACGAAGAATGGCGCGAGGATTTGTCGCAGCCGATCCTCAACGGTTGGATCGCGCGCGGGCCGCAGGTCGGCCGCGCCTTGCGCGAGCGTCTGCAGGAGCTGCTCTCCGATGAGCGTTACCGCGACGATGTCGAGCCGCAGCTGATCGGGCAGACCGAGGTCCGGATGCACGTGCCCTGCCTCGTCGGCGACTACACCGACTTCTACGTCGGCATCCACCACGCGACCAATGTCGGCAAGCAGTTCCGCCCCGACAATCCGCTGCTCCCCAACTACAAATATGTGCCGATCGGCTATCACGGCCGCGCGAGTTCGATCCGCGCGTCTGGCGAGCCGGTGATCCGCCCCAGCGGCCAGCGCAAGGCGCCCGATGCCGATGCGCCCGAGTACGGCCCCAGTCGCCGGCTCGATTACGAGCTCGAGCTCGGCATCTGGATCGGCGAGGGCAACGAGCTCGGGTCACCGATCCCGATCGGCCACGCGGCCGAGCATATCGCCGGCTATTGCCTCCTCAACGACTGGTCGGCGCGCGACCTCCAGGCATGGGAATATCAGCCGCTCGGGCCGTTTCTCGCCAAGAATTTCCAGACCAGCGTCAGCGCCTGGATCGTCAGCCCGGACGCGCTGGCGCCGTTCCGCAAGCCGATGCCGCCCCGCCCCGCGGGCGATCCGCAGCCGCTGCCGTACCTCGACGACCCTGCGGACCGCGAGCACGGCGCGCTCGCGATCCAGCTCGAAGTGACTCTGACTACGGCGCGAATGCGCGAGCAAGGACTTGCACCGTGCGTCCTCTCGCGCGGATCGGCCGACGCGGCCATGTACTGGAGCGCGGCGCAGATCGTCGCCCATCACAGCTCCAACGGCTGCAACCTGCTTCCCGGTGACCTGATCGGAACGGGCACGCTGTCGACCGACAGCGACACCGGCCTGGGCTCGCTGCTCGAGATCAGCCGCGGCGGCAAGCAGCCGCTCGAACTCCCGGGCGGAGAGACGCGCAGCTTCCTCGACGATGGCGACGAAGTGACGCTGAAGGCCTGGTGCGAAGGCGAGGGCACGCCGCGGATCGGCTTCGGCGAGTGCGTCGGGCGCGTCGTCGCCTCAGCCTAGGCCGAGACTCTGCGCCATCAGCCTGGTGACGCCGTAGAGCCGGTCGAGCGCGGGCGTTGCGATCCCGACCTTGCGCGCGATCTCGCGCGGGGCGCCGAGCAGGGCATCGAGCTCGATTTGGCGGCCGGCTTCGACATCCTGCAGCATCGACGTCTTGAACGCGCCGAGTCGCGCGGTCACCGCCATCCGTTCCTCGCCGGATTCGCGGATCGGGCAGCCGATCGCCGCGCCGATCGCCGCCAGTTCTTCCATGCCGGCGAGCATCCACGTGCGGCATTCTGGGTCGGCAAGGATGCGGTCGCAGCTCGCCCGAGTCAGTGCCGAGAGCGGGTTGATCGTCGCATTGCCCCACAATTTGTACCAGATCGCGCGGCGGACGTTTCCGGTCGGGTCGGGCTTGAGACCCGCGCGCTCGAACAGCGCCTGCAAACGGCCGAGCCGCGCGCTGCTGGTCCCGTCGGGCTCGCCGATGATCAGCTTGTCGGCATGCTTGACGACGATCTGGTCCGCATGCGGGCGGCTGCACGAGGCGTGGACCACGCAGCCGACGATCTGCGCAAACGGGAGCGCCGCGGCGATGCTTCCGTCCGGATCGACCGAGGCGAGCGGCATGCCCTCGACGAACCACCACGGAACGCCGTTAAGCATTGGTACGATGATCGTCTCCGCGCCGATGAACGCGCGTGCCGACCGGGCCGCGTTCGCGAGCGCGGTCGCCTTGACGGCGATGATGACGAGGTCGGCCGGTCCCTCGAACCGGGTCAGCCTGGCGGTTGCGGTCCGGCCCGCTTCGCTGATCTGGATGCTTTCACGGGCGCCGCGGCTGGTCAGCGCCAGCACCGACTCACCGGCGAGCGCCAGCCTGGCCGCGACCCAGCCGCCGATGGCCCCGGCGCCGACGATGCAAATGTTCATGAGGCCGCCGTTGGGCTAAGATGGCGTCCTTGGGCAAGGGGCTGCCACGATGATCTTCCGCCAATTATTCGAGCCGCAATCCTCGACCTACACCTATCTGATCGGCTGCGAGCAGACGGGAGAGGCCGCGTTGATCGACCCCGTGCTCGAGATGGTGGAGCGCGACCTCGCGCTGCTGGAGGAGCTCGGGCTGACGCTCAAGTTCACGATCGAGACCCACATTCACGCCGACCATGTCACCGGCGCCGCCCGCCTGCGTCAGGCCACCGGCTCGAAGGCGGCGGTCCCGGAGAAAAGCGGCGCGGCCCACGCCGACATCCCGGTTCGCGAGGGCAAGCCGATCCGCGTCGGCGCAATCAGCATCGAGCCGCTCTACACGCCCGGGCACACCGACGATCATCACGCCTATCTGATCCGCTCGGCGGACGGGGCGCGGCTGTTCACCGGCGACGCGCTGATGATCGACGGCTGCGGCCGCACCGACTTCCAGAATGGCGACGCGGCGACCCTCTACCGCTCGGTCCACGACAAGCTCTTCAGCCTGCCCGAGGATACGCTCGTCTATCCCGGCCACGACTACCAGCAGCGCCGGGTGAGCAATGTCGCCCAGGAACGCGCCCGCAACCCGCGCCTCGGCAGCGGCAAGAGCGTCGACGAATTCGTCGCGATCATGGACAATCTTAACCTGCCGCGGCCCAAGAAAATGGACATCGCCGTCCCCGCCAACCGCGCCTGCGGGGATGCGCAGCCTGCCTGAACAGGCGCGTGCCTGGAAATGGTGCGCGACGCAGTCGCGTCCTAACCCCTCTCTTCCCTGATAACAGGGAATTTCACGCAAAATAACAGGCAGAACAGGCTCTAGAGCGCGTTTCAGAAGAACTGCGCCGCTAAGAAGTGGCAGTTTTCCGCCCTCGGGTGAGCGTCTCCGGGCAATTCCCTGTTGTTCGCCAGAACAGGGGTCAAGCTCACGTAACAGGGAGTTTATTTGCCCGAAGCAGGTGATTTGACCGCAAGGAACAGGTGAGGAACAGATGCGCGTTCAGCGGGCAGCCATCCACAGTTTTGTTGCGCTAAATCATAGACGTTTTGGTGTGTTCGTGCTATGTTCTTTTCTGCATGAGCCAGAACCTAGCAAGGGTAAGCCCCTTCGCGCGCCAGCTAGAGGTCGAGTACCGGCCGATCAGCGCGCTTAAGCCGGATCCGCGCAATGCCCGGACCCATCCCAAACGCCAGATCGAGCAGCTCGTCAGATCGATCCGGGAATTCGGATTCACGAACCCGATATTGATCGATGAAGCGGACGTTCTGATTGCCGGTCATGGGCGGCTTAGAGCTGCCCGCGAGCTGGGCCTTTCCGATGTGCCAACGATCAGATTGGAAGGGCTGACCGAGGCGCGCAAGAAGGCCCTTCGCCTAGCGGACAACAAAATTGCGCTCAATGCCGGGTGGGACCTAGAGATCCTCAAGCTCGAGCTGGACGAGATCGGCACGCTGGACGTCGGCTTTGATTTGTCTCTCACGGGCTTTGCATCCGGCGAGATCGACGTCGCCCTGAAGACTGCGAACGATCCCGATGATGAGGTCATTCCCGCGGTTCCGCCAGAGCCCAAGACGCAGTTCGGAGATATCTGGATCATGGGCCAGCATCGCCTTGGCTGCGGGGATGGTCGGGACGTCGAGTTCCTGCGCTGCGTCGTCGGCGAGGGGGCTGCGATCGATGCTGCGTTTCTGGACCCACCCTACAATGTGAAGATCAACGGTCACGCGAACGCCGCGGGTCGCCACCGCGAGTTTGCGATGGCTTCGGGTGAGATGAGCGTCGGTGAGTTTCGGCGATTTCTGTCCGAGACGCTCGGTGCCGCTGCCCAGGTATCGCGCGATGGCGCGGTTCACTTCGTGTGCATGGACTGGCGACACCTCGACGACGTGAGTGCGGTCGCTTCGAGTGTCTACGACGATCTTCTGAACATCTGCGTATGGAACAAGAGCAACGCCGGCATGGGCTCACTCTATCGCTCGAAGCACGAGCTGGTCTTCGTCTATAGGGTGGGCTCCGCCCCGCACTTCAACGCGGTTGAGCTTGGCAAGCATGGCCGCAACCGGACGAACGTCTGGGATTACGCGTCCGTCAATTCGATGGCGGGGAGCCGGCGCGAGGACCTCGCGCTGCATCCGACGGTTAAGCCGGTCGCCCTTGTCGCGGATGCGCTCCAGGATGTGACCAGGCGCGGCGAGCTGGTGTTCGACATGTTCAGCGGCTCTGGAACGACCTTGATCGCTGCTGAACGAACTGGCCGAA
>Ga0207657_10002605_pt1 | contig 19502 bp, 17 predicted proteins | sample KBSC33metaG_FD_184316 | JGI IMG/M metagenome (GOLD analysis project Ga0207657, IMG submission 184316) | Corn rhizosphere microbial communities from Kellogg Biological Station, Michigan, USA - KBS C3-3 metaG (SPAdes) (version 2) | ecosystem: Host-associated > Plants > Roots > Rhizosphere > Soil ... | reverse complement strand
CAAGAACCCGTATCCGCCCGCCACGTCCTCGACGTTCTACTACGTCGCCAACGGGCAGGCTTGGTCCCGGTGCGCATCGGAGACACAGGTGACGACCGGCATGATGGGCATGGTCCAGCCGGTCTTCAGCCGGACCGGCGCGGTCACGCTCGGCCGCGGCTGCACGTCCTCGGTGCAGGCCACGTCGGCGCCCTCGCCCCCGGCTCAGCCGCGCACCGTGTCTGCGCTGTCGATGGTCGCGGTGTCGCCGGACGGCAAGTACCTGGCCGGGGTCGGGCTGGGCGGGAGCGCCGTCACCGTGTGGGCCTCCGGCGCCACCAAGCCGTACAGCACCCTGCCCTTGTCGGACGTCACCGCGATCAGCTGGGACCGCCAGGATTACCTGTGGGCGGCCCATGGCAACACCACCACGATGATCGTGCCGAACGGCAACGACAACACCAACCATGCCGCGATCGCCAACGACGTTCCCTCCGGCGCCAAGATCCTCGGCCTGAGCATCGCCCCGGACGGCGTCCGGGTCGCCGCCATCGTGCACACCGACTCGGGTTCCCAGGTCGAGCTCGCGGCCATCAACAACGGCAAGCCCGAGCTCGAGGCCATCGACAACGGCAAGCCCAGGACGGGCGGTTCGGCCAATCCGTTCCAGCACACGTCCATCGGGTCATCCGTACAGCTCGGGCCGAACCTCACCAATCCGATCGCGTTGACCTGGTACGACGCCGACGACCTGCTGGTGCTCGACGGTGCCGGGGACCAGACCTCACTGTGGAAGGTTCCGGTGGACGGGCAGCCTGCCACCCCGCTGCCCGGTGTCCTGCCCGGCGCGATCTCGATCACCGCCAACAGCGCCAGGAACGCCCTGGTGGTCGGGATGACGCAGAACCGGATGGAGGTCTCGGCGGGCCTCTCGGGGCCCTGGCAGCCCCTCGGCACCGGCGGCCAGAGCCCAGCGTTCCAGGCCCCCGCCATCCCCATCACCCCCCAGCCCTAGCCCCGCCCGCAGCCCGAGCCCCAGCCCCTCCCGGGCGCCGCGTCAACGTTATGCAGTCGTTATGTGACGATTTGTGATCGATCGCCTACAACTCCCTCCTGACATTCACGCTCTGGCGAGCTAGCGTTCAGACATGGCACTCGCCCGGGCCCGTGGTTGCGCCCGGCGTGGTACCCCACCGGGGCGCCACGTCAGGCAAGCCGATGCCAGCCGCAGGCGAAACGGCCCACGTAAGGCGACTTCTCGTCGACTGATCACGGTGCGGCTTAGAAGTAAGTCCTGCCTCGACGGGAGATACCGAGTCTCCCGGGTAGGGAGAAGGGCAGTAGTGGCACAGAGATGGCCGCGAACCCCTCAGCAGGCGAATGTGGGGTCGAAGACCAGGTCGGCCGGGCGAGTGCCGCCCACCTCATGCAGGCAGTGCCCAATCGGGTCGAGTTCGGATGGATTGGGCACGATCGGACTGGAAGGGGGATCGAGATGGAAGTCATAGTCAGGGGACGTCACATCACCGTCCCGGCACGTTTCCGTCAGCACGCCGTCGCCAAGCTAGCCAAGCTCGAGAAGCTTGACCAGAAGGCGGTGCGGATCGACGTGGAGGTCTCCGAAGAACGCAACCCGAGGCAGTCTGACCGCCGTGAGCGGGTCGAGCTGACCGTCCGGTCTCGTGGTCCCGCGATCAGGGCCGAGGCGGCCGCGGACGACAGGTACGCCGCGCTCGACCTCGCCTTCGCCAAGCTCGAGTCCCGGCTGCGCCGCGTCGCCGACCGGCGCAAGGTCAAGGACACCGTCTCGGTCCGGTCGCCGGGCGTGCTGGCCGGCGCGATGCCGGAGGCTCCGCCGGGTCCCGGTGCGGACCCGCGGGCGGCCGCCTCGGACATGAACGGTTACGGGGTCGCGCGGCCCCGGGCCGGCGACGCCGACGACCGCTCAGACCCGGATCAGGCCGAACCCGAGATCGGCCTGGTCCCCATCCAGATGGAGGGCGACGGCCCGCTGGTCCTGCGGGAGAAGGTGCACGCGGCCAGCCCGATGACCATCGACCAGGCCCTGCTCCAGATGGAGCTCGTCGGCCACGACTTCTACCTGTTCCATGACCGCGATTGTGACCGCTTCAGCGTCGTCTACCGCCGCCGTGGCTACGACTACGGGGTGATCCGCCTGGTAGAGGAGTAATTCGCAGCCGCCCGGGGCCAGGTCACCCCCGGCGCGATGCCATGATGCAAGCCGGCACGTGGTGCCCGGCTTGCATCATGGCTCCGGGTCGGCAAGAGTCTGAGTCACATGACGAACGCGGCCGGTCATGGTCAGCCTGGCGGCCTGGTCCGGCCGAGGCGGGCGATGTCCCCGAGGGAGGCAACGAAGTTGAGCGCCATGAGCGACAGGTCGATGACTGCTGCTCGGCGGCCCGAGGAGGGGGATAGGGAGGTGGCCGGGGCCAAGCGCCTGGAGGCCATCCGCGTACTGATCGCGGATGACCACGCGTTGTTCCGGCGCGGCCTGGAGATGGTCCTCGACGAGGAGGACGACATCGACCTGGTCGGGCAGGCGAGCGATGGGACTGAGGCGGTGGCCGTGGCCGGCGAATCGCTGCCCGACGTCGTGCTCATGGACATCCGGATGCCGAAGAGCAGTGGCATCGAGGCGTGCCGCGCCATCAAGGAGGTCGCGCCCAGCGCGAAGATCGTGATCCTGACGATCAGCGACGAGGAAGAGGACTTGTTTGAGGCGATCCGGGCGGGCGCCAGCGGCTACCTGCTGAAGGACATCCCGCTGGACGAGGTGGCCGAGGCGGTCCGCGCGGTGCACGGCGGCCAGTCCCTGATCAACCCCTCGATGGCGGGCAAGTTGCTCACCGAGTTCGCGACGCTGGCCAAGCGCGACACCGAGGAGGAGGAGGCACAGCACGTCGCCCCGCCCAAGCTCACCGACCGCGAGATGGAGGTGCTCAAGCTGGTCGCCCGCGGCATGAACAACCGCGACATCGCCAAGGAGCTGTTCATCTCGGAGAACACTGTGAAGAACCACGTCAGGAACATCCTGGAGAAGCTGCAGATCCACTCCCGGATGGAAGCCGTGATGATCGCCGTGCGGCAGAAGCTGATCGAGTTCAGCTAGCCCAGCTCAGCGAGGGCGGCCGCCAGGCGCGGAGCCCACGGGGCGGGCTCGACTCGCTCGAGGCGGACGTCGTCGCAGCCGACCCAGGACGCTGCCTCCCGCAGGGCCTGGGCCATGGGCTCGGCGGCGCTGGCGCGATCCAGGGATACCTGCCGGGCGACCAGGGTCGTGCCGTCCCGGGCCGGATCGGCCCGGCCGGCCAGGCGGCCGCCGGCGAGCAGGGGCATGGCGTAGTAGCCGTGCACCCGCTTGGGCTTGGGTACATAGGCCTCGATAGCGTGCGCGAAGCCGAACATCTGCCGGGTCCGCTTGCGGTCCCAGATCAGCGAGTCGAACGGCGAGAGCAGCGTGACCCGGTGACGCCCGCGGCGCCCGGCGGCCTCCTCGGCCAGCGCGGCGGGATCGGCCCAGCCGGGCCTGGAACCGGAGCCACCCGACGGGTCCTCGATCGCCACCGGGGTCAGCCCGGCCGCCAGCGCGGCGTCGGCCAGCAGCGGGGCGTACTGGACGTTGAGCCGGTGATACTCGGTCAGGTCCGCCTGGGCGACCACGCCGAGCGCCCGGGCGGTCACCCCCGCCAGGTGGGCGAGGCACTCGGCGTCGGAGGGCTCGGCGCCGAGCAGTTCGTCGGGCAGCACCCGCTCGGGCAGGTCGTAGACGCGCCGCCACCCGGTCCGCCGGACGCAGATGACCTCGCCGGTATCCAGCAGCCATTCCACCGCGATCTTCACGTCGGACCAGTCCCACCAGGGGCCGCCGCCCTTGGCCCCGCCCAGCTGGGTCGCGGTCAGCGGCCCCTCGGCGCGCAGCCGGGCCAGCACCTTCTCGCAGGTCTCCGGCGTGGCCTGGTGCCACCGCACGCCCCTGGCCCGGAACGCGCGGCGGCGGAAGGCGAAGTACGGCCACTGCCCGAGCGGCAGCACGCAGGCCGCGTGCGCCCAGTACTCGAAGGCGGCAGGCCGGCTGGCGTGCCAGTACGCCTGCTCGATGGCCTGCCGGGACACCGGGCCCAGCCGGGCGTAGGCGACCAGCTCGTGCGAGCGGGCCAGCACGCTGATCGTGTCCAGCTGGACCGCGCCGACCCGGCGGAGCATGGCGGTGACCCCGGCCGGTGACCGGTGCCACGACGTCGCGCCCAGGAACCCCTGCGCGCGCAGCGTCATCCGGCGGACGTCGTCTGGCGAGAGCGTCACCTCAGCCGCGGGCGCATCCATAGATCCACACCATAACCGCCGCCCCCGACATTTCCCTGCCCCGTGGCGCAACGCATACAGCCCGGTCGCACGACCGGGCTGCATAGGCGGGAACGGGTGGGCGAGAGGAGAAACCTGGCCCGTTCGGGATTAGTACCAATCGTCCATGATGTGAATGGACGCGGCGAAGATGCTGCCGAGGACCACCAGCGCCGCGCCGACCCAGAACAGCACCCAGACCGGGCCGATGGGCAGGGCGATCCCGCCGATGATGAAGCCGATGATGATGATCGTGACCGCCACCCAGGACACCGGCCGCCCGTGGTACTCCTCGTGCTCCCAGGCCGGCTCGCTGGCCCGCTCGTCGAGACCGCGCACTCCGGTGTCTCCGACCACCGCGCCTGATGTCGGCTCTTCGGTCACTGAAGGCTCCTCTCCCTCGTCAACGCTCCTATTATTCTCCGGGAGGTGCGAGACTGAGCACCAGCCGGCCCCTTGTGGCCCGAGCTCGTCCTGATTCGACCGACTCGGTTTGGTGCCGCATCTCGCCTACGATGACATGTTGGGGCGCCGAACGGGAACCGGTTCACGTTCACCGGCCATTATGAGGGTAGAGACGATCCGCGAGGAGCGCGACGCAAAGTGGCACCGATCATTGACAGCGTCCTTCGCGCTGGCGAAGGACGGCTTCTGCGCAAGCTGAAGCGGATCAGCGAGCAGATCAACTCCATCGAGGACGAGTTCGTCGCGATGAGCGACGCCGACCTGCGCGCTCTCACCGACGAGTTCAAGCAGCGCTACGCCGACGGGGAAACGCTCGACGAGCTCCTGCCCGAAGCCTTCGCTACCGCGCGCGAGGCCGCCAAGCGCACCCTCGGCCAGCGGGCGTTCGACGTCCAGCTGATGGGCGCCGCGGCGCTGCACCTGGGCAACATCGCGGAGATGAGGACCGGTGAGGGCAAGACCCTGACCGGCGTGTTCCCGGCCTACCTCAACGCGCTGGCCGGCCACGGCGTGCACGTCGTCACCGTCAACGACTACCTGGCCAAGCGCGACTCGGAGTGGATGGGCCGGGTGCACCGCTTCCTCGGCCTCGAGGTGGGCGTGATCCTCGCCGACATGGACCCGCCCACGCGCCGCAAGCAGTACGCCGCCGACATCACCTACGGCACCAACAACGAGTTCGGCTTCGACTACCTGCGTGACAACATGGCCTGGCAGCTCGAGGACTGCGTCCAGCGCGGCCATCACTACGCGATCGTCGACGAGGTGGACTCGATCCTGATCGACGAGGCGCGCACCCCGCTGATCATCAGCGGTCCGGCCGAGCAGAGCCCGCGCTGGTACACCGAGTTCGCCAAGATCGCGCCCCGGCTGCGCCGCGGCGAGGACGGCGAGGGCGACTACGAGGTCGACGAGAAGAAGAAGACCATCGGCATCCTGGAATCCGGTGTCGAGAAGGTCGAGGACTGGCTCGGCATCGACAACCTCTACGACCCGGTCAACACGCCCCTGGTCAGCTTCCTGAACAACTCCGTCAAGGCCAAGGAGCTGTACAAGAAGGACAAGGACTACGTCGTGATGAACGGCGAGATCCTGATCGTGGACGAGTTCACCGGCCGCATCCTGCACGGCAGGCGCTATAACGAGGGCATGCATCAGGCCATCGAGGCCAAGGAAGGCGTGGCGATCAAGGACGAGAACCAGACACTCGCCACGATCACCCTGCAGAACTACTTCCGGCTCTACGACAAGCTGTCCGGGATGACCGGCACGGCCGTGACCGAGGCCAACGAGTTCCACTCGATCTACAAGCTCGGCGTGGTCCCGATCCCGACCAACATGCCGATGATCCGCGACGACCAGGCCGACGTCATCTACCAGAGCGCGCAGGCCAAGTTCGAGGCGTGCGTCGAGGACATCTACGAGCGGTACCAGGCCGGGCAGCCGGTCCTGGTCGGCACCACGAGCGTGGAGAAGTCCGAGATCCTGTCCAAGATGCTCAAGCGGCGCGGCGTCCCGCACGAGGTACTGAACGCCAAGTACCACGAGCGGGAGGCCACGATCGTCGCCCAGGCCGGGCGGCGCGGCGCGGTCACCGTGGCCACCAACATGGCGGGCCGCGGCACCGATATCATGCTCGGCGGCAACCCCGAGTTCATCGCCGACGCCGAACTGCACCAGCGCGGCCTGTCCCCGGTCGAGACGCCGGAGGACTACGAGGCGGCCTGGCCGGAGGCGGTGGCTAAGGCCAAGCGGGCGGTGGCCGAGGAACACGAGGAAGTGGTCGAGGCCGGCGGCCTGTACGTCCTAGGTACCGAACGGCACGAGTCACGACGCATCGACAACCAGCTACGGGGCCGGTCCGGTCGTCAGGGCGACCCAGGCGAGAGCCGGTTCTACCTGTCGCTGGAAGACGACCTGATGCGGATGTTCAACTCCGCGCGGGTCGGCGCGATCATGGAGCGACTGAATATCCCGCCGGATGTCCCGGTCGAGTCCAAGGTCGTCACCCGCGCCATCAGGTCCGCCCAGACCCAGGTCGAGCAGCAGAACTTCGAGATCCGCAAGGACGTCCTGAAGTACGACGACGTGCTGAACCGGCAGCGCCAGGTCATCTACGGCGAGCGCCGCAAGGTGCTGGAGGGTGCCGACCTGCACGAGCAGATCAGCGAGATGGTCGACGAGGTGGCGGCCGGGTACGTCGCGGGCGAGACCAGCGAGGGCTACCCGGAAGAGTGGGACCTGGACAAGCTGTGGCGGGCGTTCGGGCAGCTGTACCCGATCACCCTGACCGTCGACGACGTCATCGACGAGGCGGGCGGTGACCGGGCCGGGCTCACCGGCGAGTTCATCACCGAGGCCGTGATCGCCGACGCGCAGGCCGCGTACGAGCGGCGTGAGCAGGAGTTTGGTTCGGAAGTCATGCGCGAGGTCGAGCGGCGGGTGATCCTGTCCGTCCTGGACCGCAAGTGGCGCGAGCACCTGTACGAGATGGACTACCTGCGCGAGGGCATCGGCCTGCGCGGCTACGGCCAGCGCGACCCGCTGATCGAGTATCAGCGCGAGGGCTACGACATGTTCAGCGCCATGATGGAGGGGATCAAGGAAGAGTCCGTCGGGCTGCTGTTCAACCTCGAGGTCCAGGTCCAGGAGAACCCGATCGTGGAGGAGGACGGGGGAACCGGGGCCGTGCTGCCCGGCGGCACCGCTCCCGCTGCCGTTCCCACGATCGGCGGTGCTCCCGGTGGCGGCGCCCCCGGCGACGGCTCGGCCGCGCCTGCCCAGCCCGCCCGTGACCGCCAGCCCCGCGGCGGCCAGCCTGCCCGAGGCGGAGTACCCGCGCAAGGCGGAGCGCCCGCGCAGAGCGGAGAGCCCGCGCAGAGCGGAGTGCCCGCGCAGGGTCGCCCCGCCGGGGCGCACGCCCGCGGCAACGCCCCAGCCGGGGCCGGTGACGGCCGCGGCGCTCAGGGCGGCAGGCGAGATGGCCGCACCAGCGGCGCCCAGGGGCAGTCCGGCAGGCGTGACGGCCGGTCCGGCGGTGGCGGAGCCCACGCCCGGCGGTCCGGTTCCCCGGCAGGCGGCCAGAACGTTCCCGGCGGCCAGGGTCAGGACGCGCCGGTCCCGGCCGCGTTCGCCCCGCGCCGCCCGCAGCGGCTGCAGTACTCCGCTCCGTCCGTGGACGGCGGCACGCACGTGGAAACCAGCACCGGCCCGGGCGTGCGCGACGACTTCGCCCAGGTCGGCCGCAACGACCCGTGCCCCTGCGGTTCGGGCCGGAAGTACAAGCGCTGCCACGGCGACCCCCGCACCCGCCCCGACGTCTAGCCCGCCCGGACGCCTAGCCCGCGACGTTAGCCGACCTCGATCTCGGTGCAGAGCCACCGCGCCGGGCGGGCAGGCAGCCCGGGCGCGGGCTGGCGGCCGGGCAGCTGCTCCAGGCGCAGCGCCAGCGCGCGGGACCGTGGCCCGAAACTGAGCACGACGGTCATCTCAACCACGCGCGCGGCCGGGCGCGATGTCACGATCCGCCGGATCCTGGGCCTCTGGCCCGGGGTAAGGGTCTGGGTCAGGAGGCTGATCCGGTCCCGGACCCGTTCGGTCGTCCAGGGAGCGAGTTGTCTCGGCGACCGGGCGCCGGCCAGGATTTCGGCGATTACCTGGGCGAACTGCCTGGACCATGCGACGACGGGATCAGCCGGCCCGTCGGCGGGGCGGCCCGCGCTGAACGTGAGAGAAGGACCGGGAGGATCGGCATCTTCTGGTGCTCCCCGCTCCCGGTGGGCACACGGGCTCGGCACGGATACCTCGCGCGCCGCCGGGCACGCGGTGCCGTGGATCTCGCAGTCATAAGGTGGCCAGCCGCCGGGTACCTCAATCAGGCGCAGCCCGCCGAAGGCGGGCACGGGAGCAGGCGCTCGAGCCAACGGAGAAGTCGGCGGAGAAGCCGGCGGAGAAGCCGACGGAGAAGCCGACGGCGGACCGGCCTTCCCGGCGGGCGAGGGTGAGGTAGCTGATCTGCGAGATGATCCGGCCGGTGCCGGGTCGGGAGTGCGGGCAGACGGCATGTTCCGCCTTCCAGTCCGGAGAATGCGAACGACCGCGAACGCCCGTGACGGCATCCGCATACTCTCCGGCTGCACATGGTTGTACCTCAGGCCACCGACATTCTGGCGTCCTGGCTGGTCACTGACCCTTCACGGACTCGACAAGCGGCGTTCCCGCCGTCGACGAATTGCCGTCTAAAATTGTTATCGTGATTAATGGTGCACAATTGCGGGGTGTCATCACCGACTGGGGCGGGGTACTGACCACCCCGATCCTGACCACCGTCCAGGCCTGGATTCAGGCCGACAGCATCGACTGGGACAGCTACCGCACGGTGATGCGCTCGTGGGTCTTCGACGCGTACGGCCCCGACGCCAGCCAGAACCCGGTCCACGCGCTGGAACGCGGCGAGTGCTCGGGCGCCGAGTTCGAGCAGATGCTCGCGGCCCGGTTGCTCCGCACCGACGGCGGGGCCGTGACCGCCGAGGGGATACTGCAGCGCATGTTCGCGGCCAGCACGTCGGTGCCCGCCATGTACGACATGATCCGTACGGTGCGCGGGGCCGGCTTCCGCACCGGCCTGCTGTCCAATTCCTGGGGATGCGACGAATACCCGCGGGCGGACTTCCCCGGCCTGTTCGATGCCGTGGTGATCTCCGGCGAATGCGGCATGCGCAAGCCGGAGCAGGCCATTTTCCTGCACGCGGCGAAGAGTCTCGGCCTGGAGCCCGAGCAGTGCGTCTTCATCGACGACATGGAGTCGAACGTGGCGGCGGCCGCCGCGTGCGGCATGACCGGCGTACACCACACCGAGGCGGCGCAGACGGTAGCCGCCGTGCAGGACCTGCTCGGGGTGCCGCTCAACGGCGCTCAGCCCGCACCGGGCCAGGATTCGTAGCGCCAGCCACTGGCAACACGATGCGATAACCCAGGGGCGGTGGCGATGCCGCCGGGCTAGCCTGTCAGGCGTGGCGGACTACCCGCATCCCTCCAGTGAGGGCAGGTCGGCGAACATGAGGGCCAACCGGCGGACGGACACCAAGCCGGAACTGGCGCTGCGCCACGCCCTGCACCGGCTCGGATACCGCTATCGCAAGGATTACCGGCTCGACCTGGATGGCGGCCGCCGGGTCCGGCCGGATATCGCGTTCACCGCGCGGAAGGTCGCCGTGTTCGTGGACGGCTGCTTCTGGCATGCCTGCCCGGAGCACGGATCCAAGCCACGGGCGAACGAGTGGTACTGGGGCCCGAAGCTGATCAAGAACGTCGAGCGGGACCGGGTCAACGACGCGGCGCTCATCCTGGCCGGCTGGACCGTGGTCAGGCTCTGGGAGCACGTCCCGATCGACGAGGCGGTCGGCACCGTGGTCACCGCGCTGACGGCGACCGTTCTCCCCGGACCGGCCGAAGCAGCCGACCCCGGCAACGCAACCGGTCCCGCCAGCCCAGCAGGCCCCGGCACATCACCAGGTCCCGCCAGCCCATCCGACGGGACCGAACCCCCGAACCGAATCCCGCCCGCCACCGACGATTCGCTTGGCTAGCGCCCCGTCGGCTGTGGCAGACTCTGGGGCACCATGCGCGTGTTCCTGCCTTCGACGCTCCCGGCGCTGGCCGAGGCCCTCCGGGCCGGACACGTCGGCCAGCAGCCCGGCTACGCGGTCACGCCCGCGCTGCGCGAGGCGTACGCGAGCGGCGACGAGGAAGAACTCGAGTACTCCGCGCTGACCGAGGCGGCCCGCGGCTCCCTCAGGATGCTGGCAGGAAACCCCGCCGCCCCGCCCCGCCGGGTGGTGCTGGCCGCCGAGATCCCGGCGGACGGGGTGAAGCTGGACGCGCGCGCCCGTGAGCCCGGCCGCGTGCTGGTCACCGAGGCGATCCCGATCGACAAGCTGGCCTCGGCGCACGTGGACGACGCGGAGGCCGGAACCGACGTGCGCGCCGCGGCCGAGGCGCTGGACGCCGCCGACGCGGGCGACGAAGACGCCAGGTTCGCGGTAGACGGGGCCGAAGGCCACGAACTCGCCTGGTATGCCACCCAGGAACTGTCCTACCTGGCCGAATGATCCCAGCCCGGCAAGTCGTGCAACGATACGGGTATCCGTAGTACACGCGACGAACGCCAGGAGCGATCGTGATGGACGCCGTCTCCAGGACTCCTGTGCCGGTCAACGAGCCGGTCAGGCAGTACCAGCCGGGCAGCCACGAGCGGGCCGCGCTGGAGAGCAAGATAAAGGAACTCGCCGGCCAGCGGGCCGAACTCACCATGACCATCGCCGGCCGCCAGCAGATGCCAGACGGCGAAAAGATCAACGTGGTCCAGCCGCACAGCTATAGACACGTCCTCGGCGAGTACGGCCAGGCCAGCGACGTGGACGTGGCCGCCGCGATCTACGCGGCCAAGCAGGCCGCGCCCGGCTGGCGGGCCCTCAGCTTCGACGACCGGGCCGCGATCTTCCTCAAGGCGGCCGAACTGCTAGCGGGGCCGTGGCGCGCCACCGTGAACGCCGCCACCGTCCTCGGCCAGTCCAAGTCGCCGTACCAGGCGGAGATCGACGCGGCCTGCGAGATGATCGACTTCTGGCGGTACAACGTCTACTACGCCACGAAGATCCTCAGCGAGCAGCCGGAATCGGCGCCCGGCAGCTGGAACCGGATGGAGTACCGCCCGCTCGAGGGCTTCGTGCTGGCCATCACCCCGTTCAACTTCACCTCGATCGCCGGCAACCTGCCGACCGCGCCCGCCCTGCTCGGCAACGTGGTGGTGTGGAAGCCGTCGCCGACCCAGCAGCTGGCCGCGCACTACACGATGCGCCTGCTCGAAGCGGCCGGGCTGCCGCCCGGAGTGATCAACCTGGTCACCGGGGACGGGCAGGCGGTGTCCCGGGTCGCGCTGACCCACCCCGACCTGGCCGGCATCCACTTCACCGGGTCCACCGCGACCTTCCAGCACCTGTGGCGGACCGTGGGCGAGAACATCACCAGGTACCGGAACTACCCGCGCGTGGTGGGCGAGACCGGTGGCAAGGACTTCGTGATCGTGCACCCGAGCGCGGACCCGGCCACGATCATCCCCACGCTGATCCGCGGCGCGTTCGAGTACCAGGGCCAGAAGTGCTCCGCCGCCTCCCGGGCGTACCTGCCCGAATCGCTCTGGTCCAGGATCAAGGACGACTTCGAAGCCCAGGTCCAGGCGCTCACCATGGGAAACGTGGCCGAAGACCTGTCGCTATTCATGGGCGCCGTCATCGACGCACGGGCGTTCGCCAAGCACACCGCCGCGCTGGAGCGGGCCAGGAACACGCCAAGCATCGAGATCCTGGCCGGCGGCACCGCCGACGACAGCGAGGGTTTCTTCGTCAGGCCCACCATCCTGCACAGCCCCGACCCGGCCGACGAGATCTTCACCACCGAATACTTCGGCCCGATCCTGGCCGTGCACGTCTACCCGGACGCCGCGTACGAGCCAACACTGAGCCAGGCCGCTGACGTGGCGCCGTACGCGCTGACCGGAGCGATCCTGGCCACGGATCGCGTCGCCATCGCCCAGGCCACCGAGGCGCTGCGGTACTCGGCGGGCAACTTCTACATCAACGACAAGCCGACCGGCGCGGTGGTCGGCCAGCAGCCGTTCGGCGGCGCCAGGGCCAGCGGCACCGACGACAAGGCCGGCTCGGTGTTCAACCTGATCCGCTGGGTGAGCGCCCGCGCGATCAAGGAGCTCTTCGTGCCCCCGCCCGACTACCGCTACCCGCACATGGGGTAACCGGCCCTCAGCCGGGGCGGCTGAGCCAGATCGACACGTGGGCCGGCTCCAGCGTGCGGGTCACGACGCCGGTTAGGTCGTCGTGGACCGTGTCCAGGTCCACGGCGTCCTTGAGCCGGGCCGCGAACGCGGCGACGGTCAGGTCGGCGTTGTAGCGGGCCCGGTTGAACCGCCGGTCCACCATCCGCTGGACCCGCCTGCGCACCGGGTTGAACAGCGCCGCCGCGGCCAGCGTGGCGACGGCCACCGCCACCGGGGTGTGCAAGCCGAGCACCAGCGTGCTGAGCAGGACCGGCCCGGCGTAGACGCCGGCCAGCAGCGCGGTGACGATCGCGTACGCCAGCGTCCGGCTGATGATCCGGTCGATGTCGTAGAGCCGGTACTTCAAGATGGCCACGCCCACCGCTAGCGGGATGAGCGGGAAGAAGACCTCGAAGACGGGCAGCGGGTTGCTGGTGAGGTTCGAGAAGACGAGGGTGACCGCCGCCACCACGACGGCGGCGTAGGTGAACCACTTGAGCTGCAGCCGCTCGACCGGCCCGGCTCTGCGGAACCGCACGACCAAGGAGGCCGCGCCGGCCAGCAGCACCAGCAGCTGACCCGTGGTCTCCAGGCCGTACGCGGCCGTCAGCGGCGCGACCAGCCTGACCGGGTCGGTCAGCGCGCGGAAGTTCGAGGAGAAGTTGACGTCGGAGACGGCCGAGGTCACCATCTCCGCTGCCCCGCCGGCCACTGCCAGCCAGAGCACCGGCCGCCACCGGGGCGAGGGCGGCCGCCCGTCCGGGAACAGCAGCAGGGTCAGGAAGAACAGATACCCGGTGATCCCGAGCAGCACGGTGAAGCCCCAGCCCGCCCAGGCGGCCCCGGGCAGCCTGTCGGCCGCGGGCCGCGCGGCGTAGACGCTGGCCAGGACGGTGATCGCGCTCACCGCCCCGGCCGCCAGGAACAGCCAGCCCAGCCGGTTTCCGGTCCGCGCCGCGATCAGCGCGCCGACCGCCGCGAACGTGATCGAGGTGGGGATGAAGCCCAGCGTGGCCCCCCAGGTCTCCCCGCCGGCCGGGCCGATTACCGCGCTCGCGGCCAGCAGCACGACCGTGGCGCCGAACAGCGTCCACGCCAGCCTGCCGGCCTTGCCCTGAGTTACCTGCGGCATCGCACACTCCCGCCGCGCTCGTTCACCTGCGCCAGCACAAACCCTACGCAGTGACCGGTACGGGAGCGTTACGGCCATCATGGTGCATCCCGGCAACCGGCCGACCCGGCCCCCGGACTGGACTAGCCTGTACGGCGGAGCCGACCTCACCTGGGCTGGCCTATCGCAGCGGAGGACGTCATTCACCGCCTGGTTCTGTGGAATATCGACTTGACCCTGGTCGATGTCGCCCGGGTGACGAGAGCGGCGTACGCCGAGGCGTTCCCGGCCGTCACCGGCAGGCCGCTGATCAAGCTGCCGCAGACCGCGGGCCGGTCGGAGTCGGAGATCTTCTTTGACGCGCTCGCCCTGAACGCCGCCGACCTGAACGCCGACGGCGAAGCCGAGCGCCTGCTCGAGCCGTTCAGCGCCGAACTGGCCGCCGCCCTGTCCGCCCGCCGGGACGACCTGGCCCGCGAGGGCCAGGCGCTGCCGGGCGCGGCCGACGCGGTGGCGGGCGTGGCCAAGCTCGAAGGCCCGGGGGAGACGAGCGTGCAGACCGTGCTGACCGGCAGCAGCAAGCCGAACGCGATGCTGAAACTGCGCGCGTTCGGCCTGGACGGCTACGTCGACTTCGACATCGGCGGCTACGGGAACGAGGCCTACCCCAAGGGCACCCTGCTCCGGGTGGCCAGGGAGCGAGCCTCGGACAAGCACAAGCTGACCTTCGGCGAGGACATGACCGTATACGTCGCGGACTCGCCCCGGGACGTGGACGCGGCCAGGATCGGCGGGGCCCGGTCGCTCGCCGTGGCCAGCGGCCGGGCCACCGCGGCCGAGCTGCGCGACGCGGGCGCCGACGCGGTGCTGCCCGACCTCACCGACACGGCGGCGGTGGCCGGCCTCGTCGCCCGCTTGACGGATCCGTCCCGTAGGCCCTGAATCGCATGATTTGTGCCACAACCGCACCGCGCGGGCGTTGCCATCCGTGCCGGGATGGCACGATGCTGAGAGCATGGAAGCCATCGTGGGTGACCTAACCAGCCGGGGCTACGGCGCGGTGCTCTGGGAGCCAGACAACAAGACCGTCCGCGACGCCCGGGTGACCCGCTTCATGACCTGGCTAGCGGGCCGCGGAACCCTCGACTCTGGTAGCTACCAGGACCTCTGGCACTGGTCGGTGACGGATCCCGCCGCCTTCTGGTCGGCGGTCTGGGACTACTTCGGCGTGCTCGGCGACCGCGGTGACGGGCCGGTGCTGGACGGCCAGGTCATGCCGGACGTCCAGTGGTTCGGCGGTGCCACGCTGAATTACGCCCGTAACGCGCTGAGGACCGCGTGGACCGATCCCGACCGTACGGCCATAATCTTTGATTCCGAACGGGGCCGGGCCGGGAGCCTGTCCTACGGCGATCTCGCCCAGCAGGTGGCGCGCGTCGCGCGCGGCCTGGCCGGGCTCGGCGTCGGCCCCGGCGACCGGGTCGCGGCCCTGCTGCCGAACGTGCCCGAGGCGGTCGTCGGCCTGCTCGCCGCGGCCAGCCTGGGCGCGATCTGGTCGTCGTGCTCGCCGGACTTCGGCGCGCAAAGCGTGATCGACAGGTTCGCGCAGATCGAGCCGACCGTGCTCATCGTCTGCGACGGCTACGCCTACAACGGCAAGGAATACTCCCGGGCCGAGATGGTCGCGGAGGTCACCGCGGCCCTGCCCGGCCTGTCCGCGGTCGTCCAGGTGAACCTGATCGGCGACGCCGCGCCGCCTGAGGGCGCGCTGCGCTGGGACGACCTTGGGCGGGGGGTGCCAGGGGGGATCAGGGTTTCGTCCCCCCGTGGCTAGCACAGCCCGGCTCATGCCGAGATCCGGACCGGCAGCGCCTTGAGCCCGTTGGTGAAGTTGGACCGGATCCGGCGCGGCTCGCCGGCCAGCTCGAACCGGCTCACCCGGCGGGCCAGCGCGGCCAGCACCACCTTGACCTCCAGCCGGGCCAGGTGCACGCCCAGGCACAGGTGCGGCCCGCCGCGGCCGAAGGACAGGTGCCGGTTGGGGCTGCGGCCCACGTCGAACGCGTCGGGGTCGGCGAACTCGGCCTCGTCCCGGTTCCCGGACACGTACCAGAGCACCACCTTGTCCCCGGCCCGGATCCGCGCCCCGCCCAGCTCGGTGTCTGCCGCGGCGGTCCGCCGCATGAAGTGGGTCGGGCAGCTCCACCGGATCACCTCGTCGGTGGCCGCCTCGATGAGCTCCGGGCCGGCCCGCAGCCGATCCCACTGCTCCGGGTACTGGCAGAAGGCCAGCACCCCCTGCGCGATGGCGATCCTGGTGGTCTCGTTGCCCGCCACGACCAGGATCGAGAAGAAGTTGTCCAGGTCGGTCTCGCTGAGCCGGTCGCCGTCCACCTCGGCGCGCAGCAGCTTCGACAGCAGGTCGTCGCCGGGCTCACGCAGCCTGCCGGCGACCACCTCGCGGCCCAGGTCCCACAGCCGCTTGCCGTACGGGCTGCGGAACGGGAACCGGCGGTAGGCGTCGGTGTCGTCCCGGCCCCAGACCACGTCGGTGATCTCCGGGTCGGTGTTGGCGATCAGCCGGTCGCCGAGGTCGATGAACAGGTCGAGGTTGGCCGCTGGTAGGCCCATGACCTGCGCGAGCACCCGGATCGGGACCTCCTTGGCCACCGCGTCGACGAAGTCGAAGGCCTCGCCGGGCGCCGGCAGGCTGTCGAGCACCTCCTCGGTCAGCCCGGTGATGAAGTGCTCGTAGACCGCGACGGCCCGCTGCGAGAACGTGCTCGCCACGACCTTGCGCAGCTTGGTGTGCTCGGGCGGGTCGGTGTCGATGATCGTGCGCCGGGCGGCCATGTCCTCGTCGGTCGGATCCTCGAAGGACACCCCGCGGGAGGAGGAGAACGTGGCCACGTCGCGGCTGGCCGCGACGATGTCCGCGTACCTGCTCACCGACCAGAAGCCGGGGCCCTCGTCCGCGGACCAGGCGACGGGCGCCTCCCGCCGCAGCCGCCCGAACTCCGCGTATGGCACTGCGCGGGCCCACATGTCAAGATCGGTGAGATCGACTGTGCTCTGATCGGTACCACGGGGCATAATCAGATAGTTTGGCACCAAACGAAAAGCTCCGCAACGGCGCAGGGAGGCTGACCGCGATGCGAGTGCTCGTCATCCGGCACCACGACGTGGACACGGCCGGCTTCATCGCCGAGGCCTTCGAGGCGCGCGGGGCCTCGCTGGACGTCCACCTGTTCCCGGACGACGGGCCGCTGCCCGGGTTCGGCGGCGTGGATCACATCGTGGTGATGGGCGCGGTCAGCTCGGTCAACGACCCCGATCCCTGGATCGCTCAGGAACTGGCCTGGCTGCGGGCGGCCGACCAGGCGGGCGTGCCCGTGCTCGGCATCTGCTTCGGCGCCCAGGCGATCTGCGCCGCCCTCGGCGGCCGGATCGAGCGCATGGGTAGCAGCGAGATCGGCTGGTTCACCGTGGACTCGGCCGACGAGGACGCGGTCCCGGCCGGGCCCTGGCTGGAATTCCACGAAGACCGCTGCCTGCTGCCCGCCGCCGCCACCGTGCTGGCCCGCAACGACGCGGCCGTGCAGGCCTTCCGGATCGGCCGGCACTTCGCCGTCCAGTTCCACCCCGAGGTCGACGGGCCCCAGCTCAAGCGCTGGCTGGACTCGATGGGCATCGCGGCCGTCCAGAGCGTCGGCCTCGACCCCGACCAGTTCCTGGCCGACACCATCCGCGAGGAGCCCGCCGCGCGCGCCCGGGCGGACCGGCTAGTCGCCACCGCGCTGGCCGTCCGGGACAGCTAGACAATCCGCGACATCGCCGGACACAGCGTGTCCCGGCGGAATTGCCTGCCGTTACCATACGGCTCTATGTCATCCGAACTCGCTGCCTGGCTGCGCCGGCAGCGCGAGGATCGCGGCTGGACGAGAACCGAGCTGGCCCGCCAGCTCATCAGGGCGGCCCGGGCCCGGGGCGACACGTCGCTGCCCGGCACCGACAACATCAGCCACAACATCTACCGCTGGGAGCGCGGTACGGTGGCCCCGGCCGAGCGCTACAAGCTGCTGTACTGCAGCGCGTTCGGCATCCCGTTCAGCCAGTTCGGCCCGGGTCGCGGACGGGGGTTGCCGCCGGGCATGGTCGACACTGGCCCGGCGGTCCTCGCCGCCTTCGCCTACGGTGGGACGCTGCCCCCGGAAAGGGGCGCGTCCGCGATCAGGCGAGAGGTGCTGATGGCCGCGCACGAAGGCAGCGCGCACGCCGAGGGCGTGGAGCAGCGCGGCATCGGCGAGGCCACCCTGGAGCAGTTCCGCGCCGATGTGACTCAGCTGGCCGTCCAGTACCTGACCGGTGAGACGTTCGGCCTGTTCACCGAGATGCGCCGGGTCAGGAACCGGATCACCGAGGCGCTCGGCCGGCGGCAGTGGCCGCGCGACGCCGCCGAGCTCTACCTGCTGGCGGGCTGCCTGTCCGCGTTAATGGCCGCGGCCGCCGTCAACCTCGGCTACCCGCAGGCGGCCGGCGAGCTGACCAGGGCCGGCTGGGCCTACGCCACGGGCATCGACCACCGCCCGCTGATGGCCCGGCTGCGGCTGTGCGCGGCCTACGCCTCCTACTGGAGCGGGCACCCGCAGCAGTGCGCCGACCTGGCCCGCAGCGGGCTCGGCTTCCTCGCCGACGGCCAGGGCGCGGCGCAGCTGCACCTGCTCGGCGGGCTGGCCGCGGCCCGCCGCGGCGACGCCGCCCGCGCGCGCCAGGCCATCGCGGCCGCCCGCGACGCCCGGGACCGCGAGCACGACGACGAGCTGCTCGAGATCGGCGGCGAGTTCGGCTTCTCCCGGGCGACCCAGGCCTACTACGCGGGCTTCGTCCTGGCCGAGGCGGGCGCGGTCGAGGCCGCCGCCGGCGAACTAGAGCTTGCCACCAGCCGGTACGCGGCCGGCCCGGGCCCGGGCGAGCAGCACAGCCGCCGGTGCCGGATGCTCGCGCACACCGACCTGGCCATCGCGCGGCTGCGGGCGGGTGCGCTGGACGCCGCGATCGCGGCCCTGGAGCCCGTGCTGGCCCTGCCGCCGGGCGAGCGCACGGCGGTCCAGGGCCAGCGCCTGGCCGTGCTCCGGGCCGGACTGTCCCAGCCGGCCTATCTCGGCTCGGCCCGGGCCCGCGATCTGGACGAGCAGCTGGCCGCGTTCGGTCCCGCGGAACTCGGACGTTTGCCTGCTCAGGACGGGGTAGGGCTGGGCCATGCCTAGAGCACAGATCAAGGACGAGAAGACCTACCAGGCGCTGCGCCGCGAGGGGAACAGCGAGGAGAAGTCGGCCCGGATCGCCAACGCGGCCGCGGGGAGCTCACGCAAGCAGGTGGGCGGGAAGGGCGGGAAGAGCCCGTCCTACGCCGACTGGTCCAAGGAGGACCTGGTCAAGCGCGCCCGCGAGATCGGCATCAAGGGCCGCTCGACGATGACCAAGGCCGAGCTGGTCAAGGCGCTGCGCAACCACTAGCCGCCGATGCGCACTCGCCTGGTCAGCAGCTGCCTGGTCAGGAGGGACCCTGATGCCGGCTGATCCATACCGATAGGTGGGCCGGCTCTAGCGCGCGGGATACGATGCCGGTCAGGTCGTCGCGGACCGAGCTCAGGTCGACCGTGTCTTTCAGCCGGGCGGCGAAGGCGGCTGCGATCTGGTCGGCGTCGTACCGGACCCGGTTGAACCGCCGGTCCACCCGGCTCTGCACCC
>Ga0207657_10002600_pt1 | contig 19535 bp, 18 predicted proteins | sample KBSC33metaG_FD_184316 | JGI IMG/M metagenome (GOLD analysis project Ga0207657, IMG submission 184316) | Corn rhizosphere microbial communities from Kellogg Biological Station, Michigan, USA - KBS C3-3 metaG (SPAdes) (version 2) | ecosystem: Host-associated > Plants > Roots > Rhizosphere > Soil ... | reverse complement strand
CGAAGCGCGATAGCCGTTGCATGAGGCACGACGCTTCGAGCACGGGTGGTTGTGACTGTTCGGTATGTTGAGCTTTACACAAGTTTTACGGCTTCCCTGCCTGGTTCGCCAAGGTCATAAATTCCTTGAACCAATGCCATGTGCACGGTTGCGGAAATTTGCAGCACGGGTGTGCGCGTCACTCTGTCTGATGTACCCGAAGTGCGGCTAACTGCGACCAATTCTGAACTCCCGGTTCAGGATGCCGGCCTAGCGGCCAAGGCGGGGACTTTATTCGACGGCATCGGTTCGACCGATGCCGTTTTCATTTGCGGCGCGAGAAGGCCAAAACTACCGGGCCGTGTTGGTTTCATCCACCGTTGAACGCATTCAATCGACCCTATGCGCTATTGGCTGATGAAGTCCGAACCGGACGAAGCGAGTATCGACGATCTCGCCACCGCTTCCTCGCGCACGCTCCCCTGGACCGGCGTACGCAACTATCAGGCGCGCAACTTCATGCGCGATACGATGCAGCTCGGCGACGGTGTGCTTTTTTACCATTCGAGCTGTCCCGAACCCGGCATCGCGGGGATTGCCCGCGTCGTCTCCGGCGCCTATCCCGATCCGACGCAGTTCGACCCCAAAAGCGCGTACTTCGATCCGAAATCGACACGCGAGTCGCCGCGCTGGATGCTGGTCGACGTCGAGTTCGTCAAGAAAATACCGCTCATTTCGCTCGCCGAGCTGCGCAAGCATCGCGAGCTCGCCGACATGCGCGTGCTGGCGAAAGGCAACCGTCTGTCGATCACACCCGTCACGGAAGCCGAATGGCGCTTCATCACCGAACGGCTGGCGTGAACCTCATCCATCGATTTTTCCAAGAAGAAGGACCTGAGAGATGACAAGAACGACCGCCACTGTTTTCACGCTCGTTGCCGCCGCCGCACTGACGTGTGTTGCCCCATTCGCAACCGACGCGGCGCGCGCGGCCACGCCGCCGTCCGCGGAGAGCGCGCCGGCCGGTGTATTGTCGCTATCCGCGCAGGCGAGCGACGAAGTGCCTCAGGATGTCGTCGACATCACGCTGTTTTACGAACAGGAAGCCGCCGATGCGGCTTCATTGACGGATGCCCTCAACAAACGCACGGCCACGGCGCTTGCGCAGGCAAAGAGCGTGACCGGCGTGAGCGCACGTACGGGCGCGTTTTCGATCTATCCGTCGACCGATCGGAATGGCCGCATTTCCGCTTGGCGCGGACGCACGGAAGTCGTGCTCGAATCGCGCGATTTCGCCGCCGCGTCGAAGCTTGCAGGGCAAATGAATACGTCGATGCAAGTCGCCAATGTCTCGTTTTCATTGTCGCCCGAAGCGCAGCGCACGGCGGCCGAACACCTGACCCGGCAGGCGATCGACTCGTTCCGCAAGCAAGCCGAATCGGCCGCGCAGGCCTTCGGTTACAACGGCTACACGATACGGCAGGTCAACATCGGTCAGGAAGCACCGCCGCCGAGACCGCTCTTCGCCATGCGCGCGATGGCCGCGGCGCCCGCCGCGGAAGCGGCGCCGCTGCCCGTCGAAGGGGGCAAGGCGCGTGTGAGCGTGAATGTCTCGGGTTCGGTGCAAATGACGCGGTAGGCACGATTCCCGCTCATTGCCGGCTTGCGCTGGCGCCAGCCAGCGCTGCCGTCCGCGCTGCCGCCTCAGCGGGCAAGCGCGGCAGGCGCCTTGTCCGCGCGACGGTACGACCACGCGAACAGCACGATGCCCACGACGATCATCGGCAGCGAGAGCCACTGCCCCATCGACATGCCGAGCGCCAGCAGTCCGAGGAAGTCGTCCGGCTCGCGCGCGAACTCGACGATGAAGCGGGCGAGCCCGTAGCCCGTCAGAAACACGGCCGAGGTTGCACCGACGGGCCGTGGCTTGCGCGAGAAAAACCAGAGCACGAAAAAGAGCACGATGCCTTCGAGCGCGATCTCATAGAGCTCTGACGGGTGCCGCGGCAGCATATGGTACTTGGCGAAGATTTCGCCGAGATGCCAGCGCGCCGCGAGCTCGGGATGCGCGATGAGCCAGCGCGCGTCGTCTTCCGTCGCGCTCTGAAACAGCATCGCCCACGGCGCGTTCGGATCGGTCACGCGGCCCCAGAGCTCACCGTTGATGAAGTTACCGAGCCGGCCGGCCGCGAGCCCCGCAGGCACCATCGGCGCGACGAAATCCGTCACCTGCAGCCAGGTGCGCTTGCGCTGGAACGCGAACAGCATCATCGCGAGCGTGACGCCGAGAAAGCCGCCGTGAAACGACATGCCCCCCTGCCAGACCTTGAAGATGTCGAGCGGATGCATGAAGTAGTAGTCGGGCTTGTAAAAGAGCACGTAACCGAGCCGCCCGCCGACGATCGTGCCGAGCACACCGTAGAACATCATGTCGTCGATATCGCGCACGCTCCAGCCTTGCGCGGCGACATGCGGCAACCGCAGGCGCAGCCGGCCGACGACGATCGCCATCGTGAACGCGACGAGGTACATCAGGCCGTACCAGCGCACGGCGAGCGGTCCGAGATGGATCGCCACCGGATCGAAGTTGGGATGAATCAGCATCGTATAGGCTTAATTGGCATAGAACGGTTGATCGACGGGTAGGACCGCGACGCGCGGCCCGCGCCCGGGTGGCGGCGGCGCGACGCCACGGTCATGCCGACGCATTCGCAGCGGCGTTCGCCGCCAGTGCCGCGGCGTGGCCATGCACGACATCCAGGAACCCGGCCAGCACGGGACTGACATCGGCCGTGCGCCAGACGAGCCCGGTCTCGACGATCGGCGCACGCTCGGCCAGCGGCCGGTAGACAACACCAGTGCGGCGCAAGTTGCGCAACGATTGCGGCACGAGCGCCACGCCCATGCCTGCCGAGACCAGGCTGACGATCGTTTGCATCTGAATCGCCTCCTGGCCGATGCGCGGCGTGAGCCCCGCGGCACCGTAGCAGCCCGTAATGATGTCATAAAACCCCGGCGCCAAACGACGCGGGAAGATCACGAGCGGCAACTGGGCCAGATCGGCGAGCGTCACGGGTGTCTCGTCCCATTCGGGCGGCTCCCCATGCCGATTGCGCGAGCGCACGCGCGCGGCAGTGCTGGGCAGCGCGGCGATAAGCGGCTCGCGCATGACGGGAAGGTAGGTCAGCGCCGCCGCGTGTCGCGGCGGCAAAGGCGCGATGACGAGCCCCGCGTCGACGCGGCCCGCCACGAGTTCGTCGATCTGCACGTCGCTCGTCGCTTCGGCAAGCTGCAGCCGCACACCGGGGTAGCGTCCTGCGAATTCGCGCAGAAGCTGCGGCAACAATCCGTAATCGGCCGTCGAAACGAACGCCAGTGCCAACGTACCGGCCTCGCCCCGCGCCAGGCTTTGCGCGAGGGGGCGCAGGCCCTCCGCCGCGGCCAGCAGCTTGCGCACCTCCGGCAGCAGATCGGCGCCTACCGGCGTGAGCTCGACGGTACGCTTCGTGCGCGCGAAAAGCGCGACGCCGAGTTCCTCCTCGAGTGCGCGGATAGCTTGCGAAAGCGGCGGCTGGGTCATCGCCAGCCGCTTGGCGGCACGGCCGAAGTGCCGCTCCTCGGCTACGGCGACGAAGTAACGCAATTGCCGCAGATCGGGCGTCATGGAGGGCTCCCTTCCCTTTCGGGTTTCGATCGTCTGATATGTTTTTCGACTTAATCAGCCATCAATAATATATTGGACACGCGTATCGAGTCAGGGCATTCTGGCGCCACCCCACGCAAAGCTGCTGCGGCATGCGGCCAATGCGCCCGCATCAGGCTTTGCGTGCACGGCATCTACAGGCAATCGAACGAACCCGGAGTCCCCATGGCTTACAACCGTCGCTCGCAAAACATCACGCAGGGCGTTGCCCGCGCGCCGAACCGCTCGATGTACTACGCGCTCGGCTACAAGAAGGACGATTTCGACAAGCCGATGATCGGCGTCGCCAACGGCCATTCGACCATCACGCCTTGCAACGCGGGCCTGCAACGCCTCGCCGATGCCGCCGTGAGCGCCGTGAAAGACGCGGGCGCCAACCCGCAGATATTCGGGACGCCGACGATCTCCGACGGCATGTCGATGGGCACCGAAGGCATGAAGTACTCGCTCGTCTCGCGCGAAGTCATCGCCGATTGCATCGAGACTTGCGTGCAGGGTCAGTGGATGGATGGCGTCGTCGTCATCGGCGGATGCGACAAGAATATGCCGGGCGGCATGATCTCGCTCGCGCGCATGAACGTGCCCGGTATCTACGTCTACGGCGGCACGATCCGTCCCGGCAACTGGAAGGGCAAGGATCTGACGATCGTCTCGTCGTTCGAGGCCGTCGGCGAATTCACGGCCGGACGCATGTCGCAGGAAGACTTCGACGGCATCGAGCAAAACGCCTGCCCGAGCACCGGTTCATGCGGCGGCATGTACACGGCCAATACGATGAGCTCGTCGTTCGAGGCGCTCGGCATGTCGCTGCTCTACTCGTCGACGATGGCCAACCCCGACGATGAAAAAGTCACGTCCGCGGCTGAGTCGGCCCGCGTGCTGGTCGAGGCGGTCAAGCGCGATCTGAAGCCGCGCGACATCATCACGAAGAAGTCGATCGAAAACGCCGTGGCCGTCATCATGGCGACGGGCGGCTCGACGAACGCGGTGTTGCACTACCTCGCGATCGCGCATGCGGCCGAGGTCGAATGGACGATCGACGATTTCGAGCGCGTGCGCCAGCGTGTGCCCGTCATCTGCAATCTGAAGCCTTCGGGCGAATACGTGGCGACCGATCTGCATCGCGCGGGCGGCGTACCCCAAGTCATGAAGATTCTGCTCGACGCGGGCCTGCTGCATGGCGATTGCATCACGATCACCGGCAAGACCCTCGCCGAAGAACTGAAGGACGTGCCGAGCGTGCCGCGTGCCGATCAGCAAGTGATTTTCCCGATCGACAAGGCGCTTTACAAGGAAGGCCACCTCGCCATTCTGAAGGGCAACCTCGCGACCGATGGGGCCGTCGCCAAAATCACCGGTCTCAAGAACCCCGCGATCACGGGCCCTGCACGTGTATTCGACGACGAGCAAAGCGCGCTGGCCGCGATTCTTGCCGACCAGATCCGGCCCGGCGATGTCCTCGTGCTGCGCTATCTGGGCCCGCAAGGCGGTCCCGGCATGCCCGAGATGCTGGCACCCACGTCGGCGCTGATCGGCAAGGGCCTCGGCGAATCGGTGGGGCTCATCACCGACGGCCGTTTCTCGGGCGGGACCTGGGGCATGGTGGTCGGTCACGTCGCCCCCGAAGCATTCGTGGGCGGCACGATCGCGTTCGTTCAGGAGGGCGATTCGATCACGATCGATGCACACAAGCTGCTGTTGCAGCTGAACGTCGACGATGCCGAACTCGAACGCCGCCGCGCGGCGTGGAAGCAGCCGGCGCCGCGCTACACGCGGGGCGTGCTGGCGAAGTACGCGGCGCTTGCGCGGCCCGCGAACAAGGGCGCGGTCACCGGCTGACGCCGGGCACGTATTACGCGCCCGGGCGGCGCGATGCGCGGTGCGCCGCGAGTTCCTCGCGCACCGCGTCGCGCACCCAGCCCACCACCTCCCCTTCGAGGGCGAGCGCGACTTCACGCGTCACTTGCCGGACGAGCCAGCTCGTGTGCTCCTGCAAAGCGTCGCGGCAACGTGCTTCTATGACCGCTCGCCCTTCCTCGCGCAGGTAGCCTGCAAACCGCACGCGCAGACGCTCGGCAAGCTGCTCCGCATCGCGTTCGGACAAATCCTCCGCGGCAGGCAGTTCGACGGCAGGCGCGGCTGACGATAGCGGCGCCGAGGCCTGAGCCTGTTGTTGCGCCGTTGCGTCTTGCGCTGCCTTAGCTTGTCGCTCTACCTCTACCTCTGCCTGTCGCTCTGCCGCGGTGGATGCCTCGATCGGCGCTTCGACTGGTGTATCGGCCGGCGCTTCCGCGGATGTCGATGGTGCAGCGGCAGCCGGCTCGACAAACTCCTCGATCTGCGCGGCTCGGACGGCTTCGGTGCTCGACTCCGTCGGGCGGCGTGCCTCCTGCTGCTCCGCGGTCGCGAACGATCGCGCCGATTCGTGCATCGACGGCTCGCTTCGCGTCGCGGCATCGGGCTCGTGCTGTGCCGTAGGGCGCGACATCGGCGGCCGCCCCGCCACGAGTACGTCGGTCAGCACGGGGAGCGAATCGGGATCGCCCGGATCGCTCGAATCGCTCGAATGTTCGGGATGCTTGGGATCGGTCACGATGGGTCTCCCTTTCTCTTGGATCGGCCCGTTAGGCTGGACGGCCCGGGCGTTTGCGCCACGATGGCATGCCGGCCTTGCGGGTGTCGGACAAACGCTAGTGCGCCATCTCAGGCGCCCTGCTTGTAGTTGTTGAGCGCATAGCCGCGGTCGCGATAAAAGCGATAACGCTCGCGGCCCGCAAGCAACTCGTCCTCGGCATTGCCGACGACTTCGAGCAGACGCTCGAAGCGCGCGAACTGCGCCGGCACCGTCGCACCGAGATTGAGCAAGACGCGATGGTGAGGCGCCGCTTCGAGATCGGTCGCGAGTACCACGGGCGTGCGCTCGGCGAGCGGCTGACCCGCCATGCAGTGCGGCACGAACTCGAGCGGCGAGAAGGTCCACAACCGCTCGTCGAACGCGCGCAGGCGCGCCGCGTCGGCCAGCACGACGATGGGCTGACCGGCCAGGTAGGCCTTGCGGGCGAGCCGGCATGCGTAGAGCAGCGAGTCGCCGACATTCGTATGAAAATCGATGCGCGTCACCGCGGGCTCCTCGTCGCACAAGAGGCCATGCGTGCCGCCATCACTGCGCCGCGCGGTCGATGAGGAACTGCGTGAGCAACGGCACCGGCCGGCCCGTCGAACCCTTGGCCGCCCCGCTCTTCCATGCCGTACCTGCAATATCGAGGTGCGCCCACGGATAGGCCGACGTGAAGCGCGACAGGAAGCAGGCCGCGGTGACGCTGCCGCCCGGGCGGCCGCCGATATTGGCGACATCGGCGAAATTCGATTTGAGCTGCTCCTGATACTCCTCGTCGAGCGGCATGCGCCAGGCCGGATCCGCGGCCTCGCGCGCGGCATCGAGCAGCTCGCCGGCCAGCGCATCGTCTTTCGAAAAGAGTCCGCTCATATGATGGCCGAGTGCGATCACGCAGGCTCCCGTCAGCGTGGCGATGTCGACCACGGCCGCCGGCTTGAAGCGCTCCGCGTAAGTCAAGGCGTCGCAGAGCACGAGCCGGCCCTCGGCATCCGTATTGAGGATTTCGATCGTCTGGCCCGACATGCTCGTGACGATGTCGCCCGGCTTCGTGGCCGTGCCGCTCGGCATGTTCTCGCACGCCGGCACGATGCCGACGACGTTCAGCTTCAGGCCGAGTTCCGCAACCGCACGCAGCGTCCCGAAAACGGAGGCCGCGCCGCACATGTCGTACTTCATTTCGTCCATGCCCTCGCCGGGCTTCAGCGAAATGCCGCCGCTATCGAACGTGATCCCCTTGCCGACGAGCACGATCGGCGCCGTCTTGGCGCCGGCGCCCTGATACTGCATGACGATGAATTGCGGCGGCTGGGCCGAGCCGCGCGTGACCGACAGCATCGAGCCCATCTTGAGCGCCTCGAGTTGCTTCACGCCCAGTATCTCGGTCTTCAGATCCCATTCCTTGCCGAGCTTTTTCGCCGTGTCGGCGAGGTAGGTCGGCGTGCATACGTTACCGGGCAGATTGCCGAGATCGCGGGCGAGGTCCATGCCGCTCGCCAGTGCGGCGCCTTCCTTGGCCGCGGCCTTGGCGAGCTTCTCGTCCGCCGCATCGACGCTGAAAACGATGCGCTTGAGGTTGCGTTTGACGGGCTCGGGCTTGCCCTTCATCTGCGTGAACTGATAGGTTTCGGCCCGCAGCGCGAGGATGGCGGCTTTCACGGCCCACTCGCCGCCGCGCTCCTGGATCGGCAGTTGGCTCAGCGTGAACGTGACCTGTGCGATCTTCGTGCCGAGAATGGCGCGCCATGCGGCGCGCACGGCGTCGCCGTAGGCTTTCTGCCCGAAGCCGTCCTGCTTTCCGAGCCCGACCAGCAGCACGCGCGACGCGCCGATGCCGGAGACCTCCGGCAAAAAGAGGGTCGTGCCGCTCTTGCCCTGCATATCGCCGGCCTTGACGATGCGCGTAATGAGCCCTTTGGTGGCCGTGTCGATCTCGAGCGCCGCCCCGTTCAGGGTTTGCGACTCGAAGACGCCCAGCACGATGCAATCCGATTTGCCCGTCAGGAAACCGTTCGTCGTGCCTTTCGTCCACTCACAGGCTTTTATGCTAAAGTCCATCGCGCTCGTCCTCGGATAAAATTCGGCTACTGCTTTGAAGGAAAGTAGCCGCAATTATCCGCTATTTTTTTGCGGCGTCGGACCGCGACGCACACCGTCCGCGTTCTCCGCCCCCGCCATCTCTCGCCGACAATGATCTTCGAACGCTCCTTGCAGCGCGAGCTCGCATATACGGCAGGCGCCGTTTTCATGGTGCTGCTGACCATCTTTCTGACGACGATGATGATCCGCATCGTCGGCTTTGCCGCTTCGGGCGAAGTGGACCCGAAGGACGTTCTCGTGCTGATCGGGCTCACCGTCATCGGCTATCTCGCCGTGATGCTCGTGGTGACGCTGTTCGTCTCGATTCTGTTCGTCCTGACGCGCTGGTACCGCGATTCGGAAATGGTGGTCTGGCTCGCCTCCGGCGTGAGTCTCACGCGCTTCATCAAGCCGATCGCCACCTTCGCGGCGCCGATGCTGCTGCTCATCGCGTTCTTCGCGTACGTGGGCTGGCCTTGGTCCAACGCGCAAAACAAGCTCATCCGCGCGCGTTTTCAACAGCGCGACGAGGTGTCGCTGCTGGCGCCGGGCCAGTTCCGCGAATCGCCCGCGAGCCATCGCGTCTTTTTCGTCGAGAAGATGACGCCCGACCAGGCGAAGGTCGAGAATGTCTTCGTGACGAGCACCGAACACGGCAAGGTGAGCGTCGTCGTCTCGAAGCAGGGTCACACCGAAACCGAAAAAGACGGCGCGCGATTCGTCGTGCTCGACAACGGCCGCCGCTATGACGGCGAGCCGGGCAAGCCGGACTTCCGCATCATGGAATTCGAGCGCTACGGCGTAAAGATCACCCAACAGCCGGTCGTCAGCAAGCCATCGACAACCGGTCTGCCTACACTCGCGCTGTTGCGCCACCCGAGCAACACGAATCTCGCCGAGTTCGCCTGGCGCACGGGGCTGCCGCTCATGGCCATCAATCTGATGCTGCTCGGGATCCCGCTCGCCTATCAGAATCCGCGTCGCGGGCGCACGATCAACCTTGTCATGGCCGTGCTGATCTTTCTGACCTACTCGAACCTGCTCAACGTCGTGCAGTCGTGGGTCGAACAGGGTCGGATGTCGTTCGTCGTCGGCCTGCTGGGGCTGCATGCGGTCGTGACGGCGCTCGTCGTCGTAGTGTTCTGGCTGCGCGTGCGCAACCGGCCGCTGATCTCGCGCGCGCTGTTCAAGCGCACGGCAGGAGCGTGACGCGATGCGCATCTACGAAAAATACTTCGCCCGCCAGATCTATCTCGCGTTCATCTTCATCCTGTTCGCGTTCTCGGGGCTCTTTTTCTTTTTCGATCTGATCAACGAGCTCAACACGGTCGGGCACGGCAACTACAAGTTCGGTTATGCCGTGCTGCGCGTCGCGCTGCAAACGCCGTCGCGGTTCTACGAGATCATCCCGGTGGCGGCGCTGATCAGTGCGATCTACGTCTTCGCGCAAATGGCCGCGAGCTCCGAGTACACGATCTTCCGCGTTTCGGGGCTCGCGACCGGGCAGGCGCTTCGGTCGCTGCTCAAGATCGGCATTCCCATCGTGGCACTGACCTACTTCATCGGCGAAGTCGTCGGGCCCTATACCGATCAATTATCGGAGCGCGTCCGGCTCGAAGCGCTCGGCTCTGCCGTATCGACGAATTTCGCGTCGGGCGTCTGGGTCAAGGACACGCTCGGCGCGCGCGAGAACGGCGAGCGCATCACGCGCTTCGTCAACGTGGGCGAGTTGATGCCCGACACGTCGATCAGCAATGTGCGCATTTACGAGTTCGATCCCGGGTTCCGGCTGACGAACATACGCATCGCGCAAAGCGGTCGCTACCAGGGTAACGGCCATTGGTTGCTCAAAGGTGTCACCGATACCGAGCTCACGAGCATCGCGCCGCCCGACGCGCACCCCGCCGACGCACTGAACCCCGTCTACCGCGCGGCGCAGACGACGCTGCCCGAATATTCGCTGCGCTCGGAGCTCACGCCGCAAATCCTCTCGGTGCTGCTGATCGCGCCCGACCGGATGTCGATGTTCAACCTGTTCCGGTATATCCAGCATTTGACCGAGAATCGGCAGGACACTCAGCGCTACGACATCGCACTCTGGAAAAAGCTGCTCTATCCGTTCGCCGTGCTCGTCATGCTCGTGCTGTCGCTGCCGTTCGCGTACCTGCATACGCGTGCGGGTGTGGTCGGCGTGAAGGTATTCGGTGGCATCATGCTCGGCATGAGCTTTCAGCTCATCAACACGCTTTTTTCGCATATCGGCATGCTCACCACATGGCCCGCGCCGATGACAGCGGCCACGCCCGCACTGATCTACCTCGTGCTCGGCTTCGTGGCGCTGAAGTGGGTCGATCGGCATTGACGTTCGGAGCGCGATCATCATGACGACGGTACGCAACGGCATCGTTCTCTTCGGCCACGGCGCGCGCGACGCACGCTGGGCCGAGCCGTTCGAACGGCTCGCTGCGAAGCTGCGCGGTCTAGCCGGCCCCGACGCGCGCGTCGACCTGGCATTCCTCGAACTGATGACGCCGGATCTGCCGACGGCCATCGCGGCGCAGGTGGCGGCCGGCTGCACGGTGGTGACGGTGGTGCCGGTGTTCATAGGCATAGGTGGACACATTCGGCGAGATCTGCCTGCTGTCGTCGACCAATGCCGCGCCGCACACTCAGGTGTCGAGATTCGCTGCGCTCAACCCGTCGGCGAAGACGACGCGGTACTCGACGCGCTCGCCGCGTACTGCCAACGGCTGATCGGCGTACGCGATCAGCGACAGGGTCAACGCTGACGAGCCGGGTGCCTCGCCCGCGTTCACAAAAGCTCCCCATCTTCTGCCTTCCCTCGCCGCCTCTCACTGAAAGCGCACTGCTCGCCTGAGCCTTCGAGAATTCGTTTCCTCCCCCCGGCCTTCGCCTCCATTCCGTTGGAATCAGACGAAGGGCCCTAACATCCGCTCGTTCCAGGTGCATTGCATCGTAATAAGGCGCCGCTCCGTCGCAGTCCCGCTCCACCCCCGTGACGGGCGACGCACGTGCGGTCGAATCTTCGACAGGAGGATTGACATGAGAGTTGGAGACACAGGAGATACACAAGGTGCGTACAGGCCTCGCCACGCAGCAGCTCGGCTGTCGCCGGACGGTGCCGATAACGATACGCTGGACCTCGGTCGGTTGCACAAGAGTCACCTCGGCCACCCGTTGGAAGGCCCGCTGAGCCATTTGCGGGCTATGCGCCTCTCGCAACCCGGCGACGCGCCGCGCCTTGCGCGAGCTACGTTCTCGGACGACGGCCGCGACAGCCGATTTGCATCGGTAACGGATGGTGACGGTACGGTCTTCGACAGTGCGCCTGTACACGCTCAAGCGTGGTGCGTCTTCTTCGATCAGTGTTTCAATATCAAGGTCGAAGCCGACGAGCCGAATCACTTCCACGGCAGCGACGAAGAGATCGTCATCCGCGAGATCCGTAAGCGAGAAAATCGCGACCTGACCACGGAAGAACTGAAGCTCTACGAAAAGAAGGACGAGATATTCCGAGACCTCGTCAGGAAGAACGGAATCAAGCCGGTGCGAGGAGCGCCCGAATTTTTCGCGCACGTCAGGACCCATGGGCCGGTCGCGCTGGTGACGAACAGTCCCGGAGAGAGCGTGGACGCAATGAAATACTGGACGGGGACACGCGACGCATTCAGCTACACGGTTACCGGAGATGACGTGAAGCAGAAGAAGCCCGCACCGGAAGGCTATCTCAAAGCAGCGGAGTTGCTAGGGGTGCCCCCTGACGAGCTCGTTGGATTCGAAGATACGCCGGGAGGAGAAGAGGCAGCGCTGCGAGCGGGAATACGCGAGATGTATATCGTCGGCAACACGGTTGCGCGGGACGACTTTCCCGCAGCGGACCATCACCGAATATTCGGGGTGGATTACCACGAGCTGAGTAAAGCTTTGCGGATCCCTGAAGAATTACTGCGGCAGCACCGCATTCCTCGGCTCTGAAGCGCGCGCAGAACCGTAGGCCCGGCGAGAGGGTGACGCTAGGCCGCAGCGCGCGCGGGCCGTTCGTCGACCAAGCCTTGCCCGCTGGCGTCCTGTGTCCGCGCCCCACGCTCGGCGAACGCCTCGCCGATCATCAGCAGGCTCGGCTGAGCCGGATCGAGCCACTGCTGGGCTTCGCCCGCCGCGAGCGCTTCGAGCGTCAATGTCAGCGTACGCTCGCGGGCGGTGCTGCAAGCTTCCACGATCGCAACCGGCGTCGCGGCAGCCCGTCCCGCATCGATCAGTTGCTGCGCGATCTCGGGCGCGCTGTCGCGGCCCATGTAGAACACCAGCGAATCGGCATTGACCTGCTCGCGGATTTCCTGCGAATCCGGTGCGCGGCTGCGCGTGGCCAGCGCCACACTTCGCGAAACGCCACGCAAGGTCAGCGAGCGCTTGACGGCCGACGCGGCCGCGAGCGCCGCCGTGATGCCCGGCACCACTTCGTACTCGATACCGGCTTGCTCCAGTGCGCGCATTTCCTCGTCCGCGCGGCCGAACAGCATCGGATCGCCACCCTTCAGCCGCACCACGAACTCGTGCGTCAGCGCCGCATCGACGATTTGCTTATTGATGAACTGCTGCGCCGTCGAGCGCCGACCGCAGCGCTTGCCGACAGCGATCTTGCGAGCCGTCGGCGCGTATTCGAGCATTTCCGGTTCGACCAGCGCGTCGTGCAGCACCACGTCCGCCATGCCCAATAAACGGGCACCGCGCACCGTAATGAGGTCCGCCGCCCCTGGCCCCGCACCGATCAAGTACACCTTGCCCATACGCCATCCGTCCCGTTCGAGTTCATGCGGCCGTCTGTCGCCTGCTTGGTGAGCCTCAGGCCGCGTCAGGCAGAGTATGCACGAATCATGCCGGCGGCCACCGTATGATGCGTGGCCTCGTCGATGAGCACGAACGCGCCCGTCGCCGGCTGCTCGTCATACACGTCGCACACCACCGGCTTTTGCAGCGTCAGCGACACCCGTCCGATGTCGTTCATCGTCAGCGCATGCCGCTCGCTCGTGTGCGCGAGCGTATGCACGTCGAGCACCTCCTTGACCGCCCCCACGCGCGCGAATACCGTGTTCGTCGTCTGCTTGAGCAGATACTTGCGCTGCGTCGATAGCGGCTCCTCGTCGAACCAGCACAAGTCCGCCTCCAGCTTCTTCGCCGGCTGCGGCGCACGCTGCGCCGCCACGAACGTGTCGCCGCGCGAGACGTCCACATCCTCCGTCAGCCGGATCGTCACCGTCTGCCCGGCAAACGCGCGCGTCACCGCCGCCGTGCCGCCCACCACCGGCGCCACGATCTCCGCCACCGTCGCTTCACGCCCCGCCGGCAGCACCGTCACCACGTCGCCCACGCGCACCTCGCCCGCTTCCACCCGGCCCATGTAGCCGCGGAAGTCGTCCGCGCTCGCGCCGTCCTGGCGCGCCACCCACTGCACCGGAAAACGCAGCGCCTCGCCCGTGGGCGGCGCCACCGGCAACGCCTCGAGCACGTCCAAGAGCGCCTCGCCCGCGTACCACGGCATGCGCTCGCTCGCCCGCACGATGTTGTCGCCCTTGAGCGCCGACACCGGCACGAACCGCACCCCGCTCAACCCCAGTTGCTGCGCGAGCTGCACGTACGCATCGCGAATCTCGTTGAAACGCGTCTCGCTGTACTCCACCAGGTCCATCTTGTTGATCGCCACGATCACGTGCTGCAGCCCCAGCAGTTTCACGATCGCGCTATGGCGCTTCGTCTGCGGCAGCAGCACCGCCTGGCCCGCCTCGAACGTCACGCGCGTCGCATCCACCAGGATGATCGCCGCATGCGCCGTCGACGCGCCCGTCACCATATTGCGCGTGTACTGCTCGTGGCCCGGCGTGTCCGCAATGATGAACTTGCGCTTGGCCGTGGCGAAATAGCGGTACGCCACATCGATCGTGATGCCCTGCTCGCGCTCGGCCTCCAGCCCATCGGTCAAGAGCGACAAGTCGATCTCATCGCCCACCGTGCGCTTCATCTTCGCGCGCGAGAGCGCCGAGAGCTGATCCGAAAGCACCGCCTTGCTGTCGTACAGCAGCCGTCCGATCAACGTGCTCTTGCCGTCGTCGACGCTGCCCGCCGTGATGAAGCGCAGCACCCCGAGATCCGCCGGTTCATGTGTGTTCATAAGTCCTGCCTCGTGTCCTTCGTATCCTTCGTGTGCTGGGCGCTTAAAAGTAACCCTGCTTCTTGCGCTGCTCCATCGCCGCTTCCGACGCCTGGTCGTCCATGCGTGTCGCGCCGCGCTCCGTGATGTCCGTCACCGCCGTCTCGGCCACGATCTTCTCGACGTCGTCCGCATCGCTCTCGACCGGGCACGTGCAGCTGATATCGCCCACCGTGCGAAAGCGCACGCGCGCCTTCTCGCTCGTCTCGCCCTCGCGCAGCGGCGTGAGCGGCGTCACCGGCACCAGCAGCCCGTTGCGCCGCACGATCTCGCGCTCGTGCGCGTAGTAGATCGACGGCAGCTCCAGCTGCTCGCGCCCGATGTACTGCCATATGTCCAGCTCGGTCCAGTTCGAGATCGGAAACACGCGCAGATGCTCGCCCGCGTGCAGCCGCGCATTGAACAGACTCCACAGCTCCGGGCGCTGCGCCTTCGGATCCCACTGGCCGAATTCGTCGCGAAACGAGAAGATGCGCTCCTTGGCACGCGCCTTCTCCTCATCGCGGCGCGCCCCGCCGATCATCGCCGTATAACCGTGCTGCGCGATCGTCTCGAGCAGCGTGACGGCCTGCGCGGCATTGCGCGAGTCCGTCTCGCGACGCAACCGCACCGTGCCGCGCTTGATCGAATCTTCCACATGCCCCACCACGAGTTCGGCGCCAAGCTCGGCCGCGCGCCGGTCGCGAAACTCGATCACTTCCGGATAGTTGTGACCGGTGTCGATGTGCACCAGCGGAAACGGCAGCACCGTCTTGCGGTTCGCGCCCAGCCCGAACGCCTTGAGCGCCAGGTGCAGCACCACCACCGAGTCCTTGCCGCCCGAAAACAGCAGCGCAGGCTTGGCGCATTCCGCCACCAGCTCGCGCAGAATGTGGATCGATTCCGCTTCCAGCCAGTCCAGGTGGTCCATGCGGTTCGTCGTGACCGAAAGCGGGGTCGTGGCGGAGGGTTCCAGAATCGTGCTCATATGGGTGTCGTTCCTATCGTTTGCCCGGCCGGCGCCGGTTATCCAGCGTTGCCGCGGGCACTCGTCTACTGCGTTGCTTCGTTATACCGTCGGTTTCGTATCGGCGGGGATCACGCTGATCGGCGGGAGCTGCGACATCGGCGACATATGCAAGCCGCACTCCTTCGTATCGCGCGACTCCCACCACCAGCGTCCGGCCCGGCTGTCCTCGCCGGGGCGGATGGCCCGCGTACAGGGCTCGCAGCCGATGCTCGGATAACCGCGCGCATGAAGCGGATTCACGGGCACGTCATACTGCGTCAGATACGTCCATACTTCGGCCTCGCTCCAATCGGCGAGCGGGTTGTACTTGGCGATGCCGCGCGCGGCGTCATGCTCTTCTTCGTGCAGCTCGGCGCGCGTCACCGACTGCTCGCGGCGCTGCCCCGTCACCCACGCATCGACGCCCGAAAGCGCGCGGTTCAGCGGCTCGACCTTGCGGATCTCGCAGCAGCGCTTGCGCAATTCGACGCTTTCGTAAAACGCGTTCAGTCCGTGCTCGCCAACATAGGCGTCGACCGATTCCGGTTGCGGATGAAACTGCTCGATCTCATACCCGTAGCGCTCGCGCACGCGCGCGATCATGTCGATCGTCTCGGCATGCAACCGCCCGGTATTCAACGAGAAGATGCCGATGGCGGCGCCGCGCGACAAAATCGCATGCGTGAGCACCATGTCCTCGGCCGCGAGGCTGCTCGCGAGCTTGACCTTGCCATCGTGGCGGGCCGCGATCGTATCGATCAGCGCATTCAGGCGTTCGACCTTCGCGGCCAGCGCCGCGCTATCCGCGCGGCCGGCCAGCTCGGCTGGATTGACCACGGTGGCGCTCATGCGCGTTCCTCCGCGGCCGCGGCGCGGCGACGAAAAAGCGGCTGCGGCGTATCGACAGCCGATTGATACTGCACCGAGAACTCGCCAAACGCTTTCAGCGCATCGTGAATGTCCTTGTCCGGCCGGACGGCGAACGCATCGAAGCCGCAACGCGCCATGAAATTCAACTGATCGCGCAGCACGTCGCCGATTGCGCGCAGCTCGCCACGCCAGCCGTAGCGCTCGCGCAACAGGCGCGCGATGCTGTAGCCGCGGCCGTCGCGAAACACGGGAAAGTCCACGCCGATCAGCGCGACTTTCTCGAAGTCGGCAACGAGATCGGCCGGCTCGTCATCGGGCGCGAGCCATACGCCGAGCGACGCCGCGTCGCGCTGCGCAACAAGCGCTTCACGCGCTTGCTTCCACAAGACGAACGGCACGAGTAGGCGACCGGCGGGAAGCTGATCGAGCGTCGGCAGGCTGCCGTCTTCAAGCGCGCGTACGACATGCCAATCGTCCTCGAGCACGGTCCGGTTCTTGATAATCGAAGTCATCTGCGAGTGTTCCTTCTCTTTCCTTCTTGCTCTCGTCGGTGTCAGGCGTGCGCGGGCTGGCGCGACGCATAGACCCGTTCCTTGAACGGCGCCATACCGATTCGATTATAGGTATCGATGAACCGCTCGCCGTCGATACGATTTTCGACGAAAGTATCGATCACTTTCGTCACGACATCGGGCATTTCCTGAGCCGCGAACGACGGCCCGATTACACGGCCGAGGTGCGCAAGCGTCGCGCCCGTGCCCTGTTCGCCGCCGAGCGTCAGCTGATACCACTCCGAGCCATCCTTGTCGACGCCCAGAATGCCGATGTTCCCGACGTGATGGTGGCCGCACGAATTGATACAGCCCGAGATGTTCAACGACAAGTCGCCCAGGTCGTACACGTAATCGAGATCGTTGAAGCGGTCCTGGATCGCCTGCGCGATGGGCAGCGACTTCGCATTCGCGAGCGAGCAGAAATCGCCGCCCGGGCACGCGATGATGTCGGTCAGCAAGCCGATGTTCGCGGTCGCGAAGCCTTGCTTCTTCGCTTCTTCCCAGAGCGCGAACAGGTCGCGCTTCTTCACGTCCGCGAGAATCAGGTTCTGTTCGTGGGACACGCGAATTTCACCGAACGAGTACTGGTCGGCCCAATCCGCCACAGCTTCCATTTGTTCCGCGGTGGCATCGCCCGGCGCGCCCTTGGCCGGCTTCAAAGACAGCGTGACGGCGGCGTAGCCCGGCACCTTGTGCGGGCGCATGTTGCGCTCGACCCAGCGTGCGAACGCCCGGTTTTCGAGCAGATGCTTTTCGAACGATGCGTCCGTATCCGACAACTTCTCGTACGGCTGCGGCTGGAAATGTTGCGCGACGCGATCGTATTCCGCTTGCGTCAGCGTCGACGGACCGTCCTTCAGGTGCTGCCATTCCTCTTCGACTTGCTGCGCGAACTTCTCGGGGCCGAGCGCCTTCACGAGAATCTTGATGCGCGCCTTGAAGAGGTTGTCGCGGCGGCCGAAGCGGTTGTAGACGCGCAGCACGGCCTCGCAATAGGTGAGCAGATGCTGCCACGGCAGATTTTCGCGAATCACGGCACCGATGATCGGCGTACGGCCCAAGCCACCGCCCGCGAGGATCGCGCAGACCAGCTCGCCCGCTTCGTTCTTCGACAGATAGACGCCCAGATCGTGGATCTGCACCGCAACGCGGTCTTCTTTCGATCCCGACACGGCGATCTTGAACTTGCGCGGCAACCAGCTGAATTCGGGGTGGAACGTCGACCATTGGCGCAGGATCTCCGCCCACGGACGCGGATCGACGATCTCGTCGGGCGCCACACCGGCGAACTGGTCGGCCGTGATGTTGCGGATATCGTTGCCTGAGGTCTGGATGCCGTGCATCTGCACCGATGCCAAGTCCGCCAGCAGGTCGGGCGTGTCCTCGAGCTTGATCCAGTTGTACTGGATGTTCGTACGCGTCGAGAAGTGACCGTAGCCACGGTCGTACTTGCGCGCGATGTGTGCGAGCATGCGCAACTGGTCGCTGCGCAAGTTGCCGTACGGAATCGCGATGCGGTGCATGTACGCGTGGCGTTGCATGTAAAGGCCGTTCTGCAGACGCAGCGGGCGGAATTCATCCTCGCTCAATTCGCCCGACAAGCGGCGGCGGACCTGGTCGCGATACTGCGCGACGCGCTCGTCGACGATAGTCTGGTCGTACTGATCGTATTGATACATTCGGGGACCCCAGGTTGTGTCGCGCCGCGGCCTGGTCCGCGACGCCCGAATTGCTGTCCGTGCCTGCCGGCGACCGTGATGCGGGCCGCCAGCTCATTTGCTAATGACAAAAACTGCTAAGCGTATTGATAAACGTCTGGGGATCGTAATAAACTGGCCTTATATTTCAAACGACTTAAAAATTGTTTCCTTATGCGCAAGGGTTATAAATGAACCTGCACCAGTTCCGGTTCGTGCGCGAGGCCGTTCGTCAGAACTTTAATCTGACGGAGGCCGCCAAGGCGCTCTACACGTCGCAACCCGGCGTTTCGAAGGCGATCATCGAGCTCGAGGACGAGCTTGGGGTCGAAATCTTCACTCGGCACGGCAAGCGCGTGCGCTCGCTCACCGAGCCGGGGCGGATCATCCTGGCGTCCGTCGAGCGGATCCTGCAGGAAGTCGAAAGCCTGAAGCGGGTCGGCAAGGATTTCGCCGCGCAGGACCAGGGCAATCTCATCATCGCGGCCACGCATACTCAAGCCCGCTACTCGCTGCCCGCCGCCATCGCCGAGTTCAAGCGGCGCTTTCCGAAGGTCCACCTTTCGATTTTGCAAGGTAGCCCGACGCAGGTTGCGGAGATGGTCATGCACGACCATGCCGACATCGCCATCGCGACCGAGGCGATCTCCAACTATAAGGAACTGGTCTCGCTGCCGTGCTTTCAGTGGCATCACGTCGCGATCATGCCCGCGGACCACCCCCTGCTGCAGCGCAAACAGCTTTCACTGGAAGATCTGGCGCAGTACCCGCTCATCACGTACGAAGCCGCGTTCGCCGGCCGGACGAAGATCAACGAGGCGTTCG